>ERZ773267.527-NODE-527-length-25249-cov-4.673414_pt1 | contig 25249 bp, 28 predicted proteins | sample MGYA00511959_ERZ773267 | MGnify/ENA primary metagenome ERZ773267 (study PRJEB29015, sample SAMEA2738165) | human oral metagenome | biome: human oral; feature: human-associated habitat; material: saliva | place: China | collected 2240 ... | reverse complement strand
CTTGGGCCGATACTAAGTCGCCCGGCTTATACCAACCAAAACCAGTAGTTTCGGCCTCGAATGGGTAGTGCGAGAAATCTTTTATGGAATTAAAAATCGGAGTAATTAGTTTTCGCCTATCGTCATCTAAGATTTCATTGTTAGCTAGTTTTACCTCTGTAAGGCCATTAGTTGTAATAGAGTCATTATCAGACGCCGCAATATTGTCTTCTTGTGGAGTACGGGCTAGCACCAAGCTATTTACAGGGCCATATTTTGGCTTGTACTTTAAGGTCTTGAGATTGTCATAAGTCCAGATTTCGTCTTCATCTGGTTTCTTTTTACTATCTCTAAATGATAGAGTTTTACCATTAAATACTGCAATGGTAGCGGTAGCACCGGCAATTTCGCCTAAAATATCACGATAAGTACAGTTTGAGATTTTTGCGTATAAGTCTTCAGATATTTGATAAGTAATATTAGGTAAATTATCAAGATTCGTATCGACTGTAAACTCAAAGCGCTCTGCAAGCTGGTTGATTAACTCTTTAACAGTACAAGGGAATTGAATAGTACCTGAATTATATGGGGTTTTAGCAAGTTTACCCATGAGGTCGTAGCCTTTGATTTTAGTAGTCTTTTTCTCAAAATCTGCGGTAGATTCTTCTACATAAAACAGCCCCAGATTCGCCTCTTCCCAAGTGTCATTTACAGCGTCAATAAGCGTTTTAGCTACTACGCTAAAAGTATGGTCGACTAGATTATAGTTGGTACCAAAAAGCTCAATGTTAATTACAGAAGTAGCCGTGCCAAATAAGTGGCCAGATGAATCAATGGTGATTTTAATTAGCTTGTCTTGTCCCGTGATTACGGTGTTATCGTCTAAAACTAGCGAAGCAGTAACCATTTTAACTGGTTCTTTCATTGCTTGCTTGAATTTATCAGTTACATTTATCATGTTAAATCCTTTCCATAGGAATTAAATTCACCGTAAACGGTTTGCATAGCCCTCTCTGGCGTTCTAAAAGTTCCACTGAGTAATCTGAGGCGTAATAAGCGCCTCTTCTGGTGGCCCCAGACATTGGGTCGTAATATTCGACATTGAAAAATCCTTGATCTAACAACCCACAGAGTTCAGCAACACGCTCTTTTGTTAAAACCCCACCAATTTCTAGTTCTAGCTTTGGAAATACGCCAATAAAGGTCGCAGAGAGGCCACCATTGAGGTTACGTCCAGCATCTGAATACAGCTTGGCACGGGTGACCTTATATGTTTTGAGTCCTACCACTGATTTTCCGTTAATTTTTAATAAATCGCCTGAAATTATCATTTTTTCTCCAAATAAAAACGACCGTGCTGGGATTCCCCCATGGTCGTAGATAGTTCTATTATAACAGATTTAGTGCATCTTTTTTCGACTAGTTATTATAACATAAGAAACATGAGCAAATTTCTTATTATGGTTATGTTTACTCCTGTAAAATGTATTAGATTTTTGTTACAATTTATGAGAAAGTACTTGCAAAGTAGCCATGAGCGGATTATAATATAGGTAATCGTAAGTTGCGCAACTTACGAGGAGGTGTTTAAGGTGCGCACCTATTCATGACGTTTTCGGAACACGAAGCCGGAGATGAAAGAAAACTTTTCTTAACTATGAATACAAACACCTCATAGAAGTGTGCCCCCTCTTTAGGGGACACTTCTTTTTTATGTATTATACAAACAAAAAAATAGCTCTTTTTAGGGAGCTATTATCACGAAGCCGGAGATGAAAGTACAAGCACATAATGGCTAATTAGTTAGCATAGAATTTCCGGGAAAACTATATGCTTGTATTCCTATAGTAGCATAAGCCTTAATTTTAATCAACAGAAAGTTGTAAAAAAACAACAGTATCTATTTACATTATTTTACTATTTTGATATTGACAATGATATTATTTTTGATATTATAGAAGTAAGCAGGAAAACCTCTGCTAGTAGATTTAAAAAGCCGGCCACATAGAAAATATGAACTATAAATCAAAATTTAAGGTAGTAGAATTCATCGTTCGCTCTGAAAAATCTAGCGAATGGGAATCTATTATAAACTTAATCAGTAACTATTTTCCTTATGAAATCTCGGAAAAAACAGAGAACTATTTACGAGTTCATGTCTTAATATACGGGAGTGAGGATGTCAAAGTAATACAAACACTTGCTAAACAAATTTACGGAAAAGTAATGCCGTTCGGTCACGTGAGGACGGTTATTATAGAATATTAAAACGTGAATCTATTAGTTTAATTTTCCTGCTTGATGGTCGGCAAAATCTACAATAGGTGAATTAACAATAAAAAGAGAGAAAAGGAACAATATGAAGCCTGTCGCTTTGAGAATTATGCACCCCGAATTGTATAAAAGGGTCGAAGCACTATCTAAGGAGCAAAATCTATCAATCAACATGACAATTAATATGTTGCTTGGCTTTGCCTTTAATGAAATAGATAGACAAGGAAAGAAATTCAAACAAACAGTTGTTTTTGAGTCCGAATAGTGATAATATTAAACTAAATTTTGTTTTATACACATATTTTCTATCAGATAGACGCAGATAATGCGTCTATCTTTTTCTTTTATGATGGGCTTGTGTTGGGTTTTATTTTCAACTCAAAAAACAAAAAAATATTCGCATTGGTTATTAGGTTTATGCTTGTAAACCACAGTATTTGTTGTATATTTGAAGTAATAAACTTTAATCTTTAGGAGAGATTTTCGCATGGCGGAAGAAAAAGAATCAAATAAAAAACCAGTCTATAAGAAGTGGTGGTTCTGGGTTATTGTAGTATTTGTGACTATTGGGATTCTGGGACAGAATAAAGACGAAGGTAAAAAGGTTGGTGACAATAGCTCCTCTACACAAACATCAGTCCAAGAAACAAAAAAAGAATTTAAGGTTGGAGATGTGATTGCTTTTAAGGGAACAGAAGTAACAGTTACATCCGTCCAGCGAAATTTTAATACTGGCAATGAATATTTACAGCCAAAATCTGGAAAAGAATATGTAAAAGTATTTGTGCAAATTGTTAATAAAGAAAAAGAGAGAGTCTCATATAATACCTTTGATTGGCAAATTCAAGATTCAGATGGAAGTATTCAGAATCCTAGCTTTATGACCACGGCAAATACAGACGACTATTTAGAATCCGGCGAATTAATCAAGGGCGGAAAGAAATCCGGCTCACTCGTATTTGAGGTGAACAAGGGCGATACAGGTTTAATCCTACATTATAAGCCATCATATTTTTCTGATGACGCTGTTAAAATTAAGCTCTAATTTTAGTCAATGATAAAAAGCGGGCGCTCTAGATATCTAGGACGCTCGCATTTTTTAGGAACGATTGCGCATTTAAGCGGTCGACCATACCATTAAAGTACTCTTCGCCGTCAATATTCACAATCAGTGGCAATTTCTGCATTTTTTCGGCAGGTTCATTTATTACGGAGTGCTTGATGTCAAAATCAAAGTCAGAACCAAAACTATGGCCAAAATCGAGTTTACTATCAATTTCTCTACTCAGCTCACTAGCAGACTTTACCATATCACCAAGATTAGACTCGAAACCAATGTTCATACCTTGGCTCATGTAATCACCTATACCCATGAACAGTTTTGATGGGGAGTGAATGCCGAGGAACTTTTTAACGCCATCCACAGCACCATTAAACATATCTTTCATTTTTTGACCAATATTACCAATACCAGCCTTGAGACCGTTCCAGATATTTTTACCAATATCACTAAATGCTTGAAACACGCCAGAAAACGCGTTTACGATATCATTCCAACGATCGCCTGCCCATTTTGCTACCCCAGAGAATGCTCCTACGATATTATTCCAGGCGTTACGGAAAATATTCCCGAACCAACCGACTACTCCAGAAAATACACCTACGATATCATTCCAGCGGTCTCCGAACCACCTTCCGATACCACCAATAGCCCCAGTGATACCATTCCAAACATCACGGAACCTATCACCAAACCACTTTCCAACGCCAAAAAAAATTCCGACAATAGTATTCCAGAGATTCTCGAAGAATTTACCAACCTCACCAACCATGTTTGAGACGAATTTTGCTATCTCTCCAACAACAAAACCAACAAATTTACATATTTGGTCCCAGTGTTTAACACATAAGACAATAATAGCTATTAGTGCAGCTAATATTCCGATAATTATAGTTATTGGGGAAGTTAAAACTGCAAATATTCCTGAGGCAATCACGCCAATCACATTGAATAATATCAATCCTGCATTCCAGGCAGCCCATGCTCCAGCTATAACACCAATTGCGACCCCTAATGTCTTTAATATATCATTAACATCTTCATTTTGTGTGACTATATTAAAGAAATCACCAAGAACTTCGAAAAAATGCACCACTGATTCCGCTGCAAAGCCTATAATTGGTGAGAGAAAGTTATCCCAAAGGAATTTTAACCAAGTACCAACTCCCTCGAGTAACGGATTTATGACCTTAAATGCCCCAGCAAGGAGATCGAAAAAAGTAGGTAGAGCCTTTTCAATAGTCCATTTCGTGACTGGCTTTATGATATTGTTAAAAAACCATTCAATCCCTTTGCCAACATTACCAACAAATGGCTCTAATGCGCTTTTTAAGTTCTTAAAACTATTCAATAATGGTTCAAAATTTATATCCTTAAAAGCACTTTTCAGTTTTTCAAAAATCTCATTGACCTTATCAACTCCCTTACCGATTCCAGAATCATCGAATCCAATACCAGAAACATCATAGCTTGGCGCACCGCCACCTCCTCCTGAGCCACCAGAACCACCAGAACCGCCTGTATCTTGCTGAGATAGTACATTCATCTCATCGAAACCAGCAAGCTGTTTCTGAAGTTTCTTGGCAGCCTTGGCAGTGTTTCCAATATCTTTGGTCGAACCTTGTGCAGCTTTACCAACATTTGCCATAGAATTAGCCGCTTGGCCGCCAGAGGAAGCTACGTTCTTTGCTCCAATAGATCCCATGCCAAATAATGAACGAATCGCATTTACTGCGGTTAATACGAGCTTAATAAAGGCCGCTACGTAGTTTGAAGCGGTCAGAATAATATCCTTTACTACATTGAAGAATCCGGCAATATTGGATTGCCCGATCGCGTCCATACAGGCAGCGATGCCACGTACAATGGCATTTCTCATGTTAATAAATGAAGTAGCAACACCGCTTGTAGCTCCTGCCGCTTGCTGTTCAAATGAACCTAAGCCATTAATACCTTCAGTGTTTAATCTCACGGCAGCGCGCATGAAATCGTCCATGGAAGCCTTGCCACTCTGAAGAGCGTCATAAAGCTGAGATGAGTCCATATAACCCATAGCATTAGCAATCTGCTTGAGCTGGGCCGGCATGGCTTGCATAAGGGTCTTCCAGTCTTGCATTTCTGGTTTACCCTTAGCATAGGCCTGTTGTAATTGCTCCATAGCAGAAGCTTGTAGCTGAGCGTTTGCACCGCCTGCTAGAATAGCGTTATTAAGCGCCAAATAGATAGCAGTGGAAGCCCTCAGATTGCCGTTTGTCGCGGTAAAGCGTTGTACGGCAGTAGTAGCTTCATCAAGAGTGGTAGGAATACCCTCAAGCTTCTTGGAGAGATAGTCAATGGCAGGTTGTGAATCCTTAGCTCCCACTCCAAGATTTTGCATAACACGAGGGAAATTTTTAAGCGTATCAAGGCGTTTTACGGCGTCACCCGTACCTGCAGCGATTGCTGCCAAGGCTTTTTGAGTAATAGCAGATACAACCCCCATAACGGCACCAGTAGCGGCTGCTTTCATTCCCATATTCTTAAATCCAGCAGTAACCCCACCAGAAGCCTGTGTGGCGGCTTTTGAAATCGCACTAAGCTTTCTATTCACTCGATCGATTTCTTGCTGGAACTGCTCGGTTTGAGCCTTGATTAAGACATTGAGTTCATCTACTGTCTGTGCCATTATTTTTTCTCCTGTTCAATCTGCGCCTTGATATACGCTTCGAGGTCTTCTGACCGTGTAAACGCCCTGTTTGTCTCCTCTTTCGCCATAAATGGGTCTTTCGGGTAACGCTTGGCGTGAAATGCATATCTCACGTAATTCCCGAGGGCGTGGTTCATTTTGTCCTGCTCTGCAATCTTGTCTTTATAACCAGCTAGACAATGCTGAAATTGTCCGATAGTTAATTCCCAGAACTCCGCAGGATGAAGACCTATCTGAAAAGCTAGACGTTCTCTGTCTCGCCAGAGTTCTCTAAAGCTGTCATAGCTTCGTCCATGGCTTTCTTCATCCTCGCTTTGACCATTTTCGAATTCACTGCTTTTCCTAAAAAACCAGCATCTGCGATTTCTGGAATAATCATAAGCATAAGTTCATCGACACCTTTTTTGAATAATTCATCGAATTCTTCAACGGTACCGCCGCCTGCGGTAAATAAGAACATCAGTGCAGAAACGGAAGGAGTTGCTGCTTGAGACTCAGCAAGTTCATGAAAGAAATTTTTCCCTTGCTCTTTTTCAGCTTTAGCGATATTAGAAGCTTTGTAATTTAGTTGAACCATGATTTTATAACCTCGATTAAATAATTTCTGATGTGGGATTTACCCCTCCCACTAGGGTGTTAATTAAGCGACCTTGCTAAATACTGGTTTGCCAGTAAGACGGAGAGTAAGCTTATAGCCATCAATACCGTCGGTAGTCTTTTCACCGTAGGTAAAGCTCTTCACAAAGGCTTTGTAAGCGATTTTGAGCTTAGCTGGGGTTAAGATTTCCCAGTCGCGCACCATACCACTGTCGAACAATGCACGGAGTTTAATAACTTGTGATTCATCTTTGATAAGTGCTTCGATGTCTTGTGAGCCCCAGTCGGCAGCACCAGAGAGGAATTCTTTTCCGTCCACGCTATCGAGTGTAGTCACATCGATTTCTTCTTTTTCACCGGTAATTTCACCGATAGATTTCAACGCCTCAAGAACTAGGTTAGTTGGTTCTGCACCTGCTTTTATGAGGGTGAGGGTGGTTCCCATAGTCTGTGATTTAGCCATGGTTTTTTTCTCCTATTTGAATTTCACTGCTCGAAAACGGCAGTTAGTGTGGAATAATGCGCCTTCTGGACTTGGCACATCAATCACGTAGGTTAGTCGATAATTAATCGTTCTCATCTTAGCCTCGACTTCACTAAGAATGCGGGAAAGGTCAGTACTTTTGTTAGCGAAAATATCTACTACAATCTCAATATCTTGCTTAGCAATTTCATTGCTCAGAGTGTATTCGGGGGAATTCTCGCCAATATAAAAGGTAATTGCTGGAACTTTCGTAAAAATTGCTTGAGTACCCTGTTGACAGGAATAACCCAAACTTTTTAACGCCTTGTAAACTTCTTCTTTCGGTTGGAACATATTAACCCTTAATACTTTCTGAAACTGCTTGGCTAATAATTTGCTTGATATTGAGCTTGGCTTCTTTAAGGCCTCGATACATCGGAGCTTTAGCTTTATAACCGTTAGTTTTAATGAACCTTAGCCCTTCTTTAGTTTCTTTCGGGTAAACCCAAGGTGTCATGCGATAAGTAAATCCTTCCGCTTTCGGATGGGTTCCTACCGCCTCACGGCCAACACCGTATTCGACATAGATTGCGTATTCCATGTTATTTCGTACACCGCCAATGATTTCGTCACCTTGGATGTTTGCCGGAATAATAGTTAATCCCCCACGCAAGGCTCCTGTGTCGACAGGAATCTTCGGCTTAGTCTTCTGTTCTAATACGGCAGAGGCCATATTTACGGCATGAACTAAGGTTTTTAGGTTTTTAGCATGGTTTAACTTAGTTTTAAGTTCAGTTAATCCAGTAATTGTTATGCTTGCCATTTTACCCCCATAATCATCTTGTGAGAGTCGTATGGAAGCACGCTGGTTACTTGATAGATAACGCCATTAACCTTGATTAAATCGTCTAATTTAACCTCTACGGAAGTGCTACAGCTGATACTAATATCAATCTTTTCCACAAGCCCAAGCTCTGCCTGGAGCGTACCAAGCTGAGTGTAATTAACATTACCCTTAAAGCTCTGTACGATCGAGGAATCAGCGTCTTGTTCTTTAACCAGTCCGCCCTCATCGTCTAGCTTGTCTGTTTTGGTCAGGACATAGATGTCCTTATCATAGAAAATCTTCGAGATGAGGTCCTGGGTTGGCTTAGAGAACAACATTGGCTCTCCTGTACGGCTTTAAGATTTCCGAAACCCCTCCAAATAGCTCAGTATCGGAAGCGGAAGCCAGGTAATTACGAGCAACATTATCGAACGTTACAGTTTGGCCATTGTCACTCAAAGACTTGACCCTCGTATTAGTGTTCGTACCAATCAGCTTATCTTTAACCTCTTCAAATAGTGCTAACACTACTCTAACTGAGATATTAACAAGCCTTTCGTCGAACATATCTTGAGGGTCAAGATTCAAATATAGAGATAAGCGGTCAGCCATTTCAGCCGCTAAAAATCCGGCAAGAGCTTCACTTTCCTCATTGTCGAGGATGTGGACAACTTGCACCTTATCTTTTAGCGCTGAAATGAACTGATTCTTATCTAACATATTATTTTCCTTGGGTTTCTGGCTTAGCTTCAGCTTCAACTTCAGCTACTTCTTCGGCTGGAGTTTCGGCTTCTTTCTTGGCTTTCTTTGGATTAACCTCATTCTTTAAGCCGGCTTCAGTGATTGGTTCATAAATCTCTGGGCGAGACTCGAATTGTTCAATCACTACTTCGTTTGAAGTGGTTAAGATTGTGCCGTCTGCCATTCTGAACATTTTTTCCATGTTTTTTCTCCTAAATTAAAGGGTTGCTACTTTGAAGATAGTGTCTGGGGTAACTGCCTTGGTACCTTCGCTGACGAAGATAGACAATGCCAAAGAGTTAGACAGAGGCACTTTTTCAGCATTGTACTTATTGACAATAGCGAGCTGACCAACAGAACCCATGCGTTGAACCATGATGTCTGCAGTTTGACGGACGGTATTGATAACACGAACACCGTGGAAGAGTTCGATTGCTTCAGCCTTAGAACCGTCATTGCCTGGAATCTTATCAATAAGATTACGAACCTTACCGTAGCCCTTAGGGTTACAAGTAATTACGAGGTCAGAGCGGTCCATGCCGTCAACCCAGTCATTAGAGAGGGTTTCTGCCTTAGAAATGAGCTCTTCAACTTTGTCTTCAATAGCGGTTACGGTTGGAGTGATAGTAACTGCAACGGCAGCTGCTTCAGCAACGCGGAAGAATTCTTTATCGAGGAAGGCTGCGATGCGGCCGGCGTGAGAAGCAGTGCGACGATCTAATAGACCATTGATACCACTGAGAGTGACATCTTTGAATTCGATTTCTTCGACGATTTCTTTATCGGTATCGATATTAAGAATAACTTTGCCGCTATTCTTAAGAGCAGAACCTTTGCTATTAGTGCGGGCAGTGCCGTAGTTATTAAGTTCTGCATCTTTGAAACGGTCGAAGATGACGGAACCACTTTCTGGGTCACCAGAGTAGTTATTGTTTTTGATGAGTGTGGACACACACTTTGCGCGAATAGCGTCGATGATAGCACCACGGATTTCAGCTAATTTATCTTTAGTAGTGCCAGTAGTTAGGATTGAAAGGGCATCTTGTGCCATTGTGATAATTCCTTGTTTTAGATAATCACAACATTGGAATCACTTCCAGAGTGTGATGGGGTCGAAGACTTATCAGTTGGGGTAGCCCCAGAAGCTTTAAGCTTAGCCTGCACGCCTTCCATGAGTTTTTCTTCCCAAAGGGTGGAGAAACTCTCGATATTCGTATTCATTCTTTCTGCATCATTATCGATTAGATAATCTGCGAAATCTGCTGGAATATTCTTCTTAGATAGCGCTAAGAGACAGTCTGATTTGCGTTCTCGCATAGTGATACTATACTCACGCGCTTCAATCTCTTTCAGCTTTTCTTTTTGAGCTTCTGTTGCACGCTCTTCTTCTGTGAGTTTAGCTTTGCGCTCGTACTCCGAGATAGCGTCGGCAACTGCCTGCTTCGTCTTCTCTTCGGATTTCTTGTTAAGTTCATTTACTCGTTTTTGAATAAACTCATTAACTTGATCCTGAGTGAATTTAGGTTCCTGCTTTTCACCACTATTGACTTCTCCCGCAGTAGGATTGGTCTGGTTATTGTTAGATTCAGTACCGTTTGGGTCCATCTTCTTCCTTTCTTTAACGTTCTTAAGGATTAACTTGAGATTAAAAAACGGCCCACAGGTAAACCTGTTAGGTCGTAGAAATCTGATTTCATTATAACATAATAGATTATAGAGATAAACATTAAATTGACAAAAAAGAAGCTGCATGATAACATAAAGCCAAGTAAGTCGACCGGTTTCGGACGTTAGACTGAGGGCGCGTACACTCTATCCTCGACTTAATAGGGACCTACGATTGTGTAGGCCCCGTTTTTTTATTGCTCATATTTTCGCTTTAACTTATCCACATATTTGTTAGTCGTATTGTAAATACTAACAATATTCATTCTATCGTTATTATTGATAGCAACTTCGACATTGATAAGCTGAAGACTAGTAGTTTTTCTAACAATAAAATATCTCTGCGCTTTTCTGACTATATCTCCTTTGATAACCTCATCTTTCTTTGCGGTTTTGATAATTGAAATCGCCGTGGAAAGTTCCTCCATAGATAATGGTCTTTTATCATTATGTCCATGAGGTCCATATCCCTTTCCAGTGAAATGGCCAGAGTTATCCATGTGTAGTGCGTATTTTTTAATGAAAAATATTTTAGTCTTTTTGCCCACATTAAACAAAGCCGCAGATTCTTTAGTAGGATAGCCTAGGAAGACTTCCTTTACCTCATCTTTTTTATATATTTGAGATATTTTTCGAGTTACATCATCATATTCTTCCATTTGCTTGATTACCGGAATCAGATGTTTTCTATCTCCAATATACCCCTTCTGTTCTGTTGTTTTAGTGGCAGCATTAGATAATGTAGCTGAAGTATTGACAGTATCAATAATACTGCTAACTGTATCAGGTTTTACTGCGACAGGCTCTCGTTTTAACGTACCGTTTTCAATACGCTTCAACCACTTGTTATAATCAATGTTCTCCACATATTCACTTACGCCATTCTCATTTCTCGCAATCCTAGTGTCTGCTTCATATTCTTTTCCAAGGTAGGCCGTAATCGTAGACCGACAGTTCGGATGGAGTGGGGGAAGATTAAAACCAGCCTGAGCTTTATCTACATCAAAAACTATTTTGTCATGGTCTCGACAAACACCAGAAGTCCGCGAATCTAGCGTTGCGATAAACTGGTATTTTTTGAAGCCCATCTCTTTTAGAGACTTAATTTCCGCCTGGTTCTGAAAATAACAAGTTTCTGTTCTGACTAATCTTATCGCTTCACTTTTTGTGACGTCGAAGCGCGTTCTGATTAACCTCGCGGTCTTTTCATACCCCTCGCCTTTAGCCACCGCTGAGCCAATCACTTCTTTTAAGGTTCGCGCAAGTTTATCCGTGTTTTTCCAGATGTGCTTCGAATAATTACCGGCTACAAATTGAGTATTCAGTATTTCATTAACCGCCCTACTGTTTAAGCCGGAAAAAACAGGATTTATTTTTAACCCTACTGCGGTATCATAAATGTTCTTATAATAACCGTGCTTTATAGTTTCTTTATGAGATTCAGTCTCTAGCTTATAATGCTTCATATTAGCTTTTTTACTCTCCGCCCAACACTGTGCATAAAGATATTCAAGCCTTGTCATACGAGCCTTGTAGTTCTCTGGAAGATAGTCAGAAAGCCCAGCTTCATTCATCTCTCTACGGAATTGCTTCAGGGTCCCATTTGGCACAATTGCTCGAAGTTTTTCGTTATCGAAACCAGCGTCTTTTTTATAGTAATTATCATAGAGAGATTTAATCTCCTCGATTATCTTCCACCTCGCATTATCGTATACGGAATTAATCTCTTTTATATAATGTACAGAGCGTTTTTCGGCGTCAGAAAGCCTCTCCTCGGCACGATCTTGCCAGTATTTATCATTAGGAACGGCTTTCTTTTTTACCATTAAGCCTCTTCTGAATCATTTTTAGCTAAATTTGGGAAGCCAGAAGCGTAATTGTCATCAAATTCAGGCTTAGATTCCTCTTTGGCAAGTTTTACGGTTTCCTTAGCGTCATTCACGAATGATAATTGAGCCACAAGTGTCTCTTTGTCGACCAAACCAACTAGATTATTAATCATTTGAGACTGCTCATAATCGTTCTGTGGCAATGCACGCTTAAACACGACATCAATATCAGCAGGGCTAATCAAGCTCATATTGTTATTTAGATTGAAGAATCTGTTATAAATCCTAAACCTATCAATTAAGGCATTCTCGAAATAACGTTCCTTATCTTTAATATGTTGCTCAAATGCGAGAAGCTTATAGAGCAGTGCAACACCAGAAGAATTACCAGCAAAATTTTGGTCACTCATATCTGGAGTCATTGAGATTTTATGGATGTCAGAGAGAAGAGAAGACCTTAAAACATCAGCGTCCGCCTCATTGATATTCTTAACGATATACTCGACCTTAGCGTCAGCAGGGATTCCTGCAAGCGTTCTGGACTCTTTCAGAGCGATTCGTTGTTCTTTCGTGAGATTCATGCCATAAAATGCGAGAATAGCATCCACTAAACGCTCACGATCGATTACACGGTCTGATTGCAAAATGTTATAAGCGTCAAGTAGAGAAATAACAGGCTCAAAGTCACCCATGCGGTCTGAGCTATTCATGTATTCAATCACTGGCACTTCACCATAGCCATGCATAAAATCTTCAATCTCTGGAACTTGGAACAAATGACCGTCTTTAAGGCGTCGTTCCATGCAAAGTTCTGGAGTTAAGATAGTAACGTCAAACTCATTCTCAAGCTGTTTACCTTTATCATCGAATACCGGATTGTAAATCACCGCAAAAAGCTTATTGTGCTGAACACTGTTATCATAAGCTAGGATGATATTGCTTGGGTTAATGCGAGTGGACCATGGTTCGGCTAGTTCATTTGTATAAACACGCTCAAAAGCATGACCATAGACTGAAACATCCGTTGCAAGTTCCACATCAAGATTAGAGATAGTCTGCTTCTTGTAATTATCAACGATTAGGTCAATATTAAGGCCTTCAGAGACTAAATATTGAACCGGATTACCTAAGAGATAGCCCACATTGGTCTTTGTGATGTACCTGGCGTTATTGGCCACAACTTTAACCTCATGCGGTGCAGGTCTTGAAGTCACGTTGACTGAAGAAAAATAATCTTTCAGGGTATTATAATATCTGACCTGTTCTTTACGGTTTGGTGAAGTTAATAAATTATTAATGATTTCATCAGTTGGTTGTGTTCCTCTTGCGAGAGTGCATTGTTTGATTATAGGCATTTATCCTCCTTACCTTTCAAAAACCGAACTTCGGTTATATCTAGAGCCATAAAGCTCTGAATCGCTCAAAATCTGAACTTCCATTCCACTGGTGGTCTGCTCATAGATTGAAGCTAAAACATCCACAGCGTCATCATGAGCATTCTTACCTTTACGCTGGTAGCTCATCACCTGCTTATAAAACTCAGGGAAGCGTGTTTTCCAATTTGGTGGCATATAAACATGATTCTGTACCCATGCCGAGCTTGCGAGAATGCGAGACTCCTTATTGTGGGTCTGAGGCACGGAATTAACTACTGTGTGATTAGAGCCATATTTATCGAGCAACAGTCTCTCCACATTCCTAGCAAAGCCTCTACCGCCGTTATTAGACTCGATCGAGCATTCTTGAACTGCTCCAGTGTGTAATAATTCAGCAACCTTTGGCTCTGTAACCTCCATGGCCTCATCCGAGAAGTAAAGGTCTAAGATATAAGCTTCTTTCTCATAAATTACATAGTTAATCGAACATAAGAAGTCCGTGCCAGTATCTGCAGTATCCGTATAGTTAAGGATTTTGCCTTCTGGAGCTTTCTCCCATTCCTTAAACTCTTGATAGAGTCGACCTTTCACATCGATTGGAGTCTGGTTATAGTTGGCCTCGAAGATATCGACGTTCATCTCACGCTTGATTAATTCCATATCTTTCTGGTTTAAGATATCTTCACAGAGCATTTTTCCGTCTTCATCTTGGACTTGATACTTGATAATCTCACATTCATCCGGAAACGCGTCCATAATGCGTCCAGCTAGATCTCTTGAAGACCAACGAGTCATAATAATGATGCACTTCTTCTGGCCTTCTAATCGTGAGAGCATAGTGTTTACAAACCACTGGTACGTGTTGTCTAAAGCTGTCTCGTTATAGGCTTCCTCAGCAGATTTAATAAGGTCATCGCAAATTAAGTAATCACAGCCAAAACCTGTAGCGGTGGCATTTGGAGAAGTCGCTAAATACGATGTTTGAGCTTGACCCTCAATAGTCCACATCTTAGCACTAGCATCACCGTACTTTACCTGGGTTTTAGGGAACATGTCGGAAAAAACGACACGTTCACCTACTTTTTCAGTCTGAATCGTGTTTCTCACGTTTTTTGAGAATGTCATAGCTAGAGTTTCATTATAAGAAGCCGTCATGACTCTATTTGAGGGTTTTAATCCGAATAACCACTCGGTAAGGCATTGAGCCGTGAGAGATTTACCGTGCCTTGGAGGAGCATTGATAATAAGAAAACGCTTATCTTCATTTCTAATAAAGTTTTCCACAGCCTCACAGAATTCTTTGAGATATTTCCGCTCATCTTTATAAAAACTCGGGTACATCATTTTACAAAAATCATAAAGATGACGCCTAGCCAGCTCCATTTTCGCACCGAGCTTAATCACCTCATCTCTTGTCATCTCGCAAGCTTCCTTAATTCATCTTCAGATAAGTTCTCAAACGGATTAAAAACCTCTTTTTCTGAGACGTCTTTGGTTTCGGTCGGGTCATAATTACCATTGAGCTTAATGAGCTTATCGGCAGCCTCTACGCACTTCGGGTGGTCTGGGTCGCTGGCGATAGCGATTAAGTTATTAATTACACCTTGCACTAGATTCGGGTCATTCGAGGCACGAATCTTCACCTGGTGGCGGAAAGACATATCTTCCGTTGGGCGGCCGCCATTATTACCAACGGAAAGCTTATTGCCTTTCGAGAAAGTTCCATCCGAGTTCCGTCCGACTTTTACGGCTTTAGCTTTCTTTTCTTTTGCTACTTTCTTTGTTGTAACTTTTTTGACAGTCTTTCGAACTGGTTTCTTTGCAGCAAAAACCTTAGTGGGTGTTTCTTTTTTGGAAATAACCACCTTATTTGTCGATTCGTCATCCTGTCTTTTTATAGGCATTTATTAATTCCTAATTCTCTTCAGCAGTCTCTTCTTTAGCTTTTTTACCGCGCTTATTACCGGCCTCTTCGATATCTTCAGTCTCTACTGGAGTATGTTCTTCTTCTGGCACTACAGCAGGTTCTTCGGAGTTTTCCACAGGTTTCTCGTCAGCGTGAACTTCTTCACTGGTTCCGACATGATTGTCGGTAGCATCTGCTTCAAGAGTTTCTGCGGGAGAGTATTCAACAGTTTCTTCTGGGTGCTCTGGCTCATCGTGCTTTTCTGGTTCTTCGGCGACCTCATCGTGTTTTTCCTCGTAAACTTCAGGATGTTCTGGCTCAGAAATCTCTTCATGTGTTTCTGTGGATTCTTCAGGGGTATTTGAGTTTTCCACAGGCTCTTCTTTAGTTTCTGTTCCCTTAAGAACGAATACGATCTGGTCACCAAAAATCACCTTATGGCATTTACCATTTACAAATTCGTCTGTAATGTCAAAATCGATACCATAAAAATCAACGATTACACGACCGTTACTATTTTTTTCTACTAAAATCTCGTATTCCATAGAATCTCCTTATTTTTTAATACGTGGGGAATTATTAATCTTTTCAATCATTTGGTGCATGGTTCTGTTATGGAGTAACTGACCACGCTTCCCAAATAACAGCACCTTTGGCCGCTTAATTAAGTCATGAGAATCTTCTCCAGAAACTCCGGCCTCAAATAAGATTCGACTGGCTGGCGCATAAATAACAAATAATCGCCCACGTCTTTCTATCGCACGTAGCTCTCTACAGTTATCGGCGAAGAATAATGAGTTTATCACTTGTCCAGTTAGACGTAACAGCTCAGAATAACTAAATTCTGTCCTTGTATACTTGTTTTTGATGTCGTATGTCTTATCGGCTAATAATTTCGTCGTAATTATCGCCTCTACCTCACTGGTTCCTCGATCTAAAATCATCCTTTTTTCTCCAATAAAAAGACCCACAAGTAAAGACTTGTGAGCCGTAGATTTATAGCTTAATTATAACATACTTAGAGAAGATATATCATTGCTTGTGGAAAACTATTATTTTATGAAAATCTTTATGAAAAAGTGTTGACATTTGGCAACACCTAGCCTATAATAAAGACAGTTAAGCAATACTTAACTAGCTACTAGATTAAACAAAGGAAAAAATAAAATGTACAAACTAGAAAACAATAACCTAAGCGCAACTTACAACCCTGTAACTAAAGAGCTTTTAGGAAGTGACAAAACAGACAACTATAATCTACCAGTCTTCTATAATGCTACTAAACGCTCAGTAAAGAAAGCTTGGGAAAATTTGCAAAAAAGCTTCAATAAAGACACTACATATCGCCAGGCTATTAATATTCTAACGACTAACGGTGTAGTAATTAAAAGCTACTGCATGATGGATTAAAACCAACCAAAATCAAAATAATAGTAAAGTTAAAACCTAGCCCGAGGGTCAAATCGGGCAGAAATGATATGAAAACAGAGCACATCCACATTAAAATCTCAGAAAATGATAAAAAACAAATCGAGGCCCGCGCTAAAGAACTACAGCTCACGGTTGCGGAGTATTTAAGAAGACTCGCAATTGTAGATATTGAAAAATCCAAATAGACATATTACAATTATCTCGTCTAGTCTAGTAGCTAGTACTTCATAGAAGAAACGGCCGGCCTTAAATAGTCTTTGCCGTTTTTTCTTGCAAAATAATTTTATTTGGTATATAATAAAAGAGTAAAACAATACTTTTGTGAAAACCCCTCTGGAGCTTCGCGCTTCGAGGGTTTTTCTTTCCCCAAAATAAAATGATTTATTTAGGGAATTAAAATGTCAGAAAAAAGAATTGTAACTTTAAGAAACCGTTTAGGTAAAGCTTCAGATTTAATCAAAAATGATGATTTTCTACCGATGTTTAGGAATCGCCAGATTCACTTTAAGAAAGAATTTGAAGAATCGGTAAAATTAGCTAAAAAGAAACGTAATCCGGAGCATTATTTTGCTTCAATCTGGTCTTGCAAGGCGCTTGAAAAGACATTAGAAATGATTCGTAAAATGATTTATCGCGCGATCGAAAAAGCACGCGAATATCAGGCTAATATCGAGAGAGTTAAGGCTGAAGAAGACGTTAAAAATAACTATAACCCCGAGGGTCGTGCGAGATTAATCGCGATGCTTAAAGATCGTGGCAAAAATTACAGTAATATTTTTGGCCTTTAATTAGAAAACGGTTCTTATTTTTACGGGGGATAGCTTTTTTATTTTCATATTTTACGAAAAACCTGCAAAAACACACTTTATATTGTGAATTTTCGAGTATTTAACGAAAATTATTGAATCTTTTGTAATTAGAAAAGTTTTTCTTAAGATTTCTGACTATTTCTTTATAAATTTTTAACAGAGAATAACAGATTAATTTTGAAAATTAGTCTATATAGATATTAAATTTAATATTTAATAAAAAGAATTCTATATAGAAGTATTAGATAATATTTAATTATTTTCTATATAGAACAAATTAATAATTTTAAGAGGAGGTAGGAAAGAAAAATGGGAGAGCATGAGATTAAGCGAGGCTTTTACTAATTATCGGGAGATTGAAGTGATATCGAGAGGGCTGTCTCCGAAGACGCTGGAGTCTTATATTTACGCAGAGAAATTAGTTATTGAATATTTTACAGATACTGAGGTTAGAAATATTACGCCACTGGATGTATCGAAATTTTATCAATATTTATGCAGTTTTCAGAGGCCGGATACCGCAAGAGGGAACATAATCTGCTTTAGATCGGTTTTAAGGCGTTGCGTGCGTAAAGGATGGGCTGATATCGACGTAGAGGATATTAAAATTCCGAAGCGTGAGAAGAGAGTCGTAAATTATCTCACAGAGTCAGAAATTGAGCGATTTATTGGAGTGGTTAATGCTAAGTATAAGGGTTATTCTAGAATTAATCGTCTAAGAAACACCGCGATAGTGAATCTTTTCTATGATTCAGGTATCCGTGTTAGTGAATTATGTTTATTAAATCGTAATAGTATTAGAGAGCGACAATTTACAGTAATAGGTAAATCCAAAAACCCTAGGATATGCTTTATCACTAGAAAAACAGAAGAAGCCATCGCGGAATATCTAGCTGAACGTAATGACAATGAGAAAGCACTTTTTATTGCAACTCAAAACGGAAAGAGAATCACATCAGATACTGTTAGGAAGATATTCCAAAACGCTTGTAAACGCTCAGATTTTATCAATGTCCATCCGCATACGATCCGGCATTCTTTCGCTACGAGACTCCTGGATAAAGAGGTAGATATTAGATATATCGCAGAATTAATGGGCCATGAGAGTCTAGATACAACTAGAATCTACACTCATATTTCTAACCCTAAATTGAAGAAAATCTATGAAAAAGCTCTTGCAATTTTTTAACCATAGGCATATAATAAGATTATTAATAAACGCACCTTAAAATCTGTCTAAGTGATACAAAAATCATGATGACAGTGTGATACGAAAATGCTCTGTGTAAGCAATTTAATATCATTTAGGTGCGCTTCCTTGCCAAGGAAGAGGTCGAGAGTTAGAGTCTCTTAGCTCGCACCAATTTATCCCCACTAAAACCCCCCTTTTAGTGGGGATATTTTGTGTCTAAAAAGCTTACCACTTTCTCGATTTCTGATATAATTAAAGTATTAACAAGGAGTAAAATGAACACACTACAAATGATTTTAATCGGGGTCATCGCAGTTGTAATCCTAGTTGCCCTCTATGCAATTTTTGTTTACAACCACGTAGTCACCGTCAAGGTTCGCGTCGATAATGCTTTCTCAGACATTCTTGTCCAATTGAAGCGCCGCGCTGACCTCATTCCAAACCTTATCGAAACCGTTAAGGGTTATACCAAACACGAAAGTGAAACTCTTGAAGCTGTCGTAAAAGCTCGTTCTAGCGTCCTCACCGCTTCTACCCCAGCTGAAGTTGCTGGCGCTGAAAAAGAAATGAAATCAGCCCTCAGTCATATCTTCGCACTTGCAGAAAGCTATCCAGAATTAAAAGCTAACGAAAACTTCATCCGTTTGCAGGATCAACTCGAGGATACTGAAGATAAGATTCAAGCTTCTCGCCGCTATTATAACGGTGCGGTTCGCCAATATAACGAATTTATCGTCCGCTTCCCAGCTAACATTTTTGCTGGCATGTTTGGCTACAAAGCTCGTGAATTCTACAACGTTTCCGAAGAGGAAAATGCCAAGATTCAAGAAGCTCCAAAAGTTTCTTTCTAATCAATTAATACGACGATTTAATATCCAGTGGGGCGACTCACTGGATATTGTCAGAAAGGGAATATGTATTCTCAAATTGCAGCTAATAAAAGAAATACCGTTTTAATTCTCGCCGGCTTCGTCGGTTTTATTGGTTTTATCGGGGCGCTTTTTGCAGCTGTTTACGGCGATAGCAGTATTTTTATTTTTACTTTAGTTTCTGCCATTATTTATGCCAGTATCATGGTCTTTTTGTCATCTAGTATGGCTATGGCGATGACTGGCGCTCATCCTATCGCTAAAAAAGATTACCGTTCTCTTTATAATATTGTGGAAAATCTCACTATCACTACCGGTCTGCCGATGCCAGAAATTTATGTGATTGATGATCCCGCGCCGAATGCCTTTGCTACTGGCCTCGATCCAGCGCATGCCAAGGTTGCGGTGACCACTGGTCTGCTGAATATTATGGATAAGGATGAACTCACTGGAGTTCTAGCTCACGAAATTTCACACATTAAAAATTACGATATTCGCGTTTCTCTAGTGGCTTTTGCCTTGGTTAGCGTAGTGGGTTACATTGCCGATATTGGTCTTCGCATGATTTCCTACACTAATCGTCGGGACGAACAAGATAGTCCGGTCGGGGTGATCGCACTGCTTTTTACTTCGATTTTGGCGCCTCTAGTCGCCACGATTGCACAGATGGCGATTTCGCGTGAACGAGAATATCTTGCCGATATGTCGGCCGCCGAAATTACTCATTATCCAGATGGTTTGATTAGTGCCTTAAAGAAACTGGATGAACACGGTCAACCAATGCGTCGTCAAAATACCGCCACCGAGGCAATGTTTATTAATAATCCGCTCAAAAAACGCCGCACCAATTCGCTTTTCCGTACTCACCCACCAATCGAAAAACGTATCGAACGCCTCGAACGCGCGAAGGATAATATCTGATGAAAAAATCTAAAACTAAATCAGTAGTATCTGAGTCAGCCTCTGATGAAAAAAATCCGGTTTCAAAGCAGGCGCAGCGCCAAGCTGAAAGGCAGCAGAAAAAACTTCAAAAACAGGAGCAAAAACAAAAAAGGCAACTCGCGCGCGAAAAGAAACAGCTAGTCAAGAAGCAGGACGAAGTGCGGCTTCACCGCTCTTTTAAGCGCTCCTATTACGAAGATTATCAGCGTAAAACCGAGCTCCCGAGTTTAACCAGTCAAGCTAGTGCTGCCTTTAAAATGTTTTTCAAATTCTGGAAAATCTTTCTACCCCTTCTTTTAATTTTTGTCGGCCTCTATATTTTTCTCATTGGCGCCATGTCGGAAAACACCCTTGCCGACGTCAAGGCAAACGTTGAGCAGACTAATAAAGATGTGGCGGATGGTAAAATCGGTACCGTCGGTAAGGCGGGGCTCACTTTGCTCGGTATTATTTCCACTGGTGGTCTCACCACTATGAATGATGCGCAGATTGTCATCGCGGTGCTTCTATTTACTATTATTTGGTTGGTCACCATCTATTTAGCGCGCCACCTCCTCGCTGGGCATCAGGAAATCAAGATGCGCGACGGCTTTTATAGCGCCTTATCGCCTCTAGTTTCCACTCTGGTGGTCGGGCTAATTATCTTTCTTGAAGCCGTACCCATCATGCTTACCATCATCGTTTTTCAGGTTGCTCTCACTACCGAGTTTCTCTCCACACCGTTTTACGCCTTGCTTTTCTTTATGTTTGCCGCACTGATGATTACGCTCAGCCTCTATCTGTTATCTAGTAGCTTCTTTGCGATTATCGTGGTTTCGGCGCCAGGACTTTATCCATTAACCGCTGTAAGGATGGCCAAAAATCTCATCATGGGACGCCGCCTGCGTTTCTTAATCCGGGTTTTTTACTTGGTGATTATCGTGGCTCTACTTTACTTATTATTGCTTATGCCGGCCATTATCCTCGATGGCGCCCTGAAAGCCCAGTTTGCCTGGCTTGCCGAGAGTAAAATCCCGTTTGTCGCTATCATTCAGCTCACCATCACCGTCTTTATTTTCATCTATCTTTCGATTTATTTTTACCTCTTTTATCGCGCCCTTCTCGATTATAATGACGATGCTAAACTGGAGCTCTAAATATGAATAATGAAAAATCTGCGGCCAAGGCTCGCATTGAAAAATTAAAAGAACTAATCAATGAATATCGCTACCATTACCACGTCCTAGATGAGTCGATTATGTCGGAAGCGGCGGCCGACTCTTTGAAGCACGAGCTTAGTCAATTAGAAGAGCAATATCCAGAATTTATTACTCCCGATTCTCCCACCCAACGCGTAGCTGGTAAGCCTCTCGATAAATTTCAAAAAGTCACTCATACTTCACGCATGATTTCTCTCGCCGATGTCTTCTCTGAATCCGAAATTCGTGATTGGGTAGCCAGAAATTATAAGTTAGTGCCAAATGGTACCGAATTTACCTTCTTCACCGACATTAAAATGGATGGCCTCGCCATGTCCTTGCATTATGAAAATGGTATTTTCAAGCAGGCGGTCACCCGGGGCGATGGTCTGGTGGGTGAAGATGTCACCATGAATGTGAAAACCATCCAAAATATTCCACTTAAGCTAAATCTGGATAATCCACCTGAGTATCTAGAGGTGCGTGGCGAAGTGATTATTTTTAAGCAAGATTTTGAAAAACTCAATCAAATGCAAGCTAAGCTTGGTGAAAAACCTTTTGCCAACCCGCGTAATCTTGCCGCCGGGACCATTCGCCAGCTTGACCCTCGCATTGCGGCCAGTCGTCCGCTCCGCTTCATGGCCTACGACCTAGTCACACCAGATTTACCGACCCATCAGAAAGCTTATGAATTTTTGCGCCAAATCGGTTTTCAGACGTCCGGTCAAGATCATGTTTATACTCATCTGAGTGAAGTTTTTGCTGAAATTCAGCATCTCGGACAAGTGCGCGGTGATTTTCTTTTTAATACCGATGGCATGGTGATTAAAATTAACGACCGCAAGATATATTCTGAGCTTGGTATCGTCGGCAAAACTCCTCGTGCTGCTGTGGCTTTTAAGTATCCTGCGGAAGAATCCACTTCCAAGGTACGCGATATTGTAATCTCAATCGGTCGTACTGGTGCGGCGACTCCAGTGGCTATTTTAGATCCTGTGGAAATTGCTGGTAGTACTGTGCGCCACGCTACCTTACATAATTCTGATGAAATCGCCAAGCTCGATATTCGCATTGGTGACACGGTGATTGTTTATAAAGCTGGTGATATTATTCCCAAAATCAAGGAAGTCTTACTCACGCTCCGTCCAGATGGTACCGCGCCTTTCGATTATGAGCAGGCTCTGAAAAATCAATATCCAGAACTTGAATTCGAGCGTCCGGAGGGGGAAGTGGTCTATCGCGTAAAAGGTCAGGATTCAGATTTTATTTTGCGCCGTAATCTTGAATATTTTGCCAGCAAACAGGCGCTTAATATCGAGGGTCTGGGTGAGAAAAATGTCAATTTGTTGGTCGATGCTGGTCTCTTAAAAAGCCTAGTTGACCTCTACCGTTTGCAAAAATCAGACTTGATTAAACTCGAACGTTTCGGTGAACTTTCAGCCACTAAATTACTGAATGCCATTGAGGGCACTAAGCAGGCTCCGCTCGCCAAATTTATTACCGCGCTCGGCATTCGACATGTCGGCGCACAGACCGCCGTCGCCCTCGCTGATGCTTTTCAGTCGCTTGAAGCGTTGCGCGATGCTACCGAAGAAGAGCTGCTAAAAATCCCGGATATCGGTCTGACGGTTTCTGAATCAATTTTGGCTTATTTTGCTGATGAAGATAATCTGAAACTGCTCGACGATTTTGCGGCGCTCGGCGTACACCCAGTTTATATTAATCACGATAATGCCCCACTTAAGGGTCAAAGTTTTGTCGTCACTGGCACGCTCACCGATATGGGGCGTGAAGAAGCGGAAGATTTATTACGCGAAAAAGGTGCTACCGTTACCAGTTCCGTGACGAAAAATACTACCGCCTTGATTGCCGGCGCTAAACCAGGCGCTTCGAAAGTTACTAAAGCCGAAAAACTCGGTATTAAGATTATTTCCGAAGCGGAATTCCGGGAATTAATTAAATAAACTCATAAATTTGAAACACAAAAATAGGTGTTATCTTGCACCTATTTTTAGTTTGTCGCTTAACTCCGGATTCGTAGTTTTAATCCAAATCCGTCGCTTAATTCCGGGTTCATCTTCTAAATCCGGATTTTGAGTTCTCCTAAAATCTCAGTCTTCTGGTCTAGTCCAGTATTTTGAGCTCTCCTATAACCTCACTACTTTAAGCCTTAGTTTTCTTCGAAAGGATTTTTCAAAACTAGTTCTGGATTGGCCTCCGTAATACGCATCAGCTCATTATATTTCGCGATGCGTTCCGAACGTGAGAGGGAACCAGTCTTAATTTGACCCGTCCCGAGTCCCACCGCAAGGTGCGCGATGGCACTATCTTCGGTTTCACCCGACCGGTGCGACATTACGGTTCGGTAGCCGGCTTTTTGCGCCAAAACCACTGCGTCGATGGTTTCGGAAAGTGAACCAATCTGATTTGGTTTGATCAAAATCGCATTGCCCACTTTTTCGTCAATGCCTTTTTGGAGTAACTTCACATTGGTTACGAAGAGGTCGTCACCGACTAACTGCAATTTATTGCCGAGTCGCTCGGTGAGAACTTTCCAGCCTTCCCAGTCATTTTCCGCCAAGCCGTCCTCGATAGAAACAATCGGATATTTTTCTAGTAACCCCTCATACCAGTCAATCATCTCGGCGCTGGTCTTGGTTTCGCCAGAGGTCTTTAATTTATATCCATCATCTTCGTAAAATTCTGAGGAAGCAATATCCATCGCAATCGCAATATCTTTACCCACTACGTAATCTGCCCGCTCAATTGCTTCGCAAATTAGCTCCAAAGGTTCGTTATTACCACCGAAAACTTTTGGTGCATACCCACCTTCATCGCCCACGGTTGTCACATAATTTTTTTCTTTCAAAACCTTCTTCAGGGCGTGGAAAGTTTCTGCCCCCATACGAATCGCTTCGTTAATGTTGGTTGCCGCGATTGGCATCAGCATGTATTCCTGAAAATCCGTGCACCAATCCGCGTGTGCACCCCCGTTCATCACATTCATCATTGGCATCGGTAAAGACATCCGGTCAGAGGTTCCAGCAGTTTTTGCCACATATTCATAAAATGGCATCTTCATCGCACGGGCCGAAGCCTTTGCTAGGGCTAAGGAAACTGCCAAGATGGCATTAGCGCCAAGATTCGATTTATTTTCCGTGCCGTCGAGCTGAATCATTAATTGATCGATCTCTCGCTGGTCGACATGTTTACCTACAAGTAGGCTACTGATTTTAGTATTAACGTTACGCACGGCCTGCATGACACCTTTACCGTCGTAAAAGTTTTTATCTCCGTCACGTAGCTCCAATGCCTCTCCACTACCGGTCGATGCACCAGATGGTACCATAGCCCGGCCAGCACTACCGTCGGATAAAAAGACGTCAGCTTCTACCGTCGGATTGCCGCGGCTATCGAGAATTTGCC
>ERZ773267.522-NODE-522-length-25359-cov-11.761026_pt1 | contig 25359 bp, 28 predicted proteins | sample MGYA00511959_ERZ773267 | MGnify/ENA primary metagenome ERZ773267 (study PRJEB29015, sample SAMEA2738165) | human oral metagenome | biome: human oral; feature: human-associated habitat; material: saliva | place: China | collected 2240 ... | reverse complement strand
AATGCTAATCTTCGTCGTTTTACTCCTTGACTAGCAAACTTACCGCCTCAACATGGTACGTTCCTGGGAACATATCTACAGGTTGAACTGCACCTAGTTTATAACCTAATGTTCTCATGATTTCCATATCTCTAGCTAATGTTGCTGGATTACAACTAACATAGACTATTTTTTCTATATCCATAGCTGCAAGATCACGTAGGAAACTTTCCTCACATCCCTTACGTGGTGGATCTACGATAACTGCATCTAATTTCATGTTTTGTGAGATTAATTTTTTAATTACATCTTCAGTTTTACCTAGTAAAAACTCTGCATTAGTTATATTATTATTTCTCGCATTTTCGCGAGCATCTAAAACAGCCGCTTCTATTATTTCAATACCGTATACTTTCTTAACTTTCTTCGCAGCGAATAGACTTATTGTTCCAATACCACAGTATGCATCGATTATAGTATCAGTTTCTTTTAATTCTGCAAGTTCCAACGCTTTACTATATAATACCTCTGTTTGAACTGGATTTACTTGATAGAATGAACGAAGTGAAATCTTAAACTCTATTCCATCTAGAGTGTCAGTTATATAATCTTGTCTGAATAATTTTTCAGTTTTATCACCAAAGATTACATTTGTCTTCTTATCATTAATATTCAACATAATACTAACGATTCTATCATCTAATTTAGATATTTTCTCAACGAATTCATCTAGTTTATTAAACTTCTCCTTCGCTACAATACCTACCATGATTTCACTTTTCAGGGTATTTGTTCTGAACATAATATGTCTAATAGCTCCTGAGTGGTTATTTTCATCATAGATAGATAAGTTAAGTTCTGAAATTAGGCTACGTAATTTATTCATTAATACATTATGTTCATCATATTGAATAAAACATTTCTCTATATTAACAACATCATGGCTTCGTGGTTTATAATACCCCATCTTAACTTCGCCATTAACTTTTTGCACTGGAATCACAGACTTATTACGATAATGATATCCATCTTCCATACCTAGTGTATCTAATACTTCAATAACATCTTTTCCAAGAGCCTTATCCATTACATTTTGAACTTTTTTCTTCTTAAACTTCAACTGTTCTTCATAGTTCATATGAACTAAATTTGCTCCTGAAGTTTTTGGAATACCATCAACTCTATTTTTAGAACTTTCAATAATATTAAGAACTTTTCCATAACCAAGATTTTTCTTTAATTTAATTATCTTAAACTCGATTATTTCACCTTCTATAACATCTTCAATAAAAATTGGAAAATTGTCAATTTTTACTACACCAAGACCATCGTGGGTATAATCTATAACTTTCCCTTCGAATACATCATTTTTTTGCATAATTCACCTTTCTAAAATAAAAAGGAGAACAGCTATAGGAAACTGACTTCCCTACTCTGTTCTCCTACATTTAATATTTATTAAACTATCTTTACATGCTTAAACCAATTACTTTAATTGAATTAACAAACTCAAGATCTTTAATTCGTTTATTTAATTTTTCAATATTTATATCACCTGAACTTAGCTCTAAAGAAATAATTATCGTAGCTTTTGCATTAATCGGCACCGTTTGGTGAATAGTAAGCACACTACACTTTTCTTCATTAACAACCGATAAAATTTTACCTAATATTCCAGGAATATCATCAACATCGATAGATAAAGATAGAATTGATTGTCTTTTCACATCTTGAATCGGAAAAATTGTATCTTTATATTTATAAAATGCACTTCTACTTAAATCAAATCTTTTAGAAGCTTCTAAAATTGATAATTTCGAATCTTCTTCTAAAGCTTTTTTCATCGCTAATGTCTTCTTTACAGCTTCTGGCAATACATCTTCTCTAATTATATAATAAACTTTTTCTTTATCCACAGTGGTTATCTCCTACTCTACGAATTCAAACTCACCTTTAAGGATCTTAACAGTATCACCATTTTTACATCCTCTTTCACGTAAAGCATCATCTACACCCATAGAACGCATTTGTTGAGCAAAACGTCTAACAGAAGCATCACGGTTGAAATCAGTCATTAAGAATGCACGTTCGATACCAGGTCCACTTACTACATAAGCTCCAGTATCATCACGAGTAATCTTGAATGTTTCATCCTTAGGTTTATGTTTATAAAGAACTCTGTTTTCCATACTTTCTTCTTCAGTATCAAGTTCATATAACGTATTCGGATCTGTATTATCAAGTATATCACTTATTTTATAAAGTAAGTTATCGATATTACTACGTGTGAATGCAGAAATTTCAACGATATCAACTTCTTCACCATCATTTTCTAAGCGTTTTTTAAACTCTTTAAGATTCTCACTAGCCACTGGAATATCCATCTTATTAGCTACTACTACTTGAGGTCTTTCTAAAAGTCTCATATTGTATTCTGCTAACTCTTGATTAATAATTTTATAATCTTCATATGGATCACGACCATCAGTTGCTGACATGTCTACTACGTGTACAATAACTTTTGTTCTTTCAATGTGACGTAAGAACTGATGTCCAAGACCAACACCTTGACTAGCCCCTTCGATTAATCCTGGAAGGTCAGCCATAACAAAACTTCTGTGATCTTTTGTTTCTACAACTCCAAGATTTGGTGCTAATGTTGTAAAGTGATAATCAGCAATTTTTGGTTTTGCTTTTGATGTTATTGATAATAATGTTGATTTACCAACAGATGGGAATCCAACAAGACCTACATCAGCCATAAGTTTTAATTCTAATGTAAGATTTCTTTCTTCTCCTGGTTCACCATTTTCAGCAATTTCTGGCGCTGGATTTGAAGGTGTTGCGAAACGACAGTTTCCACGTCCTCCACGTCCTCCACGAGCTACTACTACTTCTTGCTCGTGTTCTACTAAGTCTGCTAATACTTCTCCAGTATCAGTATCACGAATTACTGTTCCTGGTGGTACTTTTAAGTATAAATCTTTAGATTTTCTACCGTGCATACCTTTACTCATTCCGTTCTCACCATTTGGTGCTACGAATTTTTTCTGATAACGGTAATCCATGAAAGTTCTTAATCCTTCATCAACTATGAATACAACATTGGCTCCACGTCCACCGTCTCCTCCAGCTGGTCCACCTTTTGGAACATACTTCTCTCTTCTAAATGCTACTAATCCATTCCCACCATCACCTGATCGGACGAATATTTTTACCTCATCTAAAAACATAAAAATCTCCTATAAAATTCTCTTTATTTTTCTTAAACTTCAACTTTTAAACTATATAAAATTCAACTCAATAAAAGTTCATATACCATGAACTATTATAACATAATTTTTCCTATGATAATAATATTTAGCGAGATTTTAAACAAAAAAATATACGGCTGCATACACAGCCGTACTTTACTCCACAGGCAGGACTCGAACCTGCGACCCTCTGATTAACAGTCAGATGCTACTACCAACTGAGCTACTGTGGAAAAATCTCTAAATAAAAAAATGGAGCGGGTGATGAGAATCGAACTCACAACATCAGTTTGGAAGACTGAGGTTTTACCACTAAACTACACCCGCATAAATACTCGTTATTAACTTATGTATTAATTATATAATAGATATTATTGTTTGTCAACAACTTTTTTAATTTTTTTTTATTTTTTTTGAAATTTGTAATTTTGTTAGCTTTACTAAAGAATTCTTTTGAAAACCAAGAAATATCTGTAGAAAAAATAACATTATTTTCATTGGATAATATATAGTATAATATTTTTCATTTCATTTGTAAAGGTATTTTACAAAAATCTCTAAAATTTATTATAATTTTATAAACTAAAAGAAAGCGTAATCACTGTATATTGACTAGCAATACCTTATAATATATAATTTCTGTATAGATATAATTTATTAGGTTAGAATTACCCATTTATAGATTAGGAGAAGAAAAATATGAAAACTAAATTACTATTTACAAGCCTACTATCGGTTTCAGTTGTTTTAAGTGGCTGTTCTTTAATAAAAGGCGAGCTAGTTAGACAAAGTAAATCTGCAGCGGAAAATAAAGCTAAAACAGCAGATAAAGCTAAAATAGCAGATAAAACTACAACAGAAAATAATTCGACAACTACAAAAAATCAAAACTCTACAGACAAAGTATACGGACTTAATGAAGAATAGATTGTAGATGGCCAATGGAAACTGAAAATAACTGAGGTTAAAACTACTCCAGACAGAAATAAATATAGCAAAGCACAAGTAGCATAAGTAGTTCTCATAAAATATACTTATGAGAATTTAGGATATAAAGATGAATACCAAGATCTATTTTTAATGCCTAGAACAGTTGTTGAGGATGCAAAAAAGGTTTCTGAAATTTATCCAGTTAGTTCTTCCAAATATCCAGAGCCTACTCCAGTTGGTGCAATTTCAGAATCTACCGTGGGCTACGGTCTAAGTGTGGAAAGTGATAAAATTAAAGTCTATTTTGAACAATTCGATCATAATGCTAAAAAAATGCAAAAAGCTACTTTTGAAGTACCAGTAACTAAATAAAATAATAAACAAAAAGGTTTGGTATACAATACAATATGATGTATATCAAACCTTTTGTGATAATTTTAATGAGTAATCAAGTTGAAAAATATTATTTGTTCTTTCTATAAACTATGCAATATTATTTATCATAGTTTTCAATTCATCAAATCTCTCATAACATATTTTTGATAAATCATCTGATGTTTGTTTAGCAATAGCGTCAGTCATCATATATAAATTATGACCATCTCTTGCTTTGTCCCAATATTTAATTAATATGTCTGTTGGAACATCTAGACTTCTTAGTTCATCTAAAGTTAATACATTAATTACATCTGTGTGCATTGCTAATAATTCCATTGTAAGTTGTAAACTTATTAATTTTTGTTGGATACACTCTATTTCTTCAACTATTTTCTCTTTATTCATTTTTTACCTCCACATTTTATATTAGTGATATAATCCTTTTTACATAATTTCTTTTAAAATTACTTTTTATTAAAATAGGCACCATATACTTAAATTCTTTTACGTTATTTCATATACTTATCTAATAAACTTAGTCACCGGAGTCTCTTTCTTTCGCTTATGTCAATACTTATATTTAATAATATTGATAATATATTTTGCATTAATATAGACACTTCTCTTTGTTTATTCATTTTATTAATTTTCATATCCCCCATAAAATACATCCCCTTAATCGACATAAAAATCAACACTAATTATTTTTTCTTTTCGCATATATACTATCACTCAATATATAGTAAGTCAATTAACAAATTATATAATTTTAATTACTCATATTAGTTTATAATTTATTTTATCTCATTTATAGACTATAATATAATTGAGCCAACTTAGTAAAAAACTGTTTATAAAATTATTAGGGGATACTATTATACAGAAAAATATAGAGTATACTAACAAAATTATAAATCATCTAAGATATTAAAATTATACTTACTCTATTTATCAGTATATAAAGGGGAATTATTATGGATAAAGAACAATTAAAAAGAAGAGATATTGAACAACTAGAAGAGTCAACAGATAAACTAAAAAATATAACAAATAAAAATCCAAATCACTTTAAAACTAAAAGATTAGGATCCAGTATGGAAAATTACGCTACACAACTTGAAAGGGATGTGATAGGAAAAAGAAGACGAAACTCGGTTTTCCCACAAGGCACTTTAGTATATGTTGATTTTGGTATAAATTATGGTTCTGAATTTTCATCATACCATTATGCAATAACACTAAACAAAAATGATAGTAAGAGAGATAATACAATTACTGTTGTTCCCTTAACTTCTAAAGAAGGCAAACAAAATATAAAATTAACTGCGGGTATTTCTAGGGGATTAGCTTCACTGACATTAGATTATCTTGAAGAACAAATAAAATTAAACGATAACAATATGAAAAAAATTGAATCTGATTTAAATAAACTAGAAGAAAGAGAAAAAAACGGTGAGCAATTTACTAAAGATTTATCTCAACTAAAAGTTTTTTACCAAAAAGTCCTACTAGAAAGAAATATAGTTGAAAATGCAAAAGAACGGGTAAAAAAATATATTAAAGATTTTGATAAGGATACATATATAAAGATAGACGCTATTACTACTATAGACAAAAATAAAATTTTCAAGCGTAAGGATAATTTAGATCCCTTAACAAAAGTTAGAGTTAATGATGACACTCTAAAAGTTATAGAAAACGGTATTAAAAATCTATTTTTTAAGAACTAAAATTTGACTTTCCTTCTTATTTATAATACAATATAATTACTAACATAGATACTTAATTGTATCTATCGCAAATCATAACTAGAGCTGAATGCTCTCATCCGTCAGTATTAATTTACTGGCGGTTTTTTTATTAGTATGGCATTAAAATATATTTCAACATCATTAAAAACACGGTCAAAACATTGTCAAAAGACAAAACAAAAAGCCTTAAACGTTGATACTTTAAGGCTTCTCTAACTTTATTATTTAGTTTCTCTGTGTAAAGTCACTTTTTTTAATCTTGGACAGTATTTTTTAAGTTCAATACGGTCTGGATTATTTCTTTTGTTCTTTTTAGTAATGTAGTTTCTATCACCACATTCAGTACAAGCTAATGTTACATTTACGCGCATTAATATAACCTCCTATAAAATTTAATCTTAACAACTTTTTCATACAACAAAATATATTATAACATTACTTTATAAATATTTCTAGTATAAAATACAAAATTTTTAAATTTTTTTAAAGAAAAATATTTTTAACGTAAAAGTTATCTACTGATTATTCACCAAATACTTTATAATAATCTTGTTTGAATTTTTCAATACCGATATCAGTTAAAGGGTGTTTAACCATTTGTTTAATTACATTATATGGAACAGTAGCAATATCACATCCTAATTTTGCACATTCTGTAACATGAATTGGATTTCTGACACTTGCTGCAATAATTTGTGTATCAATATCATTATTCGCAAAAATTTCTACTATTTCTTCGATTAATAGTAATCCATTGTGAGCAATATCGTCTAATCTACCTAAAAATGGAGATACATATGTTGCTCCTGCTCTTGCTGCTAGTAAAGCTTGAGTTGGGCTAAAGATTAACGTAACATTAGTTTTAATCCCCTCTTTTTTCAGTACATTTACTGCTTTAAGACCATCTTCTGTCATAGGAATCTTAACTACCATATTAGGATGAATTTTAGCAATTTCTCTAGCTTCTTCTACCATATCTTTCCAAGCAGTAGTTGTCGCTTTTACTTCTCCACTAATTGGGCCATCTACGATTGATGCAATTTCCTTAATGACTTCCTTGAAATCACGTCCTTCTTTAGCGATTAAAGATGGATTAGTAGTAACTCCACAAACTACCCCTAATTCATTAGCATTTTTAATATCTTCTACATTGGCTGTATCAATAAAAAATTTCATTATTATTGTTCCCCTCTCATTTGTTAATATAATAATCATAGCACATTTAAAAAGCGGTTTCAAATTTGTGGATTTTAATGAATATATTTGTTTATTGTTTTTTAATTCAATATATGATAGAATAACACTATAATTAGGAGGCAGATTAGATGAAGAAATTTTTAGAAAAAGTACCATATTTAATTTTTTCTTTCTTTTTATTTATAATACTCCCTCTGTGTTCTTATTTTATATCTAATAGATCAGGTATGATAATATTGCTATTGATTATCCTATACCCTGTTATTAGTTTTCTAATATCGTTTCTATATGCATATAATAAAGAAGACTTTAGCTATATTTTCTCATTTATTATAGGAATTTTTTACATTATATCTTGTTTAATTATTTTAAACTTCGATATTCTTATATACGGTTTAGGATATATATTCTTCAGCCTTTGTGGTCAAGGGACTGGATTTTTAATTGGAAAGCTGCGCAGAAGTAAAAAAAGAGCTAAACAGAGTTAGTTAAATTCAATAAAAAAAAGGAGAAGTGTTTTACACAGAGTAATCACTTTTCCTTTTTATTATTTTATTTAAATATATATGTTCTATATTTCATATCCTAAAAGCATTCCGCCTTCTTCTCCATAGAAACTACAAATTCCAGAAGTAGGTACAGCTATAAATTCTACATTAGAGAATTTTTCTTTTAATTTTTCTTCTATTTTTTTACATATATTTTCATTATTTCTATGAGTTATTACAGCTCTTCCACCTTTATACCCAGCTTTAATCATCTCATCAACTACTGTTGAAATAGCTTTTTTCTCACCACGAACTTTATGTAGTAAGTGTAAAGTTCCTTCATTACTCGCCTCTCCTACCATACGCATATTTAATAATCCCACAACAGCTGCAGCAAGCTTAGATAGTCGTCCATTTTTTACTAAATTATCTACTTTCTCTAGAGAAAAAATAAGTTTTGTATTTTTTTGATACTCATTCATTTTTGCGACTACTTCATCGAAAGATAATCCTTCTTTAATTAGTTCATTTATCTTAAGAAGAAATAAGTCGTTTTGCCCTCCTGCTGAAAGAGTATTTACAATATGAATATTGACATTCTCATCTTCTTCTTTTAACATTTTTTCGCCAATTACTGCACTATTATAACTTCCTGACATTCCGCCAGTTAAAGTTAAAACTATTACATTTTTTGCACCTCTATATGCTGATAGATATGCCTCTGGACTTGGGCAAGCTGATCTTGCTGCTTCTGAACTAGCATACATTTCTCTCATCATTTCATCAATATCTAGATCTAAAGTATCTACATATACCTTATCCTCTATTTGCAATGAAAATGGTACTCTCTCATAAGTAACATTCTCAGCTTTATTAGGAATTTCTCTAAAATCGCATGCAGTATCAACTACAATCTTCCACTCCATCGTTTACCTCCAAGTGTATTTATTTTAATTTTTCAACTAAATCATGTGTTTTTTTATATAATCTTACAGTGTCACAAGCTGCAACTATTACATCAGCTAATCCATCTCTCTTTTCTCCATTCATGCACATAACAAAGTTATCGTACATTTCTTCAGAACTTCCTTCTGAAGTCAAGCTATTTATTGTCTTACTAATTTCTTGAATTGAAAATACATTTTTTAAGCATGTGATAACTATTAATCTTGCTAATTGTTTTCGATTATACTTTTTCTTAATCGGTTTATCCAGATGACCATTTTTAACATAATTATTTATCATTGCAGCTGTTAACCCTTTATCATCATCTACAATTGAGGAGCTATCTAATTGATTTACGTATAATAACACTTGATCTAAATACAAGTCAAGATTTGGTAATTCAGACCATTTCGGATATACTTTGTTCAAACTTTTACCTCCATTTCATCTAGTTTTGATAATCACATTATATAGTTTTTAAAAATTTTAGTCAAGTGATTATACAAGTGAAAATAAAAAAGATTTTGTAGTATTTACATTTACTACAAAATCTTTTTATTATTTAGCTAATTTAATTTTTTTACTAATTCCTCTTCTCATATATATATAATAGAATAATACACCTAAGGCATAAACAGCTAGTCCAATTATCCATCCTATCCATAGGCCTTCTATACCAATCCCTTGTTTAAATACAAAATAGTATGCTGTAGGAATTCCTACTAAATAATACCCGATAAACATTACAACACAAATTGGTACTACTTTTTTATATCCACGTAGGACTCCTGCTAATGCTGAGGCAAACGAATCACAAGTAGCAAAACCAATTGCAAATAATAATAACTCTGCTGTTAATGTGATTACTTCGCTATCATTAGTATATAGATATGGTATTTTCGTATCAAATACCAAGACGATTAATCCTGCTATACTCGAAAATATCATCCCCATTATTACCGTTAGTTTTGTATACTCTGTTGCCAATTTATAATCTTTAGCTCCCACATGGAATGCTATTATAATTGTTGCAGTGTTTGCAACACTAACTGGTAAAGTATATAAAAATCCAGAAAAATTTAACGCAGCCTGATGAGAAGCAATGATTGTCGTATCAAAACGTGAAACCATTAAAGATAACGTTGAAAAGACAACAGTCTCAAGTGCTGTAGCTAACGCTATAGGAATTCCTAGTTTAAAGATTTCTCCCCATTTTTCAAATCTTACTTTTTCTTTTTCAAATATTTTATACTTATTAATTTTAGGATTCATTAATACTATAAATAACGCTATGAAAAATAGTACTGTATATGTTACTGAAACTGCTACTGCATTTCCCGCACCCCCAAGCTCAGGCATACCAAATTTCCCAAAAATGAAACTATAAGCAAAGAATACATTTACAGGTACAGATACTATCATCATTATCATCGATAATCTTGTTAATCCTAAACTATCAATAAAAGAACGTAAAACTACATATAAGAAGATAGATAGTACCCCAAAACTTTCATAAAACAAATAGTTCTTAGTTATTTCTGCAATACTACTATCCATACCTAATTGATCTACTATTGGTGTTGCTAAAGTATTAAGTCCAATAATTAAGACAACACTGATAATTACAGCTATGTATAGAAATTGTCTAACTACTGTAGGAATCTCTTCTTCTTTATTTTTTCCAATTAGCTGTGAAACTATCGGGATTAATGCTAAAACAATCGCATTTAAAGTATACATAATTGGATTCCAAATATTAACACCCATACTCACACCAGCTAAATCTGTAGGACTATAGTGCCCTGCCATAAACGTTCCAATCATACCAGATGAATATGAAATTACTTGATAAACTAAAACTGGCAATAGCAATTTAATAAAAATAATTGCTCGTTCAGAAAAGTTCTTTCCTTGATACATAATCCCTCCTATAATTACATAATATTATTTTTTCAAAACACAAAAAAAATCCAAAAGCGAATTTACTTTTAGATATCATCGATTTATACTATATGCAACCGAGACTTGAATAGATTAAAAAACCGTTAGTCTAATCGACAACTCAACCTCGACAAAAACTTACACCCACAATAGACTTACTTAATGCTGCTTCCTTCCGGACCTGACATGGTTCATAAGTATTGCGTCGTAAGGTGCCTTAGTCTCAACATTACGTGTTAAACTCGACATTCCCCAGTCTACCCGCATCTCGGTATTCGGTCTTGCTAAAGCGGATTGCAAGTACAGGGCACCGCTAACTCCCCACCTAGCATTTTTTAATTATATCAAATTTAAAAATAAAAAGCAAGAAATAAATTATATTTTAAATCAAAATAAACTCCAGATTAGAAAAGTATTGAGCTGCCCAAAAGTCCTAAAATTTAACAAAGTTCATATAAGAACTCTTAGACGCAGTGGTTTATTGATATCTAAATTCGCTTTATAAAAGCTTTTTAGATATCTAATAAACTGTGCGGGTGTCACTCAACAAAATCTTTTTCTATGAAATCACGATTTTTGAGTCACTCCCTATTTCCCTAATTTGAAGTTTACTATTATATTATTTTTTTAATTTATCTAATTCATTAAGTTCTAAGATACATTCAGTTTCATTAACAACTAAACAAGGAATACCGATTTTCATATTACCTCTTACTCCTTCGAACTGCGAATATGTATCTCTAACATATAGGAATTCTTTAAAATTTCTTAATGAAGTCATTACTTCAACTTCTTTATATGTAATCCCTAATTCTGATAATTTTTCTTTAAACGGCGCTGTATCTGGACAGCTTTCTGCAAAATATAAAATATATTCCATTATCTACTAATCTCCTTTTTAATTCACTAACTCTATTATATCACTTTTATCCTTTTCTTTGTATTTTTATCCTCTGAATTGAAGATGAAAATACTGATGCAAGTAATATTCCCATAGCGATTGCTCCAGCTTGAAGTATTGTTTCTATACCTACCTTAGATGCCACTCCATAATTCTTAGTTACAATATTTTGCATAGTATTATACATACCATAACCTGGAACTAAAGGTACCATACCTGTATAAATAAATATAGTTGCTGGTAATTTTAAAATTTTAGATGCATTCGTAGAAAGAACACCTACACAAACTGCTCCAAGAAAACTACTTACTACAACATCTGCTAATAGCAAATTAGTCACTACATGTACCAACCAACCGATGGCACCAATTAACCCACAAGTAAATATGGACTTCTTAGGTGCATTAAAGAAAATACCAAAAGATGCACTAACCACAAAACCAGCTATAAATTGTATAAAAATATTATTTTCCATAGTTTCTCCTTACACCAATTTTAATCCCATAACAACACCAAGCGCAATAGCTGTAGATACAAAGATTGCTGCTTGTATTCCTATCATTCCAGACAAATAGTCTCCAGCCATAAAATCACGAACAGCATTTGTGACCTGGACTCCAGGAACAAGAGGCATCAAACTCATAATAATAATACTAAATGGATTATGTATTAAGAAAATTTTATTTAATAACAATACTAATACTGTTGCAATAAATGCTCCCAAGAAATTACTTACAAATAATGTCAGCTTATATTTCGAAGTAAATGTTATAAATGCAGCCTGTATAGCCATTATTACAAATGCAACCAGACTATCCTTAAAAGTTCCTCCAAACATTATTGCAAAAAATGGAGCAGATAAGGTTAGAGCAACTATAACCGAAGTAGTTGAATATCTTTTTTTCGCCTTTACCTCTTTCATTTTTCTAAATGCATAGTCTAGAGTACATCCTCCCATTACCATCTTTCTAGATATATCGTTTAGAAGTGCAATCTTCTCTAAATCACGATCTCCTAAGACAACCCTACGCATCGCTGTATATGTATTATCATTGTATATAAAAGACACAATAACAAAATTATACGTAACTAAACTATTGGCTGCCTTAATATTATCGAATGATTTATAAATTCTATTCACTGTATCTTCGACTCTATATACTTCTGCTCCATATGATAACATGCTCTTGGCTATTTTTACACTAAAGTTCAGTAGTTTTTTAGCTTCTCTTTCATCATGTATAGATTGCAACATACCTTTCCCTCCTTATTATAAAAGAATTTTAAGAAATAATTTCTAGTATTTTTTTGTATTTATTTTTAAATTCAGCTACTTTATTTTCTTGAACTTCATTTGCTTTTTCTAATTGATTTAAAATATATTCAATTTTTGAAAGTTCTTGTTTTTGTTTTTTTACAAATAATTCATTCTTTTCTGCTAATAAATACTTACCAAAATTAATCTCATCTTCAGATAACTTCATAACACCGGGTTTTGCAACTATAATCTCATATATATGACCATCTTCTTCAATAATATTTTCTGCTGTTATCTCATACCCTAATTCTTGTAGTTTTTCTCTAACAAAATTTTCTCCAACATTTGGCTGAAGTACTAAATTTGGTTTATTCGCTAATTTTTCTCTTCCTTTTTCTAGTATATCTGCTATTAGCTTTCCACCCATACCACAAATTGTTATTACTTCAATATTATCACTTAACTCAATAGCATCCAAACCTGCAGCTTTACGACAATCGATAGTTCCACCTAAGCCTTCTTCTCTAACATTTTTTATAGAAACTTTATGCGGTCCTTCAACAATTTCTCCTGCAACAGCATAATCAATTTTATTATTCTTAGCTAAATAAATTGGTAAATATGCATGATCACTTCCAATATCAGCTAATCTTCTGTTTTCTACATATTCAGCTACTAATTGTAATCTCTTATTAATTGCTAACATTCTATCTCCTCTATTAATCTAAAAAATCTTTACTAAAACTTGTCGTTATAATTGACTTATCTTTTTTATCAATATTTTCAAAATCAGTTATTATTGTATCACCGAATTCTGCTTTTAGTTTCTTAGAAAGCTTTCTAAGTTTCTCTTCTTCTTTATAATCTTTTTTATCAAAAATATCAAGCTGAACCTTTAATTCTTTTACTTTTTTTATTTCATTTAACGAAACTCCAAGTAGTCTTATACCTCGTGTAAAATCATAGTGTTCAAGTAGTAATTCCCATGCATAATTAAAAATATCATTAGCATCACAAATAAATTCCGGAATCTTTTTTGATCTAGTAATTGTCTTAAAATCGCTAAATCTCACCATTATCGAAATATTATTTCCTACATAGCCACGCGATTTTACTCTAGAACTAACCTTCTCACTTAATTTTTTAATTTCTTTTAAAATATCATCTTCATCTATTAAATCATTGGTAAATGTTTTTGAATTCCCAATAGATTTTCTATCAACAGTATATTTCAGTTCCGAATTACCTTCACCATTAGCCTTATTCTTAAGCCTCAATCCTTGAACACCTAGAAGACTATGTAAAATTACCTCATTTGCTACAGCTATATCACCTATTGTATTAATTCCAATTTTTTTTAGCTTCTTTGTAGAAGCACTTCCACAGCCATGCATCTCTCCTATATCCAGATTCCATAGTATATCTTTATAGTTTTTCTTATTGATAATCGAAAACCCTAAAGGTTTTTTTAAATTTGATCCCATCTTTGCGAAAAATTTATTGAAAGAAACACCCACTGATGAAGGCATACCTAATTGTTTATAAATTCTTCTTTGAATTGTAGCTATAACTTTTATGGGTTCTGAAAAATCACTTAAGTCAATATATGCTTCATCAACAGAAACTATCTCTATTTTGTCTGTATATTCACGCACTAAATCAAAAATCAACTTAGATTCTTGTTGATATTTAGACATATCCGGACGAAGAATTTTTATGTTGGGGTATATCTTCCTAGCATCTCCAACTCGCATTGTTGTCTTAATACCTAACTTTCTAGCCTCATAGTTAGAGGTTACTATTATTCCATGTCTAGTTTTTACTTCACCTGCAATTGCTAATGGTTTACCTTTTAATTCAGGATTATATTTTTCTTCTACACTTGCATAAAAGCAATTCATATCAATATGAGCAATAACTTTTGACATTTTTTCACCCCTTTTAAATAGACTAAAAACGGGAACAATAAGGAGCAATTCAAAATCAACTTTAAATAAAAGTCTTTTGAACTATTCCCTATTCCGATTTCCCGTTATATTTCATTACTAAATTAATGAAAAGTTAATTATTATTATTGGTTTTCTCTTAGTATTATCGTATAGTAAGCTTGAAAGCATACTTCTTATTTCCGCTTTAACAGCTGCACATTCTCTAATACTCTTAATTGGATTATTCTCTAAATACTCAATTACTCTTTCTTCCGCTTCTTTGATTAACTCCATACTCTTCTTAACGTAAACGAATCCTTTTGTTTGAATTACTGGTCTTCCAACTAAAGTTTTCTCTTTTCTGCTAATAGCATAAGAAGCTACAAAGATACCGTCATTTGATAAAAGTTTTCTATCTTTTAATACACTATCCTCAACGTCACCGATACCACGTCCATCGACTAACACATTACCTACTGGAACATTGTTTTGTAGTGTCTTAGATTTATTTCCGCTTAATTCTAAAGTTGTTCCTTTAGATAAAATATGTATGTTTTCAGTGACAACACCAGTCTCTGCTGCAATCTCAGCATGTTTACGAAGATTTCTAAATTCTCCTTGAACTGGAATAAAGTGTTTTGGCATAAGCATGTTTAACATCATTTTCAACTCTTCTTTTGTTGCATGACTAGCTGCGTGAAGACGTTTAGAAGCTGTTACTACGTTCGCTCCAAGTTTAACTAATAAGTTTAGAGTTTGGAATAACATTACTTCCATATTTGGTGAAGGAGTAGCAGCGATCATGATTGTATCACCAGATTCAATTTGAATTCCATTAATTTTTTTCTCGGCAATATTCTTCATAGCCTCTATTGGTTCCCCTTGATCACCTGAAGAAAGAATACACACTTCGTTTTGTGGATAGTCTTTTAAATCTTCAATTGAAATTAAGTTACTATCTTCGATTTGTAAATAATTCATATTTCTAGCAGTATTGATAGACGCTTCAATAGCTTGTCCTAGAAGTAAAATTTTTCTATTTTGAGCTAATGCTGCTCTTACAATATGAGAAATTGTTAAGAAGTTAGAAGCATAACAAGTTACAATAATACGCTTGTTTGCTTGGTAAAATGCATTATCTATTTGTTCTGCGGCTTCATTCTCAGGAACGTTATATCCTTTAACATTAGCATTGCTTGAATCACTTAATAAAGCTAAAACACCTTTTTGACCTAAAGTACTAATCTTCACAATATCAGATTTATATTCTTTACTTACTGATTGGTCAAATTTAAACTCACCAGTATAAACAATATTTCCTTGACTTGTTTCAATACAAATACCTAAAGAATCCGGCATTGAATATGTAGTTTTAAAGAATGTAACACTAGCATTATTAAAGTCATACTTATTATTATCTTTTACATAATAAAACTTGATTCTTCTTTTAATACCTAGTTGTTTAAGGTGATTCTTTAATAAATCTATTGTTAATTTAGAACCATAAACTGGGCATTTTAATTTATCTATAATATATGGTACAGCTCCCATAGAACTTACGTGTCCATTAGATAAGAAAATCCCTTTAATCTTTTGTTTATTACGTACTAAGTAACTTATATCAGGTATTACCGCATCAATACCAATCATTTCTGTTTCAGGGAACATTAACCCTGCATCAAGAACAAAGATCTCATCTCCGATTTCAACCATGTACATATTTTTAGCTACTTCTTCAACTCCTCCTAATGGAGTTATACGAATTTTCGCTAATTTCTTAGATTTATTTGCTTGTGATTTATCCTTGTTAACATTATTAATCTTCTTAACGACTTGTTTTGAACTATTATTTTGTTCTTTTGCTACTATTTTATTATTAGAGCGACTATTATTTTTCTTCTTTATTTGAGTATTATTTTTTTTACTGTTATTGTTTTTTTGTATATTTTTTGAAATACTAATACCACTATTATTACTCATGTTTTCCTCCTTGTACCATCGATTTTATAGGCTCAAAGTCTCTTCTATGGATTGGTGTTATCCCATGTTCTTTTAAACCTTCTAAATGTTTTTTTGTTCCATATCCTGCATTGTTTTCAAAATCATAATGTGGATATTTCTTTGCATATTCTTTCATTAAATTATCACGATATACTTTTGCTATTACTGAAGCAGCTGCTATAGACACACTCTTTTCATCACCCTTAACCATACTAAAGTTGGGAATCGGATAATTTTCAAACGGCATAGCATCTATAAGTAAGAAATCGGGCTTTACGTCCAATTTCTCTACTGCTCTTTGCATAGCAATACGTGCTGCATTATAAATGTTATATTTTTCTATCTCAATATTATCTACTTCACAAATTGCATATGCCACAGCTTCTTCTTTTATCTGTTCATATAAATCTTCACGTTTTTTCTCTGATAATTTTTTTGAGTCGTTTAATCCTTCGAAATAGCTATCTTGTTTTAAAATTACCGCTGCAGCAACTACTGGTCCAGCAAGCGGTCCTCTTCCTACTTCATCTATTCCGCAAATATACTTACATCCATTATTATAACATTTATTTTCGTAAAATGATTTTTTTTCATACTCTTTTTTATAAAAAAGTTTTTTTTCTTGCTTTTTAGCATAGCTTATAAGTAATTTCTGAACTCCACTTCTCTCATCTTTTTTTAACTCATTTAGTATTTCTTCAGAAATACTATCTTGATTTAAGAGTTCTTTTACCTCACTAATTTTCATTTTTTCCCTCATTTTCTAATAAATCACTATAATTATCTAATGTAATAAGTCCAAATTTTTGTGTTCTAAAATCTTGAATTAATAGCTTTATAGTTGAATCATAATCATAATCTCCACCGATTTTTTTAAATCTCTTTTCCGCTACTTTTTCCATAATAAACACATTTTCATCTTCACTTGTCACGTTTATTTTATAAAGATTATTTAAATTCTCTAAATAATTATTTTTTAATAACTCTATTAAATATAAACTTACATCATCAAGTGGTGTAATATCATCCTTTATAGAACCAATCAAACTTAATTTTTTACCAATTTCTTGATTATCGAACTTAGGCATAAGTATCCCTGGTGTGTCTAATAATTCTATATCTTTATTTAATTTTAACCATTGTTGTTTTTTCGTAACACCAGGTTTATTGGCTGTATTAGCGACATTTTTCTTAATAAGTTTATTAATAAATGTAGATTTCCCAACGTTTGGAACACCTATTACCATAGATCTAATTGCTCTTGGTTTAATTCCTTTAGCTACTTGACGTGCAATTTTTTCTGCAAGTTCTTCTTTAGCTTTATCTATTACTTTATTCAAGTTATTACTATTTTTTGCGTCAGTATAAACTACTGTATATCCTTTATTTTCAAAATAACTTTTCCACTTTGCTGTCTCAGCTCTATCACATAGATCAATTTTATTAAATATAATTATTTTCTTCTTATCTTTAACAACTTCATCTAAGTACATATTATGTGAAGAAAGTGGGCAACGTGCATCGACTAACTCAAAAACTATATCTACTAGTTTTAGCTTCTCTTTAACTTCTCTTGTTGCCTTGGCCATGTGACCTGGAAACCATTGAATAACCATTAATTTAACTCCTTATCTTTTTATTTTATAAATTTCTTGATTTAAACAGTCTTTATTATTTTACCACATTTTTAACTTTTTTTAACCTATTTTGGTGTCAATTATTCGTAAAACATTAATATTTTATAATTTCCATACATAATAATTTATAAAATCGTTCATTATTTGTTTATAATTTTAAAAAAAACAAGATAGCTATGCTACCTTGTTCTTCATATTTATCTCTTATCAACTTTCTTAACAATTGTATCACCAAGAATTTGCACAGCGAATACGATAATTAAGATTAATACTGTTGCAACAAATGTTAAAGTACTGTTGTTACGTTGGAATCCGTCTAAGTATGCTAAGTTACCTAATCCACCAGCTCCGATAACACCCGCCATAGCTGTTGACCCAACTAAAGCAATTGCTGTAACAGTTAATCCTGAAATTATTGCTGGTAAACTCTCTGGTATTAAAACTTTTAAGATAATAGTCGAATTTTTAGCTCCCATTGCACGAGCTGCCTCAATTACACCTTTATCTACTTCACGAAGACCAATTTCTACTAAACGAGCGTAGAATGGCGCAGCTGAAATAATAAGTGCAGGAATAGCAGCTTGAACACCAATAATTGTACCAATTAAAAACTTAGTAAACGGAATTAATAATACAATTAAGATAATAAATGGAATCGCACGGAAAATATTAACTATTGCAGTAACAACAGCATAGAATCCACGTCCAAATGCACTCTTACTATTAGATGTTAAATATAATAATAACCCTAAAAACAGACCAACTAAAAACACTGCAATAAGTGACTCAAAAGTCATAATAAGTGTTTCAATTGTTTTATCTTGTACTTTTTCCCAATTAACCCTTGAAAAATCAAACATTATAACACCTCCGTTAAAATACCTAGTTCATTTAATCTAGATATCGCCTTATCTGTATTTTCTTTAGTTCCAATTAATTGAACAAACAGTGTACCAATATTAGCATCCGCCGTTTTATCAATATGTCCATTAATTATTGTAAAGTCAAAGTCAATTTCTCGTACTAAAGTACTAAGAATTGGTTTTTTCGATGTATTATTATCAAACGTAAATTTAATAATAACTCCTTCTGTAAATACTTTTTTCCACTCTTCAATATTCTCTCTCTCTTCAAACTCAGAAGCAAATGATGTTTGAGCTAAGAATTTCTTAGTAACTTCTTGAGTTGGGTGGTAAAATACTTCCGAAACTAATCCATCTTCAGCAATAGTACCTCCATCTATAACAGCAACCTTTGTACAAATTGTTTTAATTACGTTCATTTCATGAGTAATAAGAACAACTGTAATATTAGTTTTACTGTGAATTTCTTTAATTAAGTTTAAAACTTCCGCAGTTGTCTCTGGATCAAGAGCACTTGTAGCCTCATCACAAAGTAAGATTGAAGGATTACCAGCTAATGCACGAGCAATACCTACCCTTTGTTTTTGACCACCTGAAAGTTGAGAAGGATAAGCATTTAATCTGTCTTCTAAACCTACTAATTTAGCTAATTCTTCTACTCTTTCTTTTATTTCAGTTTTAGATTTCCCTAAAATTTCTAATGGGAATGCAATATTTTCTGCAACAGTTCTACTCCATAATAGGTTAAAATGTTGGAAAATCATCCCTATTCTTTGTCGTTTTAAACGACGTTGTTCTTCAGTTATTTTGTTGAAATCATCACCATCGATAATAACCTCACCATCTGTCGCTACTTCAAGTCCGTTTAACAGCCTTACCAACGTACTTTTACCAGCTCCAGAATAACCGATTATTCCATAAATATCACCTTTTTCAACTTTTAAATTAATATCTTTTAGAGCATGAACTTTATTATTATATATCTTATTAACTTTTTTTAATTCAATCATGTCTATCTCCTTTCTCTTTTTAAAAATAAAAAACACCCTTACTCTGAATTTCAGAATAAGGGCGTTTTACGCGGTACCACCTTATATTTTACTTATTACAACTACTAACATAGTCTATCCTATAACGTGGATCGCCGAACAAAGTTTACATTTTATGTTTACCTTATTAACCACTCGAACCATTTTCATAAATTTTATAATATACCTTCTCAGCTAACGGTACTCTCTTAAAATATTCCATCTATTACTTATACGAGTATTGGTTACTATTAATTTCTAATAAGTATACCATTATATTTTTCTGGTGTCAAGTATGATTTTTGAAAACATTCTATAAAATATTCTGAAAATAATTGTCTAATTTTCTATTTTGATATTATTTTCTCTAAGATATTCTGCCACTACTCGAGACATATCATCTAGTAAATCATCTAACTCTTCCCAGTTTTTCACCGTTGCTCCGCTTGCTAACGGATGACCCCCACCTGCATATTTTTCAGCAAGAGTATTAATAACTGGTCCTTTAGATCGGATACGCACACGGACTTTATTACCTTCATCGATAGCGAAACACCACGCATATAAATCTTTTAAACTTCTAAGTAAATTTACCCCTGTTGAAACTTCACCAGGATCTACTCCATATTTATCCATATCCTCTTTTGTAATTTTCAGATATGCAACACCATCTTGATAGACATCATAATTTTCAAAAATAAATGCTCTAAAACGCATAATATTATCACTAATAATCTCCATCTTATCTAACAATTTGCTCATATTAAAATCATATTTAATTAATTCTGATGCAACTCTTAGTGTGTCGTTAGAAGTATTCGGGAATAAAAATCTTCCAGTATCCCCCACTATACCAAGATATAATAATTTAGCTGCTTCATCATTTAATTTAATATCATATTTTTTATTTAAATATTCATAAAAATTATATATTAACTCACTGCAAGATGAAACTTCAGTATTTACTATATTTATTCCTCCATAATTATCTATTGGTGGGTGATGATCTATTTTTATAAGAAAATTGTTTTTAGTAAATAGTTTTCCGTCTATTCTAGGAAAGTTTGCTGTATCAGTTACTATCACCAAAGCATCTTTGTAATCTTCTTCAGTAACTTCAGAATTTTTAAATAAAAAATCTAATGATGGTGAATCTTTACCAACTGTTATAACTGTTTTTTCAGGAAAATTTTCTCTGATAAGTTGATACATAGCCCCCTGAGATCCATAAGCATCTGGATCCGGGCGTTCATGTCTATGAATTATAATTTTATCGTTTTCTTTGATTTTTTGGAAAATTTCCTCATATAAATTTTCGTATATATCCATTTATTTTCTTCTTTCTGTTAGTTTCTTTGAAATACTTGACAAGTTACCATAGCTTTAGCTACTAACTCTGTTTTATCGTATACTTCAACATCGAATTTTGCAGTTTTACGACCAATATCTAAGATATTTACTTTTGTTGTTATTGTTCTGTCTAATGGTACTGATTTTAAGAAGTAAAGTGTTGTATTTTGCATAAGAACTTCACTTCTATTGTAATTATAGCTTGTAATATGAATTGACTCATCAATAATACTTAATAAAGCAGAGCTAGAGAAAGTACCAAATTGATCTAACATTTGAGGAATAATTTTAACCTGCAGTCCATCTGCTCTAGGAACTATACCTTTACGCATTATTTCATCAAATGTATCATTATTATTTCCATCCTGGAATCTATTATTAGTTAATAGTGAATTAATAACAATTTTTCTAGTTACAACCCCCAATAATGTATTTTTAGAATCAATTACTGGCATAAGTTCATAACCTTCAGATAACATAGTATTAGCCACTGAAGATATAGGTGTTTCTAAAGTAGTCGTTTCTACTTTTCTTTCCATTACTTCTTTAATTAAAGCATCTTTTTCTTGTAAAAATACATCTCTTGCTGTTACTATACCAACTAATTTACTATATTCATTTACAACTGGATATCTAGTGTGCCCCACTTTTAACTGCAGTTCATACCAGTCTTTAACAGTGTCATTTAAATTAATAGTGTATAATTTCTCAACATTAATATAAATGCTCTCAACTGTAATAATATCTCTCTTAATAATTTGGTCATTTGTTACTCTGTTAATTAAGTGTGTAACAGAAAAAGTATCATGAGGTGTAATAATCAACGGTAGGTTCTTACTATCTGCCAATGCTCTAATAGAGTCATTCGGCACGTAACCACCTGTTACTAGAATTGCACATCCTTTTTCTAATGACATCTCGATAATTTTTGGACGATTACCTATAATTAATAATGTCCCTTGTCTAATATGTTGACCAACTTGCTCTGAATCCATAGCTCCTATAGCAAAGTCTTGAACTATCTCGTGAACACCTCCGCGACCAGCAATCAATTGTCCACTTACAATATTTACTATCTCAGAATAAGATAATTTTTCTACATTATCTCGTTCTTTTTTCTGAATTCTTACAGTACCAACACGTTCAATAGAAGAAACAAAACCACGATTTTCTGATTCTTTTATCGCTCGATAAGCTGTCCCTTCGCTAACTTTTAGTTCCTTAGCTACTTGACGAACTGATATTTTACTTCCAATAGGAAGACTCTTAATATATTCTAATATTTTCTGGTGTTTTGATTTCATGATTTTTCCTCCTTGTGTTTTTATTATAATACAAACATGCATTTATAACACATTATACTCATATGTAATTATATACTTTTTATAAAAGTATTTCAAGATAAAAAAATATGAAAGATAAGTTGTATTACCTATCTTTCATTATTTTCTTATAAATATTAACTCATTCTTTTATTGTAAAATAATATTAAAGTTTTCTCTATTATTTAACTAGTACAGTTTATTTTAGTTTTTTTTACTATAACAATCAAATAAATATTAAACTATAATATTTTACGATTTTCTACCTGCTGGCATTTTTTTAGCATACCCCATTTTATTTTCTTGTTTTACACGAGCTATTACTAACGTATCATCTGGGGCATTTTCTGTAACTGTCGTTCCAGCTGCAACTACTGCACCATCTCCGATTTCTAGTGGAGCTATTAAATTAGAATTACATCCTATAAATGCATCACTTCCAATTTTTGTTTTGTATTTATTTTTACCATCGTAGTTAACTGTGATTGTACCACATCCAATATTTGTGTTGCTTCCTACTTCTGTATCTCCAAGATAACTCAGATGTGCAGTCTTAGATCCATCTCCATATGTAGTATTTTTTAATTCTACAAAGTTTCCTACTCTTACATTCTGCCCTAAGTCGCAGTTATTTCTAATATGTGAGTACGGTCCAACACTAGTATAATCTCCAATTTTCGAATCACTAATAGTTGAAGATAAAACTTTTACACCATTTCCAATTTGAGCATTTTCTAAATATGAGTTCGGCTTAATTTGGCAATCTTCTCCAATTACCGTATTAGATTTAATAGTAACATTTGGATAAATTGTTGTATCACGACCAATAATTGCATTTGGTGCAATATACGTATTAGTAGGGTCTACTAATGTAACACCAGCAAGCATATGCTTAGTATTAATTCTATTTCTCATAACATTTTCTGCATAAGCTAAAGCAACTCTATCATTTACCCCAAATGTTTCATCGAAATCATCACATAGATATGTCTCAATTATTTCTTTTTGTTCACGAATTAAAGCAAGTACATCTGGCAAATAATATTCCCCTTGGTTATTATCATTTTTAACTTTTTCTAACATTTCAAATAACAGTTTATTATCGAAACAATAGATTCCAGAGTTAATTTCTTTGATTTTTTTCTCTTGTTCTGTTGCATCTTTTTCTTCAACAATCTTCACTAATTTCCCGTTAACATCACGAATTATACGACCATATGCAAATGGATCGTCAGCTATTGCTGTTAATACAGTTGCTTTAGCATTTGTATTCTCATGGTGATCTAGCATACTATTGATAGTTTCAGGACGAATTAGTGGAGTATCTCCATACATTACTATAGTCGTACCTTCTTTATCTTTAAGTTCATCTTTAGCAACTTTAACGGCATGGGCTGTTCCTAATTGTTCTGCTTGTAAAACAAACTTAGTTCTATCCCCCAAGACTTCTTTAACTCTCTCTGCTCCATGACCAACTACAGTGATTACTTCTTGCATTTCTAGATCACTAAGGCTATCTAAAACTAATTCAACCATAGTTCTGTCACAAACTTTGTGTAATACCTTATATAACTTCGACTGCATTCTAGTTCCTTTTCCAGCCGCTAATATAACTGCATATCTATTATTACTCATTTTCAATATCCTCTTTTTCTACTTGGCGTAATTTTTCTATAACGTTCCCTAATTTAACATCAAATGTTCCATTAAATTCATCGATATTTTCAATTTTTGATAAGTATAAATAATCATCTTCATGTTCTCTTGGCGAATCAAAACATTGTGTGATTATAACTTTCCCAACAACATCAACATCAAATTCACTCATTAGACTTTCCATACCTGTTAGGACTCCTCCTCCACGCATAAAATCGTCCACTAATAGTACTTTTGACCCTGTATTTAAACTTCGTTTAGATAAAATCATTGTTTCTATTTTCTTAGTCGAACCTGAAACATAGTTAATTGCAACAGTAGTTCCCTCAGTTACTTTATTATCTCGTCTAATAATAATTACAGGCTTGTTCAGTATTGAAGCTATCGCATAGGCAACTGGAATACCTTTTGTAGCAACCGTAACTACAGCATCTATCTCTTTATTTTTATAAACTGTAGCAACCACACGTCCTAGTTTATTCATCAAACTTGGATCACCTATTATATCAGACATAAAGATATATCCACCAGCCAATAAACGATTTCCATTAT
>ERZ773267.517-NODE-517-length-25675-cov-5.025410_pt1 | contig 25675 bp, 26 predicted proteins | sample MGYA00511959_ERZ773267 | MGnify/ENA primary metagenome ERZ773267 (study PRJEB29015, sample SAMEA2738165) | human oral metagenome | biome: human oral; feature: human-associated habitat; material: saliva | place: China | collected 2240 ... | reverse complement strand
CTTTTTTCAAGATAAAATGAAATTGGTGGGCGATACAGGAGTCGAACCTGTGACCTCGTCTACGTCAAAGACGCGCTCTAGCCAACTGAGCTAACCGCCCGCTGGGTTAATTATACCATACTTTCTAATTTTAAGAAGAGCGTTTTTTCTTGGTAGCCAGGACGTAAAGTGAAACAGTTGACAAAGTAAAGAATCCGGCGATACCAAGCGTCAAATAATCAGAGCGAGCAAAGTTGAGGCCGGCAAAAGAAATCCCGCCGGTATTTGGCACCTCAAGATTAGGACCGGAAGCATAGCCGGAAAGATCGAGCAAGATAGGACCATTAAGAGGAGAAGAAGGGCTTTGACAGCTAAAAGCGATGATTTTAATCCTATAATCACCCGGTTTGGCGTGATGAGCGGCGAATGGCAGCGTAATTTTACTGTGATTATTAGCAGGGCGAGGAGTCGGAACGGTGAAAGTAATTGCCGGATCAAAAAGTGGGGTGTTGGTGGATTTATGAAAAGCCTGGATTTCGGCCGAACAAACTTCGGCGCTATATTCAAGGTCAATAATTGGGTCATGGTTAGGCTCTTCGCCATCGTAATGTGCAATAGCGGGAAGGCGGCGGAAAGAAACGGAGTCTTCAGAGACATCACCCAGCGTACCGGTAGCGGTTGAGTGGAGTACAAAAGTACCGAAACCGCCGTAGAGGCTGAGATCGAGATTAAAATTGTGCGTACCAGAAGCTGGTAAGGTGCCCGCAGGGATAAAATCAGGCAAATTATACTCAGTAGAATGGCCAGACCCATCGGTATGGACTAGTTTATAACTAACTTTGTGGGCCTTGCTGTAGACCAGGGTAACTGGGGTAAGTTTTTGAACAGTTTGCATCCCGTCAAGTGGAGTAATGAAATTAGCGTTCACCTGGTTCGAGTAGACTGTAACCTGCACTTTGACGTCGGCAGAGCCGAGAGCTGAAGTATCGACGCTAGGTAGAAAAAACGCAAAAACAGTAATTAAAGCCACCACAGTTAGACCGATAATGCCCATAGTTCTTTTCTGGTGTTTTTTCATACTCTGCGCTCGCTGTTTAGTGTTTCTTTTTGTCGTAAACAGCTTCCTCGCAAAGCAAATCTAAACAATCAGTTTTGATTTGCGCTGTCTACGCTTTCTGAAAAGGATTATAATCCAGATAATTGACAGTGTCAATAGCACAAGCATGATAACAATAATAAAAACTGGCATAATTAGGACAATCTTGGTTTCGGAACGGCTTTGGTCAAGAGCAGAAACTTTATAGGTGACTTTGTAAATACCAAAGCCAGGAGTGTCGTCCCATTTCAGACTGACGCGCCGTGTTGTGCTTGGCAAGACATCATAAGAAAGCTCTTTGTTATAAATTTCTTTGCCGAATAAAGACTGGATATTGAACTTATAATGCGCGGCAAAGTCAGTATTGCCAGAATTTTTAATGCGTGAATGGGAAGATATCTGACCTTTTGTCAAGAATGACGTAAACTTATAATCGGTAATTTCCGCTTTTTGACGAGTATCGCCAGAGGTATTACCAAAAACAACCAGTCCCACGCGAGAGATAGTTTTAATGCCGCTCATCTTAGTATTTTTATCGCTCGGCTCCGACTCCGCAAAAATTGTAGCGTATTGGCCGCCGGACGGAATATCTTTTGGAACGTTAACTTGGTATTTAATTATCTCTTTTTTACCGGGAGTAAGCTTAAGATTAAGCTGATTGACCCAAGCGCCATCGGATTGGCGAAATTTAATCCAGCGGGAAAGTTGAGTGCGTTTGGTTTGTTTAGCAAAATTGATATCGTATTCTTCATTGTTAACAGAATAGGCGGCAGGATAAATTTTATAGGAAAATTCCTCGGAGCCGATATTTTCAACAGAGAAGTTATATTCTAACGTCCGCCCGGGAGCTAACATAACGCGGTTAGAAACGGGAGAAATTTGCAACCAAATTGCCGGCTTGGCAGCTTCCTTGGCAAAAGTAGGCGAGCTGAAAAACAGTAAACTAAACAGCAAACTAGCTGTAATACTTGATATTTTTTTGAACATATTTCCTCCTCTACTAGTAATTAGTATACATAATCAAACGTTAAAGATAAAGGATACGATCCTAATTTTGGCGAGCGCGACGGCGCATTAAGAAGCGAAAGACTAGTGTCAAAATTAATAGTACAATGACGACAAGCAGCCAAACGGGGAAAATGATGACTAGCTTCTTGATAGTGTTAGTCTCTTTAGCAACTTGAATTTGGTGTTCGACCCAAAAAATACCGATACGCGGGGCGTTAGGCCAAGTCGTGGCACTGAGATACTTGGATTCGGGATAGAGGTCCTGAGTAATTGGCTGTTTGGCATTAGAGTAAACTGGTTTCCCGCCGAAAAGCGAAGTAACGGTTATGGTATATTTAGCTTTGAGGTCAATATTACCACAGTTTTCGAGACGAGAAGTGACCTGGACTGGCGGGTTAAAAAAAAGTAAAGAAAAGGGAGGTCGTTTTGGAGAATTTTGGCACAAGCCCTGGTTTTACCGTTGATGGTAGTGCGCAGAATCATACCGACGCGACTGATGGCTTTAATGTTGCCCTTGTCGGCGCCATCGTTAGTGGCAGCCATAATTGCCATATGCTGGCTACCAGCGGGGACATTGTGCGGGACTTTGACGGTGTAGTAGATTTCAACTTCAGATTCAGGATTTAAATGCCCTTTGGTCTGGCTGAAAGTAAACCATTTAGTCATTTGGCTATAATTATCAGCCCGCTCAAAGTTTTTATCGTAATTTTCGTTAATAATCTTAAAAGGAGTGGCGTAGATTTTGAAATTAAATCCTTCCTTGCCGACGTTCTGAACTTTAAATGAGCCCTGATAAGTTTGGCCAGGGTTTAGTTTGCCGATATTTTGTTTGGCGGGCGTAACCTGCAGAAAAATCCGGGGCTGCTCAAAGGCATGAACGCTGCTTGCAATAAAACCGCTGGTTGCTAAAACTGCGACAATGGCGCCAAAAATAATTTTTGAAAAATGTTTTTTCACTAAACCTCCTATGTATAGATTTATTATACATGAGCAAATTAAAAATGAAAAGCAAAATACCGCCCTAGGGCAGGCGGTATTTCGAAAACACTGACTAATTATTTAGCCGTAGCAGTGTAGGTGATGATATCAGTGTAGGTACCAGAAGCCTGGTTAGTAGCTGTAGCAACACCGTAGGTCATGTTAGCGATAGCACCACTAGTAGCAGGAGGCGTATTTGCTTCCATAACTAGCTGATCGGCAGCGGTAATAGCGGCCCCGCTAGCAAAGACTTTGTCACCACCTTTTACGTTCCAACCGGCAGTACCGGCAGAAAGCGAAGCGGCGGCAGGAATAACGTTGGCACCACTCTTGAGACCAGTGTCAGTATCTTTGTCTTTAACCTGCAGCTGGTAGCCAGCAGCGTTATTAGTAGTGACGGTAACTTTGGTTTTGAGTGTAGAAGTGTCGGTCTGGTTAGGGCTCATGGTAACTGCCGTAGTGTCCTGGTCAACGCCAACGGCAATAGAGCTGCCGATGGTGACGCGGACAGTCACATCTTGAGTAGAAGCAGCAAATGAGCTGATTGGCAGAGCGGCAACGCCAATTCCAGCAACAACGCCCAAAGCAGCAATGATTTTAGTGGTTTTTGTCATTTTTGTTCCTTTTTGTATTATGTTTTTGTTTACGACCTGATGGTTATTTCTGATTGTATTAAAGAATAAGAATTTTGTCAAGTAATTTTGCTGAAATCTAGGAAAGATTTTTTGGATCGTGAGTTAGTTTAGAAAAAAGTTCCGAATAATTGACTGGCTGAGCAAAGAACTCTGTGTTATAGTATCAAATAGGCCCGAGTGGTGAAATTGGTATACACGTATGCCTTAGGAGCATATGCCGCAAGGCGTGCTGGTTCAAGTCCAGTCTCGGGCACCAGGTTGAACAGTTTTGGCTTTTATAAGCGAATCAAAGGGCTCTTTCCAGGTGAAAATGGGCTCATTTTTGTTGTCAATTTGTATGTTCAAAAGCATAATTCGGGCTAAATTATCTTTTTCGGCAGGATTACCATTTCTTATCTTAAAACCTAGCGTTTTTTATAATGTTCAAAAATTCTTCTTTCGTTTCATTAAGTTTCACAGGATTTGATAATTTTTCGCCAATTTCTACTGGCGACAAAGCTGGCCTTTCAGTGAATGTCTTGAGAGAAATTCATGAACAGGACATGGACGGCTTTGCTAAAAAGGTGGAATGGTATTTTCCCTCAGCAGAGAGAATATAAACCCCCTGCGGAGCAGTTTTGCTCCGCTTTTTTACGCCGTAAAAACTATTGAGCTTAAAAATGATATCTATATAAGTTGTTGGATTTTTTCTTTTAGATTTTGGCTATCAATTTCAGCTAGACGACCGCCAGCCAACCATTCTATGTTGGTGATATCGAGTAAATCCAGTTTGGCATTTGCTTCGAAATCAGCTAAATCGGCATCGTTCTGGAACTCAAACTCTACGACAACAAGACCAGCATGACGCCCTTGGAAAATGTCCAATTCGCCACGCCACTCAGATACATCGACCAGGTAGCGCTCTTTTTCGACGCTAGTTTCAATACCCTGAGACATAGCAGTGAACTCATCCCTAGAAAGCTCAATCGTAGTTTCAAGCATAGTGGTTGTGTCGCCATTTTTGACCGGACGCTTACGGGTAATCATGAACTTGTCGCCCTTCTGGCGTAGACGTAGGTCTTTATGTGCTGGGCCGTTTGGAATATAAATGTCCTTCATTTTTGTCATAGAATCTGGGATGACGAATTTTTTCAGTGTATCTATTTTCTCCGTAGGGACGAGAAAACGTTTCTCTATTTCTAATTCTTGCATAAGGCTCCTAAGTCATTTTGTATATACTATATGGTGCCACGAAACAATTATCAATATTGTTCTTTCTTTATTCGTAAGCAGTTCAGTTTTGCCTTTTAATCAACCATTTATAATCGCCGACCGCCATTTCGTAGATAGCCGAAAAACCTTTTGCGGGTTGCGGGTTATACGAATCTTTTCTATCTGGTTTCATTGTCGTGGATTCGCTCATATCTTATATTTTATCATAAACACAATCTGCTAAAAGAGAGATAGATGATATAAGTTCAAAGTATAACGGGCTACTCTATTCTTAATATAGATAATCTTGTTTTATATCGGTGTTTACTGGCGGCGTAGAAGTCATAAAACTAAAACCGGCATTTTCATAAAACCACCACGCTACAACGGTTTCAATCTGATGTTCAAAGTTAGTAGCTTCAGGCGCACCAGAATATGGATTTTTTCGGAATTGTCGCTAGAAAAGCGACTTTTTTAAGAATATTTTTTGTGCTTATATAATTCGTTAAGAAAAACTACAGCATGCGGACTCTAAATATCCTAAACAAAAAACACGCCTAAAAAGGCGTGTTTTTTATTAGCGATGTAATTTCTAGGTGGGTTGTCAAAAGCTAAATATTGACTGGCTCTTCAGCCCAAAACTTCACGCTCCGCACCCTCGATTTCGGACGGCTCTCAACTACGGCCGAAATCTTGGTTCTATTTTAGCACAGGCGGTTTAGCTGTCAACATTGAATTTTATGGTCTTTATGTTATAGTTTTAAGAAATTAAACAGAGGTAAATGAACGAAGTTCTATTGACAAAATCTAAATTGATTTTATTATTAAAGAAATCGGCTGGAAGACGTTAGGCGCTTTTTCAAAAAAAGAATACTCTGCAAAAAAACACTTACCAATAATTCACCACAAACAAGTGTTCTAGAAGCTATAGGTACTCATCTAGATTCATCAGCGCGCCGGAAGTGAGATCTTTGACCATAATTTGGCCGGATTTTGCTTCATTTTCACCAACCACAATAGCGTGACGGGCGATTTTAGCGGCGTAAGTCAGCTTATTGCTCAGTTTTTTGTCGAGTAAAATCAAATCGACCGAACGGTTAGAAAGGCGCAATTTAGCGGCAAGCTTGAAGCAAAAATCATATTCTGCCGAAGAAATTGGCACGATAGCTACCTCTAGGGGCTGCTCTACTTGATTTTTTAATAAATTATTTTCATTTAGAACATAAAATAGCCGGGTAAGTCCAATTGAACCGCCTACGCCAGGGAGTAGCTGGTCGGTATAGTGACTGGCTAGATTATCGTAGCGACCACCAGAGCAAATAGAACCGATGCGGGGGTAGTCAACCAATAAAGTCTCAAAAACAGTACCTGTGTAATAATCTAGCCCACGAATAATTAACATGTCAGCAATAATATAGTCTCCTAAGTTTTGAGCCTCCAAAAGCTGCATAACTTGCTCTAGCTCCTCGACACCTTGACTAAACTCTTGGTGGTTAACGCCGAGTTTGCGCAGCTCTAGCACAACTTGAGCGCGGGAACCGCGAATTGCCATAAAATCAGTGAGTTTTTTGATTTGATCGTCCAATAATCCAAGCTCGAAAAGAGCAGATTTGGTCTGCTCAGGCGAAATTTTTTCAGCATGATCGATGATGTTAAAAAGTTGAGCTGCATGATCAGCTAAATTGAGCTCTGACAAAAGACCTGAGAGAATTTTGCGATTGCTAAGACGAATGCGCATAGGACTAGTCAAAAAAGTCTGCAGTGCAGCAAATAGAGTGGCGATTACTTCGGCGTCGTAGGCAAGCGGGAGTTGACTGCGCCCCACAATATCAACATCGCATTGGTAAAATTCGCGGAAACGACCTTTTTGAGCGCGTTCGCCCCGGAAGTTACGACCGATTTGAGTGACTTTAAACGGAAAAGCCAGGTCGCTTTGGTGTTCGACAACGTAGCGGGCGAGCGGGACAGTATGGTCAAAACGCAGAGCCTGGTCAGCGTCGGAGGCGGTTTCGGCAGTCTTCACTACTTTGTAAATCTGTTTTTCAGTATCACCGCCAGCTTTAGCACAAAGAATTTCGGTGCGATCAATAGTTGGAGTCTCAATATTTTGAAACCCGTGCAGCTTGAAGGTTTGAGAGATTTGACGCTTCAACTGGTCAAAAGTGGCCTGCTCAGCGGGTAAGAGTTCTTGCATACCGCTAATAGGGGCGGTGTTTAATTTTTTCATATCTTTTATTATAGCATAATTTGTGCTACACTAATTGGAGAGTTTGGCTCTGGTCGCATACGCTCCCAGAACCTCGCTCGTCGAAAGAAAAAATAAGCAAACTTATTTTATTCTTTCTCCTCGCTCGGCTCTGTAGCTCAGTTGGTAGAGCAGAGGCCTGAAGAGCCTTGTGTCACTGGTTCAAGTCCAGTCGGAGCCACCAAAAAATCCCCCTGAGGGGGTCTTTTTTGTTGTCTCCGGAGCGTCCCAAGGGGCAAACGAGCCACTAAAAAGACTTCCTTCGGAAGTTTTTTGTATATCTCAAACAAACTACCCCGACTTAGAAGCCGAGGTGTTACAAACTTTAGTTAACGAAAAATAGTTCTATACTCTTTTAATGGTTCGTTACCGAAACGGTTACTGGTCCACCTGGGACACCCTCAATATAAACCGTTTTTACATTCGCCCCCACAAACCAATATGCGTTCTAAGCTATGCCGCGAAAACATAGCAAGTATCTCACCAGATTGGCTGTCGTGTTTTTCGGCTGTGTTCGCGTGAGTAAAGGTGTTTACGGATAAAAAGCACATGACCATAATAGTTACAAAAATTGAATTTACTAAAAACAGTTTTGCTACTTTTTTCATAATTTAATTTCCTAATATACATACGTCAACTAAAGTTTGCGTTAATTCTATCATCCCATAACTTATAGAAAAATATAATAACGGGTCAGCAAAGCTGATGCTAACTTAGTAGTATTTATATAGGAATAGTGTATAATAGCCATAAGAAGAATAATTTATATGAAGAAAATGAAAAAAGAGAACAAAACACAAACCATCATTATCGCCATCCTGAGCGTAGCCGTTATCGCCTTGGCTGGAGGTTTGATTTATTGCGCTACCAACATGAAGACCGATAACGAAAAAGAGCATTTAGCTATGCATAAGCATTTGCTTGCGCAATATATCAGGTCCAGTTGTAAGGAACATAACGGCGACAAAAGTAGTCCAGTATGCCAAATAGAAAAGGAAGGGATTTCAAAAGATGGTGACCCTTACGTCGTGTACTGGATGCAAGATTATGATCAGGCGACTCACCAGCCAAAAGGAGCGAAAGAATACGGCACACTATATTTCCAACACAGCGCAACCGCAGCTGACGGCTTTTCCGAAGCGTTTAGCTACGACGTACCGCGCTAGAATTATTTTTAAACACCGTATACCGCCTCGAGCTTAGAATCGGGGCGGTATTTAATTTTGGTAAAATACTGCGTTATAACTATTTGCGTGCTATAATGAATTTGAAAATCATTTTCAAATTATGGAGTTTATGCAAGGTCGAAATAATTATCAAACGAAACAGAAGCAAGAGATTCGGGCGACGATTCGGCGACGGCGAAAGAGTTTCACGATTGGTGATTTGAAAAAATCTTTTGATCGGCGGGGTGTTGCGGTGGGCGAAACGACGATTTATCGAACGGTAAGCGAATTAGTGCGGCGGGGTGAGATTGTGAAGACAATCGGGCGCGACAATGAAACTATTTACGAGTATCTAAAGCCTTGCGCCAATAATGATCATTTTTATCTAAAATGTGATTGCTGTGGCGCAAAAATTCACGTAGACTGCGAGTGTGTTAGTCAATTATCGCAGCATCTTCACAAGTCGCATCATTTTATAATAAATCAAGATAATTTGTTACTACGCGGCACTTGCATAAAATGCCAAAAATCAATTTACAAAAAAGGAGGACTATGAAAAAAGGCTGGAGATATATTTTAGCGGGGGCAGTGATAATCTTGGCAGGGTTAGGAATTTGGGAGATGCAGCAGCTACGAAAGTCAACTGAAGATGATAAAATTAGCGTAATTGCGACCAACTTTCCGAGTTTTGACTTAGCAAGAGCAGTAATTGGGAACAATACTAACGTAACACTAAAGATGTTGCTCAAACCGGGTAGTGAAAGCCATAGTTATGAGCCCACGCCGCAAGATATTATTGATATTAAAAAAAGTCGATTATTTATTTATAACGGCGGCGACTCAGATAATTGGGTAAAGAAAGTTCTGCAAGAAGTTGACAAAAAACAGACTAAGGTGGTGAAGTTGACGGATTTGGTAACAACGAAGACTGAGGAGGTGGTCGAAGGGATGGAAGAACACGAGCATGAAGAGGGCGAACATCACGAACACGAACGCCCTCACGAACACAAGCAGGACGAGGACAAACACCATGGAAAAGACCATCACGAACACCATCATGGGGCACAGGAGATTGACGAGCACGTCTGGACGAGTCCAGTGAAGGCGGCGGAAATTGTCAAAAAACTAAACGGTGAATTAGCTCGTATCAGCCCAAAAGATCAGGCGAATTTTACTGAAAATACCAAAAAATATACCAAACAGCTTGCAACTTTGAGCGCCAATTTTCGCCAGGTCGTCAAAAGTGCCAAACGTCAAACAATTGTAGTGGCAGACCGCTTCCCTTTTCGCTATTTTGCCAATGAATACGGCTTAAAATATTATGCAGCTTTCCCTGGTTGCTCTGAGCAAACTGAAGCTAGCGCTAAAACCTTGGCTTTCTTGATCGAAAAAGTAAAGACGGAGAAAATCCCAGTTATTTTCAGAATTGAACTCTCAAATGGCAAAATTGCCCAAAATATTGCTAAAGAAACTGGCGCAAAAGTGCTGGAGTTAAACTCGGCGCATAATATCACGGCGACAGATTTTGAAAATGGCAAGACCTATCTTGATATCCTAAAAGCAAATTTGACAGCACTTAAGAAAGCTTTGAATTAGGGACTAAAAATGAAAGCACAACCCCAAAAAACTACTCTACTCAAGATAGAGCGCTTGACTTTGGGTTATGATGATAATTTAGTTATAAAAAATCTGGACCTAGAGATCCAAGCTGGTGATTTTCTGTGCATCATAGGGGCTAATGGGTCGGGAAAATCGACTTTGGTCCGGGCAATTTTAGGGCTAATCAAGCCAAAAAAGGGGCGGATTCAATACCTAGGAGGGTTGAAAAGAAATTTCGTCGGTTATTTGCCACAATTTGGAGCGACAAATCAGTTTTTCCCGGCTTCAGTACGCGAAATCGTCTTGTCTGGGACACTGAACCGCTTAGGCTGGCGGCCATTTTATGGGTCAGCCGAAAAGAAGCTAGTGAAACAGGTATTACAAGATTTAAAAATTAATCATTTGGCGCAAAAAAATTTTGGCGACTTATCAGGTGGACAACGTCAAAAAGTTTTACTAGCACGCGGACTTTGTGCAACAACCCAGCTATTAATTCTAGACGAGCCGTCTAATAGTTTAGATTTTGATTCAAAAACGGAGCTCTATAAACTACTCCAAAAACTGAACCGCGAGCAGGGGCTCACAATTGTTTTAGTTACACATGATTTAGATAGTAAAAGCCTAATTGGCAATAAAATCTTGGCGCTGGACGCCGAAAAACCCTTTTTTGGCAAGGTGGCTGATTTTCTAAAACAAAATCATGGAGTGCACTATGACTGATTGGCTAGAAATTCTTAATTATGGTTTTATGGTGCGCGCAATAATAATGGGGCTTCTAGTCGCCATCTCGGCGGCGTTGGTTGGCACCAGCCTGGTATTACGAAAAAATTCCATGATCGGCGACGGGCTATCGCACGTAGCCTTTGGCGCGTTTGCGATTGCGACAGTATTGCAGGTAGCGCCGCTTGAGTTTGCTTTACCGATAGTAGTGGCGACCAGTGTGCTAATTTTGCGCATGGGGCAGAAAAAAAGGATCCAAAATGACGCGACGATTGCGATTTTATCAGCTTCGGCACTAGCGCTCGGCACTTTTGTAATCTCAATTACTAAGGGAGTAAATACTGACATTAGCAATTACTTGTTTGGTAGTATTCTAGCAATTAGCGGGAAAGATCTACTCGTTGGCGGGTTATTGCTAGCGATGGTAGTGGTTCTATATGGCTTGTCATATCACAGAATCTTTGCCTTAACTTTTGATGAAACTTTCGCACGTTCAACTGGGGTAAAAGTACAGATTTACGACGTGATTTTTGCGGTAATTTGCTCAATAATTATCGTACTCGGGATGCGACTTTTAGGAGCACTATTAATTTCAAGTTTAATTGTTTTTCCGACGGTTACGGCGATGCAGATTTGTAAAAATTATAATAAGGTAGTATTGTTCGCAGTAGTGTTAGCGATCCTAAATTTCACCATCGGGATATATTTGTCGTTTTATCTCAAAACGCCAACTGGAGCCTCGATTGTATTAGTAAGTCTCGTAACACTTGTCATACTAAGTTTGGTTGGCCATCGCAAATAATGCTACAATGACCGTATGAATAGAGTACCTCTGGCGGAGAGAATGCGGCCACAAAATTTAGATCAGGTGGTTGGGCAAGAAGCAATTATTGGTGATGGGAAAATTTTAACTGAAATTGTGCGACGTGGCGAGCCAGTTAATTTGATTTTTTGGGGACCACCAGGCACCGGTAAAACCACTTTAGCACGAATTTTAGCACGAGAATATCAAGCCGACTTTGTAGAACTCTCAGCAGTGACAGCGGGGAAAAAAGATATTGAAGCAGTGGTGGAACGAGCGAAGAGTAATTGGAATTTAAAGATTCGAACCGTTTTGTTCGTCGACGAGATTCATCGTTTCAACAAGGCTCAGCAAGATGCATTTTTACCACATGTTGAGTCGGGTCTAATTATTTTAATTGGCGCTACCACAGAAAATCCTTCTTTTGAAGTAATCGCGCCACTACTTTCGCGTTCGCGTGTTGTAATAGTGCGAAGTCTAGATAAGGCGGCGATTTTGACGGTGCTCAAACGTGCACTTAAGGTCGAAAAGGCTAGTCGACGCGTCACGAAAGCGGCGCTAGAATATCTCGCAGAACTATCAGGTGGCGACGCAAGATCGGCACTAGGTAATTTAGAACTAGCACTGGCGTTGGCGCCGAAAATTGATGTCGAAGTAGTCAAAACAGCAGTGGGACGTAAGTTGCCAGGCTATGATAAAAAAGGTGACGCTCATTACGACAATGTTTCAGCTTTTATAAAATCGATGAGAGGGAGTGATGTCGACGCGACATTATATTATTTAGCGCGTATGGTTGAGGCGGGAGAAGATCCGAAGTTTATCGCGCGACGCATGATAATTTTTGCTTCAGAAGATATTGGTCTAGCTGGAAACGGGGCGCTAGACTTGGCTCTGAACGCTTTTATGGCAGTAGAGCGGGTCGGCATGCCAGAAGGTGGGATTATTTTGTCGCATGTCGCTTGCGCGCTAGCTAGGGCGAAGAAAAGTCGAAGTTCTTATGACGCCTGGCGAAAAGCTCAAGATTTGGCAAATAAAACACCAGGTCTTACAGTTCCCTTGTGGCTTAAAAACGCACCGACTAAACTGATGAAAGATTTGGGTTACGGCAAAGGACAAAAGTGGGAAGCAGGGTTTCATCTGGATAAAAATTATTTACCAGATGAGATTAAAAATTACAAAATTTTTGAATAGCTAAAACCCGCTTCGGGGGACGAATAGGAGTATTTTTTTGCTTCGTGATATAATGAGGGAGTAAACTAAATGGAGAAAATATGGCAGATTTTAATAAAATTTTGACACCTGGCGATTATCAGAACGGCGAGATCAACGTAGTGGTCGAGATTCCGACTGGGTCAAATCATAAAATCGAATGGGATCGCAAAAATGCCTGCTTTATGCTAGATCGAATTGAGCCAATAGCCTTTGCAAAACCTTGTAACTATGGTTTTATCCCTCAGACACTAGATGAGGACGGGGATGAGCTTGATGTGTTGCTGATTACCGATCAGCCTTTAACAACCGGAATTTATACTAAAGCACGGGTGCTCGGCGTGATGAAGTTTATCGACAGCGATGAAGTTGACGATAAAATTATTGCCGTGCCAGCTGACGATCGCAACAACGGCGATGCTTATAAAACCTTAGAGGATTTGCCAAAACAGCTGATTCGACAAATTGAATTCCATTTCAACCATTATAAAGATTTGAAGAAACCAGGCTCAACTAACGTACAAGAGTTTGCGGGCCTCGAAACTGCCAAAGCCGTTATCGCTGAAGCAATTACGCGCTGGAATCAACAATAATTTAGTGAGGAAATTTGATGGGTTTATTTATTTTGATTGGCGTCATAGCTATTTGTGTAATTTTGAGCGGTATCCGCATCATTAATCAGTACGAAAGAGGGGTTGTTCTAACTCTTGGTCGTTATTCTCGTACTTTAAGCCCAGGCTTAAAATTGATGATCCCAATAGTGGAAAATATGACAAAAGTTGACGTACGCACTACGCCGATGGATGTGCCAAAACAAGAGGTAATCACTAAAGACAACGTAACCGTCAATGTCGATGCGATTGTTTATTTCCGAGTGCTTGATCCGAAAAAAGCGGTGCTGGAAACCACAAACTATATTTATGCGACTAGCTCATTCGCACAAACGGCGCTGCGTGACGTAACGGGTAATTTCGATTTAGATGAACTACTATCGAAGCGCGATGAGATTTCAAGCAAGATCAAGGAGATCGTTGATATTCAGACCGACAAATGGGGGATCGATATCGAGAGCGTAAAATTACAAAATATTGAATTACCGGCCGATATGAAACGAGCGATGGCAAAACAAGCCGAAGCTGAGCGCGAGCGCCGAGCGGCAATTATCTCGTCTGAAGGCGAGAAAGCAGCGGCTTCAGCGGTAGCAGCGGCAGCTGCGCTACTCGCGAAGACGCCAGGCGGCTTAAACATCCGTACGCTTCAAACTTTGGAAAAAATTTCAACCGATCCGTCACAGAAAACCGTGGTGCTTTTACCATCAGATTTGGCAGGAATAATTGGCAAACTAAAGTAGCCTACTAAAAATCAGCTGAACCATTCAGCTGATTTTTTGTTGATGAAAGATTGTTAAAGTTCACTAATTTGAACACGAGCTTGTGTGGTAGTATCGCGGTCACGTATTGTGACAGTGTCGTCTTTTAATGTATCAAAATCAATGACGATACATTTTGGTGTCCCAATTTCGTCTTGCTTGCGATAACGTTTGCCGATATTGCCAGAATCATCCCAGGTAACATTAGAATATTTGGCCCGGAGTTGTTGATAGACGTTACGGGCTTTCTCGACTAGCTCGGGCTTATTTTTTAGTAGCGGAGAAACACAGAATCGATAAGGCGCAAGATGCTCAGGTAATCTTAGGAAAATACGTTTCTCACCGTTGACTTCGTCTTCGGTATATGCGGTAGTGAGCACCGCCGTCAATAGACGCTCAACACCAAAGGAGGGCTCGATCACATGAGGGATGAAAGTAGCGCCAGTATCTTTGCGACGGTATTCCATATTTTTACCTGATTCCCGAGCGATGTTAGCGAGGTCAAAATCAGTGCGGTAGGCGATACCCATCAGTTCTTCGCGACCGATCGGATAGTCAAATTCGATATCGATGGTGCGTTTAGAATAATGGGCGCGATCGGCGGCTGGCACATCGAGTTCGTGGATACAAGACTTCGGCAAACCGAGCTTATTTTCCAGAAAATCATGACAGCTTGCAAGCCAGAGTTCGAAATTTTCTTCCCAATCGTCAGGCGAAACGAAATATTCAATCTCCATTTGTTCAAATTCGCGTGAGCGGAAAATGAAGTCACGCGGCGAAATTTCATTGCGAAAAGCCTTACCCTGCTGGGCTAAACCAAACGGCAAGTCTGGATAAATCGTATCGACGATATTTTTGTAATTAGTAAAAATTCCTTGAGCCGTTTCGGGACGCAGATAAGCGCGAGAAGCTTCATTTGCAACTGAACCAACATTAGTTTGGAACATCATATTAAACATTTTGATTTCGTCCCAATTAGATTTGCCACAGTTAGGGCATTTGGTCTGCGCCTGAATAAGCTGCTCGGTTGTAACATCGGCAGAAAAGTTTTCACCAGAAGGTGACTTTAATTTATCGGCACGAAAACGTTGGTGACATTCTTTACATTCAACGAGAGGGTCAGCGAAGGTCGAAACATGTCCAGAAGCCTGCCAGGTGCGCGGGTTCATAATAATGGCCGCGTCGACACCATACATATCGTCGCGATCATCGACAAAATGTTTCCACCAAGCCTGCATAATTTTGCGCTTCAAAGCTACGCCAAGTGGACCGTAATCCCAAGTACCAGCCATACCACCATAGACTTCAGAACCTTGGAAGATAAAACCACGGCGTTTAGATAAACTTACAATGTCGTCTAATTTTCCCATATTTTACATTATAGCATAGAGCAGCTATGGTTTCGGGGCCTTTAAGCTAAAGAATAACGTAATAAAGAGACGCGCTAAGCGAATAGCGACGATCTATTAATTAGTCGAGGTTATTTTGAAGGGGTTTTGATGTCGTTAATTAGATCACGTAGGCTAGCGGCTTTTTCGAAGTCAAGGTTGGCGGCAGCCAGCTTCATCTGTGAAGTAAGTTCTTTGATCAGCGAGGGAATTTCTTCGGCAGGAACTTTTTTAAGATCCAGCTTGTTTGGCTTAGCTTTTTCAGGAATAATAGCGCGCAGACCGGCGCTGACCGCTTTCTGTACAGAGCGCGGGATAATATGATGTTCTTCATTATAAGCTTGCTGGAGATCGCGCCGACGATTGGTCTCGGAAATCGCTTTTTCCATACTTTCGGTGATATGATTAGCGTACATAATAACCTTGCCCTCAAGGTGACGAGCAGCGCGGCCAATAGTTTGAATGAGAGCCGATTCAGACCGCAAAAAACCTTCTTTATCGGCATCCAAAATAGCGACTAACGAGACTTCTGGGAGATCTAGCCCTTCGCGTAAAAGATTGATCCCGACCAGTACATCATAGACACCAGCGCGCAAATCTCGGAGAATGTCACCGCGCTCCAATGTGTCAATATCAGAATGAATATAAGCGGTTTTGACGCCGCGCTCGAGCAGATGGTCGGAGAGATCTTCCGCCATCCGTTTAGTTAAAGTAGTCACCAAAACACGTTGTTTTTTAGCGATACGGCGATCGATTTCTTCGATTAGATCGTCGATTTGGCCATTACTGGAACGAACGGCAATTTCTGGATCGAGGAGACCGGTCGGACGAATCACTTGCTCGGCAGGAGCGGGTGAATGCGTTAGCTCATAATTCCCTGGCGTTGCTGAAACGTAAATTGCTTGCTTAATATGTGTTTGAAACTCGTCAAAAGTAAGCGGGCGATTGTCAAGAGCACTGGGCAGACGGAAGCCGTGTTCGACCAGAGTAGTTTTGCGAGCATGGTCACCGTTATACATGCCGCGCACTTGCGGAAGAGTCATATGCGACTCGTCCACCATCAATAAAAAATCCTCCGGGAAAAAATCTAGTAGCGTGGCGGGCGGCTGGCCAGCTTTGCGACCGTCCAAATGACGAGAATAATTTTCGATGCCTTTAACAAAACCCGTCTCCTGGAGCATTTCCAAATCATATTTAGTACGTTGCGAGAGACGCTGAGCCTCGAGATAGAGCTGGTGTTTTTCAAAATAAGCTAAGCGGTCAGCAAACTCAACTTTGATAGTGGCGATCGCTTTTTCAAGCTCGTCTTTAGGAGTCGCATAATGGGTATTAGGAAAAATAAAGACTTGATCAGGCTTTGCTTTGAGCTCGGCGGTCAATGGATCGATAATTTTAACACTTTCGAGCGTATCAAAACCAAATTCAAAGCGATAAGCAATCTCGCCGGCAGCCGGAAAAAGATCAATTGTATCTCCCATTACCCGAAAATTGCCGCGTTCAAAGGCTAGATCGTTACGATGATACTGCATCGCTACCAAATAAATCATAAAATTGGTTTGGGTAAGCGGTGAACTAGCACTAAAGGAGCGTGTAGGCTTGACCTGCCAAGTACCGGCGGAGCGGTTCAGCATCAGTGACATCTCAGTATAATGATCGGGTGAACCGATACCGTAAATACAGGAGACCGAGGCGACAATAATTGTATCAGGGCGGGTCAGGAGTGATACGGTCGCGGCATGGCGTAAACGATCAATTTCCTCATTGATGGCGGAATCTTTTTCGATATAAGTATCAGTACTAGCGATATAGGCTTCGGGTTGGTAATAGTCGAAATAGCTGACAAAATAATGAACCTCATTCTTGGGGAAAAAATCGCGAAATTCAGCGTAGAGTTGGGCGGCAAGAGTTTTGTTGTGAGCGAGAATTAAGGTAGGTTTTTGGTGAGCCGCGATCAGATTTGCCATAGTAAAAGTTTTACCAGAGCCAGTAACGCCAAGTAGCGTCTGTTCACGCTCGCCGCGTTTCAAACCAGCTAAAAGTTGCTTGATCGCTTGCGGCTGATCACCGGTCGGTTGATAGGGGCTGATTAACTCAAATTGGGGCATACTATTGATATTTTTAATAAAATGTGGTATAATTAAGATTTATGGTTTGATAAAATCGTCGTAAAGGTTATCGGAGACTTTCGGATGGCCGATTTTATTGGCAGCCGTAACGACTTTATTGATATCGTCAGTGATTTCGTAAATATCGAGGTCTTTTTTCTTAATGGTTTTAAGGCCAAGGAAACGAGAGCGGAAGAAGCGATCAAGCGGACGCCAAAAAGATTTGCCAATTAAGAAAACTGGCATTTTAGGCATTTTACCCTCTTGAATAAGAATGAGAATTTCGGAAAGTTCGTCCATAGTACCAAAGCCGCCGGGGAAAAAGACATAGGCTTTAGCACTCATCGCTAACATCACTTTGCGAGCGAAAAAATAATGAAAAGTCAGAGTATCGGTAAGGTAGGAGTTCGGAAACTGCTCGTGGCTAAGCGTGATGTTCAGACCAATTGAACGACCGCCATACTCGTAGGCGCCGCGATTAGCCGCCTCCATAATCCCAGGACCACCACCAGTAATAACCGTGTGTCCGTTATTAGCCAGGAGTTGACCGAGCAACCGGGCTTTTTCGTAATATTTATCATTTTCCTTAATGCGAGCCGAGCCGAAAATTGTCACACCTTGAGGGTAAGTACGAATAATTCTTAAACCGCGACCGAGATCTTTTGCATAGGCACGGGCGCGCTCGACATCGGTGGCTTCCAGAGTTTGGTGAAATTTTGTAGATTCTGGCATATTCTCCTTTACTTTATTTTTTGAATTGGCATCGGGTGAAGTGGCTCGCGACCGGTTAAAATGCCGCGTTTGGGGCCAAACTGGCCAACCACAGAAGCTGCATTGGCGGCAGCAAAAATCAGTGAGCTGCGGAAACTACGTCCGGCGGCAAGACAGCTAAGAAAGCCGGAACCAAAAGCGTCGCCGGCACCAGTAGTATCTTTAACTTTGGGATGCTCATAAATGCCGAGACGGTAAGCTTCTTCGCCGTTAGTAGCAATAGCGCCCATTGCGCCGTCGGTAATAATTGCCGTAGGGACATAGTTGGCAAGGTGGGAAAGTAGTTCGGCTAGAACCTGCCCCGGCACGATTTGAGCGGCTTCAAATTTATTAACCATCAGGACATCGATGTCCTGCAACAAACCAAGGAGTTTTTTGGACTCGGCAAGTTCTAGTTTGCCGGGGTTAAACATCACTTTGCAGCCGATAGAGTAGGCTTTCTCAATGAATTTCAAAATGGTGTCCATATCGCCGCGCAAAGTCGAAATGTAAATCCAATCGGGTTGGACAAGATCGAGATCGGCAGGGTCAAGGTTGTTAAATTGAGCTGAGGCGCCGCGGTGAGTCAGAATTGTACGTTTACCAGATTTGACATCGAGCAGTATAGTTGAACAACCGGTGGTTCTACGGGCTAAACTATTAACGTAAGAGGTATCAATTCCCTCTTGGTCAAGTACAGACAAAATTGCCTCACCGGCCGGATCGTGACCGATATTACCGATGTAGATCGTCTCGTGCCCGTGGCGAGCAAAGCTAATAGCAGCATTAGTGCCGCCGCCGCCCACCTCATAGGAAATCCGATCAATGTCGACTTCAGTTCCAATCAGAAGTTGAGCGAAAATCGAAGCGCTACCAACTTCCGCAGCGACAAAATCATCGCGATCAATCAGATAAATATTCTGCAAGGCGGAGCCTAAACTAACAATACGAGCCACTTACAAATCTCCCATCTTAAATACGCACTCCTTTATGATCGGCTTCGTCAAATAAAGCCTTGTAAGCAGCGGCTGGATCCTTAGCACCAGTGATGGCACTACCAACATTAATAACGCCAATATTAGCGTGGGCTATCATCCGGATATTTTCGAGGTTCGCCCCACCATCCCAACCAATTTCGAGACCTTGCGGTTTAATGGCTTGGAGAATTTTAGATTTTTCAATTTGCAAAAGATCGGCAGTACCGCCCTGTTTGCCAAGCTCACCAGCAAAAATTAATACGTGGTCGGCGGCATTGACATAAGCTTTGACGTCACCTGGATAGGTAGGGGCCATCAAAGCAAGACCTGCTCGGATCCCAGCTTTTTTAAGCTGATGAAAAATTGGCAACAAATCCTCGCCACATTCAGCATGTAAAATACAAAGTGCAGGTTTAAGTTTCAGAACTTCCGGCAAATACTGGGATGGACGCACTACCATCATATGAAGGTCAATATTTACTCCATCCGGTAAAGGCGCCATAGCACTCAGCGGTACAGTAGCCTGAGAAGTGAAGTTGCCATCGAGAAAATCGATTTGAATACGCTTGGCAAATTTGGCAAAATTATCCAATTGACTACGGTAGGTTTCGGGCTTATCAGTTAAAATAGTAGGGACGATTTCAGTCATTGTGAGACTCCTGATCAAGACGTTGATTACGTTTGATATGCCGCGACTGATTACTAAAATCAGTTGCGAGAAAAGTCTCGATGATTTGTTCAAGTTGATCGACAGGAGTGTGGTCGGCTGAAAGACAGAGAATATTAGCATTATTATGCTCGCGACCAAGCCGAGCAAGTTCGGAGTTATAACCAACAATCGCGCGGATACCACGGAAACGATTAGCTTGAATGGCAATACCATGAGCCGAGCCGCAGAGTAAAATACCGCAGCTAGGAGCGGCGGCAGTTAAGACAGCCTGCGCGACTCTAATAGCGGCATCATTATAGTCATCAGCGGGATCAAACGTTGTGGGTCCACAGTCTACAACAGAATATTTTGGAGTAAGTGCAGTTTTGAGGTGTTCCTTTTGTTCAAAACCACGGTGGTCAGAACCGAGGAAAATCTGTTGAAAAATCATTGTTTCGCTCCTTTAATTTTGCCAAAATCAGCAGTGAGTTCAACTAGACGGTTGGAATAGCCCCACTCGTTATCATACCAAGCAACGATCTTGATTAAATTACCGTCAACTACGTCGGTAAGAGGAAGGTCCACAATGCAAGAATGGGAGTTGCCGCGGAAGTCGCTAGAAACTAGTGGTTGACTCGAAATATCTAAAATGCCTTCGTAATATGGCTCTTTAGCGGCAGCTTTGAAGACTTTATTGATTTCCTCAATAGTGACCGGACGCTTAATAAGGGCGGTAATATCAGCCAAAGAGACTACTGGAGTCGGGACTCGAATTGATAGGCCATTAAATTTGTCTTTTAAGGTCGGCACTGTGAGAGCAGCGGCTTTTGAAGCGCCCGTAGTCGTCGGAATGATATTGTCGGCAGCAGAGCGAGCCTCACGCAAATCTTTGGCTGGAGCATCTAGCAAGCGCTGTGATGGAGTATAAGAATGCACCGTAGTCATCATGGCTTTTTCAACGCCAAAATAATCTTCCAGAATTTTCATAACTGGAGCGATACAGTTAGTAGTGCAGGAGGCATTGGAAATAATTTGATCGTCGTCGGCGATAGTCTCTTCGTTGACTCCGAGCACGACAGTTTTAGCACCAGGACCTTTGGCTGGAGCTGACAAAACAACGCGACGAGCGCCAGCTTTTAAGTGGGCGCGAGCTTGAGACGGATCGTTAAAAACACCAGTTGATTCAATCACAACATCAATGCCGAGTTCTCGCCACGGAAGCTTGGCAGGATCTTTTTCGGAAAAAACTTTGATTTTTTTGCGATCGACCATCAAGTATTCATCATCTGAGCGTACCTGGCGGTCGTAGGTACCGTAAGAAGAATCATATTTAAGAAGATGAGCAAGAGTCTGATTATCAGTTAAATCATTAATAGCAACAATTTCAATATCGCGCCGTTCAAAAGCAATTTTGAAAGCGTTGCGTCCAATTCGTCCAAACCCGTTGATTGCAATTTTTACCATTATGACCTCCTAAATATCCTTATGTTAAATTATAACACAAGTGTTTTGCTTTGGTAAAAATTGACACGATAAAAGCCACATAGACTATCAAAAGTTTATGTGGCTAATAAACGTATTTAGGCGCGAGCGAAGTGAGCGAAAGCGCGGTTAGCTTCAGCCATGCGGTGACAGTCTTCTTTCTTCTTGAAGGCAGCCCCAGTCTCGTTGTAAGCGTCAACAATTTCAAGCTCAAGGCGTTTAGCATAAGCCATACCAGAGCGAGCGCGAGCAGCTTGGACGAGCCAGCTAAAAGCAAAATGCTGTTGGCGATGTCCGGAAATTGGGAACGGGATCTGGTAATTGGCGCCCCCAACACGGCGAGATTTAACTTCAAAATCTGGCGAAACGTTAGCGATGGCTTTCTCAAGCACCTCAACTGGATTTTCAGATTTGAGTTTTTTCGCAGCCCCCTCAATCGCAGCATAAACAGCGCGTTCGGCGACTTGTTTTTTGCCGTCTAAAATAGACTTATTGATGAGACGTTGGACTAAAATGGATTGATATTTGCGATCTGGGTTGACTTTGCGTTGCAAAGAAGTTGTAGTTTTACGTGGCATAATTACTTGCCCTCCTTTTTGGCGCCATATTTAGAGCGGCCCTGTTTACGACCATTGACACCTTGTAAATCAAGCGTACCGCGCACAATGTGGTAGCGGACACCTGGAAGATCTGGGACACGACCACCACGCACCAACACGACAGCGTGTTCTTGGAGATTGTGGCCTTCACCACCAATATAGGCCCAAACTTCCTGGCCGTTTGTCAAGCGCACACGAGCGACTTTACGGAGAGCAGAGTTTGGTTTCTTTGGAGTTTTAGTAGTAACTTTGATACAGACACCGCGTTTAAGAGGAGCGGCCTGGTCGTAATATTTAGTCTTCAGTGTGTTGACGATAGAGCCAAGTGCTGGAGATTTGGATTTTTTGGCAGCCTTTTTGCGAGGCTTGCGAATCAACTGATTGATAGTTGGCATTAAAATATCCTCTTATAGTTATTGATAATGGGTGTTCACGCCTCTGATATTTGTACGGATACAGATGGTGCTAACACTTATACTAGCTCATTGACAGCAATCAGAGCCAGTACGAAACTCTTTGAAGATATTTTAGCATTAGCCTTGAAAAAAAGCAAGCCTTTAACTAGGCTAGCTCTGGCTTTGAGGTAGTCCTCGATCGGGGAGGGCTTAGGAAAAAATCTTTATAAGTTTTAGCGGGTGGTGGAGCTGGTGGATTTTTTGGTTGATTTGGACGATTTTGTAGTTTTGACAGATTTAGAGGTGGAGCGTTTAATAGATCGCTCAGTAGTTTTGGCGGGCTTGCTTGATTTAGGAGTTTGAGGAGCTTTGCGGCGCGAGTGAGAAGTGGATTGCTTGGATTTAATATCCGGGATCATGGTTTCGACGGCAAATTTAACTAGCGCCCAGGCCACGATATTCATCGAAAAGGCGATGAAAGCAACAAGCGGAATAATTAATACGCCAACGCCAAGCGCCTGATTAAAAAGCGCAAAAACACCAGCTAAGAGAAAGGAGACAACTGAGATAGCAAGATACGTCCATTCAAGCAAAACTAGTTCTTTGCCAGATTGATATAATTCAGAGAAACGATTTAAAGCATTCATGCTCTAATTATAGCACAAAACGTAAATAAAAGCAATATTAAGAGTTGGCAGAAACAAGAAAGTCAAGAGTTTTCTCGATAGTAAGGCGGTTTTTCAAATCTTGACGAACGCGAGGGTCTTTGAGATTTTTGAGAGCTTCGGGAGATTTTTGATAGACGTCCTGAAGCTCGGCAATTTTAGCATCAACCAGAGAATCTTCAACGGTAATTTTTTCTTGGTTAGATAGCACTTGCAAAACTAGTGAGGCTTTGACGCGGGATTCGGCGATCGGACGGATTGACGCTTCCCACTCGGCTTCGGTTTGAGAGGTTTGTTTAAGATATTGCTCAAAAGATAATCCTTGAGCAGCAGCGTTACGAGAAATGTCATCTTTGATAAAGCGCAGCTGATCCTTGATCAGAATTTCAGGAGCTGAAAGCTTAGATTTTTTAACCAAAGCTTCGACGAGGTCGTCTTTGAACTTCTCGGTAGTTTTTTGTTCATTTTGAGCAACCAGGTTTTTCTTAATATCAGCCTTGAGCTCGGCGATAGTTTTGAAAGGACCGCATTGTTTAGCCAGGGCATCGTCAAACTTTGGGGCAATGACCTCATTAACAGCTTTCAGGGTGACAGCAAAAACGGTTTTGGCGCCAGCAAGTTCTTGATTGTGGTAATCTTTTGGGAAAGTAAGCTCAAGATCAAACTTGTCGCCCGCGGAATGGCCGACGATTCCCTCTTCAAAACCTGGGATAAATTGCCCAGAGCCAAGAGTAAGCTTAAAATCTTTGGCGCTGCCACCGGCGAAGACAACACCGTCTTTAGTACCAGAAAAATCGATGACGGTCTCATCGGTTAGTTTGGCTGGGCGCTTGACTGGCTGCTTCTTGGCGTAAGCATTGGCGATATTTTGCAGAATTTCATCGACATCCTTGGGGCTAACTTTGGCGACGGTTTTTTTAACTTTAAGATCTTTAAAATTACCAAGCTTAACCTCTGGCAAAATTTCAGCAGTAGCAGTGTACTCGACAGACTCGGTTGGAACGTATTTTGTAACGTTAATTTCCGGAACGACGAGAGGGTTTTTATTGGCTTGCTCAAAAGCAGCTGGGGCGGAAGTACGCACGGCGATGTCGAGTTCAGCGGCAGACAGCTCGTTAGGGGCGATGGCTTTAGCAGCGAGGTCAGCTGGAGCTTTACCTTTGCGAAAGCCAGGAAGTTTGACAGTCTGAGCGAGACGCTTGACAGCTTGGTCGTGGTAAGGCTTGAGATCTTGAGCGTCGAGAACGACAGTTAGAGTAACTTTAGTGTCAGATATTTTCTTAGTTGTAACTTTCATAGGAGATATTATAGCACGAAACGGGGGCGCTCGGGTAGCATAAGCTGGTTTAGGAGTTTATTTTGTGTTCAGTTCGGGCGTTTGGACAGTGCGAAGACTACGAATGACTTGAGGCAAAGTAGCGCCAAGTTTTGCTTCGGGATTAAAAATATGATGAGGGTCGAAAAGATCTTTAATTTCTTGATAAAGCGCTAGTTCTTGAGCGGTCAGTGTCGGATTGGTAATAATTCCTTTAATGCGACCTTCGGGACTACCGCCAGTGATGCTGCCGTGATTAGTGGCGACCAGTGCAGCATATTCGCGGAGAAAACGGAGCGCAAATTTGCGTCCAGCTACAGTGTTAAGATGAAAAGCGGGGCGGACGGAATAGTTATTTTGCAGGACTGAACCAAAAACTGGTAAATCAAGACCAAGTTCGTCGCTGAAATTAAGCAGGTGCTCGAGAAAATTCGGCAAATGTGCTAATGGAATACGCACATCATCAAGTAGAGGGGGGCGCTCAGTGGGTAAAGACTGATTAAGCAAACTAAGCAAGGCTGCTTCAACCGAGTCAAACAGATCTTTATTGTCAGGAGTCTCGATGAGGGTTTGGCTATGGACAGGAGCAAGCTTCTGACAACGACGTAAATGACGCCGCAGACTAAAATAGGATCCGTCAAAGCGCAGTAAAAGAAGATATCCGGGAGCAGTACTAAAAAATTCTAGTGACTTACCTTCTGTAGCGGAGGTTTGGAAAATTTGATGATCTAGAAGCTGAATGTCGGTAGGTTTGAATTTAAGAATTTGTTTGATAAAATTAGGGATTTCATCGGCAGTAGCAAAAGCAATGGCGAGACGGCGCGTAAAATCTGGCAACGGCTCGCAGCTTAAAATCACTTCAGTAACAACACCAAGTGTGCCTTGAGAAGAAAAAATTAGCGGCATAAGATCAAAGGTGCGGCCGTGACGAACTTGTGAAATCATTTTATAACCAGTCGCATCGAGGTTTTTGAGATTGATTTTTTGGATGGTTTGAGCGTGACGGGCTAGAATTTGGTCTAAGCCGCGGTACAGTTTGCCTTCGAAATTAGCGAGATTCTGATGACGCTTGGTGGCGCGACGATGGTAGCGAGCAGTTTGGACAATGTCGCCACTGCTTGTAATGAACTCTAGGCGTTCGACGTAATGGTAGAGATCCCCGTATTTAGCCTGCGGCTTGTGAAAAGCATAATTATTAATAAGTCCGCCAATAGTGTGACGCGGATCGGATTGAATTGGCAAAGTAAGACCATGCAGGGCAAGAGCTGAGTTAAGTTGGCCAAGAGTAACCCCAGCCTGCACGCGCACTAAACGACTCTGGCTATCAATTTCAAGGATGGAATTGAGTTTGGC
>ERZ773267.516-NODE-516-length-25677-cov-10.133518_pt1 | contig 25677 bp, 24 predicted proteins | sample MGYA00511959_ERZ773267 | MGnify/ENA primary metagenome ERZ773267 (study PRJEB29015, sample SAMEA2738165) | human oral metagenome | biome: human oral; feature: human-associated habitat; material: saliva | place: China | collected 2240 ... | reverse complement strand
TTGTAATCCACCTCTTCCAGATAATGAACTTGATGGGATATGGCAAAGTGCCTCTAAATTTGGTAGTAAGGTGATGATACAAGAGGGATATATTCCTCCTGATGAATACAATGCTGATTATCGATTACAACCAGAAGATTTTTCTGATGTAGGACAAGCTAGAGTTCTGTCAGAGGAATATGCAAATGTTCTTCGTTACTCGCCATCGACAGATTATATGGTTTATAACGGAAGTTTCTGGGAAGAGTCAAAACCAAAGGCGCAAGGGTTATCGCAAGATTTGACGGAGCGACAGTTACTCGAAGCAGAAGGTGAAATTAAGAAAGCTATGGATGAGCTTGTGAAAAATGGTGGTATGGAGCTACTTATTTCTGTGGGGCAGAAAAAAGCAGCTCAAATGTTCGATAAAAAACAAAGTCATGCTTATGAACGCTATGAAGAGGCACTTGCTTATAAGAAGTATGCTATAAAACGAAGAGATTCTAAAAATATTGCAGCGACCTTAAAAGAGGCACGTCCGATGCTAGAGATTGAGCAAGGGTGCCTTGATGCTAATGAGTTCTTACTTAATACATCAATGGCAACCTTTGATTTAAGGCAGGGTGTTGATTCTCCTATAGAGCATAGACCAGAAGACTTTATAACAAAACAAACAAGTGTTAACCCATCAGATGAGGGTGCAGATATTTGGCTTGCCGCACTCGATACCTTCTTTGTAAAGAATCCGGCATTTATTGAATATGTCCAACGTATGATTGGGTTAGCGGCTATTGGCAAGGTTTATGTAGAAGCTCTTATAATTGCTTACAGAGAAGGTCGAAATGGTAAGTCGACATTCTGGAATGTAGTTGCAAGAGTTCTTGGTACTTACAGTGGTAATATTTCTGCAGATATGTTGACTGTAGGGTTTCGAAGAAATGTAAAACCAGAACTAGCAGAGGCAAAGGGCAAACGGATGCTCATTGCTGCTGAACTAGAAGGAGGAATGCGTCTTAATACGGCCAATGTAAAACAGTTGTGTTCTACAGATGAAATCTATGCAGAGAAAAAGTACAAGGATCCTTTTTCCTATATACCTACTCACACATTAGTACTCTATACCAACCATTTACCAAAAAGTTTATGATATATTTTATTCCAAAATGGAGAACAGATAAACATAAGTAATGGGTGAGGTTATCATATGGCATATGAAAAGAAAAGTATTAGAACGATAATTGATGATGTTAATTGTAGACGTCTATATCTTCCTGCTATTCAGAGAAAATATGTATGGGGTGATAATCAGATTACTCGATTGATGGATTCCATAATGCTGGGCTATCCAATTGGTACATTTCTGTTTTGGAAGGTAAAGAAAGGCACAATCAATAAAAAAGAGTACTCAATGTATGAGTTTATAAAAGATTACCAAGAGAGATTTATATAAGAATCCTGCAGCACCACAACCGTTTCCAATAGGTAGTGGTGATGAAACATTGTGGGCAGTACTAGATGGTCAACAGAGATTAACTTTTCTTTATATTGCCTTACAAGGAAGTATGATCAGAAAACTTCCTAATAAAAGATGGAAGAATGATGATGCATTTCCTAAAAAGGAACTGTATTTCAATCTTCATAGTCAACCGGATGCTGATGAAGATATATCATATGAGTTTAGATTTATGACCTCAGATGATGCATCAAAAAATAAAGGTGACAGTCTTTGGTATTTGGTAAAAGATATTTTGAAGTATTCCCAGAAAGAATTGGATACTGAGTGGGATTTAGATAAAATTGTAAAGGATAATATATCTCTCTTGCATATTAGATTAGTTGTAAATGAGATTATAAATTATTTTGAAGTTAAATCTGATTCAATAGACAGCGTTTTAGATATTTTGGTTAGAGTAAATTCAGGTGGAACGGTACTTTCAAAGTCTGACCTTTTATTCTCTACAATTATATCTCATTGGGATAAGGCTAGAGATGAGATAGATAAGCTTTTATCTGAAATAAATAAAATGGGCGAAGGATTTAAGTTTTCCAATGACTTCATTATGAGAACCTGTCTATATGTTTTGGATATGTCTGTTACTTTGAAAGTTGAAACCTTCAAAAAAGATAGCGTTATTAAGATAAGAGATAACTGGGATTCTATCAAGAAAGCAATCAAGCAGACTGTATCCATTTTAAATGATTTCGGTTTTAATTCAGAAAATATCTTATCTTATGTAGCAGTTTCTCCGATAGTTTATTATTTGTATAAAGGTGGAAAACTTGATGCGAACAGTAAATCAGAACTGAGAAAATATATCGTAATTGCCCAGGTGAAGCAGATATTTGGTACAGCATCCAACTCAGCACTTACTAGCATAAGAGAATCATTGAATGCAGCACCATCGGATTCGTTTAGTATGGCGAACTTAAAGAATATAAGATTTACTGGTGATAGAAACTTACGTTATACGGCAGATGAGATTGATGCTATGTTTGACACTTATGAAATTGGTGCTTACACATTTATGATTCTTTCCTTGTTGTATCCAAACCTAAAGTACAGTCAGAAGGGATTCCATTAGGATCATATGCATCCGTATTCGTCCTTTGAAGAAGATAAAATTAAAAAACTTGTAATGGTTGATGGCAACCCACTAGATGATAGTACTAAGGAAGAGTGGAAACGAAGAAGAAATACTTTAGCAAATCTTCAATTACTTGAAGGTAGAGAGAATGAAAGTAAAAATGCGACAGCTTTAGTAGATTGGCTACAGGTTAAAGAAAATATAGAAAACGTAAAGCACCTTCCAGTTCATGGAACAACGCCAAAAGCTGATGAGTGATGCTTTAAAAGGGATTCTTTTATAAAAGGGTAGACTTGATTGGTCGCAGAAAGCAGACGGAAATATTTTAGAATCCTCAACAGTCTGATTTTAAGCCTTGAAAAAGGGGAGTATCGTACAAACGGTGATAAATCAGCGGAAAATTGCTGTAGTTCAATTCCCTTGCACCATAGGGGTTGAGTATAGTTTTTTATTGAGCAATCGAGCCATATTGAGGCAGTCGCCTTGCCGGTAAGGAAGCGATAGCCGTTTTTTTCATATTTTGAATAACAGGGTAAATAGTTAAAGTTGAGGTGAGTATTATAAACTTTTTTCTTTCGAGTCTGGGATTTTTTATAATAGCCGGCCTTACTTTATCTTTTACCGTGTATGGTTGGGACTTGAATTAGTTATTTTCTTAGCGAAGTGGCATTGAGAGCTACGGAAATAGGAGGAGTGAGAAAAATTGAATAGAAAATCAATTGGAGAGTCTGTAAAACGTAAGTTGTGGGCTGAGTGTATGGGTAGATGTATGAATCCGGACTGCAAAGCAGATTTGTTTATAGATGATAGCGATATAATCGAAATAGCTCATATTACTGCATATTGTAAAACAAAAGATAATTCTTTTGAGAATTTAATAATATTATGTCCTAAATGCCACAAAATGTTTGACAAGGTAGGATCTATAGACGAGAGTATGGTTAGGCATTGGAAAAAAATAGAGAAGAAGACGTAAAAAAATTCTTTTGTCATAAATTCTCATCATTTGATAGTTTAAAAGAATTTGTAGTACCTATATTAAAAGAAAATAGCGAAATATATGAGAACTATTATCTAAAAGATAAGAAGAGCTTGTGGGATAAGTTTGAGCCTCAATTGTTGATTAATAATAAAAAGCTAAGGTTAGTATTTGAAAATAACCGTAGTTTATTCCAAAAACATGAGAATGAGGAGTATTCAAACCTAAGTGTCATTGATCGATATATACTTCATAGTAGAGAATTTGAACAGACTAGAGCTGATCAAGAGAAGTACAGAGAAGTACTTTTTCCTGAAAAAATAAATTCTATTTTTGGAATTAATCCAGTATCAGACGACATGATGCCATCTACAGAATCATTAGAGAAATTATTAAAAATGTTTAGGCAAAAAGATAAATTGGACAGTATTATATTGGAAATTAAAAATCCCTATATATTATTGAAAGATGGAACAAAAATATTTCTAACAGATACCCCTAGATTGAGGCAGTTGTATAGTGACTATAATTGTTTCTGTAAAACTGGCGTTAGACTAGATAGTTTAAACTTTATTTTAAGGTATTTGAAGGATAGAAATATACAGTTTGAATATGAAAATGTCGATTCGCTAAGGGAAATTAGAATTAATGGTGTAATTATATCTTTTATTTACGAATATTGTTTAAGTAAAGTGTTGCTGGAAGGATTATCACCCAGACCCGATTCTATAATTGTAAATTTACATAGATGGAATGGAAGTAAAAGCATATCGAGTGAGGCTAGAGTTTTAGCTGAAAAGATGGATGTTAGATTATTTACACAGGAAGAGTTTTATGACTATATTAGGGCACATAGATAAATTAGAACTGATTAAACTTATTAAGATGAATGTTGACATATTTTATGCATTTGAAAAGGTGTATATTTTCGGATCAATTCTGAAACAGGATTGTCATTCAAATGATATCGATATTTTGTTATTGTATTCTAAAACTTTCCCAGAGATGCTTCGTAATGTGAGCCAAATCATAGAAAATATAGAACAGAAAACTTCTTATCCACTTGATGTTACTGTATTGAGCTTTGAAGAAGAGAAAGAATTGCATTTTATAGATAGCTTGAGTGAGGGTTGTATGTGCATTAAGGGATAGCTTAAAATATTATAAATTGAATGTTGTTAGTATACAGCATATCGATATTATGGGCATATATGAAGAGATTCGTGGTGTAAGGAAATGACAGTATAGTGCGATTTATTCTATAGTGAAATTTTTATGCATCTAGGCTAAAAATGGGCTATGGATTCTAAATTATTCTTAAATAGCCCCGAGGTTTTTGTTTTTAAAGTTGAGGTGAGTATTATAAACTTTTTTCTTTCGAGTCTGGGATTTTTTATAATAGCCGGCCTTACTTTATCTTTTACCGTGTTTTTGTATATTCGTCTTGTTGTAGCCGTTCGAGAGGGTCGTGACGTGCCTAAGTGGATGTATAAAGTAGGGCATGCCATAAAAGGGCGAGGCAGTGATATATATGAAGACGTTACGGACAGGGCGTCGTTAAATGAAGTCAATATCTATATCGTCGGGATATTGGTTGCGAGTATTTTCGTATATTTTATTTTCTCCGACAAGTATTTTACGAATGATAAGGTGCTGTTCTGGACATATGCGGAGTTTGCCATTGTCGTCGGTCTGAGAATGGTCATAGGCTTGGGGTCTATCATCTTAGATATGGTGCTTCCCTCTAAGGGAAAGTGGGCATATAACCTTACTTTGTCGGCGGCTGCCAATGCCGTGAAGGGCATGATTTTTATGTCCGCCTTTGTCTGCTCCTTAGTATTGAGTATAACGGGACTTCCCGAGAAGGCTCCGGTCGTTCAGGTAGACGGATATAACCTTGTAGTCGGACAAACGACGGCACAAGAGTTGCTTGATGAAGGATTTTCCTTTTCAGGAAAGACAGAGAGCGATATTATTAAAAACAAGAGAAATGACCACTTTTACTATGGCGAGACAGTAGGGCTTGTTAAAGACGGGAATTCGTGCGGATATGTGAACTTGACGCCGGCTCGTGAAGATGAGGGACGTGTTAAAGACTGTATTATTACACGCTTCGGTATGTCATCAAGAGATGCGATGTTTGATCGAGTAAAAATAGACGACAGATATATTGCGAGCCTATCTCTCGACGAGTTGAAGAAAAAAGATATGAGGGATATTTTTTCACTTTCCCCTGTCAGCTATGAGGAAAACAAGGGAAACAAATACTTTTCCCTTAAAATGCAAACTCATCCGTACGGACTGTGGAATCGATATACCATAGACGTGAACTTTGCCGATGATCATAGGGAGCGTCGTTTTGAAGTATATACACAACATACGATTTGGGAGTAGGCTGTTCATTAGTGAAGTGAGGCGGCAGTTATGACACAAGATGAACGGTTGGATTTTTTAATAGAGGCTTTTAAGGCTGAGTTCAAGGAATATAAAAAGCTCTGTGTACCTGCAGACAGGGACGGAAGACAGCAGTTTTTGCGAGCTCTCATGAATGTCCGCATGCCCGGGCTCATGAGTGCCGAAGTATTGGCTGTCCAAGATGCGTATTTGCGTGAGCGAGCTGAGGAGAAGGGGATTGTAGACCTCCAGGATATTCCCGTCATTTGTGAGGGTCTGTCCGTTTGGCAAGGTGATATTACGCGACTCGCCGTCGATGCTATTGTCAATGCGGCTAATTCGGCCATGCTCGGGTGCTTTGTGCCGGGCCATAATTGTATTGACAACTGCATTCAAACTTATGCAGGGGTTCAAATGCGGGCAGAATGTGACAGGCAAATGAAGTTATTAAAGCGAGAATACGGGCAGAGCTATGTACAGCCTACGGCTATCCCCCTGCTGACGGACGGGTATAATTTGCCGGCCAAGAAGGTTGTTCATATTGTCGGTCCTGTCGTAACGGGCTCTCTTACACAAAAGCATAAAACGGAGCTTGCCGCTTGTTATACGAACACTCTGGATTTATGTATGCGTAAAGGTCTAAAAAGTCTTGCTTTTTGCTGTATTTCTACAGGCGTGTTTCATTTTCCTAACGAGGAGGCGGCAGAGATTGCCGTGAATACCGTCAAAGGGTGGCAGGAAACGCATGGGAATGCTATGGAACGCATTATTTTTAATGTGTTTAAGGATGAAGATAAAAAGTGTTATGAAAATCTCATGAGGTAAAGATTGTTGCATAAAAATAGGCATCTCGATGATATGGAGGACTCGTTGAAGTGTTGTAGTTAGCTCAGTAACGTGCTTTTCCGTTCCTTGCGTATAGCTGCATGAACCGGTATTCATTTCGACTTAAATTTGATATATTTAAAAGACGAGAAGAGACTTTTAAGAAAGAATAAGCAGGTGACGGCATGGAAGGGAACTTTGAAAACGGTATGATCCGGAAAATAGAGATAGATACGAGTCTTCCTTACGGAGAGGTTTCGGGTGACGGGTGTGAATTTCGTCAGCAATTGACAATAAGCTTGGACGGAACGGCACATATACAGCGGTGCGGGTACGTGGGTAATAATAAGGTATTTTTAGAAGACCGAACCTTTACGATGCTCGGTGACGATGCGGAATCTCTGTTTTCTGCTTTTGAAGAGTGCGAGTTTCCCGAAGCGGAATATCCTTTGGATATCAGTGGGGGTATTTACGATGTGAAATTGACCGATACGGACGGCAGTGAATCTCGTTATATCGGACGACTGGGAACGGATTTGTTCAGCGACGACAAAAGTTTATCCGATTGTGTTCGTGAAAAAACGGGAATTTCCAATTTATGGGTTTTTGACGGAAACCGTGATTGTATTACGTATTTAAAGTTAGAATATGAACGGACGACGACCGTCTGTGCTACGGATATTGATGTAGAGCCGCTAAAGTGGACGTATAATGAAGTCTTGACGGTGGATTATGAGACGCAAACCGTAGAAATTTCCCGTAAAATTGCAGAAGGTTGCCGCGTGACCAACAGTTATTACGTCGAAGACGGCGTGCGTCGGTTGCTGAAGAGTCTCGATGCGAATGGATTCGATAAGATTGAGGGAAACCCGTCGGATGCCATAGATAATCCTTTGGATCGTCGTCTCTATACGGTAACGCTCATGACGAAGAGACGGGATATGCAGGTGATTGCCGGTTCGTATGATAAACGCAGCTTGCCTGCTATGTGGCCCGATTTGATGAACAAAATCTATTCCTTTATTTCCGCCTACGGAATAGGAGAGCTCTTTGATCGCCATACATATGCCAAGGCGAAGCGCTTGGCTACGGACTTTATTTATTGTCAAGTAGCCTTTTCACGCAGCAGTTATACGTACAGCTATATTGCCGATGAAGACATTTACAGAGAAGGCGATTTGGTCGTCGTTCCCGTAGGTCCGAGTAATGACGAACGAGTTGTGCGCATCGAACGTATCGATTATTACTCGGCCGATGAGGTGCCTTATCCTATAGAAAAGACGAAGCATATTATCAGAAAGTATGAAGAATCGAATTAAGTATGAATTTAACGCACTTGCTTTTTATGAGGGTGAGTGCGTTTGTAGTATAATAACAGTTGAAAGCGAAATGGTTATTGAAGTTTTGTCGTGAGAAAGGATGAGGATCATGAATGATGTAATAAAGGTATTAAAAGAACGACGCAGTGTGCGTAAGTTTAAAGGAGATATGCCGCCGCAGGACTTGGTTGATGAAGTTATTGAAGCGGGTCTTTATGCGCCTAGCGGTAAAGGGCAGCAGTCGGCTATTATTATTGCCGTGACGAATAAGGATGTGCGTGAACGGTTACGCAAGGACAATGTGAAAATCGGCGGTTGGCAGAATGATTTCGATCCTTTTTACGGGGCTCCCGTTATTCTGATTGTTTTAGGTAAAAAAGATTGGCCGACTCATGTGTATGACGGCAGTCTGGTCATGGGAAATTTGATGAATGCCGCTCAGGCCGCAGGGCTTGGCAGCATTTGGATTCATCGGGCCAAGGAAGAGTTTGAAATGCCTGAATACAAACAACTGTTGCTTGATTTGGGCATAGACGGAGAATGGGAAGGTATCGGTCACTGTGCTTTGGGATATGCGGACGGACCCGTAGCGGAAGCGGCTCCTCGCAAGGATAGTCGTGTGTATCGCGTAGAATAGGAGGTCTGTTGTGGAGACGGAACTTACGGGCAAGCAGGCTCCCATTACGCCTGAAGGGGTATTTATTATCGGTACGTACGATGAGAACGGCGTTCCCAATGCTATGAATGCGGCTTGGGGTTCTCAGTCGGATTACGGTGAGATTACTCTCTTTTTAGCACCTCACAAGACGACGGAAAACGTAATAAAAACCGGGGCCTTTACGGTGGCCTTCGGGACGAAAAAGACGGTTGAAATTGTCGATTATTTCGGAATTGAAACGGGGCATAAGGTCAATAAAATCGACAAGGTCGGTTGTCATGTTCATAAGAGTGACCATGTAAATGCACCGATTATAGAAGAATTTCCCTATACCTTGGAATGTACGTGTAAAAGCTATGATACCGAAACGGGAATCCTCATAGGAACTGTCGTGTCGGCTCAGGCGGATGAGTCGATTTTGACAGACGGTGTAGTAGACTATGAAAAGTTGGAACCTCTTGTTTTCGACATTGCCACGCGTACGTATCGGACTATCGGTCCCGTCGTAGCTCCGGCCTTTAAAATAGGCTTGAAGTATAAATAAAAAGTTTATATATTACGAATAAACACCCTTACTCCAAGATATATGGGAAATGTAAATGAACGACCATTCTTTTTCCCGGGTGGGGGTGTTTTTGTATGCTAAGGCTCGGTTTTATGTTAGAATGAAAGCCGTATACATTATGTCATTAAGGAGCAGGCGGGAATGAAGGGTGTCTTACCGTCTATTCGCCGTAAAAGGCGAATACCGACGTTAAACATAACACAAATAAAATATATGGCTGCGGCTCTTACGGTGTGCTTACTGTTTCATACGCTGTTTGCACCTATGGTCGATGTACCTGAATGGTTTATTGCCGTAGGCCGGCCGGCATTGCCCTTGTTTTTGTTTGCCGCGACGGAAGGGTATGTGCATACTCGTAGCCGGCCGGCTTATTTAAAGCGACTTTTGTTGTGCAGCATTCTTATGACGGCGGCGACTTTTGCCGTTCAGGAACTCTTTCCCAATCGCTACGAATTGTCACTCATGGGAAATGCTTTCGGTACGCTGTTTATCTCTGTCTTGTACATGGTCGGTTGGGATAGACTGAATGAGGGATTGGCCTTAAAAGAAAGAAGCAAGATACGGGATGCCCTCTTTGTTTTCCTCCTTCCCGTAGCGGCTATTATGCCCCTTGCCGTTGTAGGAATCTTGGCCGATACGGATATAAATCACGCCGTACTGCAGGTATTGACCTTTCTGGCGTTATGTGTTCCCAATTTTTTTGTCATTTCTCACGGCGTTCTCTATATTCTCCTGGGGCTTTTATTATACGTATTTCATGGAAAAAGAGTTGTTCAAGCGGGTATCGTCATTTTGTACGGCTTGTGGTTCCAATATATTTATGGCGGCGGCGAATGGTGTATTGCCTTGGCAGCCGTTCCCGTGTGGCTCTATAACGGAGAAAGAGGCAGGGGAAGAAAATCTTTCTTCTATACTTTTTATCCCGTCGCCGTCATTGTTTTGTATATTCTTTCATGGCTTTTTGACCGATTTATCGTCATGTAGAGCCGGGTATGATAGGGTGTGCACGGCCGAAGTATCGGCCTGCCTATACATTTTTATTATGAGGGGGAGTTTTTATGAAAAAAGTATGGATGGCAGCTGTTTTGACGGCCGCACTTTCCGTAGGAACGGCGGCTTTTGCGGCGGACAGCACGGATTTATCGACATTGCCGCAAGTGTATGCGAAAGACAGTCTTTTTACGCTCGACAAAGAACACGTAGCAGGCGGTAACGGTACTTTGCACGGTAAATTTGCCTTTGCCCGTACATCGGCCACTCCGGAACAGGCTATTAAGGAAATCGGTCGTATGACATTGAACAAGGGAGAGTCCGTAGGGCTTCATACACATGCCGTTAATGAAGATGCGTATATTATCTTGGACGGTGAAGGCATTTTTACAGACAGCAACGGTAAGGAGTATGTTGTTCGTTCCGGCGATATTACCATCGCTCGTCCGGGACAAAAACATGCGTTGCGCAATGAAAAGAAAAAGCCTTTGGTATTCCTCGATGTTATCGCTCAAAATGATACATATGCGGCTAATCATCAACAGGATAAGAAATAACACAGATTATGGATAAAGCGGAGTTCTTTTATAAGAACTCCGCTTTTGTAAAATCGGGAGGGGAGATGATATAATAAAATTACTACGTAATTATTTTTATCACATAAGGAGAAACGTATGAATAAGAAAAAACTGATTTTCGGCGGGGTCATCCTTGTTCTCGTCTTGGTTGCAGCCTGGTATTTTATGTACTTTACCAAGACACCGGGATATGCTTTGAACCAGGCTCGCGAAGCGTATACAAAGCATGATGTCGCAACCTTCAAAAAGTATGTAGATGTAGAATCTATTGTCGGTAGCGGTTATGATGATTTTGTGGCCGTAGCTATGGAGTCGCCGGAGATTAAAGATAATCCTATGAACGGGTTGGCATCGGCTATGTTCCAAGGCATGAAGGGACAAATCGTACCGATTATAAGCAGTGAAATTTACAGCAGCGTAGGAAAGAAGTTGGAAGGCGATTTGCCTTCGGCACAGGATAAAGCGGCTGCCGAAAAGGTAAGACAGGATTCGGGCATTGATGATTTGACATTCAAGGACATAGGGTCTGTAAAAGAAAACGGCGACAGTGCTGTCGTGCCTGTCACATTTACGTCAAAGAGCCTCAACCAGGACTTTACCTTCGAGATTGCTATGGAAAAGAAGGACGGCAATTGGAAGGCTGCTAAGGTCAACAACTTCAAAGACTTCCTTAAACTTGTAGAAAAGCAAAACGATAGTCAAGATAGTCAGGAACAGTCGGGAAAATAGACAGGTTCCGGAAGGAGCTCTCGAAAGGGAGCTCCTTTTTGCGACAAAGAAATCTTGTCGGTCGGATGTACATGTTACAGGTAATAGAAAACATAGTTTTGCAGGAAACGGTTACAGATTTTTAAAAATAGGGTGAGACATGAAGACCTGCATAACGACATATGATATAATTCGCATCATATACACTAGAATATACACAGAAAGAGGTGCCGTAATGGCTACATTGATGCAAAAAGATGTTTTGTTGGAAGGCGTGTTTCAGGCTTTAGGTTATGCACATGGGGCTAATGCGGATGAAGCGGTTATTAACGAACTGCAGGAATTGAAGCAAAAACTGTACAGCTCCAAGCCTGAAGATCTGGATTTTCAGGAAATAATATCTTATATAAAGGAAAATATTGAGAAATACAAGGGATAAAAGAGACACAAGCCTTATTACGGGAAAATCGTAGCGATACGGCATGGAGTACGGGCGACATTAAAGCGGCTATAGCAAAAATGCTATAGCCGCTTTAATGTATGGATCTTATTTGTGTTCGTAGTAGTATCTCGTCCACATGGTGATTTCCTGTAAGGACGGGTGGGGTGTCATGGTTTCGCCGATGGTGTAAATAGACTGAGGCACGAGATCGCGGGTCAGGCCGCTTTCACGCAGTTTTTTGACTGTAGGTGAGGCGATTTCCTCATGACGGATGACGAAGGGTTGAGGGCCGGCATTCATAAGGTTAATGAAGGGTTGGATGAGAATAGAGGCTTCATGTCCGATAATGTGAGCTCCCAAGAGGTGTTTCGTTTTTTTGTCGATAACGAGTTTTACGAAACCGTCGTCGGGATTGCCTTGCTCAAAGCCGAGGGCATAGCCTTTGGCTGCCGTCGAGTAATGGTTGACGGCAATATCTACATCATATCCCGCTTTTTTTGCATTTGCTTCCGTAAGGCCTACTTGAGCCGCTTCAGGATAGGTGTAGGTTACTGCCGGGACGAGATCGTATCTGGCCCAACGCCAATCCTTCGGTTCGTGATTTTCAAAGAGGTTGTGGGAAATGATTTCCGCTTCGTAGTTGGCTTTGTGGCGGAAGGGAGCTAAGCCGTTAATATCGCCGAGAGCCCAAATTCCTTCGGCCGCTGTTTCAAGAAATTCATTCGTTTCAATGTACCCACGCTTGTCAAGCGTAACATCCGTATTTTCCAAGTGCAAAAGATCTGTCGTCGGTTTAACGCCCGGAGCGATAAGAATTTCTTCAGCGGTAACGCTGCCTTCTTCACCTGTCGAGCGGTCTTTAAAACGGAGAACTTTGAGTCCGTCTTTTATTTCGACGGAGACCGTGTCTTTATTTAATTCTACGTCTATGCCGTAATTTTTGAATTGTGTGAGCAGGAAGGCCGATACATCTTCGTCATCCTTGGGTAAGAGGCGAACGTTATGTTGAACAATAGTGACCTTTGTGCCCGCCGCATTGAAAACATGGCCGAACTCACAACCGATGGGGCCGCCGCCGACAATGATTAAACTCTTATACGGTTTTTGCGGATATTTATCGCCGAAGAGACTTTCCGAGGTAACATACCCTGCTTCTTCCAAGCCCGGAAGGACGGGAATATTTGTTTTTGCCCCTGTACCGAGGATGATTTTATCACCCGAAATATCGGCTTGTGAACCGTCATTTAGGGCAATGTGCAGGTCTTTTTTGCCGGTAAAAGAAGCCGTGCCCTCGTAAATATCGATGTTTTTCATAGACGCATAGTAGTCTCTGGTTCCTTGAGAAGCGGGATTTAAAAAGCCCCAAAGGCGGTCGGAAACGGTTTGCCAATTAATAGAGGCCGGACCGGATACGACGCCGAGGCGTTCCGCTTCCTTTATTTCACGAACGTAGTTGGCGGCCGTTACCAGAATTTTGGTGGGAATACAGCCGCGGTTGAGGCAGGTACCCCCGAACTTCCCCTTTTCTACAATGGCTATATGAAGGCCCTGACGAACTGCTGCATCCACAACGATGTTGGCAGCGCCCGTACCTATAACAACTAAATCATAGTGTTTGTGCATGATGAAACATCCTTTCTATACAAATAAAGTACAGTTTATAATCATTATAGCCGAAGTGCCGATTTTTGCAAGGGCAAAAGGTTAAAGTCCGGCGTGCCGTTTCTTGTCAACCCTTATAATCTGTGATATGATGATAAACGTATTATAATGATTTCGATAAATCAATATAGGCATAAGAACCATGAGGAGGAACTGTTCAGAATGAAAGTAACCGTTAATGAAGTAGACCAACATAAAGTAACCCTGCATATCGAAGTATCTGCTGAAGATGCTGCCAAGGGTGCTGCTGCGGCTGTAAAGAATCTTGCAAACCGTGTCAATATCCCCGGTTTCCGTAAAGGGAAGGCACCGCGCATGGTGTTGGAAAGCTTCTTAGGTAAAGATGCCGTAAAAGAAGAAATTTTTGAAGTTGTTGCATCGAAGGCGTACAACGACGCTCTTCAGGAACAAGGAATTACGCCCGTAACGGATCCGGATATTAACCGCATTTGCGATGAAAAGGGCAAAGACTTCGTCTTTGAAGCTACGCTCACGAAGAAACCGGAAGTTAAATTGGGTGAATATAAAGGCATTAAGGCTGCTAAAGAAACCGTCGAAGTAACGGATGAAGACGTTGCCAAAGAATTGGTAAACTTGCAGAAAACACATGCAAAAATGGCTCCCGCTCCGGAAGGTGCCAAGGTTGAAGACGGTGACTATGCCGTTATCGACTTTAAGGGAACCATTGACGGCGTTGCCTTTGAAGGCGGCGAAGGTAAGGCCTATCCTTTGCAGATCGGTTCGGGCAGCTTTATTCCCGGCTTTGAAGAACAGCTTATCGGGTTGAAAGCCGGCGACAGCAAGGATGTAAAGGTTCCCTTCCCGGAAGATTACTTCCAGAAGGATCTGGCAGGTAAGGAAGCGGTATTTGCCGTAACCGTCCAGGATATTAAACGCAGTGAATTACCGCCTGTCGATGCCGATTTTGCGGAACTTGTAGGCAAATTCAAGACTGTTGAGGAATTGAAGGCCGACGTTCGCGGACGTCTTGAAAAGAGTGCTAAATTTAAATCTACGGAAGCCTTTAACAACGAAGTTTTGAAGAAAGCTATTGACAATGCATCCGTCGATATTCCCGAAGTGATGGTCGAACAGAAAGTCGATCAAATGGTTGAAGAGTTCGAACTGAAATTACAGGCTCAGAACATGCATCTTCACGACTATTTGGAATATACGAAGCAGGATGAAAAAGATTTCCGTGCTCAGTATCTGGATGCGGCTAAGGAAAACGTCAAGATGGACCTCGTTCTCGAAGCCATTGCCAATGCTGAACATATTGAAGTCAAAGAATTGGATCTTCAGGCGGAAATCATTACGATGGCTCGCAACTTCGGTGCCGATCCGCAGGAAGTCTATAAGATTATTATGAAAGAACGACGCATTCCGATGCTCGTACAGTCCGTAGGTCGTAAAAAGGCTGCCGGCTTCATCCTTTCCAATGCCATAGATACGAACGCTAAGGAGGAAAAGGCTGAAGAAGAAAAAGCCGAAAAGAAGCCGGCTAAGAAGACAGCTACGAAAGACGCTGCCAAAGATGAAGAGGCAGAAGCAAAGCCGGATAAAAAAACGACTAAACGGACTACTAAGAAGAAAGAAGATGCACCGGAAGCGTAAGAACCGAGAGGAGCCTTACGATGAAAATGCAATATGTACCGATTGTCGTAGAACAGTCGTCTCAAGGTGAACGCAGTTACGACATTTATTCGCGTTTATTAAAGGATCGCATTATCTTTTTAACGGGAGCTATTGACGATACGGTCGCCAACAGTGTGATTGCTCAGCTTCTGTTTTTGGAAGCCGATAATCCCGACAAGGACATTCATTTATACATTAACAGCCCCGGCGGTGTCGTAACCGCCGGTATGGCTATTTATGATACCATGCGTTATATTAAGCCCGATGTTTCCACTATTTGTGTAGGTTCGGCAGCTTCCATGGCTTCCGTTCTTTTGACGGCGGGAACGAAGGGAAAACGTTTTGCATTACCTCATTCGCAGGTCATGATTCATCAGCCCTTGGGCGGAGTTCAGGGTCAAGCATCGGATATTGAAATCCACGCTCGCGAAATCCTGCGTATGCGCAAAGAATTAAACGGCATTTTGGCAACTCATACGGGTCAGCCTGTGGACGTTATCGAAAAGGATACGGAACGGGATAACTTCATGACTGCCGAAGAAGCCAAAGCATACGGCCTTGTCGATGAAATCCTTATCAGACCGGGTGATGCGGCCGTAAAAGGCTAAAATCCGGAAGGAGGTAAGGAAAGTTGCCGAAAGACACTCATAAAGATGAACCGCGTTGCAGTTTTTGCGGACGTACACAAGATGACGTAAAGAAGCTGATTGCCGGTCCGGGAGTCTATATTTGCGACGAATGTATTAATGTAGCGCAGACAATTCTGGACGACGAACTGGAAGAAGAGGAAGAAGCACCGGCCTTTGAAATGAAGGAATTGCCGACGCCTCATGAAATCAAGAAAAACCTGGACGATTACGTTATCGGTCAGGAAGCGGCTAAGAAAACTTTGTCTGTAGCCGTATATAATCATTACAAACGCTTGCAGTCCAACAGCAACAAGGACAAGGATGATGTGGAATTACAGAAATCAAACATCGTTATGGTCGGACCTACGGGTAGCGGCAAGACCTTGTTGGCACAAACGTTGGCGAAGTTTTTGGACGTTCCCTTTGCTATTGCCGATGCGACGAGCTTGACTGAAGCCGGCTATGTAGGGGAAGATGTGGAAAACTGCCTGCTCAAATTGATTCAGGCGGCGGACTTTGATATTGCCAAGGCTGAAAGAGGTATTATCTATATCGATGAAATCGATAAGATTGCCAGAAAGTCTGAAAATCCGTCGATTACGCGTGATGTTTCCGGTGAAGGCGTTCAACAGGCTTTGTTGAAAATCCTCGAAGGTACGGAAGCCAACGTACCGCCTCAGGGAGGTCGTAAGCATCCTCACCAGGAAATGTTGCAAATCGATACGACGAATATTCTCTTTATTTGCGGCGGTGCCTTTGACGGCATCGATAAGACTATTCGCAGTCGCCGTACGGAGAAAAACATGGGCTTCGGTGCCGATATTCATAAGAAAAATGAAGAATCGGTAGAAGAACTGTTGAAAGAAATCATTCCTACGGACTTGCAGAAGTTCGGTCTCATCCCCGAATTGATAGGCCGACTTCCCGTGCTGGTTACGTTAAATCCCTTAGATGAAGAAGCGATGATACATATTTTGACGGAGCCTAAAAATGCTCTTGTTAAGCAGTATCAGAAGATGCTCGGCATGGATGACGTAAAACTTACGTTTACGGATGATGCTCTAAAAGCCATTGCCGAAGAAGCGCTGCGTCGTAAGACGGGTGCTCGCGGTCTTCGCTCCATTATTGAACGGATTATGCTGGATGTCATGTTTGATGCACCTTCGCGTAAGGATGTGGAAGAGTGTATTGTCACTAAAGAAAGTGTTGTTGACGGCAAGGCTCCTCAGCTAAAATTGAGATCATCGGATTCGTAGTTACAGAACTCATTTTCTGCCAAGGAAATGAGTTCTCTTTTTCTAACGAGCTCTTGCGGAAAAGAAGGTGAAACAAATGGAAGAAAGCAATATCATATCCGTACCCCTCGTCACGCTTCGAGGGATTGTCGTATTTCCTAAATTGGTGAGTCACATCGATATCGGTCGGGAACGTTCTATGGAAGCCGTTGAAAAGGCCATGGATACCAATCGTCTTTTGATGGTGGCTACACAAATAGATGAAAGTGAAGAAACTCCCGGCATAGACGGCATTTATCATATAGGGACGCTGGTCAAAATTCAGCAGATGCTTCGCATGCCCGGCGGCGGTATTCGTATTCTTGTAGACGGGTTGTATCGTGCCGTCATTAACGGTTTTTCGGAACGGACCGCATACTTGGAAGTCGCTGTTGAAGAGATTCCTGAATTCATGGGCGACCCTATGGAAGAGGAAGCGTTGCGGCGCGTCATGTACAAGCGCTTTGAAGAATGGCTGAAACGCGTTAAAGACGGTGAAGAAATTGCGGAACGCCTGCAGTCCGTTGACGGTCCGGGTGTCTTGGCCGACTTTATAGTTTCCAAACTGCCTGTGCAACTTCAAGTTCAACAGCAACTCTTGGAAACGTCCAATGTGAGTGAAAGACTTAGACGTGTAACGGGACTTCTCGATATTGAAACGGACATTGCCCGCTTGGAAGCGGAAATCTCCAAGGAAGTTCGTACCCAAATTGATAAACAACAGCGGGAATATTATTTGCGTGAAAAAATTCGCGTCATTCACGGTGAATTGGGCGATAAGGTAGATAAAGACGCGGAAGTTAATGAGTTGCGCGAGACGATTAAGAAGGCGGCCTTGCCCGAGTATGTGGAAAAGGCGTTGTTAAAGGAAACGGATCGCCTTGATCAGATGCCTCCCATGATGGCTGAGTCGGCTATTGTCCGTACGTATATAGATTGGGTTCTGGCCTTGCCGTGGACGAAAGAATCGGAAGATAATCGGGATTTGAAAAACGCACAGTTTGTATTGGAGCATGATCACTACGGGTTGGAAAAGGTGAAGGAACGGATTATTGAATACTTGGCCGTACGGCAGTTAACCGACTCGGCTAAGGGTCCTATCTTATGCCTTGTAGGTCCGCCCGGCACGGGTAAAACAAGTATTGCCCGCTCTATCGCCTCGGCTATGGGTCGTAAGTATGTGCGTGTTTCCTTGGGCGGCGTAAAGGATGAAGCGGAAATTCGCGGTCATCGTCGAACTTATATCGGGGCCTTGCCCGGCCGAATTATAACGGGTATGAAGCAGGCGGGTACGAAAAATCCGGTTTTTCTTCTTGATGAAGTGGATAAGCTGGCATCGGATTTGCGCGGTGATCCGTCGGCAGCCTTACTGGAAGTATTGGACCCCGAACAAAATGATACGTTTACGGATCATTTCATCGATTTGCCTTATGACTTGTCGAAGGTTTTCTGGATCATGACGGCCAATGTGGCGGGAAATATTCCCCGCCCCTTGTTGGATCGTATGGAAATTATCGACTTTTCCAGTTATACGGAAGATGAAAAGGTACAAATTGCCAAGAAGTATTTAGTACCCAAGCAATTGAAAGAAACGGGGTTAAAAGGAAAGGGGATTAAGTTCTCTGACAGCGTATTACGGCGTATCGTTCGCGATTATACGAGAGAATCCGGTGTAAGAACCTTGGAAAAGACCATTGGTGCCGTTTGCCGCAAATTGGCCAAAGCCGTTTTGTTGGAAGAACATGCCGACTTATCCGTTACCGTTAAGCGCTTACCCGATTTCTTGGGACCCGTTAAGTTCCTGACTCCTGAAAGAAAGAAGAAGAATGCCGTCGGGCTGGTCACGGGTTTGGCGTGGACGCAAGTGGGAGGGGAGGTCTTGGAAACGGAAGTGGCTACCGTTCCCGGAAAGGGCGCTCTTATTTTGACCGGCCGGTTGGGTGATGTCATGAAGGAATCGGCTACGGCTGCCGTTACCTATGTGCGCCGTCGCGCCGAATCGCTGGATCTTCCCGTCGACTTCAATCAGAAGACGGATATACATATTCATTTGCCTGAAGGCGCTATTCCCAAAGACGGGCCTTCGGCCGGTATTACTATGGCTACGGCCATTGCGTCGGCACTTACGGGACAACCTGTGCGCCATGATGTGGCCATGACGGGAGAAATTACGTTGCGCGGCAATGTTCTTCCCGTAGGCGGCATTAAGGAAAAGGTCATTGCCGCACACCGGGCAGGAATCAAAAAAATTCTGCTACCTGAAGCCAATAAAAGAGATATGTCCGATGTACCGCAGACTGTAAAAGACGATGTGAAATTCGTTTTTGTAAACCATATGGATCAAGTATTGGAACAGGCGTTGGTGAAATAATGGAACGCAGAGATATAGCTTTGATTAATCCCAAGTATTTAACATCTGCCGTTGAAGCTACGCAATATCCTTGCGAGGAACGGCCGGAAATCGCCTTTTTGGGCCGTTCCAATGTAGGAAAATCCAGTCTCATCAATTCCTTATGCAATCAGCGCGGCTTGGCTAAGGTCAGCGGAGCGCCGGGGAAGACACGGACTATAAACTTTTTTACGGGAGAACTTCGCGAACGCGTTGATGGCGAGTCGATGCGGCACCCCGTGTACCTTGTCGACTTACCCGGTTACGGCTTTGCCAAGACGGGCGGTAAGAACCGGGATTTGTGGAGTCGTTTTATCGGTGACTATATTCAGACGTCAAAAAGACTGGTTCTGTTGTGCCTCTTAGTAGATTTGCGTCATCCCGGATTGTACTTGGACGGAGAGGCTTATGCATGGCTTCGCAATAATGACATTCCCTTACAGATTGTCTGCACGAAAGCCGATAAGTTGAATCAATCGGAAAAACAAAAGAATTTGAACGAAATTAACCGTTTATTTCCTACGGAATATGCGGCTCTTGCTTACTCGTCTTTAAAGGGTCAAGGTAAGAATCGACTCATAGAAAGATTCTATGACGTAGTCCATGGACACTTCGTTGACGATGACCATACGGTATGATATATTCATAACGTAATCTAAAAAAGAATAAGGTACAGTCAGGTGTCTAACGACCTAACAGAAAAGTCCGGTGCAATACCGGCGCGGTCCCGCCGCTGTAAGGAAGAGGGAGATTGTAAGATGTCACTGCATGAAAATGCGGGAAGGCGCAATCGACCGATGATGCCGAGCCAGAAGAACTGCCTGACGAAGAGTCACCGGTATGACCTGCGAGCGATGGGTAGGAGATTTATGCAAAACAGCAGAGGCTGCAAGGTGATATCTTACGGCCTTTTTTGTATTTGGAGGAATCTATTTGTCGGAAAAACGACGAGTATCGGCCTGTCTTTGCTGTGCGGCTCTGTCTTTGGGAAGTATCGTATACGGTGCCACCGGAGATGATGATAAGGATACGACGATTCGCGTAACTACGCGGCCGATTATTGTAACGGCCTATCGGAATACGGGAGCTTACGGCGGAGCGGAATTGCCGGAAGCACAAAAAACGGTTGTAACGGAAAAACAAATCAGTGCCAATAACTATAAGACGGTTGAAGATGTGTTACGACAAGTGAACGGAGTCACGTTGAACAGTATGGTTCCCGGGACCGCTTCTTTCGTGCGGATTAACGGTGACGACAGAGTCAATATTCTCGTAGACGGACAGAGTCTGGCCAATGCACAAGGGGCGTCGTACGGCCGGGGGATGGTTGATTTGTCGACCTTGCCGGGTGTCGATAATATCAGTGCCGTTGAAGTTGTTAAAGGCGCCGGTTCGGTTCGTTACGGTGCCGGGTCCGTAGGCGGGACGATTAATATTATTACGAAAAAAGGTAAGAAAAATCGGGCTGTTCTCGATACGGCTTTCGGTTCGTGGGGAAAGGAATATTACAGCCTTCTGCAAGAAGGGGCGAAGGGAGATACGAGTTGGCTCGTGTCGGGAAGCCTTGATAAAAAGGACTATTATAAGTTTCCCGACAGTGCTCGATCGGATAAAGCGGCAGGTGATAATCGAGCCGAGTCTTTGACCTTCCGTATGGACAGGAAGCTGAATAAGTCGCAATCTATGACCTTGAATGTTTCGCATAAAGATTCACGAGGGCATGCAGTCAGCTTTGATTCTCCGTACGGTATCGCTCACCGAAAATTTTCGGTCAAGCAGTATAAACCCTTGGAAAGGCTTAGCAATAATGTAAGCCTTACGTGGAACTTCAGGGAAAATACGAGCACGCCCGGACATATTCGGTATTTTAACGATTATTCGAAAACGTGGTGGACCAACCGTTTCCACACAAGAACTCAGGGAATTCAGGCGGACCGCTCGTGGATGACGAAGTATCATTTCTTCACCTTAGGGGCTGAATGGACCTTGGATTCGGGGTCCAATGACGGAGCTAATTATAAAAATAAAAAGAAGTCGAACAGGGCCGTATACGGTGAAGATATGATCGTTTATAAAAAATGGTCGTTTACACCGGGCCTGAGGTTGGATAAGAACAGTCATTTCGGTTTTCACAAGACGCCGCGACTGGCTGTAGAATATCGTGCCGGCGACAATTTAAATATATACGGTTCGTGGAGCCGGGTTTATACAGCCCCTCGCTTGAATGATATGTATTATAACGGGACCCGGTCACGCGGTAATCCGGACTTGAAGCCTGAAAGCGGCTACTCTCAGACTGTAGGGTTGGATTGGGCGATGACTAAAAATACATTGTTGCGCTTCAGTCTTTTTCACAGTTATTTAAATGATGCTATTCGTTGGGACCGCAGCATCACTCCTTATGAAGTTCGCAATCTCAATAAGGAAGATAAACGGGGAATCGATTTGTCGTTACAGCATAAAATAGGTGCGACTTGGGAGTGGGAGTTGGCATATACGTATACGAAGATTAATATCGATGAAGGTCGCGGTATGCGAAGAGATCCGTCCAATAGTCAACCAAACGGGTATCGAGCTTCGTTGCAATATCATGAGGGTAAATGGAAGGTAAATTTGCAACTGTCAGCCGGAACGGGCCGGGAAGACCGGTATTATGTCAAGAAAACGTATGCAACGTGGGATCTCAATGCCAGCTACAGTGCCAATAAACGCCTTACCCTGTACGGCGTCGTTCATAATTTAACCGATGACGGTTATGATTTGTACCACGGCTACCCGGACAGCGGTCGCAGCTGTTTATTCGGTATGAAGTATTCGTTTTAAGGAGTCTTTATGATAAAGAAATTTTTATGTGTGTGTATAGCCGTTTTCGCACTTGTTGTTTGCGGGTGCGGTTCTGATAAAAGTGATACGTCACAAAACGCAGGTCAGGCTTATGCCGTTATTACGGATGATACGGGAAAAACGGTAACTCTTGATAAGAAGCCGCAGCGAGTCGTAGTGTTGTCGTCATCTCTCATGAATTTTGCTGCCGATGTAGGCGGTGAACTGGCAGGTAGACCGACGATTAAGTCGGACGACGCAAAGGTTCCCGACGCCTATCAGTCCGTCCCGGAAGTAGGGCCTGTTTTTAATGTCAGTGCCGAGGCGGTTATCGCTTTAAAGCCGGATCTGATTATTGCCAGCAAGTCGCAACACGAGGCGTTGGTTCCCTTGTTTGAACAAAACGGCATCAAGGTTGTGGTTCTCACATCTAAAACGTACGATGATGTAAAGCGGAATATGACTATATTCGGGCAGATTTTTGATAAAAAGGAAATAGCTGAACAGCATATTGCGGATATGGATAAAAAAATTGAGGATATTCGTCATAAATTCCCGGGGAATCATAAGAAGATAGCTATTATTCACGCTACGCCCAGTCAAGTATCCGTCGAAATGAAAAACTCCATTGCCGGCAACTGTGCCGACATTCTGGGTCTTGATAATGTAGCGGCTGACGGACAAGTGACATCAAGTGATGTCCAGGTGCCGTACTCTATGGAAAAACTGGCTCAAGACAATCCGGATATCATCTTCATTACGACTATGGGAAAGAAAGAAAAAGTTGAGAAGAAGATGAAGACCGAATTTCAAAACAGCCCGGCCTGGTCAGTTTTGGAAGCTGTTAAAAACGGTCGTGTCTACGTGCTTCCTGAAAATCTCTTCTTATTAAATCCGGGTCTAAATTATCCGGAAAGTGTGGAATATATGGGTCGGGCCGTATACGGAGAATTACATTGATGGGTGCTGAAAAGGAAGGTATAAAACGACTGTCTCTGTTACTCTTTATGGTCGCTTTTCTTGCCGTCTTTGCCGTTTTATCCGTATCTCAGGGGGCGGCGCAGATTGATTTGCAGTCCGTCATTCAGGCTCTTTGCGGAGACGGACAGTCGACGACAGATCAGATTATTCGCAATATTCGGTTACCTCGTACCGTTACGGGCATGTTTGTAGGCATTAATCTGGCCCTGTCGGGAGCCGTTTTACAGGCTGTCATGAAGAATCCCCTGGCGGATCCTCATATTATCGGGGTTTCGTCCGGAGCCGGGCTGGCGGGAATTGCGGTCATGCTCGTTTTTCCGGCCTATACCTCATTTATTGTACCGTTCGCTTTTTGCGGTGCCATGGCGGCTGCCGGACTGGTGTATGTCTTGGCGTGGAAAAACGGAATTCGTCCCGTACGACTGATTCTTGCCGGCGTAGCCGTATCAGCTCTGTTGGGGGCTTGCATTTCCGGTCTTTTGATCTTTTACAGCGATCGGGTACACGGAGCCTTAATGTGGATGGTCGGCGGTTTATCGGCAAAGAGTTGGGTTGATGTATCCCTCATTTGGCCCTATTCACTGGCCGGTTTTTTGACGGCCGTAGGAGGAGCCTATTATTTGAATATTCTCCAATTGGGCGACGATACGGCTAAAGGGTTAGGGCTTAATACGGAGTTGACACGTGTCGTCTTTACGGCCATAGCCGCTGTTTTGGCTGCCAGTGCCGTGAGTGTAGCCGGTTTATTGGGGTTTGTAGGACTCATTGTGCCTCACGTGGCGCGTCTTATTATCGGTACGGATTATCGGTATATTATGCCCGCTTCAGCTTTATTGGGAGCTATGTTGGTCACCCTAAGCGATACCTTGGCACGGTTGCTGTTGGCACCTATGGAGCTACCTGTGGGAGTCATTATGGCATTTTGGGGAGCCCCGTTTTTTCTCTTCTTGTTAAGGAGGGATGTATAATGGCCGATTCCATTCTTACGGTTAGCGATGTATCGTGTGAAGCCGGCGGTAAGACAGTGCTGCACGGGTTGAATCTACATATTGAGAGGCATGCCGTTACTGCCGTTATCGGGCCGAACGGATGCGGTAAAAGCACCCTCTTGGGTTGTATGTGTCGTCTGAGACAATCGTCGGCCGGGGAGATTACCTTAAACGGGCACAATATTCGGACGTACAAGCGTAAAGAATTAGCTCGTAAGATGGCTATTTTGACGCAACAGGACGAGTTTCCCGATCGTATTACGGTTCAGGAACTGGTAGAGGCGGGGCGTTTTGCTCATAAAAGTTTTCTGCGTAGCGATGACAGCGGCGGTAGGGCTGCCGTAATGGATGCGATGGAGATTACACGGACGAGTGAATTCTCGCAACGACAGGTGCATACCCTGTCGGGAGGCGAAAGACAGCGAGTGCGTATGGCGATGGCCCTGGCTCAGGAACCGCAACTTTTGCTCTTAGATGAGCCGGGGACGTATTTGGATATACGCCACCAGTTGGAAATTATGGATTTACTGGTGAAGTTAAAGAAAGAGCGACAAATGACCATCGTCATTGTCCTGCATGATATCAATCAGGCGGCTCTTTATGCCGACTATACGATAGCTATGAAAGCCGGTCGTATACAAGCGTATGGAAAGACTGATGAAGTAATTACGCGTCAGTTGGTGGAACGGGTGTTTGACCTGAACGTGAACGAGTTTGTTTCGTCCGATGGCGAAACGGTGCTCATGCCGTCAGGAAAAAAATAAATTTTATGAGGTGGTAGCAATGAAAAAAAGTATGTTGAAACGACTCTGTGCAGTATCTTTGGCTAGCCTTGCTTTAGGCGCTTTTACGGGACTTCCCGCACAGGCAGGATATACGTTGAATCCGGAAGTAAAGGATGCAACTCCTGCTTTGAAGCAGGCTGCCGAAATCGGTGTGAGAAAACATGAAACGCCGGAATTGGCTAAAGAAAAAAATAAGGACGCCATTCTTGTACTCAGCTTCGGTACGACGTACAAAGACAGCCGTGCCAAGACGATTGAAAAGACGGTTGCCGATATTCAGGCTGCCCATCCCGATGTAAAGACGGTCTTGGCGTTTACATCTCATATTATTGTGGATCGTATTGCCGAAAAAGAAGGAAAGACGATTCCTACTCCCGAAAAAGCATTGGACCAGCTCAAAAAAGAAGGTTATACACGCGTAGCCATTACATCTCTCGATGTTATTCCCGGTATGGAATATGCATATGATACGGCTATTTACGACTTGT
>ERZ773267.513-NODE-513-length-25728-cov-3.678923_pt1 | contig 25728 bp, 17 predicted proteins | sample MGYA00511959_ERZ773267 | MGnify/ENA primary metagenome ERZ773267 (study PRJEB29015, sample SAMEA2738165) | human oral metagenome | biome: human oral; feature: human-associated habitat; material: saliva | place: China | collected 2240 ... | reverse complement strand
GGGATTCTCCGAAGGTACTGATATGAAATATTTTTCCGTACTGACTTCCCGCCATTCCTTACCCCCGACACTCTACCATACAAATGCTGTTTGGTTCATCCACTTCCAGCTCTCTTGCACACATGGTTAAAAGTCCCTGCTCATAATCAATGTTGAAAAAGGTAATGGTACCGCTTTCATTGTTGGCTACCGCAAGGTGCTTCTCATCCGGGAAAATGCAGAAATCCTTAGGATATTCGCCGGCAATGGGAAGGCTACCCTTCATGGTTAAAAGTCCTGTATTTTTATCTCTGTCATAGATGGTGATGGTATTAATCCCCGCATTGGACACAAAAAGATGAGAAGCATCCGGATCCGGAGAAAAACGCATTTGGCAAGCGGCAATTAAGGGGTTGTTTTCCTTATCGTTATGGGTGGAAATGGTTTGCAGCTTCTCCAGCTTCACCTCCGAGTCCTTTTCTCCCTCGGAAAAATGATACACATCCACCACATTTTTCAATTCATACAAAAGATAAAGGTAATTCCTGTCCGGGCAGAAGCGAAAATGTCTTGGGCCGGATTGCAGTTCACAGCGAAGGGTATCTACCTGTCGCATCTTCCGATCCGCCTTGTCGAAGCGGAAAATCTTTACCTGATCAATTCCTAAATCCGCCACCAAAATAAACTTCTGGTCATCGGTCATACGGGAGCAGGAAACATGGGGGCGGAAGGTACGCTCCGCCACGGAACCGATACCCTGGTCATAAACGCCGTCTACGATAGGACCTACAGAACCGTCCGCTTCCAAAGAAAGCAGGGTGGACTTTCCGTCATGATAGCCGGACACCATCAGGTACTCCCCCTTCTTGTCTACGGCAAGGTGGCAGCCGCGCATTCCGCGGATATTTCTGGTATTTAACTTACTCAGGTTTCCGTTATCCAGAATACGGAAGGAAACAATTCCCTCATCCGCAATGGAATAAAGGGTTCTTTTATCGGGAGAAACCGCCACGTAGGAGGAGTTGTTCACTTCCACCTCTGTTCTTTTTTCAAATCTTCCCTTTTCCATATCCACATCACAGATGGTTATGCCCTTGGCAGAGCCGGTGTATGAATAAGAACCGATATATGCTACATATTTTGAGCGCATTTTTCTTCCCCCTTTTGCCTTTTAGCTACACGCAAGCGACGTTTTTGCTATACACAGCCGACGTATTGCTACATGCAGCCGACTTCGCTACGTGCAACCGACTTTTCACTACACGCAAGCGACTTTCTTCCTGCAAAGAATTCCGCTGTTTCTAAACGCCCCTATTTTATCAAAAAAATTTCCGAATAAAAAGCTTTTCTAAAATTTCTAAGAATAGAAAAATCCCCTCCCTATGGACCTTCTCCATAAAGAGGGGTTCTATCAAATCTTTTTTCAAATAGGGTTTGGATACTTTGATCTTTTTCAAATAGGGTTTAGGAAACCTTGATCTTCTTCCACCGGTCGTTGTACTTGGCTTCGTCCTGTTCTCCCAGATAGCTGAAGACCTCTCCCTTCTTCAAAACCTCCGACATATCCGGAAATACCGCTTTGTTTTCCGTGTACTCCGGCGGCAGGAGCTTCAAGGCGCCTACGTTTGGGGTGGTGTAGGTAATATACTCGAAGTTCTTTGCCGCAATATCCGGACGACAGAGGAAATTAATCCATTTTTCCGCATTTTCCTTATGCTTGGCATTCTTGGGAATTACCCAACCGTCTACCCACAGGTTGGTACCTTCCTCCGGAATCACATAGTCCACTTCCACGTCCGTGCCTTCCAGCTCTCCCTGCACATAGAGGATTTCTCCGGAGTAAATGACGCCTACCGCCGCCTCTTCTCCGATCATCTTGTCCCGAACCTGGTCCACCACATAGGCCTGTACCAAGGGCTTCTGGGCAATCAAATCCTTCATGGCCTCATCCAGCTCCTTGTCGTCCACGGTATTCATGGAATGGCCTTCCTTCTTCAGCGCCACCATAAAGGCATCCCGGACGGAGTCCTGCATCAGGATTTCTCCCTTCAGCTTCGGATTCCAAAGATCCGCCCATTTGGTGGGGTAGGGCACCCCCAGCTCATCCAGCATTCTCTTATTATAAAGAATGCCTACGGTTCCCGTGGTATAGGGCACCATGTAACGATTCCCCGGATCGAACTCTGCACACATTTCCATGTATTCTTTTCCGATTTCCTTGATATTGGGAATGTTCTTAAAGTCGATTTCCGCCAAAAGATGATTCTGCATCATCTTCTCAATCATATAATCCGAAGGACAAACCGCATCGTAAACCACGCCTCCCGCCTCGATGACAGGGTACATTTCTTCGTTGGTTTCAAACATATCGTAAACCACTTTGATGCCGGTTTCCTGCTGAAATTCCGTAATCACCTCCGGGTCGATATACTCTCCCCAGTTATAGACATTGACCACATTGTCATCCGGACTTTCTGTGGACTCATTACTCTTTTGTCCACAGGATGCAAAAAGTAAAGCGCCGAGCAAAATCGTAAAGCCTGCTGCCATAGGCAGAAAAAGCTTTCTTAGCTTCTGTTGTGCGGCCTTACTTACAAGATTTCCTGCACGCTCTCCCGAATTGCTCCAAAGATTCTTTTCAGAATTCTTTTCAGAATCCTTTTCATAATTTTTCCTCATGTCTTTTCCTCCTTTCTTCCCATAAAGCTCGGGGCAAAGTTACTGATTAAAAGGATGATAAAGACCGTAACGAAAATCAAGGTGGAAAGGGCATACATACTGGGGTTGATTCCCTTTCTGACCTCCGCATAGACCAGGGTGGAAATGGTGTTGATGCCGGCACCTCTGGTAAAGTGGGTAATGATAAAGTCGTCCAAGCTCATGGTAAATGCCAGTAAAAAGCCGGATAAAACTCCCGGCATAATGTCCGGAAGCACCACCTTGAAAAAGGCGTAGAGGGGCTTAGCCCCCAGGTCCAATGCCGCCTCATAGCTGACCTCCGAGCTCTGCCGAAGCTTGGGCAACACGGATAAAAGCACGTAGGGCAGGTTAAAGGTAATATGGGAAATCAAAATGGTCTGAAAGCCCAGGCTGATTTTAAAGGCGATAAAGCAAAGCATCAAAGAGATACCGGTTACGATATCCGCATTCAGCATAGGCACATTGCTGACACCGATAATCAGACTTCTGGGCAGCACCTTCATTTTCCGAAGAGCCACCGCCGCCATGGTGCCCAAAATGGTGGCAATCAGGGCGGACAAAAAGGCAATCACAAGGGTGTTTTGCAAAGCCTGCATAATGTCCTCGTTTTGAAACATTTCCACATACCAGCGAAGGCTGAAGCCGGTAAAATGGGCTCTGCTCTTTCCCGCATTAAAGGACAGGGCGGTGAGCATAAAGATGGGTGCATAGAGAAAAAGCACCACCAAACCCAGATAGGCATTTTCCAAAATACGAACAGATTTCTTCTCCATTAGAAAATCGCCCCCTCTCCGTTGTCATAGCGGGACAGTATGGCCATGGATGCTATGATGAAGACCATCAGAATCATGGACAGTCCCGAGCCCACATTCCAGTTGGAATTGACCGTAAATTCCTGCTCGATGACATTTCCGATGAGGAAAATCTTACCGCCTCCAAGAATGTTGGAAATGGCGAAGGTGGTAAGAGCCGGCACAAAAACCATGGTCACGCCGGAAACGATGCCGGGAATGGACAGGGGCAAAATCACCCGAAAGAGGGTGGTGAAAAAGCTGGCTCCAAGGTCGTAGGCGGCATTGATGGTATTGTCATCGATTTTGCTTAAGGTGTTGTAGATAGGCAAAATCATAAAGGGCAGGAAGTCGTAAACCATCCCCAAAATAATGGCATAGGGAGTGTTGATTAGGTTCTGGGTAGGCAAGTGAAGTGCCAGCAAAAGCTCATTCAGCACGCCCTTTCGCTCCAAAAGGGTCTGCCAGGCCAGGATGCGGAGTAAGGAATTCATCCACATGGGCAGAATAAAGATAAAGGCCACAAAGGAACCCTTTCCCACCTTTCGGTTCCGAAGCACCATGGCTAAGGGGAAGGCCAAAAGGAAGCATAAAAGGGTACTGCAAAGGGAGAGAAGCACCGCCAGATACAGGGGCTTGTAGTTCTCCCATAAAAAAATCTTTGTTAAGTTGTCTAAAGTAAATGCACCGGTCTTGTCTGTAAAGGCATAGTACCAAACCAAAAGTAAGGGTATCACAATAAATCCACCCATCCAAATCAGATAGGGGGCGGCCAAAAGCCTGGTTCCTTTATTCTTCAATGCCCAATGCCTCCTCGTCTTCAGACTCGGGCTTATTCATAATCTGAATATTGGAGGGACGTACATAAATTCCCACCTTTTTTCCCGGCTCATGCATTTCCGTGGAGTGTACCAGCCACTCGAAGCCATCCTCCGTGGTACATTCCATCTCGTAAATCTCTCCCTTGAAAATGATGTGGGTCATGGTTCCCTTCAGAATCGCACGATCGTCTCCCTCTTCCAGGATTTCCACGTCCTCCGGACGAATAACCACATCCACAGGGGTATTTTTTCCAAATCCCTCATCAATACAGGGGAAGTTTGCACCAAAAATACGCACCAAACGGTCCTCCAGCATGATGCCGGGGACAATGTTGGAATCTCCGATAAAGTCAGCTACAAATGCATTTTCCGGTTCGTTATAGATTTGTTCCGGGCTTCCTGCTTGTTGAATATAACCCTGATTCATTACCACCACATAATCCGACATGGTCAAGGCCTCTTCCTGATCATGGGTGACATATAAAAAGGTAATGCCCAATTCATTTTTCAAACGGATAAGCTCATATTGCATCTCCTGCCTAAGCTTTAAGTCTAAAGCCCCCAGGGGTTCGTCCAATAAAAGCACTCTGGGTTCATTCACTATGGCTCTGGCAATGGCGATTCTCTGTTGCTGTCCTCCCGATAGGGAATCCACAGAACGTTTCTCATAGCCTTGCAGATTCACCAGCTTTAAGGCGTACTGAATCTTCTCTCGAATATAGCTTTCCGACATCTTCTTAATCCGAAGACCGAAGGCAATATTCTCTGCAATATTCATGTGGGGAAACAGGGCGTACTTCTGGAATACCGTATTCAGCTGCCGTTTGTTGGCCGGTAATCCGGTGATATCCTGTCCGTCAAATAAGACCTGTCCCTTGTCCGGCTGGGTAAAGCCTCCGATAATCCGTAATGTGGTAGTCTTTCCACATCCGGAGGGTCCCAGTAGGGTAACAAAGCTGTTCTCCCGAATAGATAAATTCAGATCATCTAAGATCAGCTCTCCGTCAAATGTCTTGGTAATTCCTTTTAAATCAATCAGCGTTTTTTCCAACTCATAAAAACCCCCTTCTTAGTATTTTGCCCTTTTCTTATTTTCCAAAAAAAGAGCAACGTGTTCATTGTATCAAAAATGAACGTAAATACAAGAAATTTACGAAGGAAATTTATTTTAGGACTCGGACTCCATTTCATACAAGGTTACATAGCCGCTCTTTGGCTTTGCCGGTTTTTTCTCAGCTCCGGAAGCGCCCTCTGTAGGGAGCGGAATCTTTACGGTTTCTCCCGCCTCGGTGGAAGCCCTCAATGAAACGCCTGAAGAAGCCCCCGATAAAGCTCCCGAAGAAACTCCCGAGGGAGTTCCCAAAGAAGCGCCGGATAGTGCCTCGGAAGAAAACAGCGGGGCGGTTTCCTGTCCTCTATAGTTGTCCTCCGGCATCAAAAGCTTAGCGGTAGCCTCTCCCTCCTGCTTCCAGGGAGCCTGCTCCGCCATTCTTCTCTTTTCTTCCTGCTTTTCTTCAGAACGCTTCCGAAGAAATTCCATATCGATCTTTCCCTGTAGGGAGAAGCCTTTTTTCTTTTGTTCCTCTCTCTTCCTTCTCAGGATTTGAATGTTCTTCTTCTGGCGGCTTCCGCTTAAGTACAGGAAGACTCCGGGAATCCGAAAGAGTATGAAAAGAAGAATACTGCAAAAAAGAAAGACAAAGCCCAGTATAAAAAACAGGCCGGAATATTGATCCACCGCTAACCATTTCATCCCTTATCTTCCTCCTGTGAAAAGACATTCTGAACGGCAATCTTGGCTTCCATCAAAGTCTCCTCCAACGTTTTCTTCTTCTCCTCTGTAAGCTCACTGTTCACACTGATTTTCGGAAGCAGCATCTCTATACGAAGTAAAGCATCCTCCATGGCGGAACGAGTCACCTGATCCGCCCGCATCTTTCCGGCATACTGCTCGATGCTTTCCGCCATAAACTCCAGAAGCTCCAGACGAACCATTTCTCCCTCTTCTTCCTTTACCGCAACCTCCTGAAAGAGAGTTTGGAAATCTTCAAAGAGGGTTTTATACATGCCCTGATCGCTGGCCTCCACGATATTTGTGGCAATATCCCGATAAAAGCTTCCGATTCTTTCATAAACTAAGGCAATGCTCTTCTTGGAGTCCCCATCCTCCAGATATTCCAAAGCATTGGCAAACCAGGGCGCTGCACTTTTCGCCCGTTCCATCCGTCCCGCATTGTCCTCCCCTTCATAGTAATACCAGAAGGCCTTTCCCAGCTGGAAGCAAATGTCTCCATACTCCTCGGGATGCTTTAAAAGAGCCGCCCTGTTTTTCCGAATCAGCTCCTCCAAGGTTCCCGCCTCTTCCCGGCTAAATACCTGATCCGACTTGGCAGACTGAATCAGGCCCAGATAAGCCTCCTCTCTGCCCTCCATATCCGGCATATTGGCGGCTTCCAGATACGTCTTCTCCTTCTCCGCACCGTCCTGCTGCTCCTCCGCATTTTGCAGGAGCATGGTATAGCGCTCCTCCTTCTGGCTCTGGGAAGAGAGGAGAAAGCTGAAGCCCAAAGCAAAACAAATTCCGGACAGGAACAGGGTGAAAAGAAAGAGATGAAACTTTCCTCTCTGCTTCTTATAATAGCGCTCATCGCTTTCTTCCACGTGGGAAATGGCGTAGAGAAATTCCTCCGCATTTTGATAGCGCTGCTCCGGATCCTTCTCCGTGGCGCAGAGCAAAATGTTTTCCAGCCCCTGAGAAAGATTGGGATTAATGCTTCGAATAGGTTTGATTTCATAAGGAGGAAGGGAGGGATTATGGCCGGTTAAAAGATGATACAGGGTGGCTCCCAAGCCGTAAATGTCGGTCCTTTCATCGGTTTGTCCTAAGCCGCCGAACTGCTCCGGCGCCGCATATCCTACAGTACCAAGGCATGCGGTATCCTCGGTTTTATCCGCCTTAAATTCTCTGGCGGTTCCGAAGTCGATGAGGGAAAGATTGCCGTCCGGCTTCAGGATAATGTTGGCAGGCTTCATATCCCGGTAAATAATCGGCGGAGTCTGGGCATGCAAATAGGACAAAACATCCAAAAGCTGTTTTGCCCATTCAATCACATAGTCCTCCGGAAGACTTCCCTGTTCCTCCAAAAGCACTCTAAGAGAGTTTCCCTCCACATAGTCCATAACAATGAGGAACACATCCTCTTCCTCAATCACGTCTACAATGGTGGGAAGGTTCGGATGGCGGAGGCGCTTCAAAAGATCCGTTTCCACAATCAAGCTTTGCTTCACCGCTTCAAAGTCCATTACGCCGGACTTTCGCACCTCTTTAACCGCCCAGGTTTTGTTGGCCTTCTCGTTGATGGCCATATAAACCGTACTCATTCCGCCATGACCGATTTCACTCAGTATTTTATATTTTCCGTCTAAAACGGAACCGATTTTCAGCATAGTTTAACTAAACTTCCTCAAAGACTAGATGGTACTGATGGCTATTGCCGTAAGGTTATCCCGTTCCTGTCGTTCCAGATTCCAGCGCAGTAAAATCTTTAAAGCGCCCTCCAAATCCTCCAAAGACTCTCTCCGGTTCCGCTGGAGAACCTGATAGAGCTCCTCCCCGGAAACCTCATGGCGAAAGCCGTCCGAACAAAGCAGATAGGTCGCCTTTGGCTCCGGTGCACCGAAGAAGAAATCCGGATAAATCTGATCCGATGCCCCGATGCATTGCAGGAGAATGTTTCGCCGGGAATCCTTTTCCGCATCGTAGGCGGAAAGCTTTCCCAGATCCACCTCCCGCTGCACCACGGTATGATCCCTTGTAAGCTGTCGGATTCCCGCTTCCAAAGCATAGGCACGGGAATCCCCGATATTCATAATATAATATCGCTCCTCCGTCATCAAGAGGACTGTAAGGGTAGTGCCCAGAGAGATGCCCCGTTCCCTGCCGTAGGCATGAAGATATTGGTTGCAGCGGTTTACCAGCTCTGTCCATTCTCTCCGTATTCCCGCATCGACAAATTCTCCCAGGGCATAGTCCGCTAAATGCTCCTTTCCCCAGGCCTTAAAGGCCTCCACCACGGTTTTGCTGGCGAACTCTCCCTGTTGCAAACCTCCCATGCCATCGCAAAGAATGGCAAAAACTATATTTCCCCGCTCCGTTCTTCCCTGTTCGAAGAAATAATAGTCCTGGTTGACTTCCTTGACATTTCCCACTGAAGAAACTGCCATGGTGACAAAGTCCATCTCCACTCCTTTCCGTCTATCTTCTTTTTCCCTTTAATCTTCTCCGCTTCAGCTCCTGTAAGAGGCTTGGGCCGTTGACCACGCAGGACAATCCCATTAAGCCTGCCACAGTAGCGATGGCGGCATTTCTGGCAAAGTTTTTCTGAGAAATAAGACGAAGCAAAGGATTGTTGGTAATCACGAAGTCGGAAACTTCCTTTCGGCTTTCATTGCCGGCTGCATCTCTTGCTACCACCAAAAGCTTATGTCGTTTTCCCTTTTCTCCGGAGATCTGCAAGGGGAAGCTGTCCTTTGCAACCGCTTCCTGTAAACTCTTGTCCCTCCAGCTTAGTTCTTCCGTTCCATCCACGGTGGCATCCACCTGCTCCAGCCACAGGTTATCCTGTACGGATAAATCCAGATCCAGGGCATCACCACGGTATACCCCCTGATTGTCCACATTGGAAAGCAGGATTCTGGGGGGTGTTCTGTCGATACCGAAGCGAAGCTCTGCCCCTCTTTCGGTCTGTTCCGTGCTGGCAAGGTTTCCTGCCTTATCCTGAGAGGAAATCTGCAAATGATACAGACCTTCCTTGTCGAAGTTATCCTTCTTAATCAGATAATCTCCCCGATACCATTTTCCGTTTCCGCCGGAGCGAGTAGTCTGATACTCCGCCCCCTCGGAAAGGGCATGCTTCTCCTCATTTCTGTATAAGGTCAAAGCAGAAGACAAAACCTCATCCGCATTGATTTCCGAAATCAGAATCTCTTCTCCCTCTTTCTGATAGGTACCCTGCAGTGCCTTCGCCCTGTCGGACAGAAGATAGGTGGAACCGAAACGATTTACGGAGAACCAAAGCTCTTCCGTAGTTTCATTTCCCGCCATATCCACAATCTTTGCGGAAAGCCGATACACATCGTCCGTATCCGGCTCCTCCGGGAAGTTTTGGAAGGAAAGATTTCCCTCTTCTCCCCCTGCGGAGCTCTGATAAACAATGCCCTCTTTCTCCTCTTCCTTCTGCTTAGGAGACTCGGTTTCCTCCATAGACTTCTGCATAGGAAGATTTAAGGCATCCGTTCTGGCTATGGAAATGCTGCCGCCCTGCTGAGAAGACAGCTCATGCTCTCCATGTACCTCTCCTATCAGCTTCAAAGACAAAGCATCCTGATCCAGATAGCGATCCCCGTAAGAAATCTTGGGACTTACCTCTCCCTTATTGGCAGACTCATTCAAAATATCACTGATCGTCAGACCGGGAGCCGTTCTATCAATAACAAAATGATCCTCCGGATAAGCCAGGGCCTCATTTCCCGCCAAATCCTTCACCCGGATGTTGAACTGATAGTCTCCATCCTCTTCATAGGAAATGCTTGCCTGATGATGAAGCTCGGAAACACCCCGACCTTCTCCACCGCTAAAGGAAGACAGGGCACTGCCATGTCCCTCTCGGCCGCCATCCTTCAACACGGAATAGTCCACAAGATCCGAACGGAAATTTTTCTCCTCAATGGAAATCTCCGCCCTTCTTCCTTCCTTGTAATAAAACTCATGGTTCGCGGTATTGTTGTCATAGCTTACACTAAGAACGGGGGCAGTTTTATCCACGGTAAAGTCCAAGGCTGCCTGAGTACCCTCTGCATATACCAGGTCTTCCATGGCATTTCCGGCCAAGTCCTCTCCGGTGATGGCAAGCTGATAGTCTCCGTCCTTATTGAAGTAAAGACGGCTTTCCCATCTGGTGCTGTCTCCGCTTCCGGAAACCTTTTGGAAGGAATCCCTTTCCACCTCCAAAAGCTTGGCACCCTTTCCCTCTGCCGGGTCTGTAATCAAAATCTTGAAGGCATCCTGGGAGAAGTTTCTCTCCTCTACCGTAATGGTAGCCGTTCGATTTTCTTTAAAATAAAACTCATTTTCCACACGATTGTTGTCGAAAGATAATGTGACCCTTGGTTTTGTAATATCAATGCTGAGACGCTCTTCCTTTACCGTTTGGTTTCCGGCATTGTCCACTGCCTTGATTTTCAGTAACACGTCATTACTGTTGTTGTCCTTAGCCAAAATCGTAAGAGCATGAGCATCATCATAGGACTTCTTTAAGTCGTTTAACTGGGGCTCCTCCTTGGAAAAATGATAGAGAGAGCCTGCCTGGGTTTCTATACCGTCTCTGTAAACGGTATAGGTCACATCCTTTAAACCGGCATAGCTGTTTCCGGGACTGGGCTCCGTTACGGAAATGCCTACCCCCACATCCTTCTTGTAGAGACCGTTTTTCTCCTCTTCCTTCGGTAAGGTGATGTGAATCTCCGGATTCTGCTGGTCTAAAATTACCCCGTCAGAGCTTAGGTAATACTGATTTCCGGCCATATCCTTTAAGTGGACATAGGTAATAAAGGTCTCATTAGGAGAGATTTCCTTGGACCAGTAACCGTCCTTTACTTCGCTTGTAACATTCTTAAAGGCAGAACTTGCCTGCAGGTCTGCAAGGCTCATCTTCTCTCTTGTTCGAAGAACTTCCACCAGCCCGACACCGCTTAAGTTATCCTCCGCCTGTAAACGAATAACCTGCTTTTTATTGCTGAATCGACCAAAGCTGATACGATCCAGGAGCTTGGTCCAAAGGGTTCCATCCTTGGAACGATCCCAATCGCCAATCTTCAATGCACCTGTGGGGGCTTTTCTGTCCACCACAAAATCAAAGGCCGCCTTGGTCTCTCCTACTTCGATGGGGGCATTTTCATTGCCCGCCAAATCCTTTACCTTTAGGCCAAGATGATAAATGCCGTCTTCGGTAAACTCTACCAAGCAGGTATACTTATTTCCCTCTTTCGTCCAGTTATTTAAGCTCTTCAAAGATTCTGCATAAGTTACAGGTACCGGATTTCCAGCCTTATCCTTTACGGTAAGCTCTATCTGAAGAGAAGATAAATCCAAGTGGGCATCCTCAATTTCGATTTTCCCTCTTCTCGCTTCTCTAAAGTATTTCTCATTGGCCAGGCCGTCATTGGATAAGCTAACCCGAATCTTAGGCGGTGTTTTATCCACAACCAGGAAATTGGAGGCACTGGCTTTTCTTCCGGAAAGGTCGGTGGTATTTAATAGAACCTCATACTCACCATCTTCTTTAAAGTTAAGCTCCGCCTTATGCAAGGTGGAATCGGATACCTTTTCCTCTTTCCATGGTACATTCTTAGGACGTACCGGCTTTGCTCCTGCTCGTGTAAATGTTTTTGGAGCTCTGGTGATGCTACTGGGGCTAACAGGAACCCCTAAGGTGCTGGAGCTTGCCACAGCTCCGTTACTCGTTCCTTCCACAAGATCCGGAAGGAATTTGTAATAAAGCTCGGTTTTCTCAGGGTTGAAATTTTCTTCCAGTACATTTGCCGTCAGTGTAACATCCTTGGCAAAATATCGGGTTTCACTGCCTTTTAAGGAAGGATCAAAGAAAATCCTGGGATCCGTCTTATCTATGGTAACCTCCAGTTGCCCCTTCCTGGAGAGTCCATAATCATGGCCCCAAACAATAGGATTTCCTGAAGGATCCTTATAATCAAAGGAAAAACGATAATGTCCCTCGTTGCTAAAACGCGTTTCAACTGTATTATCATCCCCAACTTTATGATACTCCATGAAGTGATTAGCCTGATTTTCCAAAAGGCTAGGCTTATCATCATCTAGGATTCCGGAATTCTTCTTTAAAGTAACGCTATTATCCTGATGTATCTGTGCTGTATAGCTTTGTTCTTTCGTTTCTCCATTTCTTCTACTATAGACTTTCAGAGATAAATCCCGGTCTTCCGTGAAAAAATTCGTTTCCTTCACATACAGATTCAAGACAGAATCATTTTGAAAATAAAAATGATCCTTTATCGGCTTAACCTCAGGCTGAAAATAGAAACTTCCCTCCGGTTTTTTTGTATCCACTACCAAATACTTATCAGTTTTAAGAGGCTGATCTTCATTTGTATTGTCTGCGTTATCTACCGCAAAGTATACAATCTTTCCTCGGAACTGAGGATCAATCTTGATTTTTGCAATGGCTGTGAAATTATCCGGTCTGCTAAATCCCTCGTCATTATCCGTAAGCTTATACAAAGTATTTCCCTGATGAACAATCCCATCACTATCCTGCAGGTCAAAACGATAACAGATGGCAGCCACCCCGGAGCGCTCATCCCTGGCTTTTAGTTCCACTTCCAGTGTGTCTTTATAGAAGTCATAGCCCGCAAGGGTTTTGACTCTAGACTCTTTGTCCGTCCTGTAGGAAATAGGGAAAAGCTCCGGCTTGGTAGTATCAATACGATAATTTCCAATTTTACCTGCTTTTCCAATCTCTCCATTAGGCTTCCTGATAAAAAGATCTTTTCCTACCAAAGCGCTATCATTTTCCCCGATAGGAATACTTTTTCTCCATTCACTTTTCTCCCAGGAATCACTATTGGAGATAAAATCTTCTGATGATTTAGGGGACAATTCTACATTTGTGCTATACCAACCCTTCTCATTGATTTTTCCATTGATTTTTAATAGATTGGAAAAATCCGGATATACAACATTGATTTCCGCATATATGGTCTTCGGATCATAATTTCCTGTTGAATCAACAGATGTAGCAGATATTAGGACGGGACCAATTTTACCGCTTTTAAAAGTAAGGACTCCTGTCTGTGCATTAAAATCAGCAATGTCCTCTCCTTTTTCAAGCTTATAACTTACATTGTTGCCTGTAGCGCCTCTGGTACTTACACGAAAAGAATGTTTTCCTAAAGTCCTTCCCCCCTCCTGATTCTCCTTTCCATAATGCACTGTATACCGGAATACCTTATTCCCTCCCCTTTCTTCTTCACTTGGCTGTCCAAAATCTTTTAAACTAAAGGAAAATTGGTTCTGGTTTCCGGGGGTAATCGTTATATCAATTATCTCCGGTTCAGCCGTATATATTGTTCCATCCTTAGGGTCTACCCAATCCTCTACTCTGGCCTCTATTCTAGTATCTCCAATATGCCTCATTCTTATTATGCGTCTATTTTCATCAAGTTCAATAGAAGCATTTAATTTCGGAGAAACAATAGAGTAGTAAACTTTAGCTTTAAATATTTCATTAATTTCCGGCTGAATTTCTTCACCCTTTTTCAGTGGTATTTTAATATTTTTATTTGTAATGATTTCTCCATTAAAGCGTTTTTTTACAACTAAACTCCTTGCTGCCTCTAAAAACGCGTGATTAGCGTCCTCAGGAACACGGGCAATGATGGTATATCGTCCGGAAGTACCAACCGAAAAAGCAGTAGGATCATAAATCCGCGTTCTATCTCCCCTGGAATTCGCAAGGTAATACTCTATTTGGGGTACCGTTACGCCCTCTTCCTCCCTGGCCTTTTGATAGTATGCTTCCAACGGAATAGGACTACTTTTTCCCTCCTTCAAAATTACATCTTTTACCTGAGGAAATACTAAGTTTCCTTGCCACTGCTGTTTCTTTTTTTGATTCAACTCAAGCTCTATAGTTCTATGCAGGTCGTCCGGTAAATTTCCATCTGTAATATGTTCTTCATATAAACCAGACGTTTCATAAGACTCATTACTTCCTCGTACACGAATCTCTATCGTATAGTTTGTGGTCATATAATTTGCCGGAATCTTCTGGAAAATTTCCCCATCTTGATTTGTTTGTCCGGTATAAAATAAAACTTTCTGAACAATTCCATAATCCGGATGTATCTCGCTCGAAGGATTATCTTCACTATATTTCGAATTGTTATAAAAATGTGGGAATCCATCACTCTTATCCCAGTTAACTTGTTTTTTAGTATAGTTATCGTCCTGTTCTATTCCAGAAGTACTGGAGCTAGTCTTTTCTTTCCCTTCATCTTCAAAAAAAGAAGCTGATACCTTTTCCTCCTTATCTTCATCCATCACGGAAGAAGACAGCTCCTTCTCTTCTGCCTCTTCTGTCTCTTCTTTTTCTGCTTCCTCAGCTTGTTTGTATATGACAAGCTCGACCTCCACCTTTGTTGCCTGAGCCGGATTCTGCTCCTTGTCTTTAAACAAAAAGTGGAGTTCTATGTCTTTCTTCTTTGGTTTTCCTTCCGCTTTCCATTCTACAGGAAACTGGAAAAGCACTTGTAATATAACAAGGCACAAGGCTACCAACCTCTTTCCTCTCTTCCCAAAGATAAAGCTTTTCATAAATTACTCCTTCTTCCACAAACCGAGACAGAAGCATTTCTTCTATCTCGGTTTCTTTGCCTTTTGCATTGTTGAATTTCTGATTAGAATTACTATTTTTTTCTATTTTAGCTTTTCCCTAAAATAGATTATATAACCATTTCTATAAAACATAATGGCTGTTTTACTTTTTTTGCACTGCTCCATTCACTACCCATCTTCCTTCTAAATCCACTGTAAAACCATCGGGAGTAGTGGTGTTTCTATAAAGAGCACCTTCATTCTGTCCTTGTGAGTCTAAGTAGTAGCAGTTTCCGTCAATCCACTGCCAACCGGTGAGCATTCTACCCTTCCATCCGTCAGAGTTTGGGAAGAGGTAGTATTTACTGCCGTTCACCTCTACCCAGCCTGTAGCCATATAGCCGGAATCCAGGAAATAGTACCAGTAAGACTTTCCATTATAGGCTTCATAGCCCCAGCTGTTCTTCGGATAGCTTCCGTCCGGTCTTTTGTACCACCAGCCCTTTTCATCCTGCATCCACTGTCCTCCGGATAGAGAACGATCTACGCCAAGTACCTGTCCTGAAAAGCTACTGCTGACCTTAAAGCTTCCGGAACCACCACCGGAACTTCCCCCTGATCCGCCGGAACCGGAAGAACTTCCTCCGGAACTACCAGAGCCGGAGGAACCGCCTTTAGAGGAAGAGCCGGAGTTTCCCGTATTACCGGAAGTATTCTGCTTCTTTTCTGCTTTCTCAGGCTCAAAAAAAGGAGAAAGCACTTCGGCCCCTGCTGTTAAACCTGCTTGCAGGTTTAAGGACACATTGCTGTATCGTTCATTATTTACATAAAATTTCGTGCCATCACCATAGCTATCATCTGTTCCTTCAACAAGAAAGCGATATTTGTCAATCATAAAATTCGGCTGTACAAGATATCTTACCTGATATCGTCCGGCGGGAAGGGGAGTTCCTTCCGGTGCTTTCCGTACATTACCATTTTCACCGGCTACATTCGTATAGCTCTCTAAAAAGAGCCTAAATCGGTTCAGATCATTGGAATAATCTCTGTACATATTGATGAGGAAGGGTTGTCCTGAGCTTCCCGGTTTCAATATGCTTGTGCCATTGTCAAGCACGATTTTTTCCACATGCAAAGTAACACTATTCATAGGGTCTCCCACCTTAGCCTTGTGAATATCAAAGCTGGAATTTAAGTAGACCTGACTGATGATTTGAGCCTCTTCTACAGAAAATGACTCGGTTTCTATAGGATAGTATTTATATTTTGCATCTTCCCTTCTTGCAGACTTTGAATTGTAAACACGAATAGAAGAATTACTTTGGCTCTCCGCAAAGCGATCCTCAATGATTACAGTAGTATGGGTAAAGTTTATATCATTATCCGGAGTCTCCTGAGGCACAAAATAGTAGGGGCTGTTTTTTCCCATAGCCAGAGTATAGATATAGCGATACTCTCCGGGAGTGAAATAGTCCAGTGTATAAACTGTCCAGACTCCTCCTTGCTTCTTTTCCACAATTCTATCCGGAAGAACCTTGCAAATCTCTTCACTTGGCTTCCAAACAATATCTTTCTTTCCTCTGATGGCTAGCCCACTCACTTTTAAAGGTATATTTCTAACTACCTTCATATGATCTCTAGCAGCATACTCCACTTTCCCAAAGACCAGGTTCATCGTAAGAATCTTATCCTCAAGAGTGTAGCCATTGGCATTTGCCATACGGAAGCCGGAGTAACCTAAAGACAAAGGCTTTACCGTACTGTTTTCTTCTGTACTCTCAGTCTCTTCAGTTGAAGCCTCTATATTCTCAGTCTCTTCAACTGCTTCCACCGCTTCTCCGGAGTCGGAATTTTCTGCCTGATTTTCACTTGTTTCCTTTTCCCCTGAAACAGTTATTTCCTGATGGTCTAAGGGATTGGCATAGAGGGGTACAGCAGTGGCTGTTGCACAAAATACCAAGCTCATTCCTAAAGCCAGCATATTTTTTCTTCTCATTTTCTTCATCCTTTTTCCCTGTTATTTTCCAATGTATTCTTACACTATATTTTTCTCTCTAGGAGAATCTTTTACTTCTTTCTATAACAAACTTTAAAGCTCTATCACAATCTATAATGATTCTGTTTCCATACTTATTTCCATACTTATTTTCCACGTATTTTTACACGTAATTTTAAACTTATTTTTATATTTATTTCTACACATATTTCTATACATATTGCTACGCTTATTTCTTTATATAGTTTCAGGGAAAGGTTAAAATTTCATGGTAGTAGCCTTTCCCTGATGGGAGAAAGACACATTTTCCAACAAGACGCTTTTAAAGCAAATGCTTACTCATCCTGCTATGTCTTCTCCCTGATTGGTGCCTTAAGCTTTACTCCTCCGTGAACGCAGGGCTTTGCCCTTTCGATTCCAGGCCTCGTATTCTTTCTTATTGCACCCCATATTCAATTTTTCCTTCGGCTTAGTTAGCAGTGCTGGTAATGAAAGTCTTTACCTTCTGACCTACCAAGTCCAAAATATCCTTACCTACTGTCTTAAATGCACTTGCTAAGAATACAGCTACTGCAATAAGAATCAGCATAGAGATGAAGTTTGTGTCTCCGTTCTCCTCATGGAAGAAACGATCTAAAGCCTTCTCTCCGCGAATTTTTGTTGCTAAAATCATGTCATCAAGTCTGGTCATAAATACTCCTTTCTCTCAGTGAGTCACCGATTCGGTGCTCTTGTGTGATAGTGTGTGATATTTATTGAAAAGTAACCTAAGGCTACTACCATGAACGACTTACTCTTAAAGCAAGAGGAACTGGAACTCTTCGTTCCCCAGACGAATGCTTGCCTTGTCCTGTAAGGGAAGCTCCACATTGCTTACGCATTGCTGTCCGTTTAGGAAGCTATGGTTTGTGGAATTGTTGTCCTGCAGAAAATACTGTCCGTTTCTGCTGATGATGTTGGCATGACTTCGGCTGATAGCCTCATTGTCATGAATCACATAATCCACAAATTTTTCTTCTTTCCCCAAACGGAAAATGCTGTCTGTAATAGGAATTCTCTCTCCGTTCTTAATCCGGAGTAGATAGGGCTGTTTCGGTGTGTCCGGTGCCTTGGTATAGTTTAATACCGAGGTTTCCTCCCCACGAAATCCACTATGCAAAACCGTAGTGTCTCCGAAGTTTCTTCCTCCATTTCCCGCAGCTTCTTGCTGATGGGAAAACAGGGGGCTTGGCTTGGCCTGCTGTAAGGTTCCCTTCGCTACCGAAGGATTGCTCTTCGGGATATTCATTCCGGAACCGACCGGAGCACTGACTTTGGGATTCCCTGCGGAATTACTCTGGCTATTTACCGGGGCATTGGGCAAGCTTTTTATCCCGGACAGATCCTCCCCCGGCTTGTCTTTTCCGGACTCCTTTCCGGGAACCTGGAAGGAAAATCCTCCGGAAGACGGTTTTTTCGCCTTCGGAGCAGCAGAAGCGGTTTTCGCCTTTCCTCCGGGAAGATTGAGGGAGGCAGCGGATTTTTTCTTTCCGCCCTTCTTTGCCAGTTCAATCTTCTTTAAGGCCTCTTTTCTGGCCTTCAGCTGTTTCTGCTGTGCCATATATTCCTTGGCTCTGTTGTTGTTGTAATGCTGTAAGAGGTAGAAAAGAGAGATTCTTTCTTCCTTGGGAATATCATCCGGTACAGGAATATCCGGAATGGCTTCCTCCACTGCATTTTCCTGCTGAAGAGCTCCTACAGAGGATAGGGAGGATTGCTCGAAAAAGCTTGCCGCCATGCCCCCTACGGAAGAATTGGCAACGGCATTTCCGATTTCGGCTACGCCCTGCTGCAGGCTTTCCTTTGCTGCCGGAGCAAGGGGTGTTCTATCCTTCTTTCCTTCCCGTTCCATCTCTGTCAACAGGTTCAAGAAATCCAGTGAAGAAAATACCGGAATGCTGTTTAAGTAATTCAGGATTCTGGTGACATAGCTTCCCTCCTCCGGATTCTCAAACTGTGCCTGGAACATTACAGACTTCAGGAATTCTCTTTGATCCTTCTGCTCTTTCTCATTTTCCACCGGAAGACAGATGCACTCCGTCTCCCCGGTGGATACGTCGGTATAAATCTGGTTCAAATCCAAGAGGATGCAGGCGGGATCCAGCATATATTCCTCTGCGGATACCATGGCTTCCGTAATCCCCTTGAAAATCCCCATAAAGCTTTGCTTAGTTACCGGCCGGGCAAAGAACTGGTTTGCCGTAATCTTTCCGGTAATGGTGTAGCGGATAAAACGCTGTGTATCCATCTGCATATAGTTGGTAGAGGCCAGTCCCTTGGCCTTGTTGCTGGTAAGCATATTCAGACTGATATTGTCCAGCACATCCTCTTCCTTGAGCTGATAAACCAGAAAACTGCTGGCTCCTTGGTTTTCGTATTTGAATTCTTTCATACTATTGCTCCTTTTTGCTTACTTTTCTCCCCACATTTTTGCTTTGGCACTCTGGGTAATATTCATCTTTTTCTTTCCGAACATATCAAACCAGACACCCATTTTATATGTGACGGTAAGGGTAACATCTCCTCCCGAACTTTCGACCTTGAAGTTCATGCCGTCCAGTCCTCTCTCTACCCCGAAGGCTTTCAATTTTTGATTTGCCTTGGAGTCACTGGTGTCTCCGGTCAGGTAGGCTACAAAACGTCTTTTGGCATCATCATTTCCCATGCCCAAGGCGGCGCCCATGCCTTTTTTACTTCCCTTATACCAGTCGTTGGGGCTGGAAAAGTATTTGCTGGAAAAGAATCTTCTGTAGCCGTCTTGAATGAGGTCGCTAAGGCTTCCCCAGAAGCCGTTGGCACCGTCCAGGCCGGAGGCGATCTGATTGTTGGCATAGGAATCCATTCCCAGGCTGGTGGCGGATTGTACCAGTGCGTGTGCGATTTGGTTTTGGGCGTTAAACACGAAGAAGAAGCCGTTTAATGCCATAAACAAAGCGCAAAAGATAGGAAGAATGATGGCTGCTTCAATGGTTACCGAGCCTTTTTCCGTATTCTCTCGTTTCATCTTTACTCCCTTCTCCTTTAATACGCCAAATCCTTTTGCTTTTCGTATGGGAAGCCTCCGGTAAGCGTAGGAGATAAATTCATAAATATGTTCAGCTTGTATTTGTTGTCGGAATGTACACTGGTGTAAGCCTTGTTGATGTCGAAATCAAAGTCCTTCTTGTGCTTTTCCTTGGCTTCCAGCTGAATGAGGTTCTGCATCCGGTCTGTATACTGGTCGTAGGGGGTGCATAAAATCATCAAAATAGCGCCGTGGGCAGTGTAGTCCAGCGGGAAATAACCCATCTCGTTTTTATCATTGGTTTTTCCCGAGCCGTCCTGTCCTCCATGCTTGGCAGGATCATCATGGTACACGGCTACTTCCGTGCCGGTGGAGCTACCTCCCCCTCGCTCCTTTTCAAACATCCCACCTAAGGTTGATTTCTGATCATCACTTAAATCCAGGATTCCGGCCATGTCTTGTGCCAGATGGGGTAATCCCTCAATGGAAAGGTATGCCTTGGTCTTGAAAAGCACCTGGGTTCCTCCATTTACCAAAATTACCATATCCAGGAAGGGTTCCAGTAAGAGGAAGATGACAGTGGCTACAATACGTACCGGTCCCAAGGCGGAAAGTGCCTTCAGGATATCCGAGTTAAGTACCGCATAGCAATCCACCATCAGGCGAAGCATATAGCCGTCAAAGAAGGCGCCGGCCTGGGCAGTGTACTCGGAGTTGGCACCGGTAAGCATATATTCCAGTTCCGCTCCCTTAAACATCGGATCCGATCCGGAATTATTCCCTAAAGAGGCGATGTCGCTCATGGCGCCCCCTTTTCCGCCCTTATCCGATCCGCCTGCCAGGCTAAATACCTTTTGGAAGCTATATCCGGTTAAAGTGGATCCCTTCTTATAGGTCGTTCGATTCGGCAGGTTGTATGCCGCGTAACCATATAAGAGGAAGGCGTGATAATACTCTTGGTAGTTCACCAGGAACTTCGCCAGATTGATAAAGTGCTCTGCCATCCAGGTTACCAATCCCGCTAAAAACTTTGCCAGATTAATCAAGAAGCTGGCCAGCTTTGTAACCATTTTGAAAACATTCGGAATTCCGTAGCAGGCATCCGCAAAATCTATCGCATCCTGTAACATCCCTGCAAATCCGGAAGCCGTTAAGAGGGTTGAGGTATCAAAGGAGCTGGTATGGGCTAATAAAGCCGGATTGATATTGGAGTCCAAACTGTTGTCGTAAAAAATCTTCATATCCATCAGCTTTTGTGCCAATCTTCCGACGGCAATAACTTCCTTGATTCCCTCCTGGTCCGCAGTCGCTGATTTGTCTAAAATATCTACCAGATCATCCACATACTTAGCCACGTCCTCCTTAAAGCCCTTCATTTCTATCTTTCCTAAAGGAGCGGAGGATAAATCCGCCATGGAATGACCGGAAGCGGTGAAGGAGCTCAAGGCAGTGGCCTGATTGTTTAAGCTTGTTTTTTCCGCCTCTACAATGGCATCGATTCCTTTTTGAATCTGTTTATTGGCAAAATTTTCCGTGGCCTTATGCATTTCTTCAAACCACTTATAGGCATCCGTTCCTATAGTTTCCGCCCCTTCTCCATCAGGAATTTCCCCATCTGCGGCAGTTCCTGTTGTTGCCACCTCCGTGCTGCCATTCGCCGGTACTGTGGCTACCTCTGTACCGGTGCCGTTGCCTGCTGCAGGAATGGTAGCAATCTCTGTACCGGTAGAAGCTGCGCTCTCCGTTGCCGCCTCTTTGCTTTCCTCTTTCTTTTTCTTTGTTGCCTCCTTCACTTCACTAAGGTCTTTTTTCACCTTTTCCATCTTTTCCTTTAAATCCTTGGAGGCATCATAAAGGTTTCCAAGACTGGTGCTAAGCTCCTTCGTAGCGGTAGCCAGCTCTCTGGCCGCTGCATCCGCTGCTGCCTCTGCGGCGGGAAGACCTTCCTCCTGCCCGCTGTTTCTGATAGATTCAACGGTTTGCATCGCCGTTTGAAAGGCTTGATATTTTGTCTTGTAATTCTGGCATTTCTCCTTGAAGTCCTTCGCCTTCTCCTGAAAGTCCTTGACACTGTTAATCATATCCTTGGTGTCATTGGCATAGCCTACCGCCTTGTTTGCCACTTCCGCTCCGGCGTTCAGCTGCTTCATTCCGGGAAGACCGTCAAGCTTCTTCTTAATACGATCCAGGTCAAAACCGTCCCACATGGCCTGTGCCATAACCGTATATTCACTGGCCTCATAAATCTGCTGCTTCAGGATGGAGGCGCTACCCAGACTATGCTGTCCGGAAGCCTCCATACTCTGTATGCTTGCCCCCTTGCCCAAAGCATTCATATTGGCCTTCATATAGCCCTGGTAAGTGGTATTGACATCATCCTTTTGCGAAATGGAAAGTAAGTCAAAACGCTCTTCCACATAATCATCATAGTGACCTAAAGTTGAATAGAGGGAGCTTCCCATGACCTCCTTCATTAATTCCTGAATACTTTGAATCCGTGCGTATTCTATGAAAATGAAGGTGGACATCAATAGCGGAGAAACCACTAGGGCTAAAAAGATGGATAGCATGCCCTTCGTCCCGTTGACTTTCCTTTTCAGAAAATGTCGTATTGCTTTTCTTTTTTCTTTAAACCATGCTTTCATATTCTTCTCCCCTATGAAAAAAACTTGTTAAGGCCTTTAACCACCTTGTCCACCGTTTCCAATACGGTTGCAAAGCTCTTCACCTTTTCACTGGCATACTTTGCAAGCTTTACGGAATGGACATAATCCAAGGCATCAAAGTCGTTGCAGGCTACCGTCGCATCCAATTGCTTGGTTTCGGAAACGCCGATAAAACGCATTAACTCTCCAAATAAAAATCCATAGTTCTTGTGCATGGTAATTTCAATATGATGTCTTCCGATATCATCGTTGGCACGTTCTACCTTAATATCCACCTCACCCTTTGACTTTGCCAGGCTCACATTGGTGAGACGATTGTTCAGAAAATTAGAGGCTCTGGAATTTGCCGCATCGATTCGATCTTGCTTTTTCCCCATAATCCAAAGATAGCGATACACCCCGATATTCGTAATATCTTCTTCACTCACCAGATTCAAATCCTTCTTGGCAGATCCATACTTGTAATTCTCCGCCACAACCTGCGCGGCCTCATTGGCCGTAACATGGAACATGACGTTTTGGTAAAGGTACATACTAAAACCGATGAAGAACACCAGTATCAGAATACACAGCAGCATTCCGATGGACCATTCAATCATGACGGTGCCATCTTCCCCTTTCTCTCGAAATCCCTTTCTCATCTTGACTCCTTTTCCTTACAGAAAATCCTTTTCCTTTGGCACCGAAGCTTTTCCCTCCGGCACCCTCTTCAGCACTTTTCCTACTGAAGCTTTTTTCTTCGTAATAACGCCTTTCTGCGAAAGCATTATTTTTCGTCGTAATACTGCTTTCTACGGAAGCTTTACTCTCCGTCGTAGTACTGCTTTTCTCCTAAGATTCCGAATACATCCTCAAAGTTTTTGTCCAGCCAGGAATCCTTCACAACATAGAAATTGCCCTTTCCGGTGGAAGCAAAGGAATCCGGAAGCACCTTTAAATTTTCAATTTCCTTGGGGAAGTAATAAGAATCCACAGGATCCGCGGCAAAGGCACCGCTGCCGATTTCCTTTAAATTCTTGGGCATGTGAACTTCCTTCAGGGACTTACAATCCTGAAATGCCGCTTCTTCAATACTTTCTACGGAATTGGGGATGCTAATCTTCTCCAGTGCGGAACAGTTCAGAAAAGCGGAGTCCGGAATCACCTTTAACTGTTCTCCCAGGAAATTCACTTCCTTTAAGCTGGTGCAGTCTCTAAAGCCGAACCTAGCAATGCTAGTTACCCCTGCCGGAATATCCAGACTTTCCAGGTTATGGTCAGACTGTACGTCGACCTCGGAGGTCTGATTCTTCGGCAGCACAATCTTCTTTACCTTCTTCAAAAGAGTCAGGCCGTAGCCCAGCTGAAAATCGTCATCACTTTCAAAATACAGTTCTTCCAGCTGCACATCATCATCCGGTCCTAAGCCGGAGTCAAAGGACTTTGCCCGCTTGGGAATCACAATCACCTTCTGCTTAGAACCCTCTTCATTCAGATTGGCAATGGAGTCCTCTCCCATCCATTCGAAATAGTCTTCATTTGCCTTGGCATTGGCTTTCTCATTTCCCTTACCGCTGTCTGCCTCCTGCTTGCTGTCTCCCTGAGCACTCTTCTCTTTTCCTCCGTTGCAGGCGGTAAGTCCCAAAGCCAAAGCCAAGATTCCTAAACCTAACAGTGTTCTTCTCTTCATTTTTATTCCCCTTTCTGATTGTTTTCTTTTGCTTTTTATCTTCTATTACTTTAATTAACCAACGAACTTCTATGTATTTCCAAGCTTCTACGTATTCCGCTCTTAAATATTTTCCTTTAATAATTCCTCGAAGAAGGTCTTCTCCGCCAAGGTCTCCACCAGCGCCTCTGTTCCGGCGTGTTCATATCTGGGTACCCCTCCCAGCTCTCGAATGCCGATTTTGGGAAGGCTCTGGCCGGTTTTGTTACTGAACTTGTTATATACGGTATACATTCTCTTCATGATGGGAACGGGGGAATTTTCCTCCTTAATCTGCAAGGCCTGTAGCATTCTTAGGAACTTGTCGTTTCCGATTTCCGATCCGTCTACGGTGAGGACAATGCCGTGCACTCCCCGGTAAACCGCTAAGCTGTCGTCATCAATGGAGAAGTCTCCGTCCAGGATGATAATGTCATAGGAGCCTCCCAGCTTTAGCTCCCGAAGCAGCTTCTGTCTCTCCTCTAAGGAAAGCTCCATCATATCCAGGGCAATCTTGGCTTTAGAGAAGAAGTACACCCCTCTTGGATCCTGGCGAACTGCACTTTCCAGCTTTAAACGGAAGTTGGCCTTCTGCTCCTTTAAGGCAAATACCACATCGCTCATGTCCAGCTGTCCTCCGGCATGGAAGAAGAGATCCGCCGAGCCGTAGCGCTCCATATTCAAGTACAAAACCCGGTGTCCCGCCTGGGCGAAATGATAGGCACAGGCTGCCGCCATGGTGGATGCACCGGTTCCTCCGGCTACCGAGCCGAAGGCAAAGACCTTACAGGGATCTTCTCCGATTTTCAAACCGGTAATGCCCTGAATCCGCTCCGCATAAAGGCTTAAAATCTGCTTATAAATCAGCTCCGCCTTCTGGTACTTGGAGATAGCCGCCTCGTCCTTATAGCTTTCGATTTCCGCGGACTCCACGAAATACGCAAAGCTGCACTGCTTGGGAAGAAGGGAGGTGTTGATGTCAAAGGAGGCATCCGCCACCAGCACATCCATCTTTACCTCCCGAACAGTCTTTAAGGCCAGTTCTTCGTCGGTAAAGGAATACAGCTCAAACTTTTCTCCAAAGCGGGTGCTAAACACCGTTACGATTCTTTGTAAGTATTCCTTGTCCTGTTCCAAAATCGCTAATTTGATTTTCATTTCCTTCTCCTTTGCTCTTTTCCAGCTTATTGATTGCTATCTTCATTCCATCTGCGCCCTATCCTGCTGCCGGAGCCCCTCCTTCTGCAGGGGGTGCTTCTCCCCCTTCCGGGGGAGCTGCCGCTGCCGTTTCTCCCCCTTCTACAGGGGCTTCCGCGGCTGCTTCCGGTGCTGCCTCCCCGCCTTCTGCCGGAGCCTCCGATGCTGCTTCTGTTCCTTCTGTCGGTGCTTCGGTGGCTGCTTCCGTCATTGCTTCTGTTGCCGCTTCCGTTGTTTCTTCGGGCTTTGTTTCCTTTTCCTTGCCCTTCTCCTCCTTGGAGGCCTCCTTGCTGTCTTCCGTAAAGATTTCCTTCTTCACGATATTTCGTTTGATAAACTGATATACCTCCGGGGTGGTTTCCACTATGCATACGCCTTTTTTGTTGAAGTAATCCACGCCGAAGAACTGGGGGGTAATGACCATTTCTCCTTTTAAATTGATA
>ERZ773267.509-NODE-509-length-25791-cov-4.052922_pt1 | contig 25791 bp, 25 predicted proteins | sample MGYA00511959_ERZ773267 | MGnify/ENA primary metagenome ERZ773267 (study PRJEB29015, sample SAMEA2738165) | human oral metagenome | biome: human oral; feature: human-associated habitat; material: saliva | place: China | collected 2240 ... | reverse complement strand
CACAAACTAATCACCGGACGCTGGGATAAATTTGATACTCTTAGAAAATTTGGTGGTATCAGCGGCTACACCAAGCCATCCGAGAGTAAATACGACTACTTTATCGCCGGTCACAGCTCCACCTCTATCTCGCTGGCAGTCGGCGCATCAAAGGCGATCAAACTAAAAGGCGAGGATCGCATCCCCGTGGCCTTTATCGGCGACGGCTCGATGAGCGCGGGCATCGCATACGAGGCGCTAAATGAGCTCGGCGATATCAAAAACCCATGCGTCATCGTCCTAAACGACAACGAAATGAGCATCAGCAAGCCCATCGGCGCCTTTAGCAACTACCTCTCGCAGATGATGGCCGGGCCGCTGTATCAAAAGTTTAAAAGTCGCGTAGAGCGATTTTTGAGCTATATGCCAGACGGCGCCGCGTATATGGCGCGCAGGATGGAGGAGGGCATCAGGATCTTTACGCCCGGGATGTTTTTTGAGGAGCTGGGACTTGAGTACATCGGCCCCGTAAACGGCCACGACGTGATGGCGCTTATTGAGGCGTTTAGCGTCGCAAAAGGCATGAAAAAGCCCGTCGTCGTGCACGCGCAGACACTAAAAGGCAAAGGCTACGAAAAGGCCGAGGGGCATCTGGCCAGCTGGCACGGCGTGAGTCCGTTTGATCTAAAAAGCGGCGAAGCCATCAAAAAATCAGCCGCCAAATCAGCCACCGCACTCTTTGCAGAAAATTTGGTCCAGCTAGCTAGCGAGCATAAAAATATCGTCGGAGTCACCGCTGCGATGCCTACGGGTACAGGCATAGACGCTTTGATGGAGAGATTTCCGGATAGATTTTGGGATGTAGCGATCGCCGAGCAGCACGCCGTCGCCTCGATGGCTGCGATGGCAAAGGAGGGCTTTAAGCCATTTATCGCGATTTATTCGACTTTTTTACAGAGGGCGTTTGACCAGGTCGTGCACGACTGCGCGATTATGAACCTAAACGTCGTCTTTGCGATGGACCGTGCGGGCATCGTCGGCGAGGACGGCGAGACGCATCAGGGTGCATTCGACGTTAGCTATCTAAACTTGATCCCGAATTTGACGATTTTCGCGCCCCGCTGTGCCGATAGTTTTAAGCTCGCAATGCGCTACGCTTACGCTCACGAGGGGCCTTGCGCTTTTCGCTATCCGCGCGGAGCTTTTGCGCTGTCTCAGGGCGAATTTGAGGCGCGCGAGCTTGAGCTTGGCAAAGGCGAGATTTTGGTCGAAGGCGGCGGCGAAGCAGCATTTATCGCTTACGGCAACGCCGTTGGCAAGGCAAACGCCGCCCGCAAAATTTTATTCGAAAAAACGGACGGCAAATTTAACCCAAGCCTTGTTGATTTGGTTTTTGTTAAGCCGCTTGACGGCGAACTTTTGCAAGAGATCGCGCGTAGGCATAAAATTTGGTACGTCTTTTCCGATACCGCAAAAAAAGGCGGCGTAGGCGAGATTTTGGCTGCATTTTTGCAGGAGCGACGTATTTTTGACGTGCGCATCGTCAGCTTTGAGTTTGACGACGTCTTTATCCCGCACGGCGCTACGGCCGACGTCGAGAGGGCCCTAGGTATCGATGCGGCAAGCATTTGCGAGAAAATTTTATCCGAAACGGCGGATTAAATTTGAGATGAAGCGTTTTCGCGCTTCGGTTTTGCGAGTTTGGGCGAGCGTATTTGGACGGAAAAGGCGAAAAATTTGAGCAAAACAAACTTTTTTATGCTCGGTCTCGCCGCTCTTACTTTGATTTACCGCGCCTTAAACGGTACGGGTAAATTTGCACGCATCAAGCCGGTTTTATTGATTTTTATCTTCGTTTATCTTTTTTGCGGACTGGCTTGCGAGCGAATTTTGGGTTAAATTTGAGCCTCGATAGGCTTTGTGCTAAGGTTTGTTTTGCTCGCTGTGCCCTAGGATAAAAATCGCTAAGAAACATTACAGACTTTCGTTTTTACCGTCTATAAAACGCTTAAATTTGGCGCCGATGCTTGATTGGGTGCGGATTTTATCAAAAAGGTAAAATTTAAGTAGATTTTTGCTCGTAAATTTGGTCGTACGGCAAGGTATAGAAGCTTGTTTAAATTTAAAATCGTAATTAGCGAAAACTCAAAAATGCGAATTATTTTTACGCCTTTGCTTCAAAAACGTAGCCTTATCTAAAATGCTGCGATACCGCCGCAACCGACAAAAAATAAATTTTACGGTAGCGATGATAAGCGGTGGTTGCTTGCAACAATTGATGGCAAAATTTAAGTCGTGTTAAAAGTCGGCTTTTTATTTAAATTCGGCGAGCAAACTGTCAAATTTAAATCGCATTCAAATTTAAGCCTAAAGGTCTAAAATTTGCCTTGAGTATAGCGCTTAAACTCGCAAAAAGCATAAATTTGACTACAAATGACACAAATTTTAGTAAATAATAATTTATATTACCAACTATAAAGAAGTTTTAAATAAAATTTTTGTATATTTAGCAAAAAATATCGGGAAAAAATATGAACTATATGGAACTTCTCAAAAATCACGGCCTCAAAGCCACCCCGCAGCGCCTCAGCGTGCTCAAGATCCTCGACCGTCACACGCACCCGACGATCGATGAGCTTTACGAAGAGATCTGTGCCGAAAACCCGTCCGTATCGCTCGCGACGGTGTATAAAAACCTAAATATGCTCAAAGACGAGGGGCTCGTCGTCGAGGTAAATATGCCGAACCAAAAGGCGCGCTACGACATCTTTAGCTACCCGCACATCCACGTCGTATGCGAGAGCTGTGGGCACGTCGAGGACTATAATTTCTGCGAGGCGCTGAGTGAGTACAAGGAAAGCTTGGAGAGAAAGCTCGGAAATTTCATCGAAAAGATGAATGTGCTCGTAACCGTAAAAGACTGTAAAAACTGCCGTCATTAGGCTCTTAGCTCGCTTTTTTTGGCAAGCCAAAATTTTCTCTCGTTTGTAGCTTTATAATGAATTAAATTCGGGCTTATGCTAATAAAATTTGCAACTATTTTTGATCCTGTAAGCGAGCTTTTATCAAGAATAAATTATACTCACAAGAGCTTTGGTAGCGCCAAAACAGCGATATTTTGCATCTTAACCTGCTTAAATTTATACTTAACCTCACTCCGCGACGCGATTTACCCAGATCAAAAACTCATCGCTCGGGTTCTCGTCGTCCAAATGCGCGGGAGTGACTAGCTCAAGCGCGGTCTGCGGGATCGTCGTTTTGAACGTCTGTGTTACCCACTGCTGAAATTTTAGGTTTGGATGCACGATAAAGTCGTCCTCCTCGCTGTTTGGCGGCGCGCTAAAATCCTCATCCCAGCAGATCTCATCGTATCCGATCGCAAGCAGCCGTAAAAAATCTAATCCGCTATGAGCCAAAACGCAGGTCATCGTCGAGCCCGAACCCGAGCCCATATGCACGATCTTCGTCTCGCCCGCATCGTCCAGCCACAGCGCACACATCGAGCCCTCTGAGCCGCTGCCTGCGAACACGCAAAGCCGCTGCTTGATCTCTGCGGCAAGCTCGCGATCCTCGCCGTAAAACCAATACCTTAGCTCCTCGTCGCGATTTTTCGGCTCATCCGTGAAAAAGACGATGTCTGTGCCGCCCTCGCGCTCATCGTCGCTCCAGTTCTGCCGTAGCCGATCCTGCGGGTAGAGATAGCCGCGTCTGCGCCCGCCTACGTCGTCATAAAAGCCGTTTGCTTCGATCCACGCATAAAGCGCCTCTATCTCGCTTGGTACTTGCATGCCCTGCGGTAGCGCCTCGCGCAGCTGCGCTAACAATAAATTTTCCACGATCGCTCCTTTTGCTAAATTTGTCACTCGAATTTTACTGCGTTTTGGCTAAATTTACGGATATTTTGTCTGATATTTGCGGCGTTTTGCGCGCCCCGCCGCCGCAAGCGCAAATCGGGTTCTTTAAATTTAGCCTTTTGCTTGTGATATACGAGCCGCAGAAATGAGTGTATTTTGACTACTGGAAATGCGTCAAATTTCACGATCTAATTTTCACTACTTTAAGGCCTCTTGGAAATTTTCTGTTCGCGCTTCGGATACGCAGACGATACCGTCATCAAATTTGATTTTCACGTCGCTAAAATTTAAATTTGCAACTTTCGCCGCCACAAGCCCCGTGCAATCGGCTCCGTGATAGCAGTGCACTAGCACGGCGCCCTCCTTTTGGCGCTCGCGAATGGTGCGCAAGACGTCCGCTATCTGCGCGGGCTTACTCCTGGCTTTGAAGCGGCTTATTCGCGAGCCAAAATTTATCCCAAACGCCATTCTGTCGCCGCCTCTGCTAAAATGGCGCAGATTTACGATGCTTTTGATGCCTAGCTCGTGCAGCTTTGCGGCGTCGCTCCCGTCAAGCTGAGCGCTGCGAAACAGCAGCTCGTCCACGCGGTAGAAATTTTTCGCTTCGTCGATGAGGGTTGCTTTTTGCGATGAGTTCGAGTTTGTGTCGCGTGCTGCGGTATCTGCATTTTTAAAATGCGTGTTTTGAAATTTGGCGTCTTTTGCGTCCGCGAGATTTTGCTCCGCGCCGCTCGTTTTTCTAAAATTTATGGAATTCGCTTCTATCGCGAGCTCGGCGTTTACGCCGGTCGCAAAGAAAAAAGTGGCAGCTAACGCAAGGGTTTTAAATTTCAAATTTCATCCTTTAAATTTGGCTAAATTTTATGATTTTTGTAAAATTTGACGCTTGGCGGCCAAAATATAAAACGCGAGCGCGTCTAAATTTAACGCAAAATTTGAGCGTCAAATCCACCCAAATCGTCGTCAAATTTTGCCGCGAGCCCGTAAGCCGCGCCGTTAAAATTAAAATTTCGTTTTAAAATTTCCCCGTTCCCGCCCTGGGTATCGCTAGATCAGTACGCGGAAGTTACATTGCGTAGTTACATTGCCCTTGTAAATTTACTGAAAATAAATCGTAAAAGGGGTGCGCCGTTTCCGCGAGCGCTGCCATAAATTTTGTACTCGCCTCTTGCGATACTTACCCGAAATTTTTCTAAATTTTACGCTTTTAGCTTTCGATCAGCTCGGTCTGCCAGTTCGCGCCTTGTAGCGTCGTATCAAGCTGTCTGATCTGCTTTGCTAGCTCATCAACCTGCTTTTGCAGCGCCGCGACGTCGACCGTACTTAAAATTTTAATCTCGCTACGCGAATAAATTTCCACTTTTTGCGCGGCAGCTTGCGCGAAAGCCCGCAGCGCGCCCGCTTTTAGCGTGAGTACGTCGCGTTTGGCGATCAGCTCGGTTAGGCTTTTGCCGTCCGCTTTTGCGGTGCAGTTGGTTAAATTTATCCGAACGATTAGCCGCTCAAGCTCGCTTGCGAGCGCGTCTAGCTCTGCTAGCAGCGCATTAGGCTCTTCGCTGGGCTTTTCGCCCTCCTGCACTTTTGCGTTGTCCGCGAGCCTTGATTTTAGCTGCTCGATGCGTTTTTGTATATCGGCGCGCAGTATCAGCGCCTCGGCTAGTTTCATTTTCGTCCTTTTTAAATTTATTTGCCGCTATTTAGCTGCCGATCTTGTCCGTAGCGCGGCGAATACGGGCCGTAGAGCAAGCAGTCGCGGCAATCGGTGCTAAACAAAATCGCGTCCGCGCGCGCCGATAGATCAAAGCTCGCGTCCGAGACTGAGTCGGCGATCTGTTTAACTAGCGCGGAGACTAGCATACCGATGAGATCGCCTCCGCCTCCGCCCGAGTCGTTTGCCGCGGTGGCGCTCTTTTGCCAGAGTACGGCACCGGTGTTTAGATCGACTAGAGTCGCCGCTACGCTCACGCGTGTGACGCTGCTAATGAGCATATACGAGGTGCCGTAGTCCGCGACGTTTAGATACAGCGCGGCATCGGCGCCAAATATCTGCTTTAGCTTGTACGTGGAGACTTGTGCGATCTCCGCCGCGTCGTAGATGCCGTTATTTTTGAAGGTCTCGTTTACGAGCGCTGGCGAAAATACGTAATATCCCGCCTCGCTAAGCGGATAGAGAGCATTTGCCAGCACCGCCGCGGAGGCCTTTATCTCAGACGAGTCGCTGGTTGGCATCACGACTACGATCGAGCGAGGCTTGGTCTGCAAAAACGCCGAGTAGTCGTAAACCTCGGGCTGCGAGCCGGCGCACGCGCCCAGAAACAGCACCGCAAACGCGCCAAGGAGCGCCGATTTTATTTTATTTTTCATTTTGGCTTCCTTTTGCGGTTTTGCTCGTTTTGGCAGGCTTTGTTTGCTTGTTTTTCAAATTTTGCTTGCTCGTTTGCTCGCTTAAATTTGAGCTTCTGTCGTTTAAATTTGACTCGTTCGCGACCGCTTTTTCCTGCGACTTCGAGCCTAAATTTGCCGCAGTTTTGCCCGTTGCGCCAGCCGTTTTACCGTTTTGGTTTAGCAAAAACATCGCGTAGCCGCGCGACTCGGGATAGAGCTCGGCCTCTTTTTCGACGTAGGCTTTAAATTTCGCCCCGTTTCCTTGCGAGAGATAGAGCAAGCCTAGATGCGCGTATAGTCCGGGAGGGACCTTGGCGGCTCTTTGATAGGCTTTTTGCAAACTCTCCTCGAGTGCGGCGATCTGCGCACCCGCGTCGCCCTCTTCGGTTAGATACTCGTAGACCGAGCCCGTGTATGCGCCGTCCCAGTAGTATAGCTGCCTAGGCGAGTCGTCTGCGCAGCCAGATAGTAGCATGGCGGCGGCGGAGGCGAGCGCGAAATTTGCTAGAGTTTTAAAGCGCAAAATTTATCCTTATTTCGCGTTAAAGGCGCCGCTTTCAAGCCCGCGCGTTAGGTTATTTACGGCCTCGATGATGGCTAGGCTTAGTACCTTGCCGTTTAGCGTAGAATCATAACCCGCGCTTCCGCCAAAGCCCAGCACTTCGCGGTTTGAGAGCTCGTACTCGCCCGCGCCCTGGGTGGAGTAGATCACCTCGGAGTTTTTCACGTCTACGACGTTAAGGTTTACCTTCGCGTAGGCGGTTTGGGTTTTGCCTTTACCAAGGATGCCAAAAAGCTGGTGATCGCCAGTCGTTTTGCGGCCAAACTCCGTCACATCGCCCGTGATGACGTATCTTGCGCCCTTGATATTTTGCGCCTCTTTGTTTAGCGCGCTTTCTTCTTTGATGGCGCGCATGTTGCTGCGGTCAAGCACCGAAAAGCGCCCGCTTTGTTGTAAATTTGAGATTAGGATGGTTTGGGCTTGGTTGCCTAGTCTGTCCTCGCCGTCTGAAAATACGCCGTTTTGGTATGAGGACTGGTTGCTAAAGCGGCCGATCGAGACGGCGATCTTTTGTCCTTGATAGTTGGTGTTTATGGTTTGAACTTTTGGCGTTTCGACTACGCGCGATCTCTCCGTCGCGCAGCCGGTTATCAGTATCGCGGCGCACGCGGCTAGTAAAAATTTTACATTCGTTTTCATATCGCTCCTTTAAATTTTGATTTGCGTTATTATCTTATCTGTTTTATGCTTAAAAATAGATACTGCAATCGCCCGTCCGTAAAATCTCTAGCGCGGCTAATCTCTACGTTAGCTAAAACGCTTTTTTAGATTGTTAAAAGCTAGTTCGAGCGCCTTTACTTCATGCCCAAGCTCTTCTATGACCTCTTTTCTAAGATCCAAGTTCTTGGCTATAAAATCAGAAAAATTTAGTGATAGAACAAAAACATCTTCGCTACTAAAGCGATATTCGATATCCTCAAACGTAAAAACTTTTGCCGAAAATTTAACGTTCGCCCAAGCTATCCTTTTCACTTTTAAAAATCCACTTTGAAGATAAACGGCTTTTGTCGTAATTAGGGCGTTTTTAAAGATGATAAGCGGCAACTCTATCGGTAGGTCGTTTCTTTTTAGTCCGAGTTTGTGTCGTTTTAAAAATTTATTCGCCGCCTCGAATAAGCTATAATGGCTATTGCGTTTGGTCTCGTTAAAATACGAAACGCAAGCGTAAAAGACTTCGAGCAATATGCCGCTTGACGAATCTTTATATAAAGTATCGTCGCCTTTAAGCGTAGTAAACGGCGTTACGATATCTTTTTCGGTTTCGCTAAACAGATAATTTAAATTTCTAAACGGAGCGTAAAATTCCTCATAAAAAATATTTAGAATTTGCGTAAAATCCTGAGTATTTAAGCCGAGTTTGGCGCACTCTTCTTTGTAATATTTTCTTTTTTTCTCATAAAGCTCTTTTTGCTCGCGGGTTTCATTTTTGTCTAGGCGCTTTTCTAGAATAGGAACCAGTTTTTCTTTCGCATTATCTACACTGTTCTCCCAGATGCCGCTCATTTGAAATATATCGTAAGGAAGCGTTAGGGCATTATAAGCGAGCCTAAGATTGCTTATTATTTCATAGTCGTCCTCGTTGTCTTCGTCATCCTCTTTTTTCTCAAAGCTGTTTTTGTATAGCTCTCCAAGCATAAAGCTGGCGATAAATTCGTCCCAGCCGTTAAATTCGCTAAGAATTTTTTCACCGTAGAAATTTACGATTTTTTCATATTTTTTTTGACTCAAATATAAATCTTCAAAGCCGATTATCGCCAATGCTATTATGGATGCGTAATCGTAAGCTCTTATGTTTTGTTTTTCGCAAACGGCGAGTATATCGCTCGTATCGGCGCAGAATTCGATAAATTTGCGTAAATTTTCATTTTTATAAAAATCCTCGGCGATTTGCATAAATTCGGCTTTTTTGTCGACAAAGTCATCTTCGCTAAAATCGTCTTTATCAAAGGATACGCCGAAATTTTTAAACTCTTTTTTTATCTCCTCATCGGTTAAAATTTTATTAAACTCATCAAAGCTTAGCGTCTCAAGCTCGTCCTTTATCTTATATAAAAAGTTAAATAAAATGCATTCGTAAATATGCTTGTCCAGCTTTTTTATATAGTTAATAATATCTTCTTCTAAAACTACTTGGTAAGTTTCCCGCAGTGCGTTTGGGGGATCTGTAAAAACTACTCTCGTAGTCCTCGGAAATACAAAAAAATCGCTCTTTTAACAGCTCCTTGCAAAAGAAAACGTTCTGCAAATCATACGCCTTAAGAGGAAAAGCGAAAATGTTGTTGGGGTTAAAAATCTTATTCATTCATTACTCCTTAAATTTATTTTAATAACTATTATTGCGCCGCGTTTGTGATTTATGACATAGCGCAAAATAAATCAAACCGCGCTATAAGCCGTAAATCGCCGTTAAATTTGATATGCTTTGCGCTTGATTTAGCTTAAATTTGCCCGCGCAAGCCGTCTAAAATCAAATTTAACAAAAACGCTTCGCTTAAATTTGATTGCGTTATACTCTGCCGCCGAATTTTACTTGGAGCTTAAATTTAGCCCGCGTAAAATTTAGCTCGATATAACGCCGAATTTGCCGAATATGCCGCCGAGTAAAATTTAAAATCGGCGCCGCAGCAAGGTCTAATTTATCAAAATCGTCGTTTCGCGAAAGTCGAATTTGATCCAAAGCAAATCCGCAAACGGCGGAGTCGCTTACAAAATCTCCGCCTCTTTGGTTGCGTTTACCGAGCTTAGCGCGATGCGGTCGCCTGGTTTTAGCTCGCTTAGATTTACCGTTTTGCCGTCCTTTTGTACTCGGACGAAATTTGAAATCTGCGCGAAAAAGGACTCCTGCTGCGCGTATGCGGCGCGGGCGAGTTTTAGCGCGTTTTCAAATTTGAGCAGTTTAGTTTGCGCGGCGGCGTCTAAAGCCTGTCTTAAATTTAGCAAAATTTGCTCCTTGCGAGCGATTTTTTGCTCTAAACTCGCCTGAGAAAATCTCGCTCTCATCATCGCTAGAGCGTTAAATTTACGCTCCCAAACGCGCACAAAAGCCGCGTCCGCCGCCTCGCTTAGCCTATCTATGCTTTGCATTAGCTCGCCCGTATCCGGTAGCAGCGCAGCCATCGCCGCACTTGGAGTCGGGGCGCGAAAGTCCGCCGCAAAGTCGCTGATCACGTAATCAATCTCGTGTCCGACGGCCGAGATCACGGGCGTGCGCGCGGCGTAGATCTCGCGGGCTAAATTTTCGTCGTTAAAGCACCACAGATCCTCTCTGCTGCCGCCTCCTCGCGCCAGTACGATCGCGTCAGCACCGCTTGCGTCGGCTCTTTTTAGCGCGCGTATGAGCGAGGCGGGTGCGGTTTCGCCTTGCGTTAGCGAATCAAAAATTATGATTTCCGCTAGCGCCCAGCGTCCGTGCGCGATACGTAGCATGTCTTGCAGTGCGGCTGAGGTTTTTGATGTTACGAGTGCGATCTTGCGCGGAAATTTGGGTAGCGGTTTTTTGCGCGAGATATCAAAAAGCCCTTCGCTCTCAAGCCGTGCTTTTAGCTGTTTAAACGCAAGCTCGAGCTCGCCCTCGCCGCTGGGGCGTATGAGAGTCGCGATAAACTGATAGCTGCCGCTTGGCGAGTAGAGCGAAATTTTGCCGTAGAGAGCGACTTTCATGCCGTCTGCGACGTCAAATTTGAGCTTAGCGGCGTTAAATTTATAAATGACCGCCGAGATCGCGGCCTTTTCGTCTTTTAGCGTGAAGTACCAGTGGCCCGAGCCGTGTTTAACGAGCCGCGAGATCTCGCCCTCTACCTCGACGTACGAAAATGTCGTCTCAAGTAGCGTTTTGGCTTGCTCGTTTAGCTCGCTGACGCTTAGCACTCACGGGCCTTTTGCGCGATGAAAAGGGTAGAAATATCCATCGAAAAGCTCTTGCAAAGGCGCATCTCAAAGCCGGCTGCAGCGAGCTCCTGGGCAAAGCTTTTGGCGTCTAAAAAGCCCTCGATCGAGCTTGGCAGGTACTCGTAGGCTTCTTGATTTTTGGAGATAAAGCCGCCGATTTTAGGCAAAATTTTACCTAGATAAAAGTCGCGAACGCTCGTTAAAATCCCGCTTTTTTTACGTTTGGTAAACTCAAGCACCACGACATACCCGCCCATTTTTAGCACTCTGTTAAACTCTCTTAGTGCGGCTTCTCGCTCGACCACGTTTCTGATGCCGTAGCTGATGCTCAGCACGTCCACCGAGCCGCTATCAAGCGTCGTTTGAGTCGCTAGCGCCTCGATAAATTTAAACTCGGGAAATTTTTGTTTGGCGACCGCGAGCATGCCGCTTGAGGGATCGACGCCGATTAGATTTTCGATTTTTACGTTAAATTCGCCCGCCGTCTTTTGCCAAAAGCCCATCATGTCGCCCGTGCCACATGCGACGTCCGCGATATTTACGCTTGAGTCTTTGAAATTTGACAGAACCGTTTTGCACGCGATCTTGCGCCAGCTCACGTCCGCGCCCATGCTTAGCACGCGGTTTGCCAGATCGTAGGTGGGTGCGATGTCGTTAAACATCTGAACTATTTTTTCTTGTTTTTCCATTTTTTCTCTTTAGATATAGTAGATTTTTAAGCCGCGCGAAAGCTTTGTGAGGCTTTTTAAAATTTTAGGCTTTGAGTCTAAAATTTCGCTTCGCAGCTCGTAGATTTTTTTGTAAATTTTAGCTTGGAGTTTGTCTATGCGCTTTTGTTCGGCGCCGCTTTTTACGTGCGCTAGCAGGCCTAGCCAGATGTCGGCGTCTTGTAGCGAGCCAAATGTTTCTTGTAAAATTTTGCTTTTCTTAAAACATTTTTTAGCTGCAGCAAAACCAAAACTGCCGCCAAAAATCTCGCTTAGATACCTTAGCCGTTTTATCTCGATGCGGCACTTGTGAAACTGCGCGTTTTCGGTTGTTTGGCTCAAATTTGAGAGAGATTTTTTGAGGCGTAAAATTTGAGCTCGTATGGATTTTGCGGCGAGTTTTTTTATCGGCGCGTCTCCTAGCTCGCCTTTAAAAAAGTCGCTTCCTTCGCGTAAAAACACCTCCCAGTCGCGCAAAATTTCGTTCGCTTCCTCGCTTTGTAGCTCGGCTTGGACGCTTTTGGCTAGAGTTGCGCTTAAATTTTCTAGCTCGCTAGCTAGCGACTCAAAGCCTTTTTGGCTTTGCAAAAACTCGCAAAATACATCTATATCGCGCTTTTGGTTGGTTAGCTCGGCTAGTTTTTTAAAATTTAGCAGAAAATAACAAGCTGTTTTTCGGTCAAAAACGGGAGTGAAAATTTTAAGCAAAGAGCGCGTTTTGCGCAGATTTACGCGGATCTGGTGCAGCGCCTTGGCATCGCCAGAGCTTGCGTATTCGCTTAGGTGTTTACGAAGCATCGTAAATATCTGAAAAAACACCGTCCGCATCGCGTCCATCGCACCGATGTAGCTTGGTAAATTTAGCTCCAGCTCTGGGCTATTTTGTAAAATTTCAATGCTCTTTTGCGCGTCAAATTTACCATGCGGCAGGCCAAAAAGTGCTAAATTTTTATTTTTATAGTGTTCGTCTTCCGTGACTTCGCTGATTACGCGCGCGGCGATAAACTCGGGCAGGCTAAACTCCGCTGCTTCGCGCTTGCTTACAAACTCGGCCTCAAAAGTAACAAGCCCCTCTAAAGCGCCGTGAAAAATATCGACGTTGCAAGCAGCGCCGTCAAGCTGAAATAAAAATCTCGTCTTTTTTATCGGAGTGGCGACCGCGTTTTTTAGGGCTTTTTTAAAGCTTTTGGCGTCAGTTTCGCTCTCGTTTTCCTCGCGCGCTAGACCGACGCCTGATTTTTGCGTGATCGTAAAAACGCCCGAAGCCTCGCGAAATCTAATCTCCTCAAGCGGAGTGATTTTGACGTAAATTTGCGTCACATCTTTTTGCTGGACGTCGATGTCGCGGGCTTTTAGCTCGTTTATGACGGCGGCGTCACGCAGGATAAATTTACGCTCGATCTCTATCAAATTTCGCTCCTTAATATGAAAAATTGTATCAAAAGGTAGCTTAAAGTGTAAAATTTGCGCCCTTTTGCTACCGCCCTTGCGACGCGAAATGATTTTTTAACGCAAATCACGCTAAAATCAGCTCAAATTTGAAAGGAGTTTTGGATGAATAGAAAGCTAAATTTTAGCGCGGGCCCTTCGGCTCTGCCTCTTAGCGTGCTGGAGCGCGCGCAAAACGAGCTCACCGACTATCAGGGCAAGGGCTTTTCGATAATGGAAATCAGCCACCGAAGCAAGATTTTTGAAGAGGTGCACTACGGTGCGATGGCAAAGGCGCGCGAGCTATACGGCATCGGCGAGGAGTTTGACGTGCTATTTTTGCAAGGCGGCGCGCATTTGCAGTTTGCGATGATACCGCTAAATTTAGCCGCCAAAGGCGTCGCGCAGTACGCAGACACGGGCGTCTGGACGAGCAAGGCGATCAAAGAGGCCGCAAACGTCGGTATCGCGTACGAAGTAGTCGCCAGCAGCAAGGAAACCTCCTACGACCGCATACCCGAGGTTAAATTTAGTGATGACGCCGCATACGGCTACGTCTGCACAAACAACACCATCTACGGCACGCAGTACCGCGAGCTGCCTCGCTCCAAAGCTCCGCTAGTAGTCGATGCGTCGAGCGATTTTTTCTCGCGGCCGGTTGATTTCACGGACGTGGGGCTGCTATACGGTGGCGCGCAGAAAAATGCCGGCCCAAGCGGCGTAACCGTCGTCATCATCCGCAAAGATATGCTAGAGCGAGCTTGCATGGAGCGCACTCCGACGATGCTTTGCTACGACACGCACGCGTCGGCCGCGTCGCTATACAACACGCCTCCGACATTTGGTATATATCTGCTAAATTTGACGCTGGGCTGGGTGCAGGAACAGGGCGGTTTATCGGCGATAAACGAGATAAACGAGCAAAAGGCGGCGCTGCTTTACGGCGCGATCGATGGTTCTGGCGGCTTTTACAAAGGTCACGCGCAAAAAGATAGCCGCTCGCTGATGAACGTTAGCTTTACCATCGCAAACCGCGAGCTGGAGGCGGCCTTTATCGCCGAGTCCGAAAGTGCGGGCATGCTGGGCCTAAAAGGGCACCGTCACGTGGGCGGTATCAGAGCCTCGATATACAACGCCGTGAGTACCGAAAACGTGCGAACTTTGGCTGAGTTTATGAAAGAATTTGCTAGGAAAAACGGGTAAATTTGACTATACGCGCCGCGCGAATTTGGATTTGTTTCGGGCAAATTTAAACTCGGGGGTTTAAATTTGTGGCGCGCCAAATTTTGCTTTTTACTCAAATTTAAGCGGCTTTGGCTTGAGGTCGGTCGCTTAAATTTGCTTTGGTTTTACGGCGAGTCGGTCTTAAATTTGCCGAGTTAAATTTAGCTCGCGTCCGTCGTTAGGTCTGGAGCGACGATCCAAACGATACGGAAATACCAAAAGACGACTGGAAGCGCAAGATGAGGCGGTTTTTTAGCTTAGAGTAATTTTGTCAAATTTGTGTATAAACACGCTTTTGAGATAAAGATTGCGCCGTAAATTTTATGCGCTTGGTGCGCGGCTTTTGCCTCTTAAATTTTTTATCAAATTTTCCGCTCAAATTAGCCCCTAGCAAACGCAAATTTTACAAATAAAATCATCTTTTTATCTCCAAATTTATCTTACCGTTTGCCTCTGAAAATTTATATTCCAGCCCGTCCGAGCAATAGCTTATGCTTTTACTCTCGCAAATTTGCTTCTCGCGAGATGCTATCTTTTCTAGCATCGGCGGCAGCTCCTTGGCGATCAAAAGCTTGATAGACATCTCTAGGCCGTGCGTTAGCTTTTTTAGAAACCTGCCGTCAAGCTCGCTCTCATCTTTTATCATATGCAAGGTTGCGTCAAAGCCGAGTTTGCGTAGCTCCTCGTAGAGCTGCACTTTCTCATCGGGCGGCGCGCAGTGGTCGTTTACGGCGCAGTGGTAGCCGACATAGATAGGCTTTGGATACTCGCTTTGGGCTTTTAGATGCGCGGCGTCTAGGGCGTTTCGTATATCTTCGCGCGCTTGCGAGAAATATCGAGGCGAGGATTTATCCAGTAGCGTCCACATCGTTTTGGTAAAGACGTAAATTTTGATATTTTTAAAATATATATCGGTCGAGTATTCGCGAAATTTGAGATAATCCGCCTCTTTGCCTAGGCCTATTAGTTCCCAGTTTAGCTTCGCGTAGCTGCTGTTGTCGATGAGACCGTCTACGAGCCACGGCGCAAATTTGGCCGTTAAGGCGTTTATGTAGGCGCCGTGCGAACTACCGACTAGGACTACGGGTAGCTCGTCTATGTCGGTCGCGGATTTAAACGGCGGATCTGCCTTGATAAAAAGCGCGGCATTTATCACGTCTTGGGCCTGCATAACGCCGAAATTTTGATACTCGTTTTTGGTCGGTTGCAGCGTTACGGATATTTCTAATTTAAAATCGCTCGGCAAACCGCCGCTTGATTTTATATTGCCCAAGTAGTCATCCAGCACCGAAAGCGCGTCGTAGCTGATATCGCTTGGGATTTCTATACCGATTTTCGAGCATTTGTTTTTAAGGATGATTTTGTCTAAATCGTTTAAAAAATACGTCGCTCCCGTTTGCGGTCTGTTGCCGATACAGTGGTAGTTCACGCTAGCTACCGCTACGTTAAATTCGCTAGCTACGAACTGCGCTAAATGCTCTCTATAGTTTTCGTTCGCATCGCCGCCAAGCCCAGGCACTATGAAAACTAGGGCTCTAACGGGCTTTTCATCATCGTAGCAAAGCTTAAACTCAAGTAGCGAATCTCGCTTTACGCCAAGCTCTACGTCGTCGCAGGAGGGTATCTCGTATGTTTTATTTATTATCATGATTTTGCTGCGGTAGATTTTGTTCTTTTATCTCTAAATTTATCTTGTCGTTCGCTTCAAAAAATTTATATTCTAAATCGTCTGAAACGTAACTTATGCTTTTATCCTCGCAAGACTGTTTCGGTCGAGCTGTGATTTTAGCCAGCATCGGCGGAAGCTCTTTTGAGATTAGCGTTTTTATCGACATATCTAAACCGTGCGTTAGCGTTTTAATAAATTTACCGTCAAGCTGACTTTCGTTTTCTATTATATTTAGAGTAGCGTCGTAACCTAAATTTTTCAGTTCGTCGTAGAGTCGTTGTTTTTCGCTAGCCGGAGCGTAAAAATCGTCATAAGCGTAATGATAGCTAGTATAAATTTGCTTTTTATAGCCGCTTTGGACTTTGAGGTGTTGCGGCATTAGAATTTCTCTTATATATTTCCTCGACTTGGAAAAATAAGCCGGCGAAGCCTTGTCTAGCGTCCAATGCGTCTTGTCGAATAAATAAAGCTCGATATTGTGATAGCATTCGCTGGTGTAACCGCTGTAATATTTCATATAATCTATCTCTTTGCCAAAGCCGATAAAAGGCCAGTGGGCTAGCGCATAGCTACTATTATCTATGACGCCGTCTATAAGCCACGGGGCGATCTTGGCGGCCATATGTGATAGATAGCCTCCGTGCGAGCTACCGATCATGACGACTGGTAGGTCGTTTATGTCGGTTGCGCACTCAAAAGGAGCGTTGGCTTTTACGAAAAGTAGCGCATTGATCAAATCCTGCGCCTGCATAATGCCGAAATTTTGATATTCGTTTTTAGTCGGTTGAAGGGAAATTGATAGTTTAAGCGACAAGTCTTGAGGTACTGTCTTATCGCGTTTTCTTGCGTCTATTAGATTGTCGATATCAAGCAGGGTTTGCGTATCGATTACGCTTAAATTTTCCGGGAGCTCTATGCCACACCTGGCGCATTCTTTTTTTAATATCGATCTATCTAAATCGTCAAAAAATATCGTCGCTCCTGTTTGCGGTCTATCGCCGATACAGTGGTAGTTTACGCCTACTACGGCTACGCTAAATTCGCTCGCGACAAACTGCGCTAAGTGCTCGCGGTAGTTGCTGTCTGCGTCTCCTCCGTAGCCAGGGATTATAAAAACTATTGACGAGACCGGCTTTTTGGTATCAAAGCAAAGGTTAAACTCTAGCAGGCTTTCGCGCTTTATATTAAGCTCGGTATCGTCGCAGGAGTGGATTTTATACGTTTTTTTAACTACCGTGCCGTTTTGCCATATTTTTGAAACTTGTAGATTGATTTTATCGTTAGATTCAAAAAATTTATACTCTAAATTTTCCGAGATATAGGTTATGCTTTTATCCTCGCAAGGTTGTTTAGGGCGAGCTGCAATCTTGGTTAACATCGGCGGAAGTTCTTTTGAGATCAGCGTTTTTATAGACATATCAAAGCCGTGAGTTAGCGATTTGATAAATTTACCGTCAAGCTCGCTTTCGTCTTTTATTATTTTTAATGTCGCATCTATGCCACAGACGTTAAATTCGTTATAAAGTTCCGATTTATCAGCTATAGGAGCGATGTCGTCTCCGGCATAGTGATAGCTTAGATAAATCGGCTTTGGATATTTGCTTTGGGTTTTTACGTGGTCTAAATTTAAAATATAACGTATCTTTTCGTGCGCTGGCATAAATCTCTTATCGGAGCCATCTTTTAAGGTCCAAAGCGTCTTGTCGGAGATGAAAAAATTTATATGTTTAAAAAGCATATCGTTTGATGAGCAGCAGTGATTCATATAGTCAAGCTCCTTACCAAATCCCACGATCCTAAGCGGATACTTGGCGTAGCTACTGTTATCTATGATGCCGTCTATGAGCCACGGAGCGATCTTGGCGGCCATATGCGATAGATAGCCTCCGTGTGAGCTACCGATCATGACGACTGGTAGTTCGTTTAAATTTTTAATCACTTTAAACGGCGCATTTGTCTTTATAAAAAGTAGGGCGTTTATCAAATCCTGCGCCTGCATAATGCCGAAATTTTGGTATTCGTCTTTTGCCGGATCAATCGTAAGGGATAAATTTAAAACAAAATCTTTTGGAAATGCTCCGCTATTTTTATTGTTGTCTATATAGTTACTAACCGCAGACAAGACGCCGTTTAGCTTATCGAAATTTTTTAGCGAGCTTAAATCTCCGCCTAATTGCAGGTTTATTTCTCGACATTTTTCTCTTAAAATTTCTTGATCAAATTCGTCCATGTAGTATCTAGCGCCCGTAACTAATCTGTTATAGATATGGTGATAATCTACATTGATCACAGCTACGTTAAATTCTCTCGCAGTAAATTCGGCTAGGTGGTCTCTATATGCTTTATCGACGTCGCCGCCGCATCCAGGCACTATAAAAACTATGGCGTTAACCGGCTTATCGTCATCGTAGCACAGTTTGAAGTTTAATTTCGTAGAGCGTTTAACGCCCAGCTCCATATCGTCGCAAGAGTTGATTTCGTAGATTTTACTGACTACCATTTTTGCCTTCCGTGATTTTTTGTATTATACCTCTGCCGAGCTAAATTTAGCTTTTTTGGTCGAGTTTAATCGGTCGATCGTAAGCTATGCGGTGGTTATACTAAGGATTATGGAATCGATTTTTGGTTTTGATCAATTTAAGCGTAAGATTTAAATTTTAACTGTAAGATTAAAAATTATTTGCGGTTTCGCCACCAAATTTAAGTAGAGCCGAACCCCAAGTAAAGCCGCCGCCGAAGGCATCTAGTAAAAGTAGATCACCTTTTTTGAGCCTGCCTTCTTCGTATGCGTCGTTCATCGCCATAGGTATAGAGGCTGAGCTTGTGTTGCCGTATTTTCCTACGGTTACGACACACTGTTCGTTTGTAAAATTTAAGCGTTGCTTGACTGCTTCGATGATGCGTAAATTTGCCTGATGAGGTATAAAAAGATCGATTTTATCGCTTGAAATTTGATTTTTTTCTAGGATATCTACGACGTCTTTAGTTAGCGTCTGGACGGCGATTTTAAAGACTTCATTGCCCGACATTTTGATAAATTTCTCTTCTCCGCCCGGAGTTATGAGTAGGTTTGCGTAGTTGCCGTCGGCTGCGGTATGAACGTCGATGATCTCGTTTTCTTCGCCTGCGCTTACGACCGCGGCGCCTGCTCCGTCGCCAAATAGTATGCAAGTCGTTCTGTCTGTCCAGTCGACAATCTTACTTAGTTTTTCGGCTCCGATTATCAATACGTTTTTTTTGCTTCCGCTTTCAATCAGTGATTTTGCAAGCTCAAGTAGATAAATAAAACCAGTGCACGCCGCGCTTATATCAAATGCCGTAATAGCATTTATGCCTAAATTTTTAGCGATTTTACACGCCGTTGAGGGCATACAAAAGTGATCTGGCGAGATTGTTGCACAGATAACCGCATCGACATCTTTTGCGGTCAAATTTGCTCTTTCAAGCGCTATCCTTGCCGCTTTCGTACCAAGATCGCTCGTATCTTCGTCCTGCGCTATGCGTCTTTGGCTGATGCCGGTGCGTTTAACTATCCATTCGTCGTTGGTTTCCACCATTTTTTCAAGGTCGAAATTTGTTAAAATTTTAGGTGGAGCGTATGCGGCTATGGATATTAGCGAGGCTTTTGGCATTAAATTTTTCTTTGTAATTTCATTTTGCGAAGTGCGACAGCTCGTCTTCGATAACTTTGTTTATATCGGAGTTTGCGAATTTTAGAGCTTGAAATATCGCATTTTTTATAGCTTTTGGTGTGCTTTTACCGTGGCTTATTATGACGCAGCCGTTCACGCCAAGTAGCGGTGCACCGCCATATTCGTCGTAATCAACTTGCTGTTTTAGGGTTTTAAAAACTTTTTTCATTAGAAGTGAGCCTGCTATAGCGACTGGGGATTTTTTAACGTGTTTTTTGATGATTTTTGTTATAGCGTCGGCTACGCCTTCACTTGTTTTTAGTAGGATATTTCCGACAAATCCATCACAAATCACGACATCGACGCTTCCGTCAAAAACCTGATTTCCTTCGGCGTTACCCACGAAGCTATCAAGTTTTGAAATCATTCCAAAAGCTTCTTTGGTGACTTCGTTACCTTTACTGCTCTCTTCGCCGTTTGAAAGAAGTCCTAGTTTAGGAGATTTTATTTTTAAAATTTCTTTTGCATAGGCTTCGCCCATTATCGCAAATTGAAATAGATGCTCGGGCCTGCAGTCCACGTTTGCGCCGACGTCCAAAACTAGGGTATTACCGCCCGTTACGTTAGGCATTAGCGTCGCTATCGCCGGTCTGGAGACGTTTTTAAGTCGTCCGACACGAAGTGTGGCAAGACTCATAGTGGCTCCGCTGTGTCCTGCTGAAACTACGGCCATAGTTTGTTTATTTTTAAGTAGCTCGATAGCCTTAAAAATACTGCTTTCTTTTCGCTTTAACGCATCGGTGGCGCCGTCGCTCATGGAAACGACCTCGTCGGCTTGAATAAATTTTACGTATTGTTTTAAATTTTGCGGAACGAGGCTTTCTAAAATTTTCGTATCGCCTACCAAAACGGCTTCAAATTTTACTTCTTTTAAAGCCTCGATCACGCCGCCGATAATAGGTTGCGGACCGAAGTCGCCGCCCATCGCGTCAATGCAAATGCTGGTCATTTGTATTAATACTCTCCGGTAGTTTTATTTACGCGGTGAGGCATTTTCCATGAGCCGTCTTTATCTTTTACGGGAACCGGAAGCGTTACTTTGTAGTGCGTTCTTCTCTTTGCCGCGCGAGTATGACTTACTCTTCGTTTAGGTACTGCCATTTTATTCTCCTTTATAGATTTTTACATTTATCACAATAAAAATAATCGCTCTTAAAAGCTTCTATTTCGCTTGTTAATACTTCTTCTAAATTTACAAAACCGTCGAAAAACTCTACTACATCGTCGAGATTTTCTTCTTTGTCTTTATAAATTCCGTCGCTTAATATCAAATTTATATCTTCATTAAGTCTTAAATTTATATCTTCGCCGCATCGGTCGCAGTTGTGAGCTATTTCGCCTACGATTTTACCTTTACAGCTAACTAAATTTTGAGTTACTCTTTTTAGTTCGCCGTTAAAATTTACTCCGTCCGAGTTTAGCTCGAATGGCATTTGGTTATTTGCGATTTTGGCGAAAGATATTTTCAAAATTTAACCTAAATTTAGCAAATTTCTCTTGTTGCAAAGAAAAATGCGATCTCGTTTTTAGCGTTTTCTAGGCTGTCGCTACCGTGAACGGCGTTTGCGTCGATACTCTCTGCAAAGTCGGCTCTAATGGTGCCAGGTTTTGCTTCTTTTGGATTTGTTGCACCCATTAGATCGCGATTTTTAGCTACCGCATCGTCGCCCTCAAGAACCATAACTACGACCGGTCCGCTCACCATAAAATCAACCAAATCGTTGAAGAAAGGTCTGTCTTTGTGAACTGCGTAAAAAGCTTTTGCATCGCATGCGCTTAGTTTGACTTTTTTCATAGCGGCGATTCTTAGCCCGTTGCTTTCGAATCTATCCACGATTTTTCCGATAACGCCCTTTTTTACGGCATCAGGCTTAATAATAGAAAGCGTTTGTTGCATAAAATTTCCTTTTTGTGGTTTTTATAAGGCGGTGATTATATCAAAAAAAAATTAAATTTCAAAATAAGCCCCGCAAAATGGCTTAGATGCGTAGCTTACGAGATGACGGCAGTTTCGCCCGTTCTCATATCTGCAGTTATCTCGGCGCGAGAAGGCTGTCCTGCAAAAGGAGCGTCCCAAACGATGCAACCGTCGGTCGGACAGGCTGAGGCGCATGCCGGCTCGTCGTTATAGCCTACGCACTCGACGCATTTGTCGGCGTAAACGTAGTATGCGTCCTCACCGGTCGGGTTATCCGCGTCGTCTACGATAGCGCTCGTCGGGCACTCGTCGATGCATGAGCCGCAGCTGATGCAAATATCTGTTATTTTTACTGCCATTTTTTATCCTTTTTGGTTAAAATTTTCGCAAGAATATCAAAAACTAAGTAAATTTGATATTAAATTTTTGCGTTAAATTTAAAAACGAAAACGTTAAATTTTTAGCTCTTTTTAATCTTTAGATGATATAATTTCGCTACAAATAAAAATTATTAAGGAGAAAAAATGTTAGTAACAAAAAAAGCACCTGACTTTACAGCTGCAGCAGTTTTAGGAAGCAATCAAATCGTAAATGATTTCAACCTATATAAAAATATCGGCGAGAAAGGCGCGGTAGTATTCTTCTACCCTATGGACTTTACATTCGTTTGTCCTAGCGAGATCATCGCGTTTGATAAAAGATACGACGAATTTAAAGCTCGCGGTATCGAAGTTATCGCAGTTTCTTGCGACAACCAGTTCTCACACTTTGCGTGGAAAGAGACTCCAGTAAACAAAGGCGGTATCGGCAAAGTTCGCTTTCCGATCGTAGCTGATATGACAAAATCAATCGCTCGCGGTTTTGACGTACTTCTAGAAGACGCTGGCGTAGCACTTCGCGGATCATTCCTACTTGACAAAGACGGCACAGTTCGCCACGCAGTTATAAACGACCTACCACTTGGCAGAAACATCGACGAAATGATCAGAATGGTAGATACTATGCTATTTACAAATGAGCACGGCGAAGTTTGCCCAGCTGGCTGGCACAAAGGTGATAAAGGCATGAAGGCCGATACCGCAGGCGTCGCAGACTACCTATCTCACAACGCAGATAAATTATAATCATCCAGATTTAAGGGCGAGGGCTCGCCCTTAGTGCTTCTTTTCTACATCTTTACATCAAAACGACATTAAGTTTAATACAAAATATCAGTACTTAAATGAAAAAATAAGGATTTTTTACTATAATCTAGTTTTAAACTTTATTCGGAAGGAATCATATTTCAGATGAACGGCACGTATAACGACAGCTCTTTTATGCGCGAGGACGCTGTAAACGTATTTGCTAAAGTGTTAAAAGATAACCGTCGGGTGCACTTTCTAAATCTTTACAATGGCGTAAAAGTCGAGTGCATGGGTGAAGTAGAGCATATAGAAGACGATACGGTCGTCTGCAAGGTAGCATTAGAGCAAATTTTGGCCATGAAAGAGGAACAAAACGCCTATATCGTACGCGATGAATATTTTTCCGAAAATTTAAGGGCGGATATCATCGGATTTGATCTTGCAAATTTGACCGTAACGCTACAAAATTTCACGTATATGAAAAATTTGCACGCGAATTTAAGAAAATATCAGCGCGTATATCCGGATCGTTACACCAAGGTGATCCTCACACAAAACGGTAGCGAAATACAGGGCAATCTATACGACATCTCAAGGGGAGGCCTAGGCGTCGTTAGCTTGGATGACGGCGGATTTAAAGAGGGCGAGCTTATAAATGCTAAATTTGAGCTATGCATACTGGACGAGGCGAGCGGCTCTAATAAAAACATAAAAATAGATACCGATCTAAAACTTGTCGCAGCGCTAAAATATAAGGGCGCGATGAGATATTGTTGTCAGCTAGCCGATAAAGACGGCGCAGGCGAAGATATAGCAAAATTTACTAAAAAACGCGTAATAGAAACTCTAGAAGAACTAAACGAACAGTTAAAAACTTACCAATAAATTTAACGCAAAACTAAAAGGCGAGCATTGCGCTTGCCTTTTTAAATTTTACCCGCTTCGATTTCAAATTTACCCCGCAGCTTCACCCGAAATTTAATCAAAAATCAGTAAAATAGCCCAAAATTTACAAGGAAATTTCATGAAAACAATTCAGGAAAATTTAAAGCTATTTTACGTCGGCCTCAAAGACAAAGAGCCGTTTTTTTACAAAAACAAAGACCTCACGACGCATGCAGCCATCATCGGCATGACCGGTAGCGGCAAAACTGGTCTTGGTATCGGCATCCTAGAAGAAGCCTGCATCGATAACATCCCGACCTTTATCATCGATCCAAAGGGCGATATGACAAACCTTGCCTTGGCATTTCCACAGATGCGCGCGCAGGATTTTGCGCCCTACGTCGATGAAAACGAAGCGCAAAACAAAGGCATGAGCGTGGATGAATTTGCTGCCAGCGAAGCGCAGACGTGGGCAAAAGGCATCGAAGGCTCGTTTCAAAGCCTAGAGCGCGTTGGGCTTTTTAAAGATAGTGCCGAGCTAAAAATTTACACACCAAAGAGCAGTAGTGGCGTCGGCGTGGCGTTGCTCGGTGATTTTGCGTGCCCGAATTTAGACGTAGGTAGCGAGGAGTTTAGCGAGTACGTAGGTTCCCTGGCCAGCTCCGTCCTCTCGCTCGTTGGCATAGAAAACGACGTAAACTCAAAAGAGCACCTGCTCATTTCAAACATTTTTACCATTAAATTTAGCCAGGGCGCGGACGTGAGCCTAGAGGAGCTCATCGGCTTTATCGCGACGCCTCCGTTTGCTAAGATCGGTGTATTTGACATGGAGAAATTTTACCCGAGCAGTGAGCGCATGAAACTAGCGGTTAAGATCAACACGCTGCTTGCAAGCCCTGATTTTCGCGCGTGGCTAAGCGGCGAGCGGCTAGACATCTCAAAGATGCTTTTTAACGCAAACGGCAAGGCAAAGTGCAATATCTTTACCATCTCGCATCTAAAAGACGGCGAGAGGATGTTTTTCGTGACGCTGCTGCTAAATGAAATCATCGCGTGGATGCGCAAAACCGAGGGTACGAGCTCGCTTCGCGCGGTGCTTTATATGGATGAGATTTTCGGATTTTTCCCGCCAAACGGCAACCCGCCTAGCAAAACCCCGATGCTAACTCTACTCAAGCAAGCCCGCGCACACGGCCTTGGCGTGATACTTAGCACTCAAAACCCGGTCGATCTTGACTATAAAGGCCTTAGCAACATCGGCACGTGGTTCATCGGGCGCTTGCAAACCGCGCAGGACAAAGCGCGCGTGATCGACGGTATGACGGGGCTTGCGGGCTCTGCAATGGATAAAGGCGAGATAGAAAATCTCATCTCAAATTTGCAAAAGCGCAACTTCCTACTAAAAAACATCCACGAGGACGGGCTATCCGTCATTTCGACGCGCTGGGCTCTGAGCTACCTAAAAGGACCGCTTAGCCGCGAGCAGATTTCAAATTTGATGAAAGAGCAAAAGAGCGGGCCAAATTTGAGCGGATCAAGCCCGGCAAAAAGCTCAAATTTCGCCGCCAAACCGGTGCTGTCGCCCGATATCGCTCAAATTTACACTGCAAGCTCAAATTTGCAGGAGGGCGGCGAGCTAGAGGGATATCTTTACGGTGAAGTCAAAGTGCGATTTTACGACGCCAAAAAGGGGCTTGACGAGGTTCGCGAGGTAAATTTCACGCTAAGGCTGGATGAAGCTCAAAAAAGCGCCGACTGGAGCGAAGCTAGCGAAAATATGCATTTTACCGCGGTTTCGGAGCCAAATTTTAAGCTCTCCTACGCGCCGCTACCGGGCTTTATCGCCGGAGCTAAAAATTTCAAAGAGCTAACCAAAAATTTCAAAGAATTTATCTATAGAAACTACAAGCTTAGGCTCTTTAGTGCATTAAATTTAAGCTCGGCGCCGGGCGAGAGCAAGGAGGAGTTTTACGTGCGTTTGGCTGACAAATGCAACGAAATTTTAGAGGCGCAAACGGCCAAGCTCACGGCTGAATTTGATAAGCAAAAAGCGCGATTGGAGGAGAAACTAAACCGCTCGGTCGCAAAGCTGGAAAAAGAGCAGCGAGACTTCAAGAGCAAAGGTATCGAGACCGCGATCTCGGTGGGAGCTAGCATTTTGGGCGCGATTTTTGGCAAAGGGCTGCTAAGTAGCGGCAACATCGGCAAAGTCGCAACCTCCGCGCGCTCGGCAAATAGCGTGCTAAAAGAGCGCAGCGACGTCAAACTAAGCGAGCAAGAAGTCGCCCAGCTAAATACGCAGATCGAGGAGCTGATGGCGAAATTTGAAGAAGACGCGAGCGCGCTAAAAGCCAAAAATGATGTGCAAAACGTGGAGGTGACGGAGGTGGAGGTTAGTCCGAAGAGTAGCGATATATACGACGAAAAACTCTATCTTCTTTGGAAGTAAATTTAACTTCTTACCAATAAAGTA
>ERZ773267.508-NODE-508-length-25810-cov-16.082664_pt1 | contig 25810 bp, 15 predicted proteins | sample MGYA00511959_ERZ773267 | MGnify/ENA primary metagenome ERZ773267 (study PRJEB29015, sample SAMEA2738165) | human oral metagenome | biome: human oral; feature: human-associated habitat; material: saliva | place: China | collected 2240 ... | reverse complement strand
GAGATGCAGACAACCTCTCGCTACGCGTCGAGAACGTCTGCATCTCTCGGAGAGGGACACTCTTTTATTGCACTTCGTTTTGGAACTTGCAGGTGTATCATTATCAACACATTCTCTTTTCAGTCTTATTGATAGTCGACTCACGCATCGGCTTGCGATGAAGAAATAAACGCCTTTTTCAAATGGTACTGTTCTCACTGCCAATATTATCTGTAAGGTTCTGTGCTATCTGTCGGGCGCAAGACCTCTGTCGGGTGTTGGGTGATGGGTGTTAGGTGTTAAGGATTAGCCATAGATGGGTGTTGGGTGATGGGTGTTAGGTGTTGAGGATTAGCCATAGATGGGTGATGGGTGATTGTTGTTAGGTGTTAATGATAAGCCAAAGAAGGGTGTTGGGTGATTGTTGTTAGGTGTTGAGGATTAGTTAAAGACGGGTGTTGGGTGATTGTTGTTAGGTGTTAATGATAAGCTAAGTTCGTCCATCTGTTACCCTGTCTCCCTCATACCCTGTCATGCCCTTCCCCTCTGTTACTCTCAGAACTTGTTCATCTGTTACCCTGTCTCCCTCATACCCTGTCATGCCCTTCCCCTCTGTTACTCCCAGAGCTTGTTCATCTGTTACCCTGTCTTCCTCATACCCTGTCATGCGCTGACCCTCTGTTACTCCCAGAACTAGTTCATCTGTTACCCTGTCTTCCTCATACCCTGTCATGCCCTTCCCCCCTGTTACTCTCAGAACTTGTTCATCTGTTACCCTGTCTCCTGTTCCTTTTCTATATAATAATGTATTTCTAAATTCCAGGTTGTTCATCTGTCATCCTTCCTCCTTTTACTCTTAACTTTTCGTTCTGGCTATGTTTCTCTGTCCATCGACCCTGTTCACCTATCTCTTTATCGGCTTTGATTTTTTTAATAGAAAACATTGAACATTTAACAGGATTATCATTAACTTTGCATGCGATAACAAAAAATATGACTATTAGATTAATTTGTATGAGTTTTAGAGTATAGTCGTCTTAGGCGAATAGCTTGAGGTGTCTTATACAAAATCCGCTTATTGATTAAAACACAATGTTAGGAAAATGAAGAAAAATGTTTTGAAAGTATTCGTGTCGGCATTAATGGTGATTACAGCCATAGTGAATACAGGGTGTAGCAACGAAGCCAGTCTTGCAAGCGATGTACAGCAAGAGCAGGCATCAACAGAAGGTACAGAGCTTTCATTCGATTTTGATCTTACTGGCTATGGCAAAGAGCAGTCAGTGGCAACCCGTGGTATTACAGAAGAGGCAAAGGGGCGTGTGATTGCCAGCTCTGTATCAAGTTTAGGTGATGGTCTTGAGGCTTACACAGAGGTAGTAGAGGACGCGAAGCCTCAGACACGTGTTACCTACACACCAGCTCCAGCACAGAATTACACTATCCTTGCTTATAAGGATGGTCAGAAGAAAGGTGAGTGGGTAGGCTCGTATGACGGTTCAAAGTTTACGCCTAAGGCAGGTACTTCTTCTGTTCAGGTGTTGCAGCCGGGAACATACACATTCTATGTATTCAGTGATCACTTGACATTTAAGGACGGTAAGATTGTATTCGGTCTGCAGAATGGTTCTATCAATGCACTCTTTAATAATCAGGAGGTAACAATCCTTGCACAGAAGGAACAACAAGTTAATTTCCATCTTGTTTCACCATACGCAAGAGTGAGAATGAAGATTAATGGTTTCTCAAGTCAAGCCTTTGAGGGTTCTATCAATGGTGCACTGACGTATCAGGCAGCTGCTCCAACTGAAGCAGGTGCCGTTAAAGCAACCTGTACTATTGACCCAGCTGCGGGAACAGCTGTTTATGCTAACGTGACACAGGCAGGTCAGCTTAAGTATCAGAGATTTGAAAATAACATTCAGGGAGCACAAGAGAATGGCGTCATAAAGACATCTTACATTATCACTCCAGAAGATGCAGGCGTTTACTTCTTGGCCCGGACACGCTTGAATAAGTTGTCATTCCAGTTTGCTTCAGAGGCTTCTGGTACTATCTATAAGAAGCCAGTTGCTAACAGGGTGCTTCCTCTTAATCTTTCGGATGTAGAGTTGGAAATCGGAACAAGTTATACGATTTCACAGACTATCTATTATACTGCAGATTATCTCTTCAGTGATGGAATAGTAGGTACATTGGTTCCTAACTTGAAGGCAGGCCGTAGACCAGTAGCACTCGTGGTTGATAAGAGTCGTAAGGTAGCTATGTCTCTTAAGGATGTTAATGGTTTAAAGAAGTGGTCATCGAATTGGAACCTTGGTTCTCAAACAGCCTATCCTCAAACTCCAACTGGTTTACAAGCTGCTATTGATAAATATGATGGTTATAAAGAGACTTGGGACCCATATTATACGAGATCAGCTGCAGGACATATAATGATGTCAAAAAGAATTAAGGCTGGTTGGACAGAATTCCAAGCATTTACTGCTGTGGCAAGCTTCGACCCAGTGCCTAATAAGAAATGGCATGTTCCTGGTGCGGGTGAATGGAGTCTTGCATTAAAGAAGTTTGGTATAGCAGACCCAACATCAGGCTTTGGAAATACTCAGTTGGACCTTCCATGGGGAGGTGACTTAGGATATAGACTTCAAGAGATACTCTTCTATCAAGCTAAAGGAACTCCATTGAATGATTGGTATTGGTGTGCTAATGAATTATCAAGTGATAATAGACATAAGGCTCTCACTGTGACTGCTAACACAAGCATTGCTCACTTTGGTGCTGCTGGAAAGAGTAGTTCGACTTTGGTTAGACCATTTATCAACTACTAATCCTTACGAGGATATGTTAAGAAAGTAGAAACTTAGAATTATATTTTATGAATAAGATAGAAGCAAAGAAAAGTTACTTAAAGCCAAGTGTAACATTGGTACACGTTGAGGCAATGAGTATGATCTGTACCAGCGTAGAGCCTGGTCAGATTCAGAAAAAAGATTTTGAAGACGGAGGCGAGCACAAGGCAGAGGATGTTGAGTGGTAAAAGGACTTAAAACGATAGTTCCACCTCTAAGCGTCAAAACAATACGGAAAGTGTTCGTGATGGCTTTCTTATAAGCTGCAGAACGCTGACTGTTGTTTATAACATAATGCGGACTAAACCCATTGGGCGAGTTAAGTATGTGTTGTTCCTTAAAGGAATTATGACACGAAATACTTAATCCCTCCAATGGGTTTCTTTTTGATAGAAGGGGAAAGATTGTTAGACCAATTAGCCCAATATGGTACGTCATCTGAACTGTGCTATTGGCTTCATTTCTTTAGGAGCATGAGGAATGCTGATGGGCAAATTGGAGCAGTCTTTCTCTTGGTAAAATAAGGCTGGGATCGACGTACAGTCTGATTTTAATTCGCTGGTGGCATAGCCCCTTGCATCTTCTCTTGGTGTTGCAAAGATACAAGAGTATTTTTGAAGTGGATAATTTCCTGATGCGTGACTTTATGAGCTTATAGTAATTGAAAGCGGTCGCTAAATTTTATAGTGAACTGTTGGGCTGTCTGACCTCAGTCTTTCAATGGTGGAGTCCACCTCTTTTTGATGTTATGATAGGCAAGATATTCGGACTTGAAGAGCGTCTCGTTATTTGGGAAGGCTCTCTTTGTCTTCGTTACTTTACGAACCTGACGAGGATAACCTTCAACAATGTTGGTAGTACACATGATATGTCTGATGGGCTTCGTATAATCAAAAAGGTGTGATAGGTTATCCCACTTGTCACGCCATGACTTAATAACGATAAGATATTGCAGTCTCACTTTTTTTGCATAAATATTTGTTAATATCAAAACAAAAGCCTAACTTTGCACCCCAAAAGGCGGTAGTTTTAGAGAAAATTATATGTCGAAGCTGAAATAAATTAACTGAGTTAAGCTTTCAAGATAAAAAGAACAAAATTAAAGGATAATGAGAAAAAACGAATTGATTGCATCAGAGATGATAGCCAAGGTAGGGAAACTGGCCTATTTGAAACCATCGTGCGCAACATTCTGTGTCGAGCCAGCGTCAATGATATGTAGCAGTGTGACAGGTGAGACTGATAATGACGATGTTGGTAGTAACGAACATGACCCTTGGTATACAGGTCAAGGCGATTAAATAAGGCTGTTAGCATTATGCATAACTTGTAGATGAAAACTAAAGACATCTATAAGTAGGTGCAACGAATGTAGTAGAATGAATTAATCAAAGGTAGTTTTTAATACGTATTAAAGGAATAAAGAATGAAAACGAAAATTCTTTTGCCACTTATTTGCATGGCAATATCACTCTTTACAGCTTCTTGTTCTTCTGATGACATTGTGTCGCCAGAAGCAAAGGAGCAAATGTTAACACTCACTGTTTCGGCAGGTACAGAAGATGAAGCTGCAGCAACACGTGCAGAATTGGTTGAAGCTGAAGGTTCTAAAAGTCCATGGAAGTGGGAAACTAATGACAAGTTGATGCTCGTTATAACCAATGCTGGTCAGAAAACTGTTCATACACTCACCTTGAAGTCTACAAAGCCAGGCGATTTCAGTGGTGAGTTTGAAGGTCAGGTTCCAGCAGACCGCATAACAAATACCAGCACTTATCGCTTTTTCTATATAGGTAAGACCGCCGATGGTAGTGCCGACAGAATAATTAGCGCAAGTGACCTCTCTGCAGGTAACATCAATATCGACCTCACTCAGCAGACTGGTGAACTTAAGGATTTGAAGAAGAACTGTGTCTTAATGGGTACTGGTAAGGTTGTTGCTACAGCTGGTGGAAAGGCAGTTACTGACGGAAGTGTTATATTAAAGAACTTATTTGCTGTAGCTCACTTTGCTATTACAGCCAACGACAATACGGCAATTACAAAGGTTGGTCTTCGTGGTAAGGGCGTTTACGCTTCAGCTAATGTAGACTTGAGTACAGGTGCAGTAACAGGAGTTTCAGAGATTGGTACAGAGATTGACCCAGAGGAGAACATCTTCTTCCCAGCAGGTAAAACCGATTTCTATGTAACCTTCGTTCCTGGTACAGTAGCTCCAGCATTCGATGGTTATTATGCTGATTCTTATACAAGCGTGATTACAACTACACCAGAGACACGCAACTATGATGCAGATAAGTCTTTTGTTTATTACAATGGTCAGAAGGCAAAATTCTCTGTAAGTGCTACTCAGCAGGTAGCTTTCACAAATGGTAATATGCAGTATGTAATGCCTATCGCTACCTACACATCAGCAATGAATGCTAAGACCCTTAGTGCTAACACACTTATCAGATGGAAGAACTCAGTACCTCTGAAGCTTAAGGCAAATCGCACTGTACACGCAGGTTACTATCGTTTAGCACCAGAGCAGTGGAAAATGGCTATACCTAAACAGGTCAAAGCAGGTACAAACTATGATTATGCCACGATTAAGATTGGTAATGATACATACATATCTCCAGAGAAATATCGTTATTTTGACACACCTTCATGGGGAAACATGAACAATCCAACATTGATTTCCAAATATAACTTTAGATATGATGGAGAAGGGGTGGATACGGAAAATGACTTCGGTAATATGTTATATGTAGGCTCTCAAAAGACGCGTGTGTTAACAACAGACGAGTGGGGTTTTCTTCTTCCTAACAACATGACACTCACGCAGAATGAAAAGGATCGAAAGGAAAGAAATAACGAACTGAACAATGAACGCTTTTGGGTTAGCTTTGAAAGGAATAGATATTATTTCACAGCGAGATGGGCAAGATGCTTTATTGATGAGAACGGAGACGGCAAGCGAGGAACTAATCCTGCTGAGTTGCGTGGCTATCTTATCTTTCCAGATGACATGACCCTCGATGAGGCTAAAAATGTTTTTACTAATGACACGAAAGTTAAATTTGGAAATGACTCGAGGGTTTATGATAATCCAACAAGCTACGAGAAACTTAAAAACAGTGGTGCTGTCTTCATTCCATTGACGGCTTATAGAGCAGCTGGTACAAAAACTTTGGTTCAATGGGGAAACCATGGTAATTATTTTGCCTCCTCATACAGGAGACAAGGAATACTACATCTTAAGTTCACGGAAACAGGCTTCTCAAATCCAGAGGCAAGTGGATGGGGACAGGGTTGTATGAGCCGTTTGGTACAGAACTATTAATACTATCATCCGATAACTTCGGATTATATAAATAAGAATCGGTCATTATGATTTCTTACTGTCTTAAGGCAGCAAGAGGTTGTAATGACCGATTTGCTTTTGTTCTTTTGTTACTCTGTCTTCCCTTTTATCCTGTCTTGTTTTTACTCTGTCTTCTTTTAACGTTCGGATTATATAAATACGAATCGGTTATTATGATTTCTTGCTGTCTTAAGGCAGTAAGAGGTTATAATAACCGATTTGCTTTTGTTCTTTTGTTACTCTGTCTCCCCTTTTATCCTGTCTTGTTTTTACTCTGTCTTCCTTTTTTGGTCTTCCGCAATTGGGAGCGATACCTTTTGAGATTAAAACTTTGAAGAAAGGTCACACAGAGAGGGGGAGAACACAGAGGTTTTATATAATAGCAATCGTTAGGTACAGAGGCACCGTTTATTGCAGAGGCTATGCGTGGTATGAAGTATGTTAATATGTTTAACCGTGGTATTCAGCGTGTTAAAAATATGCTAAGGGAGAATGGAAATCCAGACCCCATCTTCAATGTCGGTAAAGTAACTGCTTTCGAGGTGACAATACAGCCATCTTTGTCACTTAACTTAGTCACTGATGGAGAAAAAGTGACTAAGTCTGTGACTAAGTCGGCAGAGGTAATGAATGAGGTTATTGCCTTATGCCAACAGCCTAAAAGTCTTACTGAAATTATAACCCATTTGGGACTAAAACATCGTAACAATGCTAAAAGTCGCTATATTGACCCATTGATAAAAGGTGGATTTCTTGAGATGACAATACCTGATAAACCCAATAGTAGGAATCAGAAGTATATAAGTGTATTATCTTAGTCACTTAACTTAGTCACTGATGGAAAAAATGACTAAGTCAATTGAGATCTTAGAAAGCCCACTTAGCTTAATCTGCCCCCCTTAGTGAGAGTCAAAATGTAAATACTGTTTTCGAATTTCTTTTCAGGTAGACAAGTGAACGAGTTGCTTGTGAAGTAGACATGGTAATATGGTTGACAAGTTGACAAGTAGACAAGTGAACAAGTTGCTTGTGAAGTAGACATGGTAATATGGTTGACAAGTTGACAAGTAGACAGGTAGACAAGTGAACGAGTTGCTTGTGAAGTAGACATGGTAACATGAGAACAAATTTCTTCTTTATTACAAGTAACTTGTCTAACTCGTCCACTTACCTTGTTACTCTGTCTTTTTCGCAAGCAACTTGTTTACTCGTTCACTTGTCAACTCGTCAACTTACCTTGTTACTCTGTCTTTTTCACAAACAACTTGTCCACTCGTCTACCCGTTCACTTGTCTACCAACTGTTTATAAATGTTAAATATTAAAGTTAACATAAGTATTATTAGCATTTGAGTTGTTTGAAGTATAGGTGTCATTAGACCAATCTTAAAGAAGGAATACGGAGAAAGGTGTAAATGACTGTTTGTTAAAGAGTTGTGGGAAGAGGGATGTAAAGCCTTCAACCACGGCAAGACAGTTATAGCCTAAAAACCTAAGTAAAGCGAACAAGAAGTCCCAAATAACCTATGCCTTACTATATAATAAGGTGTAACAAGATGGAATATTGACATTGCCTAAAATCACTTGAAACAAAATTAGGAAAATAAATAAATAAAAGTTTAAAACCTAAACCTGATGAGAATCTTTAAAGAATCAAAGCAGAAGCATCTGTACTTCTCGGCTGCCTTTGCTCTATCATTAGCATTGGCACCAACAGGTGTCTACGCAGGTACAAACACCAGCACTGCAGTACAGGCAGTACAGCAGAATGGTAATCACAAAGTGACCGGTCGTGTCGTTGACTCAACCGGCGAACCGCTCATTGGTGCTACCGTCCTTGTTGAGGGTACCACTAATGGCACAGTAACGGATATTGATGGTAACTATACTCTCAATACCACAGCAAACGCGAAGCTCGTCTTCTCTTACATCGGTTATGCTGCACAGACCATCCCTGTTGGTGGTAAGGGTACGATCGACGTGACATTGAAGGAAGAGGCAAACACCATGAACGAGGTTGTTGTTACCGCCATGGGTATTATGCGTAAGGAGAAGTCTCTTACCTATGCTACCCAGCAGGTGAAGGCAGAGGACCTCATGAAGGTGCAGGATCCTAACGCTGCTAACTCACTCGAAGGTAAGGTAGCTGGTATCACTATTACGCCAAGTGCTGGTGGTGCTGGTGGTGCTTCAAAGATTGTTCTTCGTGGTAACCGTTCTATCCTCGGTAACAGTTCTCCACTCATCGTAGTTGACGGTGTACCAATGAGTAATGGTATTCGTGGTCAGCAGGGTATGGGCGCAGAGGGTTTCGGTTCAACCGGAACTTCTGAGGGTTCTGACCCATTGTCATTGATCAACCCAGACGATATCGAGTCAATCAACGTCCTCAAGGGTGCTAACGCTGCTGCGCTTTACGGTTCACGTGCTGCCAATGGTGTTGTGATGATTACCACCAAGCGTGGTCGTGAAGGTAAGGTTGACATCAACGTAACCTCAAACATCACTTTCGATTCTCCATTGTTGACACCAAAGATTCAGAAGACTTATGGTGCAGCTTATGACCAGACAACAGGTGCATTGTCATTGAACAACTGGGGTGGTAAGCTCGCAGACCGTGCAGACAACGACCTCGTAGTACGCACTCCATTGGATGAGCGTTGGGTAGGTTATCCAGAGGAGCAGATTGGCACAGACGCAAATGGTAAGCCAATCATGGCACGTCGTCATAATGTTTATCTCCGCAATCGTGCAGGTAACGATGTAGACAACTTCTTCCGTACGGGTGTCACAACAAATAACTCAATCTCAATTTCAGGTGGTACAGAGATAGCACGTACCTACGTGTCAGTGGCAAACAGCCATGCAACAGGTATGATGCGTAACAACTCATACAACCGTAACTCTATCAGCTTCCGTCAGACTTATAACTTCTTCAAGCGTTTGCACATTGATGCATCGATGAACTATACAGAGTCAAAGACAAAGAATCGTCCTGGTGGTGGTACGGTGGGTAACCCTCTCTACCATCTCTATACCGCACCTCAGAACATTGATATGGATTACTATCGTGACCATTACATGAATGCTGAAGGTAAGTGGTTGTCAAATCCAGGTTCATATTACAAGCTCAATGGTTCAAGCTTCGCTTGGGCAGCTGGTCAGCGCACCACTCTGACTGGTCCACAGCAGGAGTGGGCATACCTCTCTCATCCTAACAACAACCCATATTGGTTGATCAATTCGGGTAACAGTCAGCAGAAGGAGAGCCGCCTCTTTGGTACCTTGCAAGCAAATGTTGACATCTATGATGGTTTGACTTTCCAAGCACGTGTCAACTACAGCCAGATTCGTTTCAAGAATCATGCAACTCGCTTTGCTACTACCTTCCTCCCTGCATCTATGGAAGACTACGGTCGTCTTTGGGATTCAGACGAGAAGACAACAGAGTTCTATACCGACTACCTCTTGTCATATAACAAGACCTTTGGTGACTACTCAGTATCAGCAACAGCAGGTTATGTAGGTCATACAATCAAGGGTGAGTCAAAGGGAACAGACGCCGTTGCAACTTACTACGACCGTCTTATGCGTAAGCTCCCAACAATGGTTAACTACTTCGAGACCAGCGCAGGTGGCTATGGCGTAACAAGTACTTCAAAGAGTTCAAACTGGGACCGCTCATACCTCTTCACAGCACAGTTAGGTTGGAAAGAGACCGTTTACTTCGATGCTTCTTATCGTCGCGACTGGTATCGTCCATTCCGTTACTTCAAGCAGTTGGGTAAGATTGATACCGATAACTACGGTTACTTCGGTGTTGGTGCCAATGCTATCGTAAGTCAGTTGGTGAAGTTGCCAGACTGGTTTAACTTCTTGAAATATCGTGTTTCTTACTCATCAGTAGGTAACTCTATCCCAAATAAGGCATACGGTGCGATGAGCCGTAACCTCCAGACAGGTGCATTGTCAGGTAACAAGTTGCTCGACTTCTCACCAGTACCAGAGGAGACAGGTTCATTCGAGACAGGTATCGAGTCATTGTTCTTGAACAATCGTTTGAGCTTCGACTTCACCTTCTATAACACCATCGTTCGTCACCTCTACATGGAGCTTGGCTCATTGGGTGGTAACACCGAGTTGCTGAACTCAGCAAAGGTGCGTAACACAGGTTTCGAATCAACCATTGGCTACGACTTCAAGTTCGGTAAGGACCTCCGTTGGCGTACCTCTTATAACCTCTCATACAACGACAACAAGATTCTTGAGACAGGTTATGATAAGGACGGAACATCACGTAAGTATCAGCAGACTGTAGGTGAGGCTAAGGTAATCTACCAAAAGGGTGGTGCTATTGGTGACATCTATGCAGGCGACTTCATGCGCGATGCAAATGGTCATATCGTATTGACAGCTAAGGGTGAGCCAACATTCGACAAGACAGGTTCAAACGATCGTTTCCTCGGTAACATGAACTCTAAGTGGCAGATGGGTTGGACCAATACCTTTAACTATAAGGAGTTCCAGCTTTCATTCCTCATCAACGGTCGTATCGGTGGTAAGGTACTCTCATTGACAGAGTCTTATCTCGACTATATCGGTGCTTCAGAGCGTACAGAGGCAGCTCGTCTCAGCGCAGAGCGTAACAACATCGTTGCAACCAACTATGGTAACGTACCAGGTATGGAACTCAATGATGGTAGCGGTCGCATCGTTCCTATCCAGTCATATTATCAGGCATTGGGCGCATCAAGCAACCCATCAACCTATCTCTACAATGGAACAAACTTCCGTCTTCGTGAGCTTTCATTGGGTTACACCTTCCGTGACCTCTTTGGTATGAATCGTAACTTGACCCTCTCATTCATCGCTCGTAACCTGTTCTTCATCTATAAGGATGCACCAACAGACCCAGACGTATCTCTGTCTACACAGAATGGTCTCGGCGCATTTGAGAGCTTCAATATGCCATCTTCACGTTCATTCGGTTTCTCATTGAAGGCTAACTTCTAAGAGAAAAGGAGTGAGAAAGGAGTGAAGAGCGTGAAAGGGAGTGAGAAACAAATATAATGTTTGACGTCTTGCTCCCCACGTAACAAAACCGTTACTACACATCTTTAGCTCCGAATAAGCTTAAACAATACAATAATATTCAAAAGATAAACAACAATGAAAAGTAAACATATAATCGTACTCATGGCGATGGCATTGCCAACACTGGGTCTACAGTCATGCCTTGACTATGACAACCCTGGTGATGAGTTCAACTCAACAACCAAGAATGTTGAGAAGGTGACAAGCCGTGGTGACGTGGATCAGATTCCTTTCCGTCAGGCTACAGACGCTGCAGCAGCAGATGAGGCACTCAATGCAATGCAAGACTTGCTTGATGCTGGTGTTGGTGGACAGTTCTCTATGCGTGGTGGTAAGAACGGTGAGAACCCTGGTGCACATGCTTATCAGTATCAGTATTCTCTCGGTGTTGACAACTATGCTGAGTACACCGTTGTTCCTCATACTTTCTTCCAGTATTCAAAGATTCGTTTGGCATCGTCATATGCTATCGACCAGAAGTGCTATGGTGGTGCATGGGGTTCATTCACAGAGATGAAAACCTCACTTGTACCTATCTTGAATAATGAGAAGGTAAATGCTGTTCCAGAGTTGAAGGCAGCTTATTTGACCCTCTTCAACCAGCAGGCTGTTGAGGTAGCTGACGTTTATGGTCCAATGCCTTACCGTGAGTTGAAGACTAACCTGCAGGTAGGTCCTTATACTTATAACAAGGTTGAGGATGTCTACAATGATGCTGTTGCCAACCTCGACACTGCCATTGCTTGTTTCCACTACTTCGATCAGAAGCCAGCTGCCTACAAGCAGAAGATTAAGAGTGCGTTTGTTGACCGTTTCGTTGTCATGACCGATGGTGGTGCTGCTGACGGAACGTTGAAGGCATGGGCACGTTATGCCAACTCATTGAAATTGCGTATCGCTATGCACATGGTAAAGAGCGACCCTGTTCGTGCACAGAAATTGGCTGAAGAGGCTGTTGCTGATGGCGTTATTGAGAACGAGGCACAGAGCGTTTCAATCCGTCCAGGTGTGATGGGCTTTAGTAATCCATTGCCAGGCGTTGAGAATTGGGGTGATGCTCGTATGAGTGCAACAATGGAAATCACATTGAAGACCTTCAATCACCCTTGGTTGAAATATCTCTTTAAGAAGAATGATAACGTTATTAAGAACAATAAGACAGGCGAGACAACACCTGCTGACAGCCGTATCTGTGGTATCCGTACTGGTACACATCCAGGTGAAGGTCAGGGATATGATGAGAACCAGTACATCGCATTCAGTAAGCTGAACGAGCAGTACTTCAACTCTGCACCACTTTATTTGATGAAGTATGCTGAGGTTTGTTTCCTCCGTGCAGAGGGTGCACTCCGTGGTTGGAACATGGATGGTTCGGCTCAGCACTTCTATGAGGAGGGTATTCGTCATGGAAACTGTGAGGATCCTGAGATGAAGTCTATGGACGGTGAGAGTCCTAACGGACAGCAGAATGTAAACTGGTATGACTCTTGGATTGACACCTACATGGCACAGGAGAACCCAGTAGCTTATGTTTATAAGGATCCAACTGGTGACACACCAGACGCTGCTTCACCAATCCATGTTGGTGTAAAGTGGAATGACAGCGACTCACAAGAGACAAAACTCGAGAAGATTATCACTCAGAAGTACCTCGCTACTTATCCTAATGGCTTCGAAGCATGGGTTGACCTCCGTCGTACAGGCTTCCCACGTATGTTGCCAGTATTGAACATCGATGAGGCTGATGGTAGTTTAGTTCCTGGTGATATTATGCGTCGTCTGCCATTCCCTGGCACAAGCGACATCGCAACAAAGCAGGATGTTGACAACACAGGTATCCCAGCATTGGGCGGTCCAGACAAGATGGCAACTCGTCTTTTCTGGGACAAGACCACTTCAAACTTCTAATTGAAACTCTGAATTGAAACAATAGCCCAGTAGGGTGGCATAAACGTCATTCTACTGGGATTTAAATCTATCAAGTATTAATTACAAAACCTAAATCATATGAATAAAAAATCTACTCTTAGTGCATGGGTCATTGCAGCTATGATGGCTATGGCTCCTGCCAGTGTGACTGCACAAACATATTCTTCAACAGCTTCAACACAGGTGTTCGACCTGTCAAAGTTGGGCGATCAGACCCTTCTTGAGCATTTTGCAGAACTTCTTGATAACGGCAAGAAATATCCTACTGATGCCGACCTTACTGCATGGGGCATCAAAGACGAGGTAGAGTTTATCCGCTCACACGTCAGAAAGCGTGCTATTGAGTCACGTGCTGACCGTCTTCTCCAAGATACTTACGAGAATCGTAACCTCTTTATGAATATCCCTGGTGGTGCTGGAAAGAACCTCGGTGGCTATCCTTCAAAGACATTTGCTAACGATAACTTCTCAATGTGGAACTATACCAACCTGTTTGGTGCTTGGAACTACGGACTTTTCCAAGCACCAGGTTCATGGGCTGATGCTGCTCACCGCAATGGTACAAGCATCTTCGCTGGTATTAAGTTCTTCGATCATACAACGGGTGGAGCTGCTAACAGTTGGGCAAGCTTTATCATGACACGCAATACAGATGGTAGTTTCCGTTATACGCATCCTATCATTAACTGCATGCGTTTCCTTGGTTTCGATGGTATCAACTATAACTGGGAAAGCACCAACAAGTATCAAGATGCAGATAACATAGCTTTCCATAAGGAACTCTATAAGATTGCGAAGTCTGAAGGTTTCAACGACTTCAAGATTATGTATTATACGACGAGCTCAAGTCTGACACCATATAGCTCAAGATATATGTGGGGTCAAGATGAGGACAATCGTATCTGTGAGGTGATGTTGAATTATGACAACAGTGACTTCAGTTGGAACATGGGCAGTTCTGTAAAAGAGGCAGAACGCACTATGGGCTCAGCCGATGGTTTATACGCTGGTGTATGGATTGTAAGCATGGACAGACGATGGAATAGTCTTAACAACCAAGATGCTAAGCGTTGCGGTATTTGTCTGTGGGGTGAGCATGCAGAGAGTCGTTTCTGGAGTTATAACACTGGTGGCGACGCTATGTCTCGTATGTCTAACTATCAAGAGTATCTTGAGCGTGCTTTCTCTGGTGGCAACCGTAATCCTTTGTATCGTCCAGAGATTAGCAATAGGGGTAATAATGTTGAGGCACAGGGTACCACACCTCCTTTGGCACGTTTCGCTGGTCTTGCTTCTTGGATTCCAGAGCGCACAGCAATCTCAGGCAACCTTCCTTTCGCTACCCACTTCAATACAGGTAATGGCGAACGTTATAACTATAAGGGTAAGAAGACTGCAGGCTCATGGTATAACATGAGTAGCCAAGATGTCGTGCCTACTTATCGTTGGATGGTTGTTAAGCCAGAGACTGAAGTAGCCAGCACAGACGTACAGCCTTCATTCACCAATGAGGATGCTTACACGGGTGGTGCAGCACTTCGCTTGAAGGGTGTAAACAATGCGACTGCTACAGACGTTGTTCTCTTCAAGACTAACCTCACTCCTTCTAAGGGTAAGGTAGTTGCTAAGGTAGCTATCAAGACTGGTAAAGAGGGTAACAACGACTCTCAACTTTCTCTCATCGTACGTGTGAATGGTGCATGGAAGGCTTATGCCTTGGGTAACACCGAGAACGCAAACTGGACAGAGAAGAAGGTTGAGTTGAATGATATTACTGCTGGTCAGAAGATTGAGCGTATCGGTCTGCGTGTAAACAACTCAGATGCTGACTATAATGTACTTGTTGGTAAACTCGAACTCAACGACGACGTAACAGCAACACCAGCCAACGTGAAGGATTTGACCGTTCAGGTGAAGGAGGAGACAAAGAACTCTCTTTCTGTTAAGGCGGTATGGGGAATTGATAAGGACCCAGGACAGAATCCAACCGTTTATAACGATGAGGCAAATATCGACCACTTCGAGATTCTCTATAAGAACGGTGAGAATGGTAAGGTGTCTGAGGTAGGCCGTACATCACAGTGGGCTACACTCGTTCCTAACATTCAGTTCACAAGTGTTGACGACAAACCTTTCATCGGTGTTCGCTCAGTAAGTACTGACCTTAAGACCTACTCAAAGACACAGTGGATTGCTGTGCCACGTGCTCAGCAGTCTGAACTCCCAGAGGCACAGGAAGAGGGCTACGGAACAGTTGAACTCGACAATGCTGCTGCTGGTGCAGAAACAGCTCGTAAGATTCGTTATGTTCAGAAGTTCCAGACAGAGGGTGGTACAAAGAATATCGATTACACTGCTAACGGTCCTGCAGGAAACGAGACGAACTATGTGGATGCTACGAGTCAAGAACTCGAAGTGGCACAGGGTGCAACTGTTAAGGTGAAGATTAAGGGCTATGAGGCAACTCAGATCAAGGACCAGAGCAATGACGACCTCCGCTATTGTATGGGTAAGGCTTGGATGGATTTCAATGGCGACAAGCAGTTCAACCCAGAGAATCTCTCTGAGAATCCTAACGAGGGTGAGTGTGTTGTATTCTTTGGTCAGGTGCGCAAGGGCGTTCCTGCACAGGTACAGCAGTTGAATGAGTACACCTTCAAGGTTCCTGAAGATGCTAAGCCAGGTCAGAGCCGTCTCCGCCTTGTCTTCTGTGACGCATGGTTCCAGGGCGGTTTGACACCAACTGGTAAGTTCAATAAGGGCTTCGCTATCGACTTCAAGGTGACTATCACTGGTTCTAATGCTGCTCGTGGTGCTAAGGCTGACACCCATGATAAGGGTGTTGCTGACGAGCCAGAGTTGCTCGAGGGTGGTTCTACTAACATCATCTCTGCTAACGTAGGTGGTGCTTCACAGCTTACTGTTGTTAGTGGTAAGGTGGTATTCGAGAATGTTGAACGTGCATGGGTATTCTCTACTGACGGTCAGACTGTAAAGAGCTTGGTTAATCCAAAGTCTTTCAATACAAATGAGTTGCCAGCAGGTGTTTACCTCGTTAAGATGCAGAACAACAATGTTATCCGTACACAAAAGATTACGATTAAGTAATAGGTGATATAAAATGAGGTTATCTGACTTGATTCTATCGAGTCGGGTAACCTTGTTTTGTTTGGTAGGTAAGCTTTCTGATAATAAGTATGTCCGATAAAACGTGGCTTTTGTTAGGGTAGTGCAACCCTCGTCTTATGAACAGCGGAATGCTCCTTTAGCATCTTTTTTAATGGTGCGGAGCATCCGCACAAGTGGTGTTAAGCCTTCGCACACGATGTGCTAAGCATGAATACGACGAATGAAAATGGGAGACGTGAGGCACAGTTGACACCTATAAAGCTATCGAAAGACAGGTAAAGTCTACTAAGCGGTATCAACGAAGGATACAGTTCTCGGACAACGTCTGTTCTCCTAACGAGTGGAGGCAGATCTAAACGGTAATAAGATTTATAATTATTCAATAACATTAAAACCCAAATCAATTATGAGAAGAATTAATTTACTTCTTTTTGGTTGCTGCCTAATTCCATCAACCTTGATGGCACAGGAACTTAAGAGCAACTACATTCAGTGGGGCTTTGACTCTCATCAGTTCCCAGGCAAACTGCAGAGCTGGTCAAAGTCGAACCCTAAAATCAATGACGATGATAACTTCTTCATCTCTCGTGTAAAGCCAAAGGCTCGTTTCCGTTACGAAGGAACACAGGTTCGTACAGACCTTACAGAGACAAACGACAAGAAGCTCCTTGCTTGGTTGCCATGGAACGTGCCAAGTAAGAACGCCCTTCCTGATGGCGTCTTCGACTCTGAGGTGTTCTCAATGTGGCCATACGTTACACACTGGGGTGACTGGAACTGTGGCTTAGGTCGTATTCCTGCAGCTTTGTTGGACGCAGCACATAAGAATGGTGTGCCTGTTTCTTCTGTTGCTGGTATTCCATATGGTGGATTGTCTGGTGAGTGGAGCAGTGCTTTAGACCAACTTGCTACAACAGATGTGCAGAAGGCAGCTGCTTACATGAATTACTTTGGTTATGATGGTCTTGGCTACAACTCAGAGTATTCAGAGTATTTTGGTGCTGGTCGTGTAACAAGAAAGCTAAGAGATTTCCATGTGAATCTTAACAAAGCAATCAGACCAACCAACCCAATCTATGAGAATATATGGTATGATGGTACCAATGATAAGGGACGTATCTCTTTTGACCATGGTTTGAATGAAAATAACAAGAGCATATTTGGTGCAAAAGGCAGCGAGGCAGCCAACCTCTTCTTCAACTATAACTGGAACTCTTCAACATTGTTGCAGAATACAGTTGAGATGGCTGAAGAGATTGAGCGTAACCCATTAGACATCTATGCTGGTATCAACATGCAGGGTGGTGAGCCACGTACAGGTTCACGTTGGACTTTGTTGAAGAATTATCCAATCTCTATCGGTCTTTGGGGTGCTCACTCACAGAACATGTTCTTTGAGAGTCGTGGTGAGAAGGGTAGTGACCCAGAGACACAGCAGCGCACTTATATGTTGCGTACAGAGCGTTGGTTCTCAAGCGGTTCACGTAACCCGGTTAACTCTCTCCAAATCAATAACAGCTTGAACTACAATGCTGATAACACAGACTTCGCTGGTATGTCAGCGATGATGACCGCACGTAGTTCTATGTCTTGGGACTTGACACAGGAGCCATTGATTACTTACTTCAACCTCGGTAATGGTAAGTTCTTCAACTATGGTGGTGTACGTAAGAACGATCGTCCTTGGGCTAACGTAGGTGTACAGGATTACTTGCCAACATGGCGTTGGTGGTTTGCAAGCAAGTTGCTCGGTCGTACCGCAGCTGATGTTCCTGCAACTGGTCTTGATGCAGAGTTCGTATGGGACGATGCTTACATGGGTGGTTCTACTGTTCGTGTACATGGTTCTACTCCTAAGGAGTATCTCCACCTCTTCAAGACAAAGTATGCTTTGAAGACAGGCGACGTTATCACCTTCCGTTATAAGGTTAAGGGTGGTAAGGCTGATGCTTCTTTGGTATTCGCTACAGAAGATAATGTAAACGCAGAGAAGGCTTATCCAGTATTGACAACTGCTGATGAGGCTGATGAGGATAAGTGGGTTGAGAAGACTATCACTGTTGGTGGCGACTTGAACGGTAAGACACTTGCACTCGTTGCGCTCAAGATGGAGAATGCTGCCGACTTGAATCTCTACCTCGGTGAGTTCTCAATCGTTCGTGGTAGCTTCGATGCTCCAGCACAGCCAATCGATGTAAAGACAACCTTGTTGCACGCTGCAAAGAATGGCGTTGACGCTAAGATTATCTTCAACATGCCTAACACTAAGGGTCAGGGCGAGCCTTGCTACAACACAGACGTGAAGACTTCTCTCTTCAAGCTCTGGGCTAAGCAGGAGGGTAAGGACCCAATCCTCATGGGTGTAACCACCTCATGGGCAGGTATGTTCTATTCTGTTCCTGTAGACCTTAAGGGTCAGGGCAAGGTGAAGTTTGGTGTATCTGCAGTATCTCTCGATATGAAGAAGGAGAGTGAGATCGCTTGGGGCGAGGATCACGAAATCTTCAATAGCTACGAATATAGCGACGAAATCAAGGCAGACAAGTCTGTTATCAAGCCAAACGAGGCTTTCACTATCGCTTATGTTGACCCACGTCACGAGGCAGGTAATTGGAAGATTGAGCACAATGGTGCAACTGTAGCAAGCAGCAACAATGCTAATGAAATCAAGGTTGAGAATGGTTTGAGCCAGACAGGCTTCTACGATCTCGTTCTTACAGGTGCAGTTAATGAGAATGGTGCACGCGTTAATAAGGAAGTAAGATACGCAAACTACATTCAGATTACTTCTGATGCAGTAGGTGCTGTTCCTCATATCAACAAGCTCACAGCTAACAACAGCGAGACTTCTATTGAGGTTGTTGCTAACAGCGAGGTAACAATGAAGTATGAGGGTAAGAAGGCTGACGGTTCTGGTTCAAGAGGTATCAAGACTCTCGAGAAGCCAGTAGGCGTTAAAGTTTCTGAGCTCGGTTTCAACAGTACAAGCAAGAACAATATGGCATGGTCACTCGCATTCTGGGTTAAGTTCAATGGCTTCACTGGTGGTACTCAGATTATCGATATGCGTGACCCAGGTACAGGCTGGCCACAGAACAACTGGGGTACAATGTGGACTACATACGATCCTAACACAGGTGTTTATGAAGTGACACTCCGTGAGAAGAATGCTGGTGGTGCTAAGGAGTACAAGCAGCGTTGGAAGGTTGACTTCGTTCCAGGTACTTGGACACACTTTGTATTAGCTATGGAGGGTAATGGTACTACAACCAAACCGATGGTTTATATCAATGGTAAGGCTGCTAAGGCTCATAACTGGGAGTATGATGGTCAGAGTGGTGATGGTCTTAACCCTAATGGCTTCGCTAACAATGCTTGGTGGGATAATAATGTCCTCGGTATCAGCCTTGGTCGTGCCGGAGCAGCTGCTATTAATGGTACTGTTGACGATGTTAAGTTCTTCAACAAGGCGCTCACAGCAGCAGAGGCTGCTCACACAATGATGTCTACCGATGCTAATGAGGCTGGTTTGAAGGCTTATTGGGACTTCGAGTCTGACGCTGATGCTAACCACTACTTCGCAAGCAAGGTTGGTACTGCTAAGTTGGCTCACGGTGAATTGAAGGCTGGTGAAGGCGAAGGTGTTACAACACTTGTTCCTGATGCTCCAACATACGATGCAGGTAGCGCATTCGTATCTGGTAACTATCAGGTGAAGACTACTGCAGAGTGGACAGCTAAGAAGGCTACTATCGTTTCACAGGATGGTACTGATATGGCTGGTACAGCTAAGTTGAAGTATGCTAAGGCAGGTGACTATGAGGTTACATTGACATTGAAGAACGCACATGGTTCTGACACTCGTACCTTCCAGGTAATCAAGGTGAAGGCTGATCCAACAGGTATCAACGGCACTGAGGCTGCTGATATGAAGGTTTACGCTATCGATCGCGATGTCCTCTTCGACGTTGAGACACCAGGCAACTATCTCGTTCAGGTATTCTCTACCAATGGTCAGATGGTAGCAAGTAAGGCTGTTTCTGTCAATGGTGCAGAGTCTGTACGTCTCCATCTTGGTGCTCAGGGCGTTTACGTTGTGAATGTCAAGAAGGACGGTAAGACCCTCCGTACAGTTAAGTTTATCTGTAAGTAAATAATTCTTTAAGTGCTGGAAGGAGCTAATCTCCTTCTGGCACTTTTTGTTTTATCCTTTTATCTATTAAGAACATTTAATCTTTAAACCCGAAAGCATAAATAAATAGCATAATTGCTAAACAGAGACAAACCTTATATAGTTATATGCTTATAGCTGTATAAACCTAAAATTATTTATAAACTAAACATTTATTATTCATGAAAAGGATTACTTTATTTGCATCCTTGGCATTGGCAAGCTGCCTCACTGTGAGTGCACAGCGTACGCCAACACACCCCTTGGACATCCAGGATGCTAAGTTTGAGAACCTGCCTAACTACCTTGAAGCGTGGCTGAAAGGCGAGATGAAGCAACCACAGGGCGTCAGCGAGATTGACGACCAGTTCTTTATCTCACGTGTTCGCCCACTCGAGCGTATTAAGGATGGCGACTATCAGGTACGCCAAGGCGTGAAGCGCGATCGTAAGATGTGTCTGTGGACACCGCTTGACGACCCTACCGCTCAGTGGAAGGCGCTTCCTCGTTATTGCTTTGAGGGCGATAACTTTAGTTTGTGGTCATACATTGATATCCACGGAAACTGGACTTCACCTTGGATTCGTTCTACTGCAGGTCTGACTGATGTTGCTCATAAGAACGGTGTTACCGTAGGTACTTTGATGTCTATTCCTTTTGGAAATTCAGTTTACTTGACTTCTTGGAGAAGTGATGTCTATAGTAGAGTATTGTTCAGACTTACTCAGAAGAGTGGCGATAAGTATATCTATGCAGAGCCATTGGTTCGTATGATGAAGTACTATGGTATCAATGGTATTGGTTTTAACTCTGAGTTCCGTACCAGCTCTTCTGTTATGACACAGTTATCAGAGTTCTTTGTTGCTTGTCATAAGGAAGCAGAGAAACTCAACTGGAAGTTTGAAGTACACTGGTATGACGGTACAAGTGATGATGGTCAGATTCACTTTGATGGTGGTTTGAGTTATCATAACCAAAAGATCTTTGGTGATAAGGACAACATTGCAACTGATATGTTGTTTGCTAACTACAACTGGGGTCCTGGTCATCTGAGTGCTTCTGTCAATACAGCTAAGCGTTTAGGTCGTAGCAGCTTCGATTATTATGCAGGCTTTGACATTCAAGGTCGTGGTTTGCGTCAGGCAAGTTGGAGCGCATTGTTGGATAACGATATTTCTATCGGTTTCTGGGGTGCTCACAAGCAGAGTCTTATCCACCAGAGTGCTACCGACAATGGTACATCTGACATTGCTATTCAGAAGACTTATCTGAAGAAGCAGGAGCTTATGTTTAGTGGTGGATATAACAATCCAGGACTGTTGCCAGCCATCAATACGGATTGCAATTTGGCGAATGCAAGCTTGAAGAGCTTCCACGGACTTGCAACCTTCCTCACAGCGAAGTCTACTATCCAGCAGGTTCCATTCGTTTCACGCTTTAACCTTGGTAATGGTTTGAGCTTCCGCAAGGATGGTAAGGTTGTTTTCAATCACAAGTGGTACAACCTCAATACGCAGGATTACATGCCAACATGGCGTTGGTGGATTACTGATGGTGCTGATCAGGTAAACACAGGGAATATCAATAGCCTTGCAAAGGCAGAACTTACCTTCGATGATGCTTACTGGGGTGGTTCATGTTTGTCTATCTCTGGGCAGACAGCATTCTCACGTGTGAAACTCTTTAAGACAATGCTTGAGGTAAAGCCAGACTATGAGTTCTCTGTTACCTATAAGACTATCGCAGGCAAGGACACACATGCTAAGTTCTTTGTAGCCCTGAAGGACCACGTCACCGAGTACAAGGAGGTGGCATTGCCAGCTGTTGAGGCAGTAGGCGAGTGGAAGACTTTCAGCGTAAAGGCTTCAGACTTAGGTTTGGCTGCTGGTGATAAGGTAGCGATGATGGGACTTGTTGTTGAGAATACTCCTGCTAATTATGAGTTGCGTGTTGGTGAGATGGCGCTCCGCGACAATGCAAAGGACTTTGCTACAGCCACTCCAACGATCAAGAAAGTTGAGATTCTCCGTGGTCGTTACAACGCTTGTGACTTCAAGATGCAGTATGCTTCTAAGGAAGAATCAGGTTGGGAGAAGACTTATAACGACGAAGTTGGTACATGGTATTATGAAATCTACTTCCAGCAGAAAGACCAGCCAGTGCAGTTGCTTACCGCTACTACCTCATGGGCTGCATACGTTGTTGATGCTCCAATGGTATCAGGTGCTGACAAGCGCGACTGCCGTTTCGGTGTACGTGCCGTATCTCCTGATGGTAAGAAGGGTTCTGACATTGTTTGGTCAGAGTATAAGGAGGTTGCTTACGACCAGCCATTGAGCGATGTCGTTGCTGACCGTCCTGTTATCAAGCCAAACGAGGAGTTCACACTCAAGTATCTTGATGACATGGTTCCTGCTGCTCAGTCATGGAAGTTGAAGAATGCGGTTACTGGTGCTGTTGTTGCTCAGAGCGAAAGCGGTACAAGTGCAAAGTTTGCTGTTCCAACAGAGGGTACATACGACCTCGTTGTTATGGATAGCAACGGCAAGGAAAGCATCATCCGTGGTAAGGTAAAGGTTACTCCAGAGGCTACAGGTGCTGTTCCTCAGATTACTGATATCACTGCAGACAAGACAACAGAGAAGGTAGGTCAGAACGTAACTTACACTTACGAGGGTCGTCTCGGTGAGGGTAAGGCGTCACGTGGTCTTGAGATTACCGACCCTAAGATGTTCCGCATCCCGGGTGATGTTCAGCAGGGTAAGTCTTATTCATACGCTCTCTGGTTCAAGGCAGACAAGTTTAGTCATGATAGTCAGGGTACAAACCTTATCAATAAGAACTCTATTCATGACAAGTGGCCACATAACAACTGGGGTGACCTTTGGGTAACTATCCGTCCACAGTGGCAGGGTCATAGAACGAAGCATGAAGCGAATGAGGTTTCGTTCAACACTATGGGTTGGACAGCTCACGATAATCCTTACGAGGAAGTGATGTCTACTGGTTATAATGTTACTCCTGGTGTATGGAACCATATCGTCGTAACACAGGATGAAGGCAATATGCAGAAGATCTACTTCAATGGTCGTAAGGTGGCTGACCACAGCTTCGCAAACTCTAAGCGTCGTGAGGATGTTGCACAGAGCGATCCACGTATCGATGCTAACAAGGTAGCTGACATCTTCATCGGTGGTGGTGGTGTTTACAAGAGCGGCTTCAATGGTATCATTGATGAGGTTCAGGTATGGAGCAAGCCACTCTCTGACGATGAGGTATTGCAGGCGATGAAGGGCTATAAGGAAGGTCAGGTTCCTGCTGACTTGAAGGCTTACTTCACATTCGAGGAGGCTAATGGTATGAAGTTTAAGAACATCGGTTCTGCAGGTAGAACCTATGATGGTTCTGTTGTTGTTGTATCTGGTAGCGGTGGCGAGAACACATCAAGTGCCGCCTACGTTGACCAGCAGCCAAACAACGATGTATTAGGCTTCCCTGGTGTTGTAGGTACATACGAGATTAAGACAGTTCCTACTTGGACTTTGGGCGATGGTGTTATCTCTTCATCTACTGATAAGACCGCTGTCGTTACCTATGCTGCTCCTGGTAAGAAGAATGTAACCCTGAAGCTGAAGAACGGTTGGGGCGAGGCTGAGAAGACCGTAGAGGAAATCGTTGAGATTACCTCTGAGGCTAACGCTATCGATGCAGTTGATGCTCAGCTTGGCTTCTCTGTTTATCCTAACCCATTCGTTGAGAGCGTAAACCTTCGTTTTGCTGAAAATGGTCGTTACACTGTTAACGTGCTCGGTACTACTGGCGCACTCCTCCAGAGCAATAGCTTTGAGGCTGCACAGGGTCAGGTCGTTAATGTAGCTATCACTGGCACAAAGGGTATGTACCTCGTTCAGGTGCTTAAGAATGGTAAGGTTTACAAGACCGTGAAGGTTGTGAAGAAGTAGAAAAGCAACCACGACTGGCCCCTCCCCCTTGCCCCTCTCCCATAGGGAGGGGAGTGAAATGCGAGATACCCCAATAATAGGGGATGCGATTCTCCAGTGAACTAATCTTTACTGACAGATGGGAAGTACTGGGAACAACTTGCTTATGAATAGCAGAAAGACATTTCCTGACTAATAGGGGTATCATGCATGCTGTTCCGCTCCCTTCTGGGGAGGGGTTGGGGGAGGGGCCGGTTGTGGTTAGTTGAGGCTTGTTGTGGCTTGTTGTTCTCTTTTTATTATATTATGGAAATAATTACTCAATCAAATTACAAGACTACGACGTGGGAGGGTGGAGTCACACGTCAGGTGTTTATATCACCTGCTGATGGTGATTTGTCGGCACGATGTTTTGATGTGCGTATCTCTTCGGCCATCATTGACAACGTGGAGAGCGAGTTCTCTGACTTCTCTGGTTTCACACGTTATATCCTACCTTTGGAAGGTGAGATTACACTGATAAAAGATAATCAACGTATTGTGCTGTCCCACAATACTCTGTATGAGTTTGAAGGACACGAACGTGTCTGTTCGGAGAATACACGAGGTGCAGTGGACTTCAATGTTATTGTGCGCCATGGAGTGACTGTCGATGCTCGTATCCTATCAGATGAGACCTTCATTGACGGCCGCCGAACGGTTCTCTTCGCCCTTGAGGATTGCTGCGTCAATGCCATTGCCATCCACCGACACGATACTGTCCTCCTCGATGGCCCTTTCTCCTTAGAAGGTAAGGCGGTCGTGGTGACGCTTCTGAAGGGTGTTGGGTGATGGTTGTTAGGTGTTGATGATTAGCTAAAGAAGGGTGTTGGGTGATGGATGTTGGCTGTAATGTTCTGTGTTATCGGTTGACTTAATGTCTCTGTGAAACCTTGTGTGTTCTGTTCTTCTGTGCTTTCTGTGAGAAAAAGAACATTAGAGACTTGTCGTGGGGAGTTTTTTCTCTCACAGAACTCACAGATCTAACAGAACTTTCCCACCAACGTTTCGAACCCACAGAAGGCCTTCGGCATACAGAGTTCACAGAGGCCTTTCAACAAACATTAGCTGTAACGCTCTGTGATATCGGTTGACTTAATGTCTCTGTGAGCTTTGTGTGTTCTGTTCTTCTGTGTTTTTTTTGTGAGAAATAGAAAACACCCTCTTTAAGAGATGAGACACATGTGACACGCTGGGAAGTTTTTTTCTCTCACAGAGCTCACAGAGTTAACAGAGCGTTATTGCGCACAGTTTCGAACCCACAGAACGCCTCCGGCATACAGAGGTCACAGAGGCCTTTCAACTAACATTAGCTGTAACGTTCTGTG
>ERZ773267.506-NODE-506-length-25887-cov-3.280969_pt1 | contig 25887 bp, 30 predicted proteins | sample MGYA00511959_ERZ773267 | MGnify/ENA primary metagenome ERZ773267 (study PRJEB29015, sample SAMEA2738165) | human oral metagenome | biome: human oral; feature: human-associated habitat; material: saliva | place: China | collected 2240 ... | reverse complement strand
TTGCCCGTTGTGTTTCGGGCACACATAAAGTGTACATGAGTGGTGGTTGTTTACACAAAACCGTTTACAGAGAATTGTGTCACATTCACTGTTTCACTCTGCCGTTCGCGGTTGTGCGCACTAGCGGGGTTGCAGCGGTTTTGTTGAGTTTCAGTAGGAGCATTTTGTGGCGCGGGTATTTTGGGGTGCCGAGCACCTGCAGCAGGTGGGCTAGAGTGTGGAACGCGACCCAGAACCCCAGCGTGTTTTCGTCTAAGTTATCAGCGGACCAGCGGGCGTCTTCGACGGCTTGTTTCAGCTCGTCGGGTGACAGTCCTCCGAGAGTGAGTGCGACAAGATCCTGGGCTACCTGCGGCTCCCCATTATCCTCTTCACTGACCCTGCCCTCAGCTAGACGTAACGCATTGATACGCCCATTAAACCATGCCCTCTCAGTAGCACCAGCCTGAGTGGTGTCGAAGGCTTCCTTCACACGGTGGCATAAACCGTCAAGATTATCTAAAAACATATTCTTTCCTTACTCAAAAAATTTATTCACAAAAAAAATTTGGGGTGCCACACCAGCCGTTGAAGACCAGTGCAAGCACCCCGCGAAGAGACCCAATGTTTCTCTAACTAGGCGGCGTGCTTCTCTCTAGGCACAATGCGCGTAACTCGGTGAGCGTGTACTGCTGCGACTCTGGCAGATATGTTGGGAACCCGCGCTCCACAACCCGTAGCGGTGTCTGTTTCTCCACGTGGTTACGCATCAGGTACTCTTGGTAGTCCCTGTCCTGATCATCGTACAACCCAATAATGGTTTCGTGCAGCTCACCAGCTGTCATGTTCCTGAAAACTGGGTCCTGCGCACCGATGGCTTGTAGAACCCGACCTGCTGCTAGGGCGTCGTCGTGGGAGCTGTGGGCGTTGTTCAGGTTGATGCCGTAGAACTCTGCGGCTTTCGTTAGGGTTTTGCTGCCTTTTCTGTATTTGTAGAGGTGCTTGAAGATCGGGTACGGGTCAAGGATGGGGAATAGTTCAGGGAGCGGTTCAACCCCATGCCGTTCAACTGGGTGACGCTCAGTCTCGTGAACCAGCATCGACAAATCATACCGCACATTATAACCAACCACAGGAATACCATGCCGCAACGCCCAACCAACCATCGCCGCAACCTGGGCAACCCCCTCAGACGCACCCATACCTTCCTTCTGCGCGCGGAGCGTCGTCACACCATGAATATCCGAAGCCTGCTTAGGGATAACCACCCCAGGGTCAATAAGCCAATCCCGTATGATCGGCACACCCTTCGCATCACACATCACCTCGCCAGAAGGCGACAGGACACCGAAAGAAGCGGTAACAATACGGTCTTCCCTAACATTCAACCCTGTTGTCTCTAAATCAAAAACAGCGATAGGGTTATCCACCCAACTAGCATTACTGCCCTGCATTCCCCTTACCGTTCCTCTAGATTGTTCTGCCTCCGAACAGGCATGAGAAGGTGAATATACGACTCATCCACTTCACCATCCTCATAAACACCAACCAAGTAGGCTGGACGTAGCCCATCAAAATCCGCGAACCTGATCTCAACCTGCGGGGTATTGAAAGAATTGACGGCTGCGATAAGATACTGCGGGTTAAAAGCTATTTCCAGGGTTTCCGCACCATTGAGTATTACATCAGGAACCTTATTTTTAGCCGTTGAACCCGAATTATCGTCAGAGCTAACTTCTACAGAACCGTCCTCAAATTTAAGTAGGATAGGCTGGTTCGGGGGTAGGTTAGCGTTAACGAATGACAGGCTCTCAGACAGTTTCGTCTTATCAAATCTTGCGTTAGCTACTGGATTCTGCGGAATAAGAGCCCGCGTGTTTGGGTAGTCACCCTCCATGAGGGTTGTGCTAACAGCCCCTAGAAGCACCGTGTCAGAGGCTCCATCTGTGTCTGATTCTTCGTTCGTGTCACGTACCGTAAATTTGATGACCTGCTCCCCGTTAGTGGGCGGATGAATCCCCACAAACTCGTAGTCCGCGCTCTTCCTGGATAGGGAATGCAGGACGTTTGCTTTCAGAAGGTATGAGCCTTTCTGTGCGTCTGGGATAATCTCATCCTCCCCAATGTTAGACCAGGGGACAGAAACGCATACGAGCCTGTACCTGTCCGTGGCCACGGCTTGGATCCCCTTCTCATCAAAGGTGATATTAGCCCCTGTTAGGATGGGTAGCGACTCATCTTTTGATGCCGCAATATTTATGAGGTGAATAAGTTTAGTGAAGTCGTGCTGTTCCATGATGCCAGCCATACTTGAGGGGGCATTAGGGGTTTTGGGGTACTCATTCAGTGACATCATGGGAAGGTTACACGCATAATCTTGGCAACGCATTTCCAGTTTGTTGGAGTTCTTTCCGACCTGCAGGATAATGGGTTGACCTTTCGGGAAGTTTTTCACGAATGCGATCAGCTGGTTGCCGTTCACCAGAATTTTCTCTGGGATGTCCCCCTGAGACATGTTACTTTCCGCTGTGATAGTGCAGTCAGCGAACGTTGTACTGTCGTAGGAAGATACCGCTAACGCACCTGTGCCGCCGTGCGCTCCTTTGGGGAGGACGGTCAGCACTACTGCTGCTAGGGCGGGGTTTACTGGATGTGTTTTGGGCAGCCCTGCTCCTCCGAGCTCTAGTGCTTTCAGGAACTCTTCGCGGTTGGGGATGGTAATTTTCATATTCACCCTATTTCTTGCTTATATTGTTTAGGATTGTGTTTCTCATAATAAAATAGCAGATAAAGGGTGGTTACGCATCTTTCTGAATGTTAGGTTGAGGCTTCAAAAAAAAGGGGGTGTTTCCGGTGCATAGAAACAGCCCCCCGTGATTCAGGTGAGTAAGAAAACCCCTAAGCCTCCTGATTTATCTTGCAAGATTCAAGATACTTATCCAGATCCTCTTGCGAAATCCGAGTACTACGCTGCCCAATCTTATATGAACCGAGTTTCCCGTTCTTAATAAGCGCCCTCACCATCTGGGGAGTGACATTCAACAGTTCCGCTGCATCATTCACAGTCAGCAGTTGTTTCCTTACAGAATCCTTGGTTTCTTCCACGTATTTCTCCTAATAATCGCTCAAACCATGTTTTGAACAATTATATTACAAAAAATGTTGCGGGTGGTGTGGGATTCGAACCCACGGAAGTTTTTACACTTCAACAGTTTTCAAGACTGACGCTTTAGTCCACTCAGCCAACCACCCAAAACGGGGGTACAGCACTCGACAGATTGTGCCGCACCACGTGCTCCCTGTGGGACTCGAACCCACACTATGCGAATTTTAAGTCCGCCGCCTCTGCCAATTGGGCTAGAAGAGCAAGCCCCCCACATGAGGGGGGTGAGTGTTCCCGTGTGGAATCGAACCAAGGACCTCCTGATCTTCAACCAGACACTCTCTCAACTGAGCTACAAGAACCGTATGACTATTCTTCAGGGTACGCACAAATCATTCAATCTGTGACTATCAGTAGAGTAGTCGTGCGGCTGGTTGTCTGACGCCTTTTCGGGAGCCACGGCAGGAACGGTCGCATTGTCGTTAGGTAATGTCCAGCCTGCCGCGCACATAACAGGGAAAACACCTCCTTCGTGTGTTTTGATCACAGTGTGTTTGTGGTGCACACGGTGGTTATTATTCGGTTTTGGGCTGTTTTGCGGGGCTTTAGGGGTAGGCCCTGTCTTTTTCAAGGGGTGTTTTAGTGGGCGTAACGACCCTTTAGAATTGCGGCGGCGAGTCTTTGAGGCATGCTTCTTCCTGGTCTGACAGGATTTTTTATACCGGTCTTTGTCTTGTAGTTTACTTGCAATATTTGCTGCGGCATTCTCATCACGATCCCAACCCACTTGGCATGTCTGGCATAATGGAGTGTGATAATCGGTCATGTCCAGGTCTTCACTGCATCGGTGACATTTACGAGATGTGTAGGCGGACGGGACAGTCATCACCCTGCCACCGTTAGATTCAACCATGTTCTTGATGCGGTCTACGATCATGCCACGCACCCACCGTCCATACTTCATGGTGTTTACCATGTGTGAGAGGTCTTCTACTGCGACAAGAGCATTGCCATACCGCCACGATAAGTCAGAGATTTCTTGCCCAATCAGGATAGCGAGTTCTTTACGCTTGTTCGAGAGGGCTTTACGGTGAGACTCGATTTCATCCAAACGATTTTTGCGGTACAAAGCTGCGATTTGGGTTTTCGTTCTCTTGATTTTGTTTTCCAGAGAACGTACCCGCTGGTTCATGAATGACGCTTCCACAACTTCGCCAGTTACAATATTTCGGACTACGGCGGTAGTGTGATTCACAATGCCAACATCAACACCGACCACGTACTTGTCACTGAAAGGGGCACGCTCAACAGGAATTTCAAGGTGCCAGTTGAACATCACCCGATTATTATCATCAATACTAATCGTGGGGGCAATAACACGTACACCAGGCTCCCGGAATCTTACAGGAGCTTTGAATATGAACGTCACCCACCGCTGATTCACCACCATGCCTAATTCGACGGTTGAATTATTTAGTCTAACGGTACGGTAGTTTTTATCAGTGACACTCAACGCGAGACGAGGCTTCAAAAAATCAGGCTTGTTTGAATTAACAATGCGTTTGAACCCCACAGAAGAGTATCTATCAACCTTCCCAGCCCTCACTTTACAACGTTCACGCCAAGAGCGAAGCATTGTTACAGCATACTCCCTGACCAGCCACTCAAACCTGCTCCGACCAGCACCCCGACCCGTGACGGAGAACCGTATACCCATCCTACGACCTGCTACAGCTGGTTTCAGCCCATCATGTTCAGATAATTTCCCTAGGTTTTCTACAGTGACGTGTTTACACGCCTCAGAGGCGCATAATATAGCGTCATTGCGTAATTCCTCTAATACATTATGAAGGTCTAGTCCGATACTGGTTTTCTTCTCACGACACGCAAAAGGACGCAAAAAGATAGTACGAGTTACACTACTCATACAGGCGTCCTTCCCATGATCTTATCCTTTTTGTGCATCGTGATTATGCGGCGTACACTAACATTCTAACACAACAGTCGCAACCCTAAATTAAATAGCAGAACATAAAACCCAGTGGGATATCTTATACACACAACATAAGAGAACAAATGGAACAGGAGAAAAATGCCCACCGGAACCTACAAGTTTTCCCTACAACCAGGGGCATACGACCTAGCTGAGCTGAAAACCATGCATGACTTGGTTCAGCGAGTAGGTAAATCTCAGGGGAGTATATATGTTCGGTTCACTGACACGCACCAAAACATGAAATTTATAAGACACAGCGGTGAGCTGAAAGTAAAAGCTGACGGGTATGGGCCTGATATTATCCCAATTTACATAACTATGGTAGATGGTGGGCACCTACTGGATCGCCCACGGAACACCAACAGGGCAGGCGGGTGGTACCGGTTCCCGTTGAATAAACCTGAGGTTTGTAAACTATTTGCTCATGATTTTGATGTAGACGCTATATTGAACGGTGGGGAAATTGATTCTCGGTACAACTATGTGGTTATTGAGGATTACCTATAGGAATAAGTAAAAATATAGGAACAAGAATGTCGGGTAGAAGAAATCATAAACTTTCTACCCGACATTCTCACATATGGAATATGAAGAAAGAGAAAAAATGATGCAACAACCTCAATACACGTTCGAGCTACGCCCAGGAAAATATGGTGGTGTGCTCGTAGACAGGATCGCTGAGTGGGGTAGGAGGGTCGATGCGCAGCGGGGATCTCTTTATGTTTGTGTTGGTTGGGGTGAAGTGTTCCGCAACCCTTCTGGTGCAGGGCCTTACATTATCAATGCGGAGCTGTCCTGTCACCCTGGGGTTGAGGAGCACCCGATACCCGTGTATATGCTACTCGCCGACCCCGACGATTTCCTGTCTCTGCCTGTGAGCCCCAGTAAACTTGGGTGGGTGAGGTTCCCTCTGGGCGGTAGGGAGTATGGTGTGGTGTCGAGTTGGTTTGATGTTGATCGTATTTTTGATACTGGGGTTGCTGTTGAAGGCGCTAATGGTGTGACTATCGCACGGTGGGCAGCACCCCTGCTGTAATGCGCTTTATTCTGGTGCCACGAAAGCCCTGTACAGGTCCTCCGCTGCTTCGTTCACACCCGAGACGGATGAAGCGATCCTCGGTGCTGTGAGCTGGTATATGTTGTTCAGGTGCGCCCTGTAGTTTTCGATCTGGTTGTAGAGTGGTGCTGGTTCGTTGGGGGTATTGAGGTTTCGGATGGTTTCTTCTAGGTCCCGGATGCCCTCTGCTAGGTACTTTGGGGGCTGGTTGATGGGTAGTGCCTCTGGAGTGTGAATGAACCTGCACCCGACTGTAAGATCGTCGGAGGCGATAACCCCGATAGACACGCGGTCTTCACGTATAGGGTTGGGATGGTAAGTAACTATCCAGTAATGGCAGAGCGGCATACCTTGGGTCTCCTCTTCTTCTCTGTTTATGCGGTGCTGTGATTCACATGGTATCAGCATGTCCTTTGGGGCTGCAAGGTGTTGCTATTATTAGGGTGTCGTAATCATTAGTTAGATTGAGGTGATTATCCCGTGGACGCTACAGAAGCTATTGGTGGTTTCATAGAAATCATTGGGAATGCCCTAGAGTTCCTGTCCCGTCTCGGGGAGATCGGTGGCAAAGACGAAGGAATCGTAAAAGAGCAGGATAAATAACCCCAAGTATTGGGCATAAAAATATTGGGTGGAACACGTGCAACGGAATTTACATGTTCCACCCAATAAACCTATCCACAAGAAAATATTGGTGGGCTGTGTGGGACTTGAACCCACGACCGGATGATTATGAGTCATCTGCTCTGACCGGCTGAGCTAACAGCCCAACACGAGAGGGACAAGAAAAAAGTGTTCGGTTGGAGTGCCTAGTGTCGAACCTCTTCCCTAGCCCCTCACGTAATCACCATTCTATAACACCAGACAGCTTTTCACAAAACCCGGTCCGCATAATGAGCCTACTATTAGGTGTACCAGAGACCCGTGCGATCCGAAACATCATCTATTATGGACCGCAGATCATCCTCGCTTATGCCACCTTCCTCCTCCATCTGATGGTTCACGCTAATAACCAAATCGTCTAACGCATTAATCGCTTTCTTCAAGGATTCTACTGTAGGTTCACCAATGCTTGCTTCCCCAGCAAAATCTTCGCCACCCACAAAACCTGCACCCACTGCAGCTGCTTTCGCTTCAGCATAAGTTTCAAATGTGATTGTTTCATATCCGATACTAATGTCGGTTCCGTAAAATATATCAACTAAGCTACTTGATAGCTCACCTATTTCTTCCATATAGGGGGCAAGTTTGCCATTATAGGGCATCACGGTCACATAATTATATTCACCACCATATGAGTTATTAGGTAATGATGCACTGAATTTTGCTAACCCTGGTTTATTGTTTGCCATTATTTTTCTTCTTTCTCTATTTGCCTCTTACGGGGTGGGTTGGTGTGGGTTACCTGAATTAGTAATCCCCCCCCCGCGAAAACGGGGAGGGGACGTAAGGAAACTGTTTAAGACTGTGGCATTAGTCGTTGATGTTGTACCACAACCCAGTTTCGCAAGCTGCCGCTATAACAGCGTCCCGCGCGTTCTTCTTATCTTGTCCGTCGTCACCTGTCAATTGGGTGTTTCCCCTAATACGCTTCATTGTCTCAATAGCCTTCTGCAGTTTCTCTGAATCCACCTCACCGATAGGTGACATCCCAGCGTTCTCTTCAACGTCCATGAGCGTTGCTCCCTGTGCGGCTGCTTTTGCTTCTGCGTAGGTGTCGAAATCGAATGTTTCTACGTAGATGGTGGTTAAGTTGGCTAGTCTGCCGAGTGACGCGGCTTCTTCGGCTATGCGGTCAATGTATCTATTGAGCTTCCCCTTATATGGTAGTGCGGTGATGTATGTGTAGGTCTCATCATAGAGATCGTATTGAAATGTGAATAGCGCGAGCCCTGGCTTATTGTTGCTGTTTTCTTTGTTTGTCATGGTGGAGTTATCCTGACTTTCGTGTTTATTTGCTTCTATGCACATAACCCCCCCGTTTGTGGTGGGATGATCGTAAGCTCAGATTAGTGGACCCGAGCTAGCCACTGCACGTATTTGACTGGTATCCGCACCACCACCTCACTACACTTAGGTGGTATCAGCGGGTTATCGTCCAGAAGTTTTAGACTCAATCCGACCTTAATATTTTCGGTTGCAAGGTTTTCGTGAACAATGTTTGCTGCGTATTTCATGTTCCCTATTATTCTTCATCAGGTGGGGTTTTATCAACTATCAACACGGTTTTGATGGTTAAAAATGTGGTGAGCGCCTGAATCTACTGACCCAAGCACCCACCACAACACGATAATACTTAGTGTTAGCGTGGGAGGTATGCTGTGCCAACCACCACCGCACTGTCCACCACTGGTTTCCCGTTTTCCAGTACTGTGTGGGACAGTAGGATGTTTTTAGGGTGCTCATGGTTAGGTGGCTCAATGGACACAACCCCAAGTTGTGTGCCTTTGGTTGGTGAGAGAGTGTTCAGTACAGTTATCAGGTGCGACAGTGCGACACTAGTATACCCAACATGCAGGTCCGGGTCCCTAGGCGCTGTTTCCGCTGTCCTCGTGAGTAGATTCTGTGGAGCTTCCTTGTAGCCGTAGTAGTCAGCTGACAGGGTGACCGTATCATTATTGTCGTTATCGTCGTCTGGGGTGATGGTGACGTAAACCCTCTTTATGCTGCGGGTCTTCTCCTTGACGGCTGCTATGAAACTGGTGAGGGCATTCCCGTTGATGTCTATGGTTTCCCACCCCATGCCTGTTTTGGTGCTTTCGAAAATAATTTGTTCCACGGAAGGGGCTTTGGGTTCACCCTGCAGGGTGGAGAACGTGAAATGTACTGTCCCGTTGGGTGCTGTGAAGCTACCAGTGTTGTCCCCTGCATTGAGGTGCAGGGTAATTGGGGCTAGTTCTTTCCCTCTCCCTGGGGTCAGCGCTTCAGCTGCTCGGACAGCGTATTGGGGGATGCGGATACTGCCGCTCATGTTGCGCCCTTCGAAACCCGCTTCGGTGTAGCAGGTGTGTTTTGCTGCTTTATAGCTGTCTGTGGCACCATACACCCGTTCCTCGCGTGCGAGTTTCACATATACGCCGTGCAGCTCGGCGGGCTTGTACTCGTCTGCACTGTTTGCAATGGTGGCTGCTTGCCCCATTGTCCGTATCTCTGTTGGGGTTAGGGTAACGGTGTGGGTTGGTGCCGTATCGGTCCTGAGGAGTTCCGCCATTTTTTCACTGCCTCGCTCGCCTGTGCGGGACGGGTCGATGTACACCCCTATGATTTCCCCATTGTTTGGGGTGAATCGCGCAAAGATTTTACCGTTCGGGTCGTCTTTTTCGAACGTGATGGTTCGGCAGGCAGGGTTTTGTTCAAGCCCTCCGTTTATTTGGCGGGTGAAGTCTTTCGGGTCCAACCCAATACTCGCATGCTCAGTGGAGGTGTTTCCGTTCTCAGTGATTTGTGCCTCCACATAGGTGCTGTTGTTGTCTGCGGTGTTTGGCACATAGATTTTAGCTACTACGCTTTCCTTGTCATAGGTGGCACCTAGTGTTAGGCTAGTGTGCCCGCTCTCACTGGTTTTACCTACTGGGGAAAGTAGTCTGTTGATCTTGTTGTAGGTTCCTGTGGTGATGGTGATGCTGTCCATCCTGGTTTTCCTTCCTGTCGCGGGGCGCATGTTTTTGTGCCCCTATATGGTAAACGCGCCCTACCCGCCCCGTGACGGAGGGGGTTTGTTGTATTATTGCAATAACCATTGTTGGAAACCAGCGAAAGAGGAGCGGTAGAACGTTATGGGAAACGAAACCAGGGGATACGAGTACGCCATATACAAGGGGCATAACGCGGAACCAACGGAGCTGCTAGTCGGGTCTATCAGTGAGATCGAGGCGGAGTATGACCGTCTCCAAGGTGAGGGGTTGTTCCCTGTTATTCTTGGGCACAATAAGAGGCGTAAAATCTCCGCCCTGTATACTAACTACTTCAATGGGGAAAGGTTGGAACATGATTCTTGGAGTGTTAGGAACGCAATCAAGCCGACACTACTCTCAGACTCCCTATCTGATGCACTCGGCGTGCAGGGTGGTATTGATCCAAATAAGATCGCCACCATACTCGTCATCAGCAACATCCTAAAAGCTGACGCTGAGAGACTACGGGACAGTAGGCGGGTTGTTTTCTCGTCCATCTCCGTACTAGAAGACCCAAGGGAAGAAGACCCTGTTTTCCCTGTCTTAAAGGGTGCCTACGAGGCTTCAGGCAGGTGGGGAAACGTTGATTTCCCAAGGTTCTACCTGAGCGACGAGACACTACCCATGCCGCACCTGCTGGATATCATGTACAACGCGCTTCTCCCATACGAGCTTCAAGACGAGAATAAGAAGAACGTGTACGCGCAAGGATTCTCAGGGCTACAGAAACTAGCGGTAGTGAAAGCCACCCGTGTTGAAGACCTACAAGACGTGTACGTCATGTCCATCATCAAACAGAAGTATAGGTCGCTCGACGACTTAGCCCGCCTCTACCTGCCCACTACTGGGGTGCGCCCACCGCAGGAGCGCCGGAGTGAAGAAGGCACGCTGTATGAGGAACTGATGTCCAACTACTATAAGATATTGCAAGGAAAAATCGCGCGGGAGATGGGGCCTAGCTTCTTCCAAGATATCCTGCAGATGAATACTGAAGCGCGCCTAGCATGGGTGAGGGATAAACTGCCGAAGGACTAGTTTCTTCTACCTTGTGCTATAGTTGGGGTGAATCCGGTTGGGGAACTATCGTTCTTACAGCACGTGATTCACCCCAGTTTTGTGCCACGCCCCCAAAAATATTGGACACAAAACATTAGGGAAGGTTGGCTAAGTATGTCAACAAAAATCATGTATATCGAGACCTGCGAATATCACAACCGTACAGAGGGTGGGAACACCATATGGTTGGGGTCACTGCCCAAGGTCGGTAAACATCTCACCGGTGTGAATGGCTTCTATGACAATGGGAAGAACCTGCTCACCTACTCTGAGGTGATCGACATACGGCCGCACTATGGTGCTGACAGGGACGCCTTGTGTTACGGTGTTGGTGGCGTGCACCCCACGGTTCCAGCTAGTAGGGTTGTGGCTAACAAAGAGTTCCCCACCATAGAGTATTGGGAGTTTGAAGAGCTGCAGAAGGAGCACTACCCTACTGGTGTGCACTGTGCCGTGTTCACTGAAAGGTACCCTGAAACGAAAACCATTCAGGAACGCGGGTATGAGGATACGCAGGGGTTTATCCTACCTGAGGGTAATAGACTCAATTTCGCTTTCCTCGACGCTTACGTCCGGTTGGCTGATGTGAACAACGAAAAAATGAGTAAAAACGGTCGTATCATTGGCGTGTACGCCGATCATTGCATAAGATTGGTGGGGGTTTAGCTGATCGCCTTGATCATGTTCTCCAATATTCGCCAGAAGATTTCTGGTCCGTGTTCCCGGAGCTTGAAGATACGCTGGTTGGTGATGCTGTGAAGAAGGGTGTTTTTACGGTTAGGAGCCTGTGACACTGGAATGATTAGGGGCGGGGAACTTAGGTACATGCCAAGCTCCCCGCCCCAATCTTTTCTTCTTGCTAGTACTCTCCCCCTGTGAGGATGGAGATGCAGTCGCTAATGTTTACGCTCCCGTTATCTTCAACGTACAGGTGTTCTCCCCGTATGAGGTAGTAGTTAGAGATGAGACGCGCAGCCTCCCACGTGGATACTGCGTCTAGTGTTTCTTCAAATTCTTCTTTCCCGTCGAAACGGAACTCCACTTCAACGCATCCTGAGCGCGTGGAGTTCACAGTGTAGGTGAATGCTCCCCGCATATTTCCTTCTGCCACGGGCGTGTTCCGTTCGATGCTGATAATACCCGCATCACCCATAACATGGGCTAGTTCGGCAGCGTTACCGGTGTTTTCTGGCGAGTATGGTTGGAAAACGATTGTCATTATAGTTGTTTCACCTTCCTGTTTTTTATTTGATAAAGAGCCGCAAAACCTGGTACGTGATAAAAACGTATAGGGAACATTGGAGAGCTAACCCAGTTCCCATTGACTTCACCAATGATTCTATATTATCGACACTAGCAGCTAAGCTCGCGATATAGTTCTGCAGTTTCTTATTCTCGTCGTCCTTGTCATACCCCTCAAGCATGGAAGCGCACTCCTCCTCTTGGAGGTCACCATAGAAGAACTGGTTCATGCTGCCAAGATGCCCAACCTTATCTGTTGGTTCGGGGTCTTCGAGGAAGTCACGGAACTTCGCGATATTGACGATGAATCTGAGCACAATGAACAGTAATGTCAGAAACACTGTTGCTACGAGGCGCGTGTATGGGGCGTCGTGGTTGAGCTTGCTGTGGTCCACGGTGGAAAGTATTGCCACTAGCAGCCCCATTGGTACGATGTGGAAAGCTTGCATCGCATAGTATTTTCTGTTGGCTTCTTTGTGTAGCTCGGTGAGGTGCTGTATGAGCATAAATTTCTGGTTTGTGGTGAGCCCGTATTGTTGACTGGTTTTGCCCTGTTCTTCCATAGATTCCCCTAGTGTTCTTTCACCCCTTCTCGTAAGTATTTTCGGGGTTTTGTTATAATGTTCAGTGTACCAAACCATCCAACTCTTCTAGGGGATACAAGTATGAGTGAACAGCAACAATCTAGAGCACAAGTGAATATCAGCGACAGCTCGGCGCGTCTCCTGCAGAAGTACAAGGAGCAGGGACAGTCAGCAACACAGACCATTAATTATGCGTTGGCATATTACGAGTATTTTCAGGGGCAGCTAGAGGACGGTAAGGTTATCCAAACCTTTGATCCTGCGACTGGCGAGCGGCATAACGTGGAGTTCATTCTCTAAGCACGGTGCTGTGGATTATGCGTCTGAAAGTAGATTTGGAAGGCAGAGAATATAAATGCTTCCTCTATAACTGGGAAAACATGCCAGTCGCGTACCTGTCCTGCATACCCGAAAACGATGTGTTTGAGCTGTGTGACATTGAGGTGCGTGAAGGGTACCGTGGGCGTGGGTACGCGAGAAGAATAATAGTGTCTGCTCAAGAGCATTTCGGTGTGCCGCTGACGCACACTGGATCGTATACCCCGTTAGGGTTAGAGCGTGTGGCAAAGTATTTTCATACCCCAACTGAGCTACAAGTGTTGCGGGCAACATATCGCCCTATGGATTTCGTGGGCAACTGGGATAACGTCGCTTGAACAGACATAAGTGGGGTGCCCCACCCAACCACCAACCGATTTGTCTAGAGAAGACACGCTATCTGTGATGCTGGGCGCGTAGACCACGTTTCGTTTAGCTCACCTCATCACTGTTACTGGCATGATAAGAACATTAGCTACAGTATCCCGCGTGTTCCACAGGTTAGGAGACTTCGGATTGTCAGCCTGTAAAATATTTTTGGATACACCAGAGAAAACATGTAGAGACTCACGCCCACCATCCTCAGGGGCTAGGATATGCACTTCCCCTAGCTTAGTCCTTGCTGTTTCTTTCAGGGTTTTCAGTCCCCCTAACAGGTATTTGAGATTGTATGCGCCTATTATTCCTAGTGGTTCCGTCTCGGTGATGCTGATTGTGTGCTCAGCGAAGGTTTGTAGAGCCTTATTCTCAACCAATGGGAAAGCAGCAATAGTGAGGGTGTTAGGTTCCATGTTTGACAACTCAACCGCGATTGTTGCCTTGGGTAAATCCTTCTTCTTTTCGGCTTCTTTCTTGATTAATTCTAGAGTATCAATCAGTGAATCACCGTCCACTACAGCCGAACCCCAGGTAGCTGTTTGCTGGGGCGGGTTGTTCACGAACTTGATCACAGAACCCAGCGTCAGGGTGCGACTATTTTCTGCCGTATACGTGAACCCAATGTTTCCTTTAGATGTTTCTACTAGCCCATAGTTGCTGCTCATAGAAATATAGATGTTACTTTTACCGGATCCTGTACTCGTTTTACTTTTGCGGGCGGGTGTCATTTCTTTTAGTAACCGCACAACCGATTTCGGTAGACCAACAACGAAAGAACCGTGCTCCTCAAAGCACTCAGCATCACCAGTGTTATAGCAGGTATGCCGCACCACCCTATACCCATCTACAGCACCATATGTTCTGCCTCCTGTAGATTCCGTATAAGACATGAGCACATGCGACAAGACAGGGTTATACCAACCCGATTTAGTTGCCAACAATGCGCATTGTTCCATTGTTCTAGCTTCCTTCGGGGTGATTTCACAACAATATGCTGGTTCACCTACAACAGGGTCAAGCAGGGTTTCTTTAGCATCCAATAGGGTGTAATGAACCTAAGGGTTTGAAGTAACATCTTCAATAATTCTGTTTTCGCCACCCTCAACCCAAAGGTTAGTGTACTGTCCTTTGGTGCTTTCTATGAATAAGGGTTTAGCGCTTTTTGTTGAAACCAGCTGGTGAGATACCTCTTTGAAATCTTTAACCGTTAGAGTTGTTTCTAGTTCACCTTCCAATGAATGGTAGGGTATAGTCAGTTCAACTAGTAGCTCGTTCATGTCATTGGTTTTATCGTCGATGATCAGAACGTCTACACCACCAGAGACAGCATTTTTAGTGGTGAAATATATTATTTCTGTGTCTCTACCAGAATTGTCTAGAACGGATAATAGTTTCTGTATCTCCCGAATATGGTCTGGTTTGATAGCTACAATACCCATGTTGTTTTCTCTCTTTCTGTTTTTGAGTCTGATAGTGTTTATATAACATCCCCTAGGGGAGGGGGATAATCTTCACCTGCACCGTTAAATCATTGACCTGCCCATAGGATATCTATGCGAGTGGTGTTTCTGGTTTCCCAAACAACACCACCCACACAAAACTACTCAGGTGACACACCCCCGCTCGCCCCCAGAACCCAGTGTTAGAGCCGCACAGGCAGAACAGCCACACTAGCCGCAGTATCAAAACTGTTCCAAAGGTTCGACTGTTCAGGGTGCGGCGCGTTCAGAACCTTCCATTCCGGTTCACTGAAGACATACAGCGGCATACTACGGTACTGGTCCCTCCCTAGGATGTGCACTGCTCCTAGTGTGCTACCAGCGGTCTTTCTGAGTGCTTTCAACCCATCCAGCAGATGTTTTTTATCGTAGGTCCCCAGGATGCTGCTACTGCTGTCCCATGTGGCTTCTAAGTGGGTTTGAGATGCGGGGTAGTAGTCACCTACTTCCCCTTCTTGGATGGTGGTTATGGTGAGGGTGTCACCGTCACCTTTGTGGAGCTTGACGACGGTACACGGCTTCCGTCCTGGACGCTTTATAGGGTGTTCCTCAACTTTCCCCAGCGCCTCAATGAGCTTATCCCCATCAACCGTGACAGTACCCCAAAATGCGGTCTGCCGGGGAGGGCTAATCACGAAACCCAGTAGGGCGTTAACCTCTGGGATGTTGCTGCTCTTGGGAACATAGGTGAACCTGATAGTCCCTTTCGGGGTCTCCACCAGCCCATAGTCTGGTTCCTCAAAAATAAATAATTTACTGTTCGGGTTTGAGTCCTTCGGTTTCGTGGCGTGGGAGGGGGTCATTTCTTTAATGAGCCGCGCAACAGTTTTTGGTATAGCGAGTTGTATGGCTTCACCATGCTCACTGTTTCCCTTCGGGCTGCGGCAGGTGTGGCGAATGAGCTTATTCCTGTCGGTCGCCCCGTAGATGCGGAGATTGGATGATGGTGCAGCAGATATTGCGATAAGGGCAAGGTGCGGATGATCCTCTTTTATGTCTTTAAGCACTGTTGCGCACTGCTCTAGTGTGCGTGCTTCCTTCGGGCTTATCTCACACACGTAAACTGGTTCCTGCCCCTGTGGTTCGTCCCCCAGTTCCTCCCGCCCCATACTCAGCATGAGGCTACACCCTGGGCTTAGGGAAAGCTCCTGGATTGTGCGCGCCGCGCCGCCTTCAAACCATATGTCTGCGTAATGCGCACCATTGTGTTCAATGAGCATGTTTTTCGCGTTGACCCCTGTTTTAGCTTCCCCAGCTATCTCTTTAAAAGCTTTCGCAGGGAAAATGGCACTTAAATCACCTTCCAGGGTGTGGTAAGGGATTGGGGTGGTTACGAGCACCTTCCCCATGTCTAGGGTCCGGTCTTTGAAAACAGTGACGTTCACAGCCCCGTAGGGTGCGCCTTCTGTCTCGAACACTACAATTTCTGCTTCTTTGGTTTTCCTGTCCAGCACTGATAGTAGGTTCAGTATTTCTTTCACATGATTCGGTTTGATGCTCACAACACCCATGTTGTGTTACTCCCCTTTTTCTTCGCGTAGTTTCCACTGTTTCAACCATCCCCCTCCTATGGGCACTATACGCAACCGCTCTCTTCCCGCATGCTGAACGTCACTCCAACCGCGAGCGCGTACCTCCGCAGGTCGGATAGTAGGATGTCTCCGTCACCGTTCTCAAACTGGTGGAGGCGCTGGGGTGGTATCTGGGATAGCTTGGAGAACTCGGCGTCGTCTAGACCTAGTTCCTGTCTGCGGGTTTTGAGTCTCGCGGTCAGGTTGTCCACGGATTCTTTCATGTTTGCTGCGCCTACTAGGGCTTCCCAGTAGGCGATTTCTTCTGCTGTGATGGTTTGTTCGGTTATCGCTGTTGTCATGCACGTTTTCCTTTACTTTCTGGTGCGGGGTTCGCGGGGTGACTCCCTGTACTCTCAGGATAGCAGGGCTAGTGATATGATTGGTGCACACGGGAAAACAACGTATTCACGCAACCATGATAAGAGAGGAATATTCCACACCATGATTGAGACACGGCTATGGGTAAAACCAGGAACAGGAGAAGAACGGCACTACCTGCAGAACTGGCGTGAAGCTATCGGATTGGAAGTCACTTGGTATAACACTGGTAACATACGATGGGCGCTATTGGATGGGCAGCGTATCTCTAACACTCGTGCTTCACAGATCGCCATGAAACCCTGGTTCGATAGTGAAGGTAAACTGCATGTGGATAGCTTCTCTAGCGGACGGGGCACCATCAGTCTGGATGAGGCTAAGCAACGGATCATGCAGTATGTGCAGGAGCATGGCGGACTGGATTTCCTAGCGGGGCAGTAGGGAAAATATTTACGCCCCTCAGTGTGAGGAAAAAACTCACGTTGAGGGGCGTCGTATATTTGTGAAACTATTTGGTTGCTACTTCTTGCATTTGTTATGCCGCCACTGTTTGGTCTCCAACTCTGGGACAAGTGAAATGACCCTATGATCAGGCGACTTATCATACACGTATTCTAGGTACTGGCGCACGTTCGTGTAAGTGTACGGGAGAGGGTGCAGGTGGGCGTTGAACTTCTCTTGGGGGTGCGTATTCTCTCCCTCCCATACCCACTCGTGAACAACCTCTATCGGCTCCTCAAGGGTGTACATGAGCTCATCTGCGGGCGCGTAATCCGGGTCCTCACCTCGGTCGTTCCAGTACACCCACACTTTCTCACGATTAATATCTCTTTTGATATCACGCACATCATATACGGGGACACAGAACTCTAAGATCATTAAACCCTTATTAGCCTCCTCCGTATCCCTAACAAGGTTAGACAGAGTATCAATAATACGCCCAACACCATCATCAGGCTTACTCAACGTAAGAACATACTGCGTCCCTACAACCTCTTCATTAGTATCATGAGTAATGTTATTATCCCCAAACCAAGAGGAAACATAATCGAAAGCTGACGCCGCACTAACCTGCCGGCGGGTACGTTTCACCCAGCCTTGGTAGTGGCTGTCATCCTTGATGACGCTGAGTATGATCTCTTTACATGCCTGCTCTGCACTGCTCCCCTCAGGGTCATTAACAACATTCCAAGACACACCGTCTGTTGTCCACCGAATCGACTGCGGGTAATCCTCTAAATCGAATCTGATGAAGTGCGCTACCGCTTTCTCAAATTTATACGCCACGCCTATTGTTTCCCTTCCATTTTTACTGGTGCACGATTTCTATGTTACTAACATCCGCTTCTATCATAGCCGTAACACGGGGCGCATAATCTATTCTAATGCTGGGTGTCACCCATAAAAATGTGGGGCGCGCCCCTAGCGAAGGAAGCACACCCCACAACGAAAAACAGTGGAACCGTCAGTTTACTCTGAGGCAGAAGGAACCTCACTGGGAGTCGCAGAAGATTGCTCCACCTCATTTCCTTCTCCTCGCTTCATCATAACCAGCACACGGTCTGCAACAACCAAGCCGATCATTGAGGTAAAAAGCGTAACCATTATCGCTAGGGCAGAATCCAGGAAATACATCCACCCCTCAGGGCGGAACCCGAAGAAGTACGCCACCCAGAAAACATAGGTGTAGCATAGCACACCAGCAGCGGTGAACCAGATTCCCTGCATCATACCCCAACCATTACGCCCATTGGTGAAGAGATATGTTGAAGCCCCCTTATTAATTCTCCAAGAATAAAATTCTAGGATCAGAGAGAGTGCAGTGAAGAAAACCACATTCCATCCCATTTCGCTGCTGCGGATGACGAAAAGAGGGACTGCAATAAATTTCCAAGGACCACGTATCAGTTCATAAATATCGAAATCGAACGCACCTGTAACGTCAGAGAGGAATGCGACACCTATCATGGTAACGTTCATTACGGTACAGATCAGGAGAGCCCAGAAATAGAAGTTGAGCATAAATTTTTTCGTCTTATCAGACATCATATCCCCTTATTTTAGAGTGATTTTAGAGTGGCTTATAGTTGCTTCGCTCTAGCCTTATGAAACATAATACCCCCCCGTGCGGATTACCAAGCCGACACTGGTACGAATGTGACCTCATCATCTGTCAAACCAGCTTTTTGTAGGAGTTCATGCGCCATTCTTTCGGAGATTTCCTCATATTTGCTGGTTAGAGTGACAGCTTCACCGTATTCCTCTATCTCACGGGGTAGCCTCTGCTCCTCTTCAGGGGTGAGCTCAATTTCTTCGTGGACATGATCGGGGAATCCGGGGACTAGGGTGCTCAGCGGCTCATGATCGCTGTTGATGGAGGCGTAGCAAAGTTCCATGTCCACATGGTGTTCTTCATAATTTTCACCACCATACTGGTACTGCCTGTCCTCCACCTCCTCACGAAGAGACACCTCCAACCCGTGTGGTAGCCGTGTAGGTACGAAACGCCCCCGAACAATGTTCCGTGGCATGCAGCGACGGAAATCCACCCCGAAAACATTCGACGCCTCAAAATCAAGGTTGCCGTGCTCATCAAAAATGATGTTCAAGTCAGTGGCATATTCAGCGTCCGCACTAGCCTGTTCCCACCTGTTGTTGGTGTTCACGAAGCTGATAACCCCATCATCTGGGTCGAACCTGTACTGCTCAGGCAGGGAGCATAACCTGTCGAAGCTTTCACCTAGGTACTGGTCAGCGTACTTGTAGGACGGGTAGTCGTTTTCTCCGTCCACACCACCGTAGGTACCTGTCTCCTGCGCTGGTTCTGGGGTGTCAGCGGTGATCTCGTAGAGGAACCTGCTGACGAACGCCCCCAGTAGCGCATTGCTTGTTGCACGCGCCATGTTATCCACACCCTGCAGGGCGTCCCACTCCACCCAAGTCAGGTATTCTATAGCGGCTTTCAAAGCGGATTCCGTGGTACCCCCATGATCTTGGAGGATAATTTGCGCCCTCTGCGTCAGGCGTTTGGGTGTGCCAACGTGGACGTTCAGGACTATGGTGCTCATATTTTTTATTCCCATCTTTTGGGCGTGTCTACTGTTCCTTATTCATAGTAACAGCCGCCGTGCCATAAAGCGGGTGGGGCGTGTCATAAACCCTGACAAACCTGTTGCAAGTAACAAGGGAAAGAGGATTATCTCGTGGGCAAGGTAAAAATAAAACCAATCGAAGAAGTATATCTAGAACTCCGTGCGGACTGGGATAACCCAGAAACATTCAGGGAAATAGCTGACCGTATCTTGGAGAAAGAACACGGGATACAGGTAACCATCAGTGGTGAACCGGAAATAACCTACCAGGGTGAAGGGCTGCCAAATCTCGTTGAATACCCTGTGGATGTGCAGCTCGGGTCCCGTGGTGAAGCTGCGAAGAACATCGTCCCAGCAGTCATGGGGGTTTGGGTACCAGGTGCCTACTGGAACAAGAAAGACGGGTACCGCCCCGAGACGCACGGGGCACCGGTTCTTAGTGTCTCGTTGGCTACTGATCAAAAGATTCTTTTGGATGCTTCCCAATGTGAGAGCTGGTACTATGAGGAATCTAAGTATCCAACGGACTGGCGTCTTGAGTTCTTAGTGCCAACCGAATAACAGGGAATTATTATTCTAATAGGGGCATAAGAATAAGAGGGGGTAGCATCACAAAAATGATGCCACCCCCTCTCTCAAGGTTCCCTACAAGAAAACCCCACCTTCATATGGGTTGAACACACGAAGCATCTTGCCGTCCTTTCGTCGCAGTAATCTGATCCCTGCGTGTGTGCCCAAGCAGGAGAATCGAACCTCCATCGCGCCCACCAGGGCTGGGCTAATGACTTACGTCAGCTTTGTGAATGCCTTTAGAAATCCCCTACTGGTGCACCCCAGCTATGTACTCAGCGATGGTGAGTGCGTCAGCCTTATTCTCAGCGACCACGTATCCACGCCAATACCCTACCCTGCCCTCTGAGATGACGGGGCAGATATATGCTGTGTGTTCTGCACCCTTCAGCTGTGGGAAATAGTGGCGAATCATGGGGGCGATAGCCTTCATAACCACCGACTTCATATCCTCCGGGCCTAACAAATGGTGCGGATGCTCTGATAAGCCAGCGGCAGCCCAATCTTCATCCTTTAGATCGGTGGTGCCCAGTATGACCGACCCGAACGCTTCAACGACCTCGGGTGGCATGCCTTCGATAGCGAAGTCGAAAGGCTGTGTGATATTGTCTAGGTACCCGCCCGCGTCTGAATTGCTCGTGTTCAGGAAGTACTTCTTCGCTGCCGTGTAAGTGGGGGGGAACATACCTAAGTGTCATTCTAAGTTTCTTTCTTCCTACTTTGCTTTGTGCGGTTAGTGTGCCTGCCTTTATAAGACCAGCCCCTAGTATCTTCGAGAGCGCCCTATGGGAACCCGCCCTGTGGGGCGGCATGGAGTAGACGTGCTCGTGGTGCTCGGCTAGTCCTTCAGACCCCCCACACCCTAGTGCGTGGACGATAGCCGTAATGAAAGGCATAAGCTCTGATGAAACCCAAACACCGTATTGGGGGTATCACTGGTGGATGGTACTTGAATCTTACAGGTGTGTAACATGCGGCGGGGAGTAATTCTACTGAACAGAGTCGCCCATAAGCAATCATTACGGCATGCACAAGCAATGGAACAGTAAGGAACTTGCATATGCCTAGTGCGCCCACCGAGACTCGAACTCGGACGCCCTCACGGGCACTGGAACCTAAATCCAGCGTGTCTGCCATTTTCACCATGAGCGCTAGAAAAAGGGGAGCCCTTAGAAGATATGAAGAAAAACATTTCAGAAGTACTATATGAATCTTCTAAAGGCACCCCCACGCTCTCCCACTTGGACTCGAACCAAGAACCTCACGGTTAACAGCCGCGTGCTCTGCCAATTGAGCTACAGGAGATCAACCCAAACCAGGTCACCTCAAACAGGGTGTGGCATGCATATAGGGCTGCAAGACGCCCCACCACACCAGCCTGAGAACTAGGTTCGGGAGAGCGCGGTGTCTAGTGTACCCACCGCGCTAGTCAGGCTTCGGGGACATTATTTTTTCTTCCCCCACACCACAGGCTCGCACCTGTACCTGACCGCCACCAGTTGTTTACGAACCAACCAGCCGTAACGTGCATCATCTACTCTACAGGGGTTATGGAGCGTGTCAGCCGCTAAACCGCTACGCTACAAACCAAACCATAGAACGGTAGCGACCTTGCGGGTCACCTCCGCACACCATTCACAATAGTGTGGTGTTTTAGGTGGCTGTCGATGTTATGCACGGGGAGCTTTTGTGCTTCTTATATATATGATGACGGGGATCGAACCCGCATTCTATCTCACTCAAAAAGATTGGCTTACCAATTAGCCCACATCAAAGTTCTGTGCGTGACACCGCTCCCGTTAAGGTTCCCCAGCCCTTTCAGGCGGGGGAATGCCTTGAGCGCCACGTGAGGTTTTCCCTGCTACGGTACGTTCACCTCTCCAACACTGTTACTCCCGAACCTCCCGATCCGGTTTCATAATATTGATGGGTGCGTCGCCTTCGATTAGCGGTCTCAGACTGTTTGCACCCTCACCACACGGCGGCTTATGCTCGGTTTTGTTGTGTGCAACACGGATCATGTTGCAGGGGTACAGCTGTCGCCCGCCCCTCTCCGTCAGGGTGTTACCCCTGTTGGAGTTACGTTCCTCGTATCAGCCGCAACCAAGAACGAAATCTTGATTACGCTTAGCCGCATGGCCGTGTGTAGATCGGGAAGCACTATTACTAGCACCACCAAGAGCCCGTCACAGCACAAGCCCCTTTTCGCCCTATCACTAAGGTTTATCCTGCTACACCAGAAGAAAAACCGGGACACCCGTTTTTCTCGTACCCCATGCAGGACTCGAACCTGCACACCAAAGAATGGTGCCCGAACTTGAATCGGGTGTGTCTACCATTTCCACCAATGGGGCATAAAGCTGAGATACTAGGACTCGAACCTAGACGCTCGGATTCAAAGTCCGATATGCTGCCATTACATCATATCTCAATGGCAGATGCGGCAGGAGTTGAACCTGCGACCTGCGGTTTTGGAGACCGCTGCTCTACCAGCTGAGCTACGCACCTGAGCATCCGCCCCAACACACTGGGGTGCAGGACGGAAGATACCTTTTCACCATCATGGGCGATAGGCAGAAAGTTTCCCCCACCCACCCCACTCTTATAGAGGATATAGCGATGGGTAAGAGAGTTAACTAGGAGGACAGCTCAGTGCCACCCCAGATAACGTATCTCCAACGGGGCTCGAACCCGTGCCTCCGCCTTGAAAGGGCGGCATCCTAGCCAACTAGACAATGGAGACATGAATCCTCTGATCAGGAGGATCACGTAGCAGCCGCGGGATTCGAACCCGAATCTGAGCCTCTATGGGGCTCAGGTTTTACCTAAACTATTCCTCTGCTACTTAGAATTACTAGATTTTTCACGGGCTTTACAGTACTACTATTACCCCGCTGCCAACCGTTCTTTCTCGTGCCCTAGGGAGGACTCGAACCTCCAACCTACTGATTAAGAGTCAGCAGCTCTACCAATTGAGCTACTAAGGCAAAAATTGGGGTGGAAGACGGGACTCGAACCCGCTAAGACAGGTGCCACAAACCTGCGCCTCGACCACTTCGACATCTTCCACAGTGCCCCCTGTGGGACTCGAACCCACGACCCACGGATTAACCTACCACACTAGTTTTCACTAGCCACAACCATTTGGTTGTGTTGTAGCCTGGACTATCTCTTCACCGTCTACTCGACTAGTTACGGTGGGCGGCGTATAGTCTCTGAGGGCTTCCCGTGTTCGGGTTGCCTGCTGATTGCCCAATCCTTCGACGTTTTCACTTCCACCAGTTGGTGGTGAGTAGTGAAGGCTCTAAGGGTGTCCCAGCATACAGCCGCCTCCACTCTGCATGTTTCCACACAGAGGCTCCTATTTTAAAGTCCGTTGCTCTAACCAGCTGAGCTAAAGAGGCAATATAGGGCGGTAGCAGTGGGGTGGCTACCGCCCTTGAGGTCATACCCTGGGGCACCCCCAAAAAAGGCGGGTACCGGAATATGACATGGTGAAACCTGTGAACCAAGTTCACAGGCAAATCCCAGAGGTAAGCCCTTTGGGAAGAGGTTCCAGTCGGATTCGAACCGACGATACAACAGCTTTGCAGGCTGCGCCGTTTGTCCGCTCTGGCATGGAACCAGTGTGGGCTGGGAGGGATTCGAACCCCCGAAACCTGTGGTACCTAATTTACAGTCAGGTTGCTTTAACCTCTTGCATACCAACCCGTTTGATAGTGTCTGAGAAGCCCAAGAGTGTGGGTAGGGAAGCGTGAGGGGCGGGTAGCGCATGGCTGAAAGATTCATCTGATGCAGTGTTTACTCTGTTGTGGGTATCACTGGGTTTGTGATGAGGCTACTCTCCCCCGTATTGCTTCTATTCGTTCTTGTGCTTCTTAGGCACCACCGAGCGGCTAGCGGGGCTTGAACCCGCAACCCCCAGTTTGGAAGACTGGTGTTCTACCATTTGAACTATAACCGCGTGTGTACCCTAGGAGGGATTCGAACCCCCGACCTAGAGATTAGAAGGCTCTTGCTCTGTCCTGCTGAGCTACTAGGGTATGTTGCACCCCTGTTCTGGTTATTTTTGGGGTGCTGTTAGTGTTTTTCTCTATGTTTTTACCAATTATCGTGTGCTTTCCCTAGTTTACCGCCTGTTTCGGGTGGGTTTCTAGGTGCGTTATACAGTGTAGCACACATGCTGGGGGTGCCCGCAACTTTTGGGGGAAAGTTTTTTCGGGTGGTTTTCCCTAGTTTACCGCCTGTTTCGGGTGTTTTGGTGTGTCGTTTTACCGGAAATATTTGCGGTGACACGCCCGCTTCGCTTACCATGAAAGGTAATGACAGAAAGGGGAATGGTATGTACCGCAAACAGGGAGACCGTAAACGCAGGCGGCAAGTCTCGCTAGCTGCACAGTGGCGGAAACGCTACAAACACAACATTGATGTTTGGCACACCGAGACAGCTGCTACCGCGCCCCGCGACGTTGAGCGTGAAGCGATGGATGACGCTAACCTCATGGTCATAGTCCATAACTCTAACGATAGGCGTGACAAAGCACCCAAATATGTGCGTAGAAAACACAAGCACGCATACAGTGAACACCTAGGCGCGGCAGGTTCCAGGGAACACTCATTCGATGAAACTAAGATGGGTAAACGCAGGGCACCAGCATCCAACAAAGAACAGAAATCCCTAAACAACCCCCGATACTGGTAACACAAGAGAAAGGAAAAATAATGCGCCTCAAACCAGACAAATACCACCCACGGAGGCTGTTCCAGTTGAACGGTGACGGGAAACCGTACAAATTCATTTATGGAAACACAGAGCTTCTAGTAGCTGCAGCGTTGTTCGCGGCTGGGCTGGTTTTCGTCGCCCTATATCTAGGCAAGGTATTGATTCTAGGGATTTCAGGGATATTATTGTCGCTGCTTTACATGTTCGCAGCGATAGCCTGCTTCGGCTTGTCTTTATTCATACCGTTAAACCATATCCACGAGGTGCTAACACTCCACGCAAGAAGGACTTATTTCCCTGACCAAATCGTTTACTACCACACTAATTTAGAGGTAGGACATGAAAAGGTCATTGCGAAGATCCCAGTCCCACGGAAAGTCCTTGACACCCTCGCAGAAGAAGAGCGGACCAGTGTCAAGATCGCTTATAAGCTCAAAGAAATCAAATACTACCAGAACCGATCAGAACAAGTCCTAGAACACATCAAAAACCTCCCCACCATCACAGAAACATCCGTCCTCATCGACGACTACCAGCACGCCCACCAATGGTACCTGACAAAGGCTGCGGAGGCAGAGAAATGGGTTGCTGATACGCTTCTGAAACGTGCGGAAGATAAAGAGGAGAACGAGAAGAGGGTTGAGGGTATTGAGAAGGCGGTGAAGGAACAACCCATGTTCTAGAAGCAAGCACAAGAAAATAGAAGCGGTGGCTGGCACATAGG
>ERZ773267.504-NODE-504-length-25907-cov-3.347285_pt1 | contig 25907 bp, 37 predicted proteins | sample MGYA00511959_ERZ773267 | MGnify/ENA primary metagenome ERZ773267 (study PRJEB29015, sample SAMEA2738165) | human oral metagenome | biome: human oral; feature: human-associated habitat; material: saliva | place: China | collected 2240 ... | reverse complement strand
GGTTTCAGATAGGCCAGCTGCGGCAGTTGCAGCAACTTCAATCTTCTCCATATTTTTCATAATCGTCTCAGGCTTCTTGATTGTGCCTTTCTCGATTTTTTCCTGCAACTTACGAGCTTTCTCAGCTGCAATGCGGTCTTGCTCTCGCTTAAAGTCATTAAGGCTTTTCGCAAGGCTAGTCTTTGCGACTGCTAGCTTATCCTCTAATGGTTTGAACAATGCCCGAGCTGCCTTAAGTGACTCATTCAACGGCTTAGTGATAGCCTCCTTGCTCGTCTTGATGAGCTTCTCTTGGGCTTTCACACTATTGTAAACTTCACCGTACTTAATATAGTCATCGTTGTTCGCAATTTTTACGCCCTCGATGCTCTCGATGAATGGTGCGACTTTTTTCTCCACCAATTCATATTCTTCCTTCATAGTCTGTACTGACATATCGCCTCCCTACTTGTTGTGGTATTTCTTAAATAATGCGTTTAGCTCAGCAACTTTCGTCTCATCAAACCGTGGTTTTCGCCCAAGTTGCGGTAGCTTCACTCCACGCCTTACAAGCTTCTTGTACCTTTGATACGCTGCTCCCCTCGTTAGACCAGTTGCTGCACAAACATCATCCCAACAGGTTGCTCCTGCGTATGCAATAACAAAATCTTCAGCAGATATTCGACTTACTTTCTTATCAGCACCGTTAAACTTTAATGTTAGTTTCGCCATGGTTTCGCCTCCTATGGTGTTAATTATTGATAATTTAATACTAGCATAGATTTACATAGATTGCAATGTTTTTCCCTCCGTTTTTCTAAAATAATCGACAGCTACGACCAGCCTTTCAGCCCTGTCTCTTAACCACGTATTCTTAAACTCAACCACCTCCTCAAGGGTGATAGGAATATCTACCATATCGTAACCGAGCAGTTCAGTACGCTCACTATTCCAGAACTCACCAAGATACACGGCTCTGCTAGGAATAATGCCTTTATTTAGCAATTGGAGGGCGTAGGTGAGGTGTTGCTTGCTTCTCTTATAATGAAGTTTGAAATCGTTCCGCGACTTCTCTCCGTCGTCCTTAATGGTGGCTGTTTTATAGTCGACAATCAGGCCACTTGGCGTATATGCTGCATCAAGGGTGCTATGTAGAACAACTCCTGGGAATATGTCACAGACCATCTCCTGTTCAATCATATCGACTGGCGAAGTGAACCCGAGTTCCTCCTTGAATATGAGGGGGGTTTGCTTGGTCTTTTCTGACTCTTCGGCAAACATTTCGTGTCTCGTCTTACCAAAATCAATGATATTACTACTGAAGTTTCTCTGCTTACCGAATGCGACCTTTCTCGCTACGTCTAGCACACCTTTGTGGGTGCAATTCACCAAATCGCTAAATCGTGTATGAATAAGCCCGTCATCATCATGCTGGTAAAAATCAGGCATTCTCCACAACCTCGGCTTCTTGAGCAAACACACCACCACGGCTCTTACGACGCTTGGCCAATTGTTCCTCGATGACGTTTGCACGCTCACTCTCAGAGTCTACTCTTTCCTCGGGCTGGTTAATGGTACGGTCAAACTCAGCCTCGTTATAGACTGCACTAAACCTGTTAGGGTACGCCTTACGAAGACCAGCTGCCTCTGCGACTTTGGATAGCATAGTCATTTTCTTGTCACGCCACGTAGTGTTCGGGATTTTTCGTCCAGTCCTCTTGCCGTTCTCATAGTCATCAACAAGCTTCACGTATTCATCCCAATATGCAACGCCAACTGCAACATCTTGTATCTCACCAGTGATAGGGTTCAAGCCCTTAATAGCCACGGTGCATTTATGAGGTACCTCCTCATCTTCCTTAGCCCACCACGGCTTAACAGACTTCATTTCAAACTCAGGTTCTCCAGAGCCGACATATCTCATAACTGCAGTTGTGTCTTCAGCTGCTGCTTTTCTAAAGCCGTTGATACCAGTAACCACAGTCAGCTTGTCGGCACCGATTGACTTGTCGTGGTAGTAAATTGCAAACACTTCGTTCTTAAATGGATTCAGGCCTGCCTGCGACGCAATAGTCATAAACCGAATAAAGTCGGACATAGGTCGCATCTTTCCCTGCTTATCTAAGCCGAGGATATCGCGGTGGATAGTCTTCACCATCTCAATGCGGTTTTCTTCAGACTTTACCCATTCAGTAGGCATCTCAGATGCCACCTTGGTGTATTTAGATAGAATGTCCTCTGACCTCTTCTTTTTCTGTACAGCCAACTCCTGCTCTTTAGCGGCTGTTGTTTCTTTCTCTTCCATATAGTTTTCTCCTTGACCTCAAATCAAGTCTTTTGCTTTAAGCTGACTATCATATGTTGGTCGTTACGTTTTCTAATCTAACTATACTTTTCTACATAGGCTCGCCTCCTTTTGTATTACTTTAATTCTATCAAATAACAGAGGTAAAATCAACCTACAGGCTAGTTGTTAATAGGCTCACACTTAGACCAATCAGCGTTGCATTTTACGTTCGGAGGTGGCACACAACCCTTCTCTCCAGCGTTTTCATAAAATGGACACTGACCGTACGTATTCCTGTAGCTTTCTGGGTTTCCTGGCTGGACTGGCTTATCTGTGAACTCCATTCGTTTCGGCTCTTCGGGTTTCGGCTGAGGTGCTGGAGTAGGAGCTGGTCGTGGTGCCGATGGTTCCTGATTAGGCTGTGGTCGGCTAGGCTGAGGAGATTCTGTCTGCGGACGCTCCTCTTGTTTCCTCTCAAGCACTACCTTCTCTGGATTTGGCTTTCTGAGAGCCTCTGTGTGGGCTTTTGACTCCTCAATATGGTTGTGTGGGTTGATTGGATTCTTAGAGCCAATAGAGAGGCTTATAGACCAAATTACGGCAATTACCAGCAGTACCACCCCACTGACTACAGCCACTTTCTTAAACTTCATAACCTAAACTCCTTAAATTGCTGATTAACCTCCGCACAATCGAGCGAACATGTTCAGCCTCTTCTATGGTTCTTATTTCTCCAGTATGGTATTGAACGCCAAGCTCGTCTGAGATATGTTTGTACACCCTATTCCTACTCATAATACCACGCTTCCATATCGGGTCGAGAAGATTGTGGATTTCAACTTTCATCTGCCTCATCTCTTTATTCGATATTACGCCGAGCGGTTTCAGCGGGTCAATTGAATTGTGGTGAGTTCCTACAGAGTTCTTACAAGTTGGACACTGCCAGAGAGTGATTTCGGCTAAATCTGGTCTCCGAGGGTAAACAAACTCGCCTCTTGTTAGTTCTGCCTCAACAACCTGGTCGCACTCAACACACCAAATCGGCATTACACTTTTTCGTGAATTAACATATTCAACGCTTATCTTTCCCATACTAGTTCGTCCTGTGTTTATAAATTACTTTATGTCCCTGAGCTTCTCGCTCGGCCATTGCCTCTAGTACCTCACGTACTTCTGATGACATATAAGGGTGCGCAACCTTAGCCCACTCCTGAGCTTGTCGGTATGAAGTCGCTCCCTCAAGAATCATGTATAACTCATCTGCGTCAGCTTGCGTCAATCCATATGTCTTACGCCCAATCTTAAACTGATGTGCTGGTAGCATTCTTCTCATCGTCTGTTCTCCAAATCTTCTGACAATTCAATTAAAGCGTCTTCCTCGTCATCGGATAGACTTAACTCTCCTGCATAATACGCATTCAGTAGTTCAGGTGTGCTTGGCTTGTAGCCATACTCACGTTCCCAGCGTTTTGCCACGTCATTAACCAATCGTAGTGTTGATGTGCTCATCTCAATTTTTCCTCTTCTCTATTGTGATATTTTGCTGCTTCGAGCAGTGTGTCTTCAAACTGCTCCTGTGTTTGTTTGTCGGTGAATATCTTCGGCGTATCACTGAGCCTGATTGACTCAGCTGTGTATACCTCGTAGCCGTCTTCACCTGGGGTGCCATTTTCAATTTCTTCGCCGTCAAAATAGTAGTCGACGATTTCTTCGGAGATGAGCCATTCGGCTAACTCCCTAAGTTCTTTATTGCTCATTGAGACGCTCCTCGTACCTGTCCTTCAAATCTGATATGATTTCTTCCAACTGGTGTAGTTCTTGAAGCTCTCGGTCGAAATTGCTGATGTTGTGTATCGCTAGCGAGATAATTGCACTCAGCATAACTCTAATTGCGCTTAGTTGTATATCAGCAACACGGTAGAAAACTACCTTTTTTTCTTGGTCATTTTTCATATTTAGTTCTCCTCGTCCAACTCCTCGTATAATTCGCTGATGGCTTTGCTGATGAATTCGCTAGCCTCGAAGAGATGCTCGTTGTCCTGAAGTTCAAAAATTGGCTGATTAAAGATTTCACGCAAAAGTGTGATGCTGTGAAGAATCTCGCTAATTTGTTGCTTATTTAATTTTGTACGCATAGGATTTCGCCTCCTTTGGTGTTAATTAGTGATATACTTATACTATCACGGATTACACTGAATTGCAATAGTTTTACACAAAAATATCCCTAATTTTCTGAAGAATTGTACTCATTTATCCAGTCAATATGGACAATGTGCTTGCCGTCCTCAACCTTTGATTTCAGCTTTCCACTCTTAATAAGACGAAGCACAAACCGATAATTCTTTTGACCTCGCAGGTCTAAAATAAGACCACTGCGGGTGATGCTCATTGCGTCATACCATACTTGCTTTTCCATTATTTACTCTCCTCTACTTTTTTAACTTTACCTCTACGGCTTTTCGAGCCGCCTATCCTCCCTGCAATCCTTGCAAGTTCTGGATTTGCTGCGAAGCCTCCCGTTCTCCCGTTCCTTCCACCAATTCGACCTATTTCTCGGTAGAAGTTGGGATTGTTCGCAAGGTTCTTCGCTGCGGCTTTCAAACCTCCAGACCGTGTGCCTCCCATTATTCGCCTCCTTTCAAAATATAATTATTATTCTGATAAATGTTCATATCTAACCCTTCCTCACAATGTCACGAACCCAGTCTGCAAATGACATGTTTATCGGGCAAACCTTAACGACAATCTGTTCCTTTATGTGCTGAAGGCTCTCTAGCCCGCTCTCTTCACAATCTGGGCAATAAACACGTGATAAAAAGTAAATCCCACCTGGCTTATTGCTATTCGTCCAATCCTTATTACAGATATCACAATAGACATTTTTACCGCAATCCATATAGTTGTGTGCAAAGTCATCTAAGTCCATTATTTAACCTCCATCGCATAAACAGAATAGATGTCACAGTATTCAGCAAATTCAATGGCTTCTGGTGATGTCGCTTCAATATCTTCAGAGTAGTCATATGCAAATAGTTGCGCAATCTCACTACGCTTAGGCTCTGAATCAGAAATCACGAATATCGAGTATTCACAATCTCTATGGTCGCTGTAGTTAAGACACAACTGCCATAGAGTCTTGTTATTAACTTTTACTAATTCTTGAGTTATCATCTTAGCTCTCCAGGTATTCTTCAATTTTTGATATATCACCGCCTGCAATAATCGCAACATCATCGGTAGCGTTGTACATAATCAATGTGCCACCGACCATCTTAGCTATCTCTTCAGGATTTGCTCCTTTTAACTTGATTTCGTGCATAGGTTTTCGCCTCCTTTATGCTTAATATCTTATATTCTTATACTAGCATAGATTTACATAGATTGCAAGAGTTTTGCCTTATTTTTCCTTAATTTCAAGTTCATCAAGTCCGTACTCTGCAACAACCTTGTTCCATTCTGCAATTTGCTGGATACTCATACCCCTACCCTTTCTATACCCTAACTAATCGTTTTAGTTTGTCCATCGGCACCGCGTAGCAAGGTATCTTGCCATTCGTTTCCAACGGGCTATTCGTGATATCTTCCCAAGACAGATAATACACGTCTGGCAGTGACTTCGTTTTGGTAAACTCAATCTGGTTGTGCAAGCCGACCTTGTACTTGCTGATAAGTACTACACGGTCTTTCCACCGAGGTTGCCAGATTTCAATTCGGTTCGCTGGGGTCAATCGCCCAAGCTCTTTCTTCTCAAACTCCATTACCAAGTCCTTCTCAAACCGCCATTTTCTGGAAGTATGCCAATAGCACCTATTTCTGATTCGCCCTGCATATCGTTGTAGACGTTAGCATACGCCTGACCGTCCTTGATGTCATTCCTATCCATAGCCCATTCTTCTTCGTGCTTGCTCACATATAGCATTGAGTACATGGTGCCGAAGTTAGTAATGCTCTTGATGATGTGATACACCAACGCTCCGTATTCATCTTCAAACTCACGAACTTTGTCTAAGATTTCTTCGTTTGGCCAGTAGCAGATACCACCTCCAAGCACTGTAGTTTCTGATTGATTTAATAGCCCATCATCTTTGAATTGGATTATAACTCCCTCTGCCATTTTTAGGGCTTTCATTCGTCTTATTGCTTCTTTAGTTTGTTTGTCCCGCATTTAATCATCCTTTCAAAATTACAGTTTTCAATAAATGCATATAGTCATCACGACTTGGAATACGAGGACTTGTACCATTCTTTCTAGCAATCCTTCGGGCAATCATCTTTACCCACATATAGCCAACTTCAACAGCCTCTGACTTGTCCTCAAAGGTCTTCTCCTCTGATTTAATGGTTGTACGCAGAAAATCCCACATCTCCTGCTTAGTTGCTAATTTGTAGTTCATTTTCGATACCCTCGCTTATCTAATTCATATCCAGCAAGTATGTCGTTATAGATTTCAATAATTCTTGTCTTGCTGGCCGTGATACAAATCTCATCGCTATCGTCAGCGTGATAAAGTTCTCTTTTTTGTTCACCAGTAATTTCATCAAACGCTGCTCGGTTACTAGCCTCTATGGTGTGGTTGCTAACTCTGTACTGCCTACCATCTACCGTGAAGTAGTAACTATCGCTAGAGCGACTTTGACTAATACCGTGCTCAATACAAAAATCTTCTATCTCTTTCATCTTGCTAGCAAACTCACGAGCTTTGGTTTTGCTCGGTTTCCATCGTCTGCTAAATGCCATCGGTTCGCCTCCTTTGGTGTGTTAATTGGTTATGTCTTAATACTATCAGAGATATACATAAAGTGCAATAGTTTTACACAAAATTACCAAAGAAAACTCAGAAAAATCTGGACATTTCTGAGTTTTCCCTCTGATATAAGAGGAGGTAGATAAAGATTTAAGATAGTTGTTATTTAATGAGTGCCTTGACCTATTAGCTTTTAACAGCGTCGCGTATCTTGGTTTCTCATTAAGCTTCACGATTTCTCGTCTGGTTGACTGCTCGCCGCCCTTTGTGCTTTCGCCCCAGGGGTCTCGGCTCGTTTTCCCTTTCGGAATCAGAGTCTAGGTCGCTCTCCAGCGTGGCCTAGTGTTTTAAGTGGGTAATCCCAAACAGTTGCCAGTATCACGTTGATTGTTTTAGTTCTGGTGTGTAAGCCCCAGAATCACAACTACCTATTTGTAAAAGCAAAAACCCCTCACTTGGAGGGGCTTCTACTGAAAAGATTTAACTTAATTTGAACCTACTTATAGTATAGCAAACAATGCTAGCTGTGTAAATAGGCTAGACCCTCCAAAATAAAAGATTTTTTACAAGGCAGCCTATTTTGGGTTCAAATTAAGTTGCCTTAATACCAGTATAGCACTTGACTTTTAATATGTAAATAGAGCCTCCACAGGGTGTGGAAAAATTGCTACAAAAGAAAACGCCCCTCAATACACAAAAAGGACGTTCTCTTAGGTTTTTTGCACTGACCCCTGGGTTGGACAGCACATCTATTATAGCACAGTTTCGCCGTCAACTCAATTTAATTTTACCAAAATGAAAAAGCTACCGAGATTGGAAACACAGTAGCTTAGTCGAGTATAGAGTTTTCAGTTGTTCGGGATTTCCGAATTACTCAACAGCTTCTCGCATCTGTCGCACTAAGTCGAGAACAATAGTCTTAGCCGCAGACAATCCAGCGGCAATTGCCGACAATGCGGTAGCCATCGTTAAAGCGTACAATTCGTGCCAGCTCGCTGCGAATAGCAAGTTTACTAGGTTTACGCCTGCCAATAAAAATGTAGCAATGAATGTCTGTGCAAATGTCCATCCAGCACGGATAGCTACGTCTTTATAGTTGATATTCTTTAGTGCTTCTAGTGATTTCATATTTCCTCCTTACTTCTTAAACTTAAAAATACTTAGTAAAAAATCGATAATCTTCTCTAACAGACTTTTAGCTGGTTTTTCAGCCTTTACTTCAGGTTCTGGCTTAATCTCGGGCTTAGCTTCGGGCTTAGTTTCAAGCGTCTCAGGTTGTTGAGGTTTACTCATTGCCTTCAATTCGTCAATAGATATTTTCGACGTTGAAAAGTCCAAGTTAAATCCGTCAACCTTTCCGCTCTCTGTGTACTGATGAATAAGCGCGCCGTGTGCGTAGTTGTCTTTAGTGCTGTAATTCGGATACCAGTCCACGCGGTCTAATTCTAATTTCTGAATAATAGCTTCACCTGCGTAAGTGAACACCTGTTTTCCAGTTTTCTGAAGAACTAGGTTCTTAAACAGCTTTAATTGCTCGAGTGTACCTTCAAAATCTGGCTCCAAGTCGACAAACAATAGAGGTGCGTTGACAAGTTTTTGAGCTTCAACAAAACGCTCTGCTTCAGTCTTAACTTCTTCTTCAGTTGAGAAATAAGGCAACCAGTAAATACCTAATAGCTTATCTCCTGCGGCTTGAGCGAATTTTACCAGTTTCGGGTCAATCTTGTTAGCGTCGCCTCCGTAACTCTGACCGACGTGTCCAGCCTTAAGAATAACGCCAGCGAACTTATGTAAATGATTTACAATAGCGTCATCCTGATGATTTGAGATGTCTAATATAATCTTGCTGTAGTCTTCTTGTGGCTCTTGTGGTTCTTGTGGTTCTTCTGGCTTTGGTTGAGGTGCAGATTGAGGCGTTAGGTCTGGTAAGTCGTGCAAATCTTTATCCTCGAATAGCTGACGACTCATATATTTTCCACTTCTAGCTGTAACGTACCAAACAGTATCTCCAGCGACCGATTCACCGTTTGTAACGTAGCCTTTCATAGCGATAACGTCGCCTTTTTCTAATTCCTGAAAAATAGCTGAATTTGTGTTGGCTTCGTCGCGAGCGTTGCCGTCTTCTTCCAGTTTCCTGTCTGTCGGCTGAGTTTCGTCGTAATCTTCTGCTATACATCGTCCGTCGCAGCAGTATGAATATCCGAGATAATCTGGTCCATAATTTCCCATCCAGTTCATCAGTTCTTCAATGCTGTTATAAATCCCTCTTGAACCACTGTGAACTTCACTGTCGTGGATTTCGATTGAGCCATCCTCACGCTTTCGCATTAAGAATACGTGTCCGTCATCTACATACTGGCCTATTGAAAAGCCCAAAAAACCTACCACCCAAATACCAACAGGTGCGGAACCTGTATTTATACGACCTGCGTTTAATTCGTTTAAGTACGCTGTTTGAGCGTTTGGCGAGCGAGTTAATGAGCTAATAGCGTCATCTACATATTGCAAGCACCAGCCACTCTGAGCACCGATATTTAGATTTGGTTCATAAGTTTGTCGAACTGGCATTATTTCTCCTTCTTTTGACTTGGCTTTTCTTCTTTGCGACGCTCATTTTCACCGAATACTTCGATATCTTTACTCTTCAGCATCACAATAATATCTGGGTCTGAGGGTTCAGCAACGAACTTATCGCCTTCATTCAGATAACCAAACTTACAAACTAAATGATTTGCCAGAACTATATATGTCTTAACCATACTATCTCCTTTCATAACTATTATGCTAAATCTTTCTCCATCGTTCAACCTCTCGCTTTCGACCGTCTGGATAAATCAACCTGAACGATACGTTGAACTTTCGGCCATTCGGGTAAATCGCAATGCTTGCTGGTTTCGTCTTGAGTTCGAAAATATCACTATACCAAGTGCCAGCGTCAGTAGTAACAATCTGCTGTACCTCGTATCTGGTAGATGACACAAAACCAGTAACCAAAAGCTCTCCGCTACCACCGACGAAACTTTCAGTAGAAGTTTTCCACGAGTCTGTGCCCTTTTTCCTAAAGCGGAATTGCACAGTAGGCTGGTAGGCACCAGTGACAGCGTTCACCTTGAATATGACCTTCGTCGGCTTAATCTTCACAACTTCATAGTAGCCACGGGACAGGGTAACAATATCACCTACAAAACTGACTCCAGCACTGCGGTTGCCGTTAGAGGCATATATAGCTAAATAATACCGAGTATTCGGCGAGATTGTCATATATCCACCAGCAGATGACTGAGTAACGGTAATATCTGCGTAAGTGGCTCCAGTATGAACAGGCTGGAACTTGCGAGAGTCTAAGTTGTTGTTATGCTGGGTAATGCCAAGCTCAAGATACTTATCCCCTCCAGAATTGTTTCCCCAACCGCTAATTGAAACACGACCAGAGACAGACTGCTCAGTCTTTGAGACGTTGCTCAGGGTTAGTCCAGTAGGCGCAGAATAGCCGTCATTGAACCACGCAGTAAAACCTAGCGTGCGTGCGTTTCCACCGCCACGGAATCTAGCTGTAAAGCCTGCACTTGTCGTACCAATACCTATGCCGATAGTCGTGTCAAACCAACGAGTAAACACATTACCGATGCTGGCTCTACCGCCTGGCTTAATCTGTCCATCACCAAGCAATCCATCGATACTACAATAATGAGCATCAGTGTTGTATGTGTGCGTATTTTGTCTTTCTTGAATAGAGCCGTGGAAACGAACACCAGTCGAGCCGTCAGCACGGTCGGCATGTCCTTCTACGCGAATACCATAGCTTACTCCATAGAATGTCGTGTTGATGAAGCCAGTATCATAGTAAGCCATCGCTATACCTCATCACCGAGGATTGCCTCCAACACAACACAGCCAGGAACAGGCGGTACATCTGGGTCTGACTCTTTCGCCTTCACTGCCATGACCACAGGTAGTCCATCAATTTGGCCAGTCATCAGTGTACCAAAAAAGTTCACATTATCATCTGTCTGAGGTGAGAATGACTGAGAAACCTGAGCTCCAGTGATTGCAGCATTTTCTAGCCTTTCATTTTTCAACATCAGCACACTAATCGAGGTGTCGGTTTGGTCAATAATCACAGCATACTTCCTCTTAGTGCCTTGGTCAAATTGCATCCGCATACCAATTGCATATCTAGTCAACCCGCCAGCATTGCAGTTCATCTTGCCTATTTTCGATGCTGAATCATATGAGACATACGCAAGAGTATCAGAAGAGACTGACATCCATCCTTCTTTCGGCCTGCCCATAACACTGCCGATGGTTGCTTTTTTGTCACGATTTTCGCTCACGTCACGAACCATGACTAAATCATCGTCAGCAAGCTGATTTCGTCGTAATTCCTGAAGGTCAACAATCTGTTTACTCATACTCCTCCTATTATATCACTTATGCAACACGTTCCCATATATTGATTTTCTTATCTGAAGTTAAAAATGCTAGCAGTGTTGCGTGGTATATTCTAAAAATCCCTGAAGAGATTGGCTCTGTTTTATATCCAAAATTGATACCAAGTCTATGATTATAATTTATTACTTTTTCCAATTCAATCTGGTCTTTAGTGAAAAAGTCTGTTGAGATTGTCTGTCTGTAGGAACTCACAGACCAGGTATCTCCTTTGTTAGTCTCAATATTGTTCAAACATAATGTAATTTTACCCATATCAGATGACGACACTTGACCAGATAGTTTGTACTCAACGTGCCATCCATCTGGCACTGAAAAGCCATTCTGTGTCTTTGTATTCAGCATATCTTCTAACAATGTGTAATTATACGAACCAAGTAAATAAACTGTCTGAGTGCTAGGATTAAGAGCTTCATTAGTATAATCAAAAACATAGCTATTTATCAATTGCCTCTCATATGTAGACCCTAAGCTCCTCCATGAGCCACCAAGAGTAGAGGGATTAAAATCATTAGTCAACCTCAATATAGAGCCAACTGGATGCGCAAAATCAACAAGGTTTGCTAGATAACTAGATACATCACCGACCCTTACGCGCTTATCCCTGCGTTCACTTACATCACGAATCAATAAAAAATCATCGTCACTAATATTCGACTTATCAATTAAGGGTAAGTCAATAATCTGCCTAGCCATATACTTTTACTGTCCTGCCTATCAGTCGAGGAGTAATTCCTTCTCCGATATCATAAGTTGCGTCACATAGACTGATTGAACCAACTTTTGCTCTAGCTATCAGATACAAAGACACCGAACTCTTTGCAGCGATATCGACACTACCTATAAGCTGATAAACTGACCATCCATTTACGTCGGTATAGACAGAGTTCGACACTCTTGTCATATCTTCTGTCCCTAGATGAATCCTACTACTTCCGCCACCACCATTCTGGCTGAACATAACAGCACAGGAAAACTGCACTTTAATCTTATGCTCAAGGGGGTTCTCCAAAACAAATGGCTTGCCAAATTTCACATAGTCTTTTGCGTCTGTGCTGCTTCGTGAAGCAACTCCAGTATTTACCGAAATATCATATTCAGGAAGGTTCGTGAAATTGACACTATCTTGAGCAGGAGCCTGTGATGAGTTTTGGCCAATAAACCCCGCTAAAGTAGAAATGCTAGCGGCTTTGTCCTCCTTCTCAGACATATCACGTATTAAAACTAAATCATCACTAGAGATAGTTGTATCATTAAGACGGTTCAAATCTATTATCTGTCGCGCCATTATATCCCTCCTATGTTTGTTGGTGCGTTTGGATTGTTAGCCTGTTCAAGTGCCTGTAAGTTACGCTTGAGGTCTTCAAGCCTCTTCGAGGTCTTCGGCATAAGCGCACCAAGGCTTAATTTCATTATATCACGAGACAACTCAACCTCTATAATGACGAGCTTGAGCTCATCAATATAGTTGCCAAAGCCACAGAAACCTACAAGCTGCCCAGGAGACACGTGCTCAGGGTGCTCGTCACGAATCACCGATAGGGTACCAACGTGTATAGGTTCAGGGTTGCGCTCCATCTCAGAGCGAGCAATAATGTCAGCCGAAACTGAGTTCGTGACACGCTGGTCACTTCGCTTGACAAGAGCACGGCGATACATTGTCTGTGATAAATCATCAACTAAATGACGGTACACGTTGGAGTCTGACACCATAGTCATTGTCGTGGCTGAAGGCGATATAGCAGAATCATTGTCAGCTTTCGCCACCACACAAATACCAGTCAGAAGAGCGTCATAGGGTTTATTATAGCGGAACGTTAGCTTCCCAGACTCAACAAAGCCTGTGTTTGACCTCGGTGTCGGAGAGTTATCATAAAACTTATACACAGCCACCTGCATATTCTTTCCTTTGTAGTCGGCAGATATCTTGTAATCGACATGAGGCTCTGGCAAGAATATCTGTGAACTCACACGGTTATTCGCAACGCTACCACCAGCATAAGTTAAGTTCTCAAATGGCGTAGCGACTGACTCGGTATTGTTACCTCCAGTAAAGTACACCTCATTCACAAGTTCCTCGATAGACTTCTTCAGCTTAAAGTCCCTGATGTCCTTGCCAAGAGTGAAAATATGGCTCACTACATCATCTCGCTTGGTCAAGTAGAAGGTCAGCGTCGATTGGTCAATATACCAATACCAGTCAGACGGGCAGTAGTTAATTGTAGCGTCAATTGCCTCCTTCAAAGTGTTGAGGTTAAACTTTGCGGAAACTTTGGTGCCAGTCATAGCGATTGAGTTGCTATCGTAATTTACGAGACTACCCCTAGTGCGGCCATAATCAATAATCTTCTTAAACATCGTGCTCGGGTCGGTTGAGAACATAGGTACGAGTGTTTCACCTCCACGAGTGGACAGCCTAATCTGCATATCGACACCACTAGCCTGAACCCATCGCAGGTCTTCTGCCCCGGGAGCATACCACCAATCAACTTTAGTTTTTTTGCCAATACTATACCACGCAACACCGTTAGGGTATGTGCTTTCTTGGAAAAACTCAACTTCTGGCTTGGCAGAATATTTATATCCAGAAAACGTATCAAAAACAAAGGGCTTAAACCGAACAGTGTATCGCTGGCCTGGTTCAAGAATGATATCTGCAGGTAGCGGGAATGTCTGCCAATAGGCATCCGTATCAACTATCATAGCAGGAACAGCAGAAACAATTGGTATTGTATCCTCATCTGGATTGCCCTTTAGAATGTCCATTATCGCTGTCGGATAATGTGCTGCAGAGCCTACAGGTGCACCATTACGCTTCACCTTCACTGATACTGATGAAAGACGTTGCCTGCTGTCGAACATGAATGTCTGGGCAATATGATAGATACCTTCTTGACCAAAGTCTACATCGTTAGAGAACCCAATCCATTCAGTATCACCACCGCTGATATCAACAAAAGGACGTTCCTCGGTTTCGAGTACTATATTATTCAAAACATCTGCGTAGCTCAAAAGAGTGACATTACTTTTTCCATAACCATTCTCACCATACGTCACGTCGTAGTTGCTGATGTAGCCGCTAAAATATAGTCGTCCATTCGGTGAGCCGATAGGCACTTCAAGTTCATCCATCGTGGACAAGAGCAGTGGCTCGTTGTCGTCTAAATTGAGGCCTTCGTAGTTTCCATAGTATTCGTAGATATCGATGTTGTTATTCACATCAATAATCGTGCCTTTACCAAAGCTCTTAACAACATCTCCGCTGGTGTCGATAGTGTCACCAAGTTCGGTAGCAATAGGTTCTGGCTTGCCATTATCAACAATATCCAGACCAGCTGTTTCGAGAAAGTCTGAGTCAGCATTTCGAGCAAGAGACAGCGTAACCTCGCTAGGGAATGAGTTGAGCGAAGTCAAAACTGTAGGTGGCTTAGTTGTATCTGCAAGCTCACCCAAAAATGTGTTCTTCCTGTAAACCATGTACTGATAACGCTTATCAATCTTTTTCGTAGAATAGCTGTAACCATCTGGCTTTGCGAATAAAAGTGTATCAACAGAGCTATCAACAACATTCGTCATCGTTGAGTACTTAAGCCGAATACCGATATTGAAAAGCTGGCACACAGTCGGATACGCTGGAGGAGTGAACCGCGAGGCGTTGGCTGCTTCAACAATAATCTCAACCTCAGTCACGGTACAACCTTTTGGAATTACAGGGTCAAAACCTGTAAGAGAAATATGTTCAGTAAAGCTGTCCTCCGTCTTGAAACTAATCGCAAACCCACCTTTATTCGCCAAAAATGCATTATCGATACGTGGGTTCTCCAGCTTAAGAATAGTCCTCTTGTAGTTTTGGTATACCTCAGCACCAGACACATAATACATGCCTCCTTTGTCGAACTGAAGTCTGAAATTGAGATTTTTCTTACCTCCAACGACAGTCAGCCTAAGCTGTTTCCACTCTCCGCCAAGTTCAACCCAATCACCTTTATGGGTGTCGCTTGCCACAATCCTACACCTGCCACTGCCCTTTACGAATGCTGAAAGAGTATACTCCTCGTCTATTTTTGTTCCGCTTTCTATTTCACCGCTACCCGTATCAGTGAAAATCACCTCGGCTGTGGCTGGTTTGCTAGGGTTTCCAGAAGCCTTGAACTGTATGACACGTGGCTCGTCGTGAAAAGTACCACCAATTCTAATCTTAAAAGGAAGTTTCTCTTTAAGGTTTACAGATATGTCAGAGATGTCGTTTATTCCCACGAAAGAGCTAACCTTATCCATAGCACTCCATGATAGTCTCTTGGTTCTGTTGGCAACTACAGTATCCTCGTTAGCATTAAGCTTCTTGCCTACAATAACAGCATTCTCAACGCGTCGTATATCATACACAGTGGTTGGCGTGTTTACGGGCATTTCGCTATAAGTGAACAACGCGAAGTCACCAATTGTGTTATCAATATCTGTCTGAAGCGACCACGGCACAGCCTTGTTCCTCGTAAGGGTTTCCTGACCACGAATCAGCCACTTACTAAATATCGATGAGTCAAGGAGAACATTCTTCGGAGTCAAAATAGGACTATACATTATCCCTCCTTAATCACAATGCTTTTTTCAGAAAAAGAAATCGGAGCAGATGAACTAAAACTAATCGGTGTACTAAGCACGAAAGACAGAAGAACGTTTCCACCAGTTGCACTATCATAAAAAACAATCCATCGAGCAGTGTTCAGGTTCTGATTGGTTGTCTGGCACTCTACCTTGGCAGTGTTGCTAATAACTCCGTCCTGAGGAGTGCTAAACTCTACCTTTGGCCTTACGTTGTTGAGTTGCATACCGCCCTCCTCGGGAGACTTGTCGAACATAGCAAGGTACATATTATTCTTGTACGAGTTCAAAACTTTGTTAGCTAAATAAACTGATTTCATTACAACCACCTATTATTATATTCAATTGTTATTCTTGCACGCCTCGACACAGACTCGTCAATAATCATCACCTGGGTGTCACCAAGGAATGTCGGTAACATGCCAGAGTACTGAACCATCGCACCATTCACACGTACCTCCTGTCTCTTAGCGTCAATGACCAGAGTGTCAGACTGTCCCCATAAACGTTCGATATCTATGTGCTGTCTTATGCCGTTAGATTGGATGATAAAACCTATCTTAATAGCCTTTGAGACGGGCTGTATGGCCTCGAACGCACAAGTGATGATTGGTGATGTGTTAGTGCTTCCGTCAACAAAGAACCTCTTGTCGAAAACGTCAGTATACACAAAGCCATCAACTGGCTTGCTTGTCGCGACGCTCTCACCGTATGAACTGGTGATTTTGAACTCAATGTCCACCATCACAAATCCACGCTCCTTGTAATCAAAGCGTGCACGCTCATACATTCCCTCAAATCTTCGGAGTTCACCAGATTGCTCAACCGTAATAATAGCAGTTCTGCTGGCGTTCAGCATAGCCATAAGCTGGTCTCGGCCTACTTCATAATCCCATCGTTGAGGTGCTTCGAAATGTCCACTCAAATATACTGGTTTTGAGCCATATGTTGAACCAAGAACATATTCACCGTGCGTATTCGCTCGTTTCGTAGTAGTAATTTCTTTTTCAGCAATCTGGTCAAGACGTACCTGGTCAACGACAAAGAAGCTCGCACTGTTCAGTGCAACATTGTCTACCAAAACCTTTCTGTCATATGTCGGTGTCATTATAATGCCGTTGCCATCCCCTTATCACTTAATATTGTAGCACGAGCAAGCTCTTCAAGTATAGCCTCACCATCATCTGCCTTGGTGTTGATTGTCACGCCACCATAAATAGCTACCTCGTTCGGACGGTCAACATTCTTAGAGTCAATGCTTGCGTTCATCTTCACTGTTGCCTGAGACAAAGCTGACATATCTGGAGTTACCACCATTCTATTGAAGTTGTCCATATGCATACCACCCATAGCTACATCTGCAATAGTCTCAGCTGCATCTTTTACCATATCCTTAGTTCGCATAATACCGTTAGCAAAACCTTCGCCAGCCCACGCACCAGACTGGAATGTAGTACGCCACGGTGAGCCTTCCTGACCTTTTGCCTTTAGTCCTTGTAAGAATTGGGCTGCAATGTTCCATCCAGTCGAGTATGCACTCTTGCTATTCGCACCGTTAATGAACCCTTGAACAGCGTTTGCACCGACACCGTAAAATTCGCCATTTCGTGATGATATACCGTTCAGTAACTGTCCAGCAAGAGCTGCTCCCTGATAATAGTGATGAACTAAGCGTGGTTCAATACCGTGCCATACAGCGGATTGCATAGAGCCACCAGCAGCTTGCAATTCACCATCTCGTGAGCGAAGACCTTCAGCAAACTTACCAGCAAGTGCCGCACCTTGATAGAAGTGGTCGTTGAGCTTGCCTTGAATTGCATGCCATACAGCACTTTGTACATTAACTCCAGCACCACGGGCTGCGTCTGCTCGGCTATTGATACCGTTAATCAGGTTGTCCATCATACCACCACCAATAGCGTTGAAGTCGCCACTAAGGTTCTGGATGTTGGTCTTCACGGTGTTAGCAAGGTTAGCAATCGCTGATGCTGCAGCGTTAATCTTGCCAGCGTCAACGTTTATCTCGTTGAACTTGTTGATTGAGTTCACTAAGCCAGCAGCCTTGGCTTCAAGGTCGCCTGGTACATCACCGAGTATAAACTTAATCCAGTTAATGTTGCCGAGTGAATCACGCATTGTGGCCATACGGAGTGCGCCAGACCTTGCATCTTCGGTTATACCACTGAACTTTTGCACGGCACTAACGATACGACCAGCACCCTCTGCGATACCTTCAGGTACGTCACCAAAAATGAACTTCACCCAGTTAATGTTTCCAATTGCGTCACCAAGACCTGCTAAACGCCTAATACCAGCACTATGTTCGTCCTTAAAGCCATCAAACCGTTTGAGCGAGTCAATAAGGCTCTGAACTTTGCCACCATCAACCTGAGGTATACCACTCATATTGTTGGCAATATCTCGCATCTTCCAAATAATGAAAGCGAGGTCTTCAGCAGCCTTGCCACGGTTCTGGAATAGCTTATTGCCTTGGATGTCAATCTTCGAAAGGTTGGCTATTGCCGCCTTGAGACCATCTATAGCGTCGTTGCTTGGCGGGGTAATGCCAGATAGGTCTCGGACAATGTTTCGGATGTTGGAGGCTACCTGTGCAAGGTTACCAGATGCCCACATATCCTTCAGGGACTTAATCACGCCCTCAGTCTGAAGTCCTGCTAGGTTCTTAAGGTTCTTTTTCAACGAATCAATCACCTTGTCGTCAGCAGGCTGAGTTTCTGACAAAGTTTTGGTGATTGACTTCACCATATTCACTGTGGCTGCCATCACACCAGAGTTCACCATATTTTTCAGGTTATGCAGAATACCACCAGTCTCAAGCTCAGAGATTTTCCTAAGCATATCTTTCAGCTTTTCCATGTCTTCAGGACGGAGCTGTTTTGCGTAGCCAGATGCTACAACCAGAGCCCTTGCGGCTAGGACAATACCTCCAGTAATAACATCGTTCACAATGGAGCCAATAGCGGCGAAAATAGACAGTGCAGATATACTAGCTAGTACGAGGTTGACCTGGGCAATAACACCCATCAGCTTATCGAGTTTACCAGTATCAATATTGTCGACACGGCTACTTATGTCCACAAGGGCAATCGTAGTCACGACCAATCCACCAGCGATAATCGTGTTGGCAATTGAACCTACGGCACCAAATATCGACAATCCAGAAATCAAGCCTAGAACTGTAGCAATAATGGCGACAGTCCCACTCAGTTGCGTGATTTTGTCGTTCTTAATATTGTCAACGTGCTTTGATACTTCAGCTAGGGCTATAGCAGTTACTAAAAGACCTCCTGACATAACGGCGTTGGCGATTGAGCCAATTGCACCAAATATCGACAATCCAGAGATTACACCAAGCACTACGCTCACTGCAGCAACTGTTTTGTATAGCTTCTTAATGTCCTCGTGGTTAATCTTCGGCACGTATTCAGAAATCTTAGAGAGGCTGATAGCTGTAACAAGTAGACCACCACCAATAATGGCACTAGCAATTGAACCTACTGCTCCAAATACAGCAAGGCCAGATATCGCAGCCATAACGACTGAGACTATACCAATAATCGTGCCCATCTTCCCGAGGTTGTCAATTTTGATACGCTCAGCTTGTTCTGATGCAGCGGTCAGACCTTGAGCTATAGACATAAGTCCTAGGCCAATAATACCTACGGCTGCTCCGCCTATAGCGGCAGACGCACCTACTGTACCAATCAAGGCGAATATACCTGCAGTTATAGGCACTGCAGCTGCCATAACAAGTAGGTTCTTCATATTCAGGTTGAGGCTAGACACTTGACCAAGTGCAAAAGCCATAGCCACCAGACCAGCTGAGACGAGGCCTACAGATGCTGCACCTTTGAGCACTTTTGTGTCACCTAATGGCTTTAGGAAACCAGCTATAAGACCACCACCGCCTCCACCTATTTTTGATGTAGCTGCCGCGACCTTTGCACTCTTGCTAAATATACTCAAAACACCAGCGGCACTCTTCACAATGCCAATAACAGGTTTCAGAGCTTTCATAGCCACAAATGCTCCCAGGAATGCTATCATACCGTTCTTCACAAGTCCTCGGTTGTTGGAGAGGAAGTTCAGCAATCGTTCCATATATGGCATCACAGCAGTAATGACTTCTCCCATAATCGAGCCAAAGTCTGCAATTGCGTTCGTGATGATTTTCATACCACGAGCAAAGTTCTCAGAGCCAATTTTGTTGAACAGGTTCTCCCAGAAACGGTTCATGGCGTTTTTCAAGTTGTCCAGCATAGTCTGGATACCACCAGTAGCGTCAAATGCCTGGTCTCGGAAGTTCTTAAGACCATTAACTCCCTTTTTATCTAGCTCCAGTATCGCATCAGTAAATTGCTTGAAGCTAATCTTTCCCTCTTTCAGGGACTCATATAATTCCATAGTGTTGCCAGAAGCAATACCTAGCTTTTTTGCCACCTGCTGGAGTGATGAACCCATAGTTTCCTGCAGAGTGTTCCACGCACCCATGTCTACCTTACCCTTAGAGAGCATCTGGGTGAACTGAATCATACCACGACTAGTGTCTGCAGCTGATGAACCAGCGGCCAAGAAGGCATCGTTCAACGCAATGGACAGGTCAGTTGCTTCGCTCAGGCTACGGCTAAATGGTGCAAGGCTCTTTGTCGTTGCGGCCAAGTCATTAAGCGCAGTTGGCAGACCCTGTGCCTTATCTGCCATTGTTTTGATAGATTTTGCGGACTCTTCAGCAGAATACCCGAGGTTCGCCATAACCTTCGGGTAGCTCTTCATGGTGTCAAAACGGCGAATACCGCCAGAGATGCTTGCGGTCAGGGAGTCTATAGCTTTCATTGTCACTCCCTGAACCACACCAGCAATAGCACCATATGCAGCAGATATCTTGGCAGCAGAAGTCACGCCCACTCCAGCATTACGCTCAAGTGAGGAGTTCATACCGCTCAACTGACGCTGTGCAGCCTTTAATGAACGGTCAAGACTGTCATTGCGAAGTTCAATTTTCGCGTAGACACTGCCTAAAAATACATCTGCCATATAATCCCTATTCTACAAGCACACCTTTACCCTCGATAAGCATCTCAGCGAGAAATACGTCGACGTTGAAGTCTTCCTTCTTCTCGTAGTCTCGTACCAGCGGCCTATGCTTCTCGATTTTGTCCATCTTAGCACCGTTGGACAACACGACATTTCTGAAGCCGTTGAGGAGAGTTTCCATCTTCGTAAGCTCTTCATCCTTTTCAATAAGGTAGGACTTCCAGGCTACACCGAGGTCAAACCTCAATGCGTCATATTCGTTGTCGAAGCCCATATAGTCAGACGGTCTCTGGCCTGGGTATCTACGACAAACTAGGTCGAGTAACTCAACCTTCTTGCTTACTACGAAACTGCTCTAGGTCTGTGTCACCAGTGTTGACATAGACCGAAATGAACTCCTTGTCGTCAGCGTCGATATCATAGACCGAGATAATGCCCTGATTGTACTCTTCATCAGTTACATCCCTATCTTTCACCTTAGGCTCAACAACTGAGGCTACGGTGATAAGGTCACGCATCTTCAGATAGTCCTGGAACATCTTGCCGTCAAGCTTTATCTTGCCACCGTTCTCTGGAACTGCTGCCTGAGCTGCTATAGCCAAGTCTGCAGGAATAATACCTTCGCGGATAAGCTTCACTATATCAGGTCGACCAATCTTGAAGACGTTACCAGATGGCAATTCAACCATCTTTGGCATCTCTCGTTCGCGACGTTTGTCTCGGAATAATAATGCACTAGTTACTTGTAAGTTATTTTGTTCTTCTTGCATGAATATGCCTCCTTTTATGCCTTTCTCTTAAACCTAAGCTTCTTTCTGAACCTTCAGCGAGTAAATACGAGCTGGGGTCAGCGGTGCGTTAGTAATGTCATTGCCAGTCTTAAAGGCTGTTGCTGACATCGTAACTGCCATTTCTTTACCGTTGCTTGAGTCAATTTTCACAGTGTTGACTTGCACGCGGTGCCAAACACGAGTAATCGTTACCGAAGTACCCTTGTCTGTCTTACCAGCTATTACGCCAGTCAATTCGACAAATGGAGCGTTAGACTCCTTGTCGGTACCACCAGCGATTTCCTTGCCTTCAGGACCAGGTGTAGCGTTAATTGCTTTCACCTCGTTACCTGTAACGGCTGCGATAACATCCATCGAAATTGCATTCGCAGTGATGGTTAGCTTTTCCTTCTGTCCGTGGGTGAAGGTAGCCTTAATAGTGTCATCGCCTGGAATGTCCGTCTGTTCGCTCTCTGGGTCTGCGTCGATACCGATAACTGCGTCAATATCGTAAACAGTACCTCCAGCGACTTTTACCTGACCGTGACGAAAGCCAGCACCATATGAGTGATTGTAGTCCATAAACTTTCTCCTCTAATGTTGATAACCTACAGGTTTGTATCCTACCTCAAACCCTTTCAAGAATAAATCGTGCTTCCCTATAGGGCAGGCCATACGCCTCATCTTCACTATCTGCCGAGGTTGTCTGCCAAGTTAGCTCTACGAAGCGTGACTTGGAGAGTTGCAGCGGCACTCTGTGAAGCAGCACCTTTACTCTGTCCAAAATCGCACTAATGTCATAATGCGACTTCTGACTACTATTATAGCATCTAATGTAGATAGTTGTCTCCATATAGGCAAAACCATTTCTCACAGTATCACCAATCTGGATTGTGATAATCGGCATTGACATTTTACTGTAGTCATACGCCATCATCGGCACAACTGAGTTGTCTGGGGATTTATAACCACCACCTTCTGGACTATTCCATGGCACATTTTCCTTCGAGACCATGTCCATAAGAGTCCAGTCTACAGTAAGTGCCTGGTATATAGCTTCTCTGATTTCATTGTCTTCCATTACATAATTCCTTTCAGGTTTTTCATAAACTCAACCCTTCCATACGAGAATACAGTTGGGTCAATAACCCTGTATCTGCCTCCGTTAGACCTCTCCAGGTACTTCCCGTAGAAAACACCAATGCCGACCGCTGCGGTCATATTCTGGTTGCTAGCCTCACTGTGGATACTTCTTCGGGCGTTTCCAGTTCGGTCTGTCCATGGTGCTCGTTGCTTAGCATATACAACGCATTGAGCTGCGGTCATCTGCACTGCAAGACTGCCAGCACGCTCAAGACTTCGAATAGTCTCCTCTAGTCTCTTGTTGACTTGTTCTACACCTTCCATTACGCAAACTTCAGCTCCAATTCTTTAGTACTTCCAAATATACGAACCGCTTGGACTACCAAGTCCCAATCACGACCTTCAGGGCTGTCGTCTATGCCACGTGAACCAGTCTCGGTGCCAGAGGTGGTGAACTTCAAGTGGTCTCCTTTATGAATATCTATAGTGATACCTACCTTACCTACTAGGTCTGGCTTGTTTGGAGTAGTGCCTCTCCACAGGTCAAGGCGTACCATACAGGTGCCTAGTTTCTGGTCAGTAGGTACGTCACGAGAAAAGCCAGGTGCCACTAATGGTTGACGAACACCCCAAATCTCAGCCTTAATGCGTTGCATCGACTGAATCTCCTGGTTAATTTCAGCGGAGCTTCTCGTGTCATCTAACCACTGCTCAATCATAGACTACCCGTTATTACTTGAACGGCCAGCTACAGGGCTGCAAAAGCTGTCGTCCCTAGTTAAATCAAAACCGCCATAGACCTGAGCGGTAGAATGAACCCTGTTTCCAATTGAAAAGCCCGAGTTTGTCTTGGCGTTGACCTCTTCCTTCGCCATCTGGTGCAAGTCCTTCAAGTGGTCAAATATCTGGCTACGTCGGTCGACGGTCTGCCCTTGTGTGTAGTCGTAAAATCGTGCTGAATCTGCCAATAGTGTGCCAATTGCCTCAACTACTGCACCGTCAACTCCATATGCCTCAATCAAGCCCTTTATATAGTCATCACTAAATCCAGCGTACTTGTATTCAATAATAATTTCTGCGTCTTTGTCTGGAATGGTATTCAAAATAACCTTCCCGGCTTCCTGAGAGACTGCGTATGCGTCTGAAGGTAGTGGAGAGGTATTTATAGTTACCTTGACATCAAATAGGTTCTTATACGCCATTGAGAGCAGTTTTTTCCTGCCATCACTTGTGAATAGCTCAGTGTTAGCTTTCACTGAGTCACCTATCCTCCTGCGTACATGTTCTATTTTGTCGCTCATCTTCATACTCCAATTATATCATAGGCATCCTAAAAACTCCCCTATTTCACACAGCCTTCGGCCGGGGAGTTAGTACTTCGGGTCATTACCTGAATAGGGGGTATCTCATACGCTTCTATCCTAGGTGTATGTCCTATATGATGCTACCAACCGCTCGATATTCACCTAATCTCTAGGGAAAATCCCAAAATCCAACAATAACAATAGTGTAATTCGTCGGACGCTGTTGTGCATGTTTGTTAAGGTGCTAAATCCGAGATTATGGTTCTCGTTATTCAGTATAAAGACCAGCTTTCTACGGTAAGCCAAAACGTTTAGCCGTTAGCTGTAGCCCGTTTTACATCCGCTACATCGACACGGTCAATCGCTCCCTAGATGTCAGACATTTTTGCCTGAAAAGAGAAGCACCCCCAGTTAAGGGAGTGCCTAACACAATACTACTATACTATTATAGTAGACTATGTATAATAACACAACCCCAAAATGGGTATTTTCTCGTCGGCTAACTCATATTTATAGTATTGTGTTAACCTTGTCTTTATTCTAGCATGTACACGTCAAAAAGGCAAATTGTCAACAGGTAAAAAGAAAAAGCCCTCAAGTAGAGGGCTAATTCTAGTAGGTTGGAACTAAGATGCAGCTACCTTGACTACACCGTCAGCACCACCAAGACCTGCAATCAGACCGCGGCGTGAACGGCCAACAATCTGTGCAACAATCAAGCGGCTTAGGTCACCATCGCCAGAGTCAACGCGAAGGTCATGCTTAATCTTCTCTTTGAATTGCTTCTTAGGAACGATTGCATAAGCTTCACCAATCTTGACACCTGGGTAAGTGTACTGGTCGCCACCGACAGTGAAGTTGACTCCATCGTACGCAATAAACTTGTACGAAGAAACCTTCTTAGCTGTTGGGCTTTGCTCTTTGTTCTGCATGATGTCATTCGCAAGAGCGTTGCGGATAGTCAATTCATCATACGAACTGTGGAGCAAGATGCTTGCGTTAGGAAGAATCTGAGCAACAGCCTTCCAAGTCTTAGCATCGCCCAAGTCACCGACAATGTACTGTGCCTTACCTGGCTTCTTTGGACCTTCACCACGCTGACGCTTAATAGCTTCAGCAAGTTGTTGGCTAGTAGCAGTAGCAGCAGTAACCTTGTTAGCGGTGTCGTATACACCTTCAGTAATAGCTGACAAGTGCAAGTGGTTCAACAAGTTGTTGTAGCTCACACCAAAGCTTTCACCGATTTGGCTAACTCGCCAAGTTTGGTTAAACTCAACGATATCTTCGTCGTACTCCATACCTGCTGCCCAGGTTTCGATAGTAACGACTTTTTGCTGACCAGCACCGATTGAGCCGAACTTGACTTCGCCGCCTTCAAACTTTTTCAAGAACACGGTTTCAACGTTGCCAAAACTCTTCTCAGTCATAGTCTGAGGGAAGTTTGCGTCGGTCTGTGTCTCGTAAATGTCCTTGTAAAGTAGAGGAACATTTTGCTGACCAACAGTGAGGTCATAGGTAATTTTCTCCAAGAACTCTTTTGCGCCATCAGCTGTACCAATCATTTCTGCGATAACAGCGTCAGCACCAAGGTCAAATCCAGAGACACTACCACGTTCACGCATTTCTGCGATAA
>ERZ773267.501-NODE-501-length-25916-cov-5.735664_pt1 | contig 25916 bp, 19 predicted proteins | sample MGYA00511959_ERZ773267 | MGnify/ENA primary metagenome ERZ773267 (study PRJEB29015, sample SAMEA2738165) | human oral metagenome | biome: human oral; feature: human-associated habitat; material: saliva | place: China | collected 2240 ... | reverse complement strand
CCACCCGTTGTGCCTGGCCGCCCGACATCTGGCCGGGCAGTTTGTCGATGTGGTCGCCCAGGCCCAGCCCGTCGAGGACTTCGCGGGCCCGTACCAGGGCCTGCCGACGGGAGGTGCCGGACATCAACAGCGGGATGGTCACGTTGTCCACCGCCGACAGGTCTGCTAGCAGCTGTCCGAATTGGAAGACGAAGCCGAAGTCGTGCAGCCGCAGGGTGGAACGGGTGGCCTCGTCGAGCTGGGTGAGGTCCCGCCCGTCGAAGTGGACGCTGCCGGCGGCGGGTACCAGGACCCCGGCGAGGACGTGCAGCAGCGTCGACTTGCCCGAACCGGACGGGCCCATGACGGCCAGCACCTCGTCGCTTCGGATGTCGAGGTCCACTCCGCGCAGCGCGTGGGTGGTGCCGAACCAGAACTCCAGCCCTCGGGCGGACATGATGACCCGGGACGGGGCTTCAGCGATGACTGTCATGCGACCACCTGCCTGCGCAGTTCGCCGAGCCGGGCCGCGGTTAGGTCGATCCAGCGCAGGTCGGCCTCCAGGTGGAACAGGGCGTGGTCGGCCAGCAGCACCGTGCGCAGGTCGCCGCTCTGCTTGAGCCGGGTCAGCTCGCGCATACGCGCCATGTGCTCGGCGCGCTGGAGGTCGAGGAGGCGTCCGGCGTCGTCGTCGAGCATGAGGGCGATGACGGTCTTGGCGAAGATGTCGGCCTGGACGTCGCCGGCCGGGGTGACCGGGGTCAGCAGCCACTGCTCGACGCTCTGGCGCCCGGCGTCGGTGACCTCGTAGCGCTTGCGCTCCGGGCCGGCTCCGGGCTCGGTCTCGATCTGAGTGATGAGCCCGTCGCGCACCAGGCGGGCGAGCGTGGCGTAGACCTGGCCGTAGGCCAGCGGCTTGGAGGCGGCGAACCAGTGGTCCCAGGAGCGCTTGAGGTCGTATCCGTGCCCCGGCCCGGCGCTGAGCAGCCCAAGAAGAGTGAGTCTGGATTCCATGTCCATCACTATGCACTGAGCGTATACGCGCACGACATACTCCGTGAGGAGGATATGCACGAGCATGTCCGTACTGTTGGGTGGGGGTAATACGGTGAATAAACCAACAGGCCAGCCTGTGTTTGACAGACTCTGGCCGACGTCTTAGGTTAGGTTGACCTTTGTACTTCAGGTGTGGGGAGAGTAGATGCCGATCAGGGTCCTCGGGGACCGTCGTCGCCTCCGTTCTCAGAGGGTGACGACAGTGAGTGCTCGCGTGGTCGCGCGCCGTCCGGCCATCCTCCTGATCGCAGCCGTCCTGCTGGTCCTGTGCGTCCTGGCCTCCCTGTTCGTCGGCTCCTCCCGGATCCCCGCAGGCCAGGTCGCCCACTACCTCCTCCACCCCGACGCCTCCAACGTCAGCTACAACATCAACGTCCTGCGCGTGCAGCGCACCATCATCGGAGTGCTCGTCGGGACCGCCCTGGCGGTGGCCGGCGCGGTGATGCAGGCCGTCACCCGCAACCCCCTGGCCGAGCCCGGGCTGCTCGGTGTCAACGCCGGCGCCTCGCTGGGCATCATCCTGGGAACCGCCGCGCTCGGCGAGCTCGCGGTCCCCGACCAGCTGGCCCTGGCGGCAGGAGGGGCCCTGGTGGCGACCGCACTCGTCCAGATCATTGGCATGATCGGCGCCTCGAGCTCCTCGCCGGTACGCCTGGTGCTCATCGGTGTCGCCTTCTCGGCCTTCGCCGGGGCGGTCATCCGGGGCGTCGTGCTGACGATGCCGAACCTGTTCCGCACCTTCATCGACTGGGAGGTCGGCTCCCTGACCCGCGCCGATATCCCCCTGCTGCCGATGACGCTCCTCGTGGTCCTGGGAACCGGCGCGGCCCTCCTCCTGGCCAGCGCCCTGGACAACATCGCCCTGGGCGACGACGTCGCCGCCGCCCTGGGCACCCGGGTCGGCCTCGTGCAGGGCCTGAGCCTCACGGTCATCACGCTCCTGTGCGCCGCCGCCACCACAGTGGCCGGCCCCATCGGGTTCGTCGGGCTCATGGCCCCGCTGACGGCCTCCTGGCTCATGGGACCCCACCGGGGCTGGATCGTGGCCCTGTGCGCACTGGGCGGCCCCGTCGTCGTCCTGGCCGCCGACGTCCTGGGCCGCGTCCTGGCCCGCCCCGGCGAGATGCAGGTCGGTCTGCTGACGGCCTTCGTCGGTTCGCCCGTCCTGCTGCTCATGGTCCTGAGGATGAAGGACCGGGCCTCATGAGAAGAATCAGCCTGAACCGCGCAGCCTCTCCGGCACTTTCCCGCGCCGCCTCCGGCCCGAGCCGCAGCCTCCACGTGGGGGCCGACGCCGGACGCCTGTGGATCGTCGTGGGCCGCTGGTCGGCGCTCATCACCCCGAGCCATGTCATCGTCGGCCTCATGCTGCTGACTCTCAGCCTCGCGGTGGCCGTGGTCGCCCTGCGCCTGGGGAAGTTCCCCCTCTCCACCCAGGAGGTCATCGACGCGCTCCAGGGGCAGGGGCGCAAGATCGTCCAGGTCGTCGTCGTGCAGTGGAAGCTGCCCCGGATCGTACTGGGACTCGTGGCGGGCCTGGCCCTGGGGGCGGCCGGGGCCGTCTTCCAGACCATCACCCGCAACCCCCTGGGCTCGCCCGATCTCATCGGCTTCAGCACGGGCGCGCAGACCGGGATCCTGGTCAGTGTCCTCCTCCTGCCCGGCTCCATGCTCTCCGCCTCCCTGGCCTCCTTCATCGGCGGGGCCGCCGTGGGGGCGGTGACCTACCTCGTCTCTCTGCGCGGCGGGTTCACCGGGCTGCGCTTCATCCTCGTGGGGATCGCCATCAGCTCCATGCTCGTCTCCGTCAACCGCTGGCTGCTGGAGCGGGTCGACGACGACGAGGGCCTGGGGGCCCTCAAGGCCATCACCGGCACCCTCGGGGCCGCTCGGTGGACGGTGGTGGCCCCGACCTGCCTGGCCGTCGGGGCCACCGTGGCCCTCATCCTGCTGGCCTGCCGGCACCTGCAGGTCCTGTCCCTGGGGGAGCAGGTGGCCACCATCCTGGGCAGTCCCACCCGCCGGGCCAGTGCCGTCCTCATCCTGCTGGGCACCGTGCTGGTGGCGGTGGTGACGATGGCGGCCGGGCCCATCGGTTTCGTGGCCCTCGTGGCGCCCCACCTGGCCCGCCTCCTCACCGGCTCCCCGCAGTCCCCGCTGCTTGTGAGCGGCCTGACCGGGAGCCTTCTGATGGTGGGCGCCGACCTGCTCAGCCAGCTGGTGCTCGAGTCGATGCCTGTGAGCGTGGTGACCAACGCCGTCGGCGGCCTCTACCTCATGGTGGCGCTGACCGTGGCGGCGCGCGGAAGGAGATCCCTGTGACTGGACCGATCGCCGACAGGCCCACCGACCACCCCACCACTCCGCCGGACGACGCGCCCGCCGCGGCCGGGGCGGAGGCCTCCGAGATCCGACTGGCCGCCCGGGGCGCGACCATCGCCTACGAGCGTCACGTGGTCTCCCGCGACCTCGAGGTCGACATCCCGGCCGGTGTCTTCACCGCCATCGTGGGGCCCAACGCCTGCGGGAAGTCCACGCTGCTGCGCGCCCTGGCCCGGTTGCACCGGACCGCCCGGGGAGTGGTTCTCCTCGACGGCACCGACATCGTTCGCCTGGGCACCAAGGAGGTCGCCCGCCGGGTCGGTCTGCTGCCCCAGAGCGCCACCGTGCCCGGCGGCATGCTGGTGCGCGACCTCGTGGCCCGCGGTCGCTTCCCCCACCAGGGCCTGTTCCGCCAGTGGTCGCGGCAGGACAGACAGGCCGTCGAGGAGGCCATGGAGATGGTGGGGGTCACCGAGCTGGCCGCCCGCCCCGTCGACGAGCTCAGCGGTGGCCAGCGCCAGCGCGTGTGGATCGCCCTGGCCCTGGCCCAGGGCACCGAGACGATCCTGCTCGATGAGCCCACCACCTTCCTCGACCTGGCCCACCAGGTCGACATCCTCCAGCTCTGCCGCCGTCTCAACGCCGACGGCCGCACGGTGGTGGCCGTCCTGCACGACCTCAACCAGGCGGCGCGCTGCGCCGAGCACATGATCGTCATGCACGACGGTCGGGTCCGCACCACCGGCTCCCCGCGCACGATCCTCACTGAGGACCTCATCGAGGAGGTCTTCGGCCTGGCGGCCGTCATCGCCCCCGACCCGGTGGCCGGCACCCCCATGGTGGTTCCCCGCCACCTGGGCGCGGTCACGCCGGCCGGCCCTGACCCTGCCGCGACCCCCGCCGCTCCCGCCGACTCCGTCGGAAGTCCGGCACCACAGCCTCCTGCCGATCCCGCCTCGGCAGGAACCAGCCCGACTGCTCGTTCCCAGCAGGACGGACAAGAAAGGAACACAGATAGATGAACGCATCCTCGCGGCGTGCCAGCCGCCTGAGGCAGGGCCTCCTCGCCGTGGCAGCCATGGTGCTGAGCACCGGGCTGGTGGCCTGCGGCTCCTCCAACAGCTCGACATCCGCCTCAACATCCGCCTCAACGGCCGCCGGCTCCGCAGGGGCTTCCGGCGCTGCCTCAGCCGGGGCCTCCGGTGCCGCATCGTCCGGGGCCCCCGCCAAGGTCACCTGGCCGGTGACCATCAAGGGGGACGACGGCGTCGACGTCGAGATCAAGGCCGAGCCCAAGAGCATCGTGTCCACCTCCGTGACCCTGACCGGATCGCTCCTGGCCCTCGACGCCCCGGTGGTCGCCTCGACGCCGGCCAAGAAGAAGGATGAGAAGACCGACAACAACGGCTTCTTCACCCAGTGGTCCAAGCAGGCCACAGACAAGGGCGTCAAGGCCATAGACGGTTCCGAGGACAGCCTCGCCCAGACGGTCGCCGGCGACAACCCCGACCTCATCATCGTCGCCAAGACGGGGCAGGACTCGGCCGTCAAGGTCGTCGACAGCCTGCGCCAGCTCGAGGTCCCCGTCCTCGTCATCGACTACGGATCGCACTCCTGGCAGGACGTCACCAAGACCCTGGGGCAGGCCACCGGCCGCCAGGCCAAGGCCGACGCCGTCGTCAAGGACTACACCACCAAGGCGGAGAAGGCCAAGAGCGCCATCGCCGTCCCGCAGGGCAAGACGTCGGTCTTCACCGTCCCCGGGGACGGCACCAAGGGCGCCAACGCCTTCACTGAGGAGGCCCCGCAGGTCCAGCTCCTCAAGGACCTGGGCTTCACCATCGCCACCGTCCCCGACAGCGTCAAGGGCGACCAGTCCATGGGTGATCGCAAGGACATCGTCCAGCTCTCGCCGGAGAACGTGCAGGCGGGACTCACCGGTGAGAACTGGGTGGTCATCGCCGCCGACGAGACCGCGAAGAACGCCGTCACCAGCAACGAGACCTTCAGCTCGGCGGCCCCGGTGACCGGCGGCAAGGTGCAGTACATGCCGCCCTCGTCCTTCCGGCTGGACTACTACTCGGCCCTCGAGATGCTTGAGGCCGTCCAGAAGGCCTACCCCAAGACCTCCTGAACCACTGACGACCTGAGCGTCGATGCGCTGGTGCCCCGGGCTCTCGGCCCGGGGCACCAGCGCATATCGGTGACATCGACCCTCACGCTCGAGCACTGCTCGGGGCGGGCGCCTCAGCTCCAGGCGACCGAGTAGTACTGAGTCTCCTGGAACTCACGGATCCCCTCGCGCGCGCCCTCGCGCCCGATACCGGACTGCTTGACGCCGCCGAAGGGGGCGGCGGGATCGGATACGAGCCCACGGTTGACGCCGACCATCCCGACCTCCATGCGCTCGGCCAGGCGCAGCGCCCACCCGAGGTCGCGGGAGAAGACGTAGCCCGACAGCCCGTAGTCGGTGTCATTGATCCACGTCAGCAGCTCGTCCTCGTCGTCCCAGGTGACGATCGGGGCGACGGGGCCGAAGATCTCGGTGCGCACGATCTCCGCGTCGGGGGCGACGTTCGTCAGGACCCGCACCGGTAGGAACGCCCCCGGAGACTCCCGGGGCCAGGAGGACTCGGCGTAGACGACGGCGCCCCCGGCCACCGCCCGGTCCACCAGGGCGTTGATCTTGTCACGCGCAGCCGTTGTCACCAGGGGGCCGATCTGGTTCGCCTCGTCCGCCAGAGCCGGCCCGACCCTCAGGTCGCGGACGACGGCGGAGAACTTCTCGGTGAACTCCTGGGCGACGTCCTGGTGGACGTAGAAGCGGTTGGCGGCGGTACAGGCCTCGCCACCGCCCCTGAGCTTGGCCTGGACGGCGCCCGTCACCGCGGCGTCGATATCGGCGTCGGCCGCCACCACGAAGGGTGCGTTGCCCCCGAGCTCCATGGACGACACCAGGACCTTCTCCGCCGCCTGCTTCATGAGCACACGACCGACCTGGGTGGAACCGGTGAAGGAGACGGCTCGGACCCGGGAGTCCTCGAGCCACGTCGTCGAGACCTCCACGGAACGGCTCGAGGGCACGATGTTCACCACGCCCGCGGGCACGCCGGCCTGCTGGATCAGATGTCCCAGTGCCACCGCCGTCAGGGGCGTGAGGGATGCGGGGCGGAGCACCACCGTGCACCCGGCGGCCAGGGCCGGGGCGATCTTGCGGGTCCCCATCGCCGCCGGGAAGTTCCAGGGGGTGATCATGGCGACCACCCCGATCGGCCGGTGCGTGACGATCGTCCGGGTCCCGCCTGCCGGGGAGGAGCCGAAACCGCCCTCGGTGCGCACCGCCTCCTCGGAGAACCATCGGAAGAACTCCGCCGCGTAGAGGACCTCCGCCCTGGCATCGTCCACCGACTTGCCGTTCTCGGCGCTGATGAGCACCGCGAGCTCCTCGGCCTGTCCCACCATGAGGTCGAACAGGGTCCGCAGCAGCTCGGCGCGCTGCCGGGGCGGGGTGGCGCTCCATGCCGGCAGCGCCTCGGAGGCCGCGTCGACGGCGCGTGCGGCATCCGCCGGAGTCGCATCCGTGCAGTGAGCGAATACGGCGTTGCTGGCGGGATCGACGACGTCGAAGGTTCCGCCGTCGGACGCTGCCGTCATCCGCCCGCCCAGGAGCATCCCCTCCTCGGGACGGATCCTGCGCAGGTAGTCGGCCAGAGCCGGGTGGGCTCCAAGGGTCGTGTACGCCGCCGCCGTGTCAGCCGCCGCTCCGGGTCTTGTGTCAGCCATGGTTGTACTCCCTGAGTATCGCCTGTCGCCTGCTGCGCATCACGGGTAGAGACCACGGGAGACGTGGGCCTCGGCGACGCGTTTGACGGCCATCGTCGTCGCCGCGGTGCGCAGCGACAGCCCGTGATCCTTGGAGAAGTCCGAGACCTCGTTCCAGGCCTTGTCCATTCTGGTGCGCAGGCGCTCATTGACCTCCTGCTCGGTCCACCAGTAGGACTGATTGGCCTGCACCCACTCGAAGTAGGACACGATGACGCCCCCGGCGTTGGCCAGGATATCCGGCACGACGAGGATCCCCTTGTCGGCCAGGATCGCATCGGCCGTTGGTGTCGTCGGGCCGTTGGCGCCCTCGACGACCAGCTTGGCATCGATCATCGGCGCGGTCTGCTCGGTGATGACCCCTTCGACCGCTGCAGGAACAACGACGTCGCAGGCGACGGCGAACAGCTCGCTCGCAGGGATCGGGTCCGCGCCGGGGAACCCGTCGACGGTGCCGGTCTCATCCACGAAGGCCTCGAGCGCGGGGATGTCGATGCCCTTGTCGTTGCGAATCGTGCTGTAGACGTCCGCCACGGCCAGAACCTTCACGCCCGCCTCGTGGAGGAAGCGAGCAGCGCCGCGACCGACTTTGCCGAAGCCCTGAACGATCGCGGTGGCCTGCGAGGGATTCACTCCGATGCTCTCCATCGCGTTGAGGACGGAGTAGACGACGCCGCGGGAGGTGGCGGCGGCCCGCCCCTGTGACCCACCGAGGTTGACCGGCTTGCCCGTGACGGTTCCCAGCACCGTGTGCCCGGTGGCCACCGAGTAGGTGTCCATCATCCAGGCCATGGTCTGCTCGTCGGTCCCCATATCGGGAGCCGGGATGTCCTTGTCGGGGCCGATCAGGGGGATCAGCTCCGAGGTGTAGCGTCGGGTCAGTCGCTCGAGCTCTCGTTCCGAGTGGGCCCGCGGGTCCACCTGGACCCCTCCCTTTGCTCCGCCGTAGGGCAGATCGAGAAGAGAGCACTTCCATGTCATCCACATGGCCAGCGCTCGGACCTCGTCGAGGTCCACGTTGGGGGAGTAACGGATCCCTCCCTTCGCGGGGCCGCGAGAGATGTTGTGCTGGACGCGGTGGCCGATATGCAGCTCCATCGTGCCGTCGTCGCGTCGCAGCGGAATCGAGACCGTCACCTCCTTACGGGCGGTTTCGAGCATGCGGCGCATTCCGTCGTCGAAGCCGAGGAACTGGATCGCCTCGGCGAGCTGCGCCCGAGCATCGGCGAGGGGCTGAGAGGTCGAGGGCATGGAGCTACCTCCTGGGTCGGTCGGGTGGGGCGTCGTGATCTGAGGCCGGTGCGGCCTGGAGACGTGGGTGGAACGTGGGTGGAAGAGGGAATCAGGGCTGGTCTCGGAGTGCCTGCTCAAGGATCTCCATACCCTCGGTGAACAGCTCGTCCGGCATGGTGACCGGCGGCAGCAGGCGGATGACATTGCCGTAGGTGCCGCAGGTGAGCAGAATCAGACCGCGTGAGCGCGCGGCCTGCGCGACAGCGGCGGTCAGTGCGGCGTCGGGCCTCTGTGAGACGGGGTCGACGAGCTCGAGAGCCATCATGGCGCCCTTGCCCCGGACCTCGCCGATGCGGGGGTCCTTCGCCTTCCACTGCTCCATCAGGCGGATGCCGGTCTCACCGATCGCGCGGGCCCGTTCAAGGAGATCGTGCTCCTCGATCATGTCCAGGGTCGCCAGGGCGGCGGCGCAGGCCAGGGGGTTGCCGCAGTAGGTGCCGCCGAGGGCACCCGGTCCGGCGGAGTCCATGATCTCGGCCGAACCGGTGACCGCTGACAGCGGCATGCCCCCGGCCAGGCCCTTGGCGGTCGTCACCAGGTCGGGAACGACTCCCTCGTGGTCGCAGGCGAACCACGCCCCGGTACGTGCGATTCCCGACTGGATCTCGTCGGCGATGAAGACCGCACCATTGTCATGGCACCAGCGCTGGAGCGCGGTGAGGAAGCCGGGCGCCGGAACGATGAACCCGCCTTCGCCCTGAATGGGCTCGATGATGACAGCGGCGACGGAGGACGCCCCCACCTGCTTCTCGATCTGACTGATCGCGCGCTCGGCGGCGGCCTCGCCGTCCAGTCCATCGCGGTACGGGTAGGAGCCGGGGACCCGGTAGAGCTCCGGGGCGAAGGGGCCGAAACCGCCCTTGTAGGGGGCGACCTTGGCCGTCAGTCCCATGGTCAGGGAGGTGCGTCCGTGGAAGGCGTGGTCGAAGCAGACGACGGCCTGGCGGCCGGTGTGCCTGCGGGCGAGCTTGATGGCGTTCTCGACGGCCTCCGCCCCGGAGTTGAACAGCGCGGTCTTCTTCTGGAAGCTGCCCGGGGTCAGGGCGTTCAGGCGTTCGGCGACCTCGATGTATCCGGCGTACCTCGTGACGGCGAAGGAGGTGTGCGTCAGGTTCTCGGCCTGCTCCTGGATCGCCCTGGCGACGGGCGCCGCAGCGCCGCCCACGGTTGTCACCGCGATGCCTGATCCGAAGTCGATGAGACGATTGCCGTCCACGTCCTCCAGGACACCGCGGTCCGTGCGCCGTGCGAATGTCGGCATCGCGGCGGTCAGGGCGCGCGGGAGCGCGGTACCGGCGCGTTCGTCGAGGGTGCGGGCCTCGGGACCGGGCAGAGGAGTGGCGAGATGAATGGTCTGGGGCAGCGTTGCCATGTGGACCTCACAGTGTGTCGTGACGGGCGGAGATCTGCAGTGGAACAGAGCGCTCCGGGATGTCGTAGAACGTGCTCGGCGATGAGTTCTGCTTCAGGCTATGCCCGCCCCTAGGGCTGAGCACCTAAGCGTGCTGCACAAGATTTTGTGAATCCTGTGCATGATGCATAGAACGGTGTTTGAATCCAGACATGCTGTTGGTGTCGGATCTCATGGATCGAGCGGACCTGGGGGTTCGCGCGGTGCTCCTGCCCGCACCGAGCGCCGCGGTCACCTGGGTCGTCGCGACCGAGCTCCTCCAGCCGGCGTCCTACCTCGAGGGCGGTGAGCTCGTTCTCACCACGGGCCTTGTCATGGCCGACGCCGAGGCGGGCACATGGCGGGAGTACGTGGCGTCACTGGTCGAGGCCGGAGTCGCCGCACTCGGACTGGGAACCGGCATCGCCTTCGACACGGTGCCCGAGGACCTGCGCGAGGCCTGCCGGATCGGACGGCTCAATCTCCTCGAGGTCCCTCTCGAGGTCTCCTTCGCCTCCATCAGCCGTGACGTGGGGGCCATGCTTCAGGCGGCCGGGCCGGAGATCGGCGCTGAGGGGGCGGGCGACGAGGAGACCCTGGTCCTGCAGCAGCTGACGCGCGCAGCCGCCAAGGACAACCAGAGCGCCATCATGCGCGCCCTGGCCTCGATCCTCCGGGGGGAGGTGTCCCTGCGGGACGCCACGGGACGCACGGTGGTCGGTCCCTTCGGTCCAGCGGCCCCGGGAATCGACGACGAGGTCGCCGAGTGCATCGACAGGATCCGTCCGGGAGGGATGCGAGGGGCCGGGGCGGTCGGTCTCGGTGAGACGCGGCTGGTCGTCCGTCCTGTCGGCATCACCGGAGAGCCCGAGAGCTACCTGGCGACCGTGCAGCGGCAGACGCTCACACGCGCCCAGACCCTGGGGGTCGATCTCGCCTGGTCGTTTCTGAATCTCATCGCCGAGTCCTCCAAGGCCTTCACCGGATGGCTCCTCCAGCTCGTGGGGGCGTCTGCCGAGCATCTCCTGTCGGGCGAGGTCACGCAGGGGATGGCCCTGGCCGATCAGGCCCAGGATCTCGTCCTCACACGCCTTCCGTCTCCGCCGCGGCGATCGATGGCCGGCGCCGGTGGCCGTCATCAGTGGCGTGTCATCTGCCTCGAGGGCGCCAGCGCCGCCGTTGCCGGGCTCTCTACGGCGCTGGCCCGGCTGCTCGTCGAGAGTCGGGGGACCCCGGCGGGGGAGCGGCTTCTGTGGTGCACGGACCGGGGCGGCGCCCGCCTGACCATCCTCGGTGAGGCCGAGCGCGTTCCTGCGCTTCTCGGGGACGGTCGTGTCATGCCATGGACGGGGCGGATGCGGATCGGTGTCAGCGGTCCTGTCGGTATCACCGACCTGCCACGGGCCGCACAGCAGGCGCTGTCCGTCTGCACCGGTGCTCGGCGGCTCGGACAGCCGGTGCGCTGGGAGGCCTCGGGGCTGCCGTCGGTCACGGACCTCCTGGACGAGGATCGGGCCCGAGCCTTCGCCCACACTCGCCTCGGGAGCGTCGTCGATCAGCCCGAGCTGCTCGAGCTGCTGGAGATCTACCTCAGCGAGGGAGGGACGGTGCAGCGCATCGCCGAGCATCTGGGGGTGCATCGCAACTCCGTCCCCGCCCGCCTCGTACGGCTGCGCCGAGCGCTCGGTGTCGACATCGAGGACGCCGAGCAGCGGGCAAATTTGTGGTTTGCGTTACATTTTTTGATGAAGTAACGATCCAATATCTCGCCTGCTGGTGACTTTTCCGCATGTTGGTGCGGTTCTGTGAAGTAAAGAACGTGACGTTCGACATACTCGACTGTGTGTGTTTACTATGATGCCGTCACTTAGGACCTTAGCCCGCATTGTGGTCGCATGAATTGTGTCGCGTCGGGCGCCTGCGGCGATGTGGCCTGCACGGGTCCGGCGTGAGCTTGGGCAGCAGAGGCCTGAGCCGTCTCAATTTTTCGACTCTCGACACTTCTCATCTCGACACCGACGTCCCGCCAAAGCCAAGAAGCAGAGTGATTCACATGAGCCTTCCTCTCCTCCAGAATTTTATCGACGGACGATTTATTCCGGCGACCACCGATGCCACGTTCGACGTCGTGGATCCTCGAACGGAGCACGTCGTGGCGCAGTGCCCGGTCTCAGGGTCCGCCGATGTCGACGCCGCCTACGACGCGGCCCTCAAGGCCTTCGAGAGCTGGCGGCTGACAACGCCGGCGGAACGGCAGATGCTCCTGCTCCGGCTCGCCGACGCCCTGGAGGCCAATGCCGACCGTCTCGTCGAGGCTCAGCGTCGCAACACCGGTCAGCTCGCCGAGATGATCCGGGCGGAGGAAGTCATGACAGGGGCCTCTCAGCTGCGGTTCTTCGCCGGAGCCGCCCGACTCCAGTCGGGTGTCGCCTCGGGCGAGTACGCCGAGGGTCTGAACTCGCAGATTCGCCGCGAGCCCATCGGCGTCGTCGGGCAGATCGTCCCGTGGAACTACCCGTTCATGATGCTCATCTGGAAGGTCGGACCCGCCCTGGCCGCAGGCAACACGGTGGTGCTCAAGCCGAGTGCCAACACGCCCGAGAGCGCCATCGTCTTCGCTGAGATCGCCAGTGAGATCCTCCCTCCCGGGGTCTTCAACCTGGTGCTCGGCACCGGCGAGACCGGGCGCCTCATGAGCGCTCATCCGGTGCCCGGGCTGGTTGCGCTCACGGGATCTGTGCGCGCAGGCTCGGATCTCGCCGAGCAGGCGGCCGGCAACGTGACCCGCGTTCACCTCGAGCTCGGAGGCAAGGCCCCCGCCGTCGTCTTCGCCGATGCCGACATCGAGGCGGCTGCCGAGGGCATCGCCGCCGCAGGGATATTCAACTCCGGGCAGGACTGCACAGCTGCCACCCGCGTCCTGGTCGAGGCCTCGGTGGCCAAGGAGTTCACCGACGCGCTGGTGCGTCACGCCGAGTCCCTGCGAACCGGCCCGATTCCCGAGGAGGAGGCGTTCTACGGACCCCTGAACAATGCCCGCCACTTCGCCTCCGTGCAGAAGATCGTCGAGGAGCGGCCCGCGCACTCCCACCTGCTGACCGGCGGCCACCGCGTCGGCGAGAGCGGGTACTACTACGCGCCCACCGTCATCTCAGGTCTCAAGCAGGACGACGCGCTCGTGCAGCAGGAGGTCTTCGGGCCGGTGCTGACCGTTCAGGAGTTCTCCTCCGACGACGAGGCCCTGGCCCTGGCCAACGGTGTCGACTACGCCCTGTCCTCGTCCATCTGGACGACCGACCACCAGCGCGTCCTGCGATTCAGCAGGGACCTGGACTTCGGGTGCGTCTGGGTGAACTGCCACATCCCCCTCGTCGCGGAGATGCCGCACGGCGGATTCAAACGCTCCGGCTACGGCAAGGACCTCTCCGTCTACGGCGTGGAGGACTACACACGTATCAAGCACGTCATGAGTGCCCTGTGACGCCCCGGAAGCGAACAGGAGGGTCACCCCCATGCGCATTCTGACGGCCTTCACCAACTCGCTCGGCGGTCGAGACTCCTATCACCTGGGGGTGTCTCTCGCTGAAGCGTTCTCGTGCCCGCTCGATCTCGTCACCGTCGTCAGGGGCGGTGAGGGGCGCTATGTCCTTGACGTCACCGATCACGCCTTCCAGGACGTCGTTGCCACGCAGGTCGACGACTGGATGTCGGAGATCATGGAGGAGCATCAGCCCCGTGTGCCGGTGAGCAAGTACCTGCGGTACAGCCTCTCCTTCCCCGAGGGCATCATCGCCTCGGCCGAGGAGCTCAAGGCCGACCTGCTCGTCGCCGGTGGAGGCCGTCACGGGGTCCTGGGGCGGGTGTCCCTCGGCTCCGTGGGGCAGACACTGCTCAACTCCTCGACTGTTCCGGTCGCCCTGTCCCCGCGCGGCATGAGGCACGCCCCTCTCGACGGGCTCTCACGCATCACGGTCATGCTGGGGGAGTCCGGCCGGTGGAGGGGGGTGCTCAGTAAGGCCAGGACCTTCGCCGACAGAGCCGGTGTCCCGTTGCGTCTCGTCACGGTGGCCACCGGTGACTCGCAGAACACCGCGGAGATCGGGGAGCGGACCGAGGCCCTGCTCGCCGAGGTGCGCCTGGATCTCAAAGGACTGGATGACCAGCGTGTCCAGATCGTCCACGCCCACAGCATGAGCGCCGCCGTGCTGGCCATGGAGTGGAGCAGGAACGAGCTGGCCTTCCTGGGGTCGGCGCGGCTGGCCCAGAGCGGGCACCTGTTCCTGGGGCCGGACGCCAACAAGATCCTGCGTGTCCTGCCCGTGCCGCTCGTCGCCGTCCCAGCTGACGCTGCCGACGTCGGGGGTGCGACATGAGCGCGGCGACCGCGAGCTCCGGAGGCGGGCTGTCGAAGAAGGGACTGGCCGAGGGCTCTGTCGGTCTGCTCGGCGCCATCATCATCGGCGTGTCCTGCATAGCGCCCCCGTACACCCTCACTGGCGCACTGGGACCGACAGCCTCAGAGGTGGGCGAACAGGTGCCGGCGATCTTCCTCGTCGGGTTCGTCCCGATGCTCCTGGTCGCCTTCGGGTACCGAGAGCTCAATGCGGCGATGCCCGACTCGGGCACCTCCTTCACCTGGGGGACACGTGCCTTCGGTCCGTGGATCGGGTGGATGAACGGATGGGGGCTGATTGTGGCGACCGTCGTCGTCCTGTCGAACCTCGCGGCCATCGCCGTCGACTTCTTCTATCTGTTGCTCGCACAGGTGACTCGCAGAGCCGCCATTGCGGATCTCGCCGACAACGTATGGGTCAACACCCTCACCTGCCTGGTCTTCATCACGCTGGCGACCTGGATCGCGTACCGCGATATGCAGACCACCCAGAAGCTCCAGTACTGGTTGGTGGGGTTTCAGCTGACGGTGTTCCTCGGCTTCGGTGCGGTGGCCATCTACCGCTACTTCACCGGAACCGCCGTCAATCCGACGCCCTTGAAGCTTGAGTGGTTCAATCCGTTCGCCGTCGACTCGCTGGGGACCTTTGTGGCGGGCGTCTCCCTGTCCCTGTTCATCTACTGGGGCTGGGACGTGTCGCTGACGGTCAATGAGGAGGCCGACGACGCCAGCTCCACCCCCGGGCGCGCTGCCGTGCTCACCGTCATGACCATTGTCTCGGTGTACATGTTCGTCACGGTCGGATCCATGATGTTCGCCGGCCTGGGGAAGGACGGGATAGGACTGGGCAATCCCGCGATCCAGGACAATGTCTTCTTCGCCTTGGCCAGACCGGTTCTGGGGCCGTTCGCGATCCTCATGTCGACGGCGGTGCTGATCTCGTCGGCGGCGTCCTTGCAGTCCACCTTCGTCTCTCCCGCCCGCACCCTACTGTCGATGGGATATTACGGAGCAATGCCGGAGAAGCTCGGTGAGATCTCTCCGCGCTTCCTCACCCCTGGTCGCGCGACAGTCGTCTCGGCGATCGCCGCCTCGACCTTTTACACGCTGCTGCGCTTCGTGTCCACCTCCGTCCTGTGGGACACGGTTCAGACCCTGGGGGCGATGATCGCCTTCTACTACGGGCTCACCGCCTTCGCCGCGGTGTGGTATTTCCGAGGGAAATGGTTCTGCTCAGTGAGGAGCTTCTTCTTCACACTGGTCTCGCCGGGGCTGGGAGGTCTTATCCTCTTCTCACTGCTCGGTCTGACCCTGAAGGACTCCCTCGACCCGGAGTACGGATCGGGATCGCAGGTCTTCGGTGTCGGTCTCGTCTTCGTCCTCACCCTCGCCCTCATTCTCCTGGGTGTGGTGCTGATGCTTGTGCAGTACGTCCGAGCACCGGCCTTCTTCCGCGGGGAGGTGATCGCACGATCCGACGCCGTCACCGAGGAGATGAAGGAGGCAACTGCCTTTGAGGAGGGCGGCGGCGAAGCCTCCCCGCTCCGTGCTGCGTCGTGAGTGCCGGTGTACCGGAGCGAGCACGCACACACATGAAAACAGATCCTTCCGCGCCAGGCCGGCAGAAGGATCTGAGAGGAAACACAATGTCATCGCATCGACGGACACAGCCGATCGATGCACCGATTATCAACGCACGATATGTGGACGCCAGGCCGGGCCACGAAGGAGTGAGCAATGAGCATCAACATGGAGCGAGTCGCCGAGCTGACGGAGATCGAGTCCAAGCGCCTCAATGAACGGACCAAGGGATCCGGCGACATGTACAACCGCGCGAGAAACAGTCTTTCCGGCGGTGTCGCCTCCTCGTACCAGCTGCGCGAGCCCTGGCCCATTTACCTTGAACGGGGGCAGGGGCCGAAGGTCTGGGATGTCGACGGCAACGAGATGTGGGACTTCCACAACGGCTTCGGATCGATGCTTCAGGGGCATGCCCACCCGGTGATCGGTGAGGCCATTCAGGAGCGGTACGGCAAGGGCACCCACTTCGCCGCCCCGACCGAGGACGCCCTGGCGGTGGCGGAGAACCTCTCGAGCAGGTGGGGGCTGCCGAAGTGGCGCTACACGAACTCGGGCTCGGAGTCCACGATGGACGCCATTCGCATCGCACGCGCCTACACCGGTCGCGACACGGTCATGAAGATCTTCGGCTCCTACCACGGGCACCACGACACCGTCATGGTCTCGATCGGCGTCGAGTACGACAAGATCGGTGACCGTGACAACCTGGCCTCCCTGCCCTACGGAGGCGGCATCCCCGACGCCACCGTCCAGATGACGGTGCCGGTTCCCTTCAACGATGCCGAGGCCATGGAACGCCGCATCATCCGGCTGGCTGATGAGGGTCGTAAGCCCGCCTGCGTCATCATGGAGCCGGCCATGATGAACCTGGGCGTCGTGCTGCCGGAACCGGGCTATCTGGAGCAGGTTCGCGAGATCACCCGGCGACACGGCGTCGTCCTGATCTTCGATGAGGTCAAGACCGGCCTGTGCATCGGACCGGGCGGCGCCACCAAGCGCTTCGGAGTGACACCCGACATGGTGACCATGGCCAAGGCCCTCGGTGCCGGTCTGCCCTCGGGCGCCATCGGAGGCACCGAGGAGGTCATGTCCGTGGTGGAGGACCACACTGTCTTCCAGGTCGGCACCTACAACGGCAACCCCCTGGCGATGGCCGCCGTGCGGGCCAACCTCGAGAAGGTCCTCACCCCGGAGGCCTACGCCCACCTCGACCACCTCAACGATCGCATCCTCGCGGGCTGCACGGAGGTCATTGAGCGCTACAACCTTCCGGGCTACGCGGTGGGCGTTGGCGGCAAGGGGTGCGTCACCTTCTCCCCCAAGAAGGTCGTCGACTACGAGACCTTCAAGGAGCACCAGAACGCGGAGCTGTCCGAGCTCGCGTGGCTGTTCAACATGAACCGGGGGATCTTCATGACTCCGGGCCGCGAGGAGGAGTGGACGCTGTCGGTGACCCACACGGATGAAGCGATCGACGCCTACGTCAGCTGCTTCGAGGAGCTCGCCGAGGCGATCACCGCCAAGTGACGTGAGCACTCTCTGATCTCATGGGGGCCACCGAAGACGTCGGTGGCCCCCATGAATCGGGTCCTACCCGCGGTGGCGCTCGGTGGCATTCAGCGGCGTTTCCAGGCGCGGATCCTCGTGCGGAAGGAGGTGAAGGGCGCCACCGTGTTGATGTGTATCCACTTGGCCACCGGCCAGGCCGACGGCGTCGAGGAGGCCCACGCCCGCTGCCCGGAGGTGAAGAGCTCCTCCCGGCTCAGCGATGCCACGAGGGCGACGACGCCGTCGATCCTGTTCCGAAAGGCCTCCTGAAACCGGGGCAGCGAGGCGTCGCTCCACTGCTCGTAGAAGATGCTGTAGAGATCGTCGAGCCGGTTCCACCGGTAGCCGGGAGCAGGCGTGACCACCTCGCGTCCGGCACGTTCATCACGTTCCCAGCCCAGCAGTAGATCCATCCACCCCAGCTGGTAGGCGAGCATCTGCGCCGGCGTGCGGTCCACCCCGTCCTTGAGCGTGTGGAGCCCGGAGGCGGGGACGTCGTCGAGCTCGGCGATGAACAGCTCAGCGCGCCTGCGGATCTCGGCGATGAGCTCCTCGCCGGAGGTGTAGTCCTTCAAGGCGGTCCCCTTCTCTATCCTCGCCGGAGCCACGCGGTCGTCGGTTATCCCTCGCGTTCGTACCCTCTACCCTACGAACCCGGTGGCTACCCTACGAACGCGCGGCGTTCCAACTGCGCCTAGTCCTGCGCGGTGACCCCGACGTCGGCCATCTTCCGCTCCGTCCACGGGGCGACGATGAACAGGACGATCGCCACGGCGACCGTCACGATCCCCAGGCCGTAGTAGTAGGTGGAGTTCGCGACGTGCTCCGTCCTGGAGATGATGAAACCGGCCAGGCCCTGGCCGGTGGCCGTCGTCAGCAGCCACAGGCTCATCGTCTGGGAGGCGAAGCTCTTGGGTGCCAGTGCCGACGTCGTGGACAGGCCCACCGGGGACAGGAAGAGCTCGGCGACGGTCTGGATGATGAAGACCACGGCCAGGAACCACCACGGGGACAGGTCCTTCCCGCCCGGCCAGATCTGGAAGCCGTACCCCAGGATGAAGGCCGATACCCCGATGATGAGCACCGAGATCGCGAACTTCATGATGGTGGAGGGGAACTTGCCCGCCCGCCGGGTGAAGAGCCAGCCGATGAATGGCGCCAGGATGACGATCGTGGCCGGGTTGATGGACTGGTAGGTCTCAGGGGTGATGGCCCAGCCGACCAACGGGATGTGGCCGTCGGTGTTGTCCTTGGCGAAGGTGGCCATCTTGCCGGCTGCCTGCTCGGAGATCATGAAGAACAGGACCGCGCCGATCCACAGGGGGATGTAGGCGCGCAGGTGGGTGCGCTCGTGGGCCGTGACCTTGGGGGAGCGGAACATGAGGACGAAGTACCCCAGGGCGGCGCCGGCCGGGATGATGAGCATCGTCGTGGAGATGGCGTCGAGCAGGCTGCCGGACAGAATGCTGAGGGCCGCGACGAGTGCGGCCGCGGCCGCCACGGTCAGTACCGAAGCGAGCACGAACCGCCGGCGCTGCTGGGGCCGAATGGGGTTGGGGACGGTGAAGGCGAAGGCCGAGAGCTTGTGGCGGCCGTAGATGAAGGCGATCAGGGCCACCCCCATGCCGACGGCGGCCGAGAAGAAGCCGGCGTGGTAGCCGTAGTGCTCGCGAAGCCAGCCGGTCAGCAGGGGAGAGGCGAAGGCGCCGACATTGATGGACATGTAGAACAGCTGGAAGCCCGCGTCGCGCCGGATGTCATCGTCGTCATAGAGGCCGCCGACGATGGTCGTCAGGTTCGGCTTGATGAAGCCGGTTCCCACGGCGACCAGCACGATCCCCGTCCAGGACGTGACTGTGGTGGGGATGGTCAGGCAGATGTGCCCGGCCATGATGACCAGGCCGCCGTAGAGGGTGGACAGCCACGGGCCGATGACGCGGTCGGCGAAGATGCCGCCGGGGATGGCCAGGAAGTAGACGGCCATCCCGTAGAGCGCGATGACGACCTGTCCGCTGGTGTCGCTCAGGCCCAGGCCCCCGTGGGCCAGGGTGTCGGTGATGAAGTAGAGCAGGATGGCGCGCATGCCGTAGTAGGAGAAGCGCTCCCACATCTCCACGTTGAGCATCCAGGGAAGTCCCCGGGGGTGGCCGAACAGTCCCCGGTCCTCCCTCGATGGCGTCGTGCGCAGGGTATCGGGTCGCCACCGGCTGGTGATCATCCGACCGGTATCGAGATCGTCCTCGACGGGAGTCGGGGTCGTTGACATGAGACTCTCCCTTCCTGTGGTCGGGTGGGACGTGCCGCCGGACCGTCAGTGTCCGGCGCAAACCACAGGTACCCATGCACCCTACTCTGACCGTGCGGTTATTTTGGGAGAATGTGAGAACAGGTGGGCGAAGCAGCCAACGAGGTCGGTGAGGCCGGGATGAGGCTCGTCGACGCAAAGGTACGTTCTCAAGCGGCCCCTCCGCACCTCAGCGCCCGGTGGGGACGGCTTACTGAGTCAGTCGCCCGTGGCCGTCTCGACGTCGGCCATCTGCCGCTGGGTCCATGGAGCGACGGCGAACAGCACCAGGGCCATGAGCAGTGTTGCCGCACCCAGGCCGTAGTAGTAGGTGGCGTCGGAGGCGTTCTCGGTCTGGGCGATGACGAATCCGGCGACGCCCTGCCCGGTGGCGACGCTGAGCCACCACAGCCCCATCGCCTGGGAGGCGAAGCTCTTGGGGGCCAGGGCGGTCGTCGTGGCCAGGCCGACCGGGGTCAGGAAGAGCTCGGCGACGGTCTGGATGACGTAGACCAGCGCCAGGAACCACCAGGGGGACAGGTCCTTCCCGCCCGGCCAGATCTGGAAGCCGTAACCCAGCATGAGTGCCGAGAGCCCCACGATGAGCACCGCGATGACGAACTTCATGATGGTGGAGGGGAACCTTCCCGCCCGCCGGGTGAAGAGCATGCCGATCAGCGGAGCCAGGAGCACGATCACTGCGGGGTTGACGGACTGATAGGCCTCCGCGGTGGTCGACCAGCCGAAGAAGGGCAGCCGCAGATCCGTGTTGGACTCGGCGAAGGTGGCCATCTTGCCGGCGGCCTGCTCGGTGATCATGAAGAACAGGACCGCGCCGATCCACAGGGGGATATAGGCGCGCAGGTGGGTGCGCTCGGGGACGGTGACCTTCGGCGAGCGGAACATGACCACGAAGTAGGCCACGGCCGTACCGACCGGGACGAGGAGGCCCGCCGTGGCGACGGTGGTCACCAGGTTGCCGGTGAGCACCTGAAGGACGGCAACGACGACGCCGATGATGATCAGGACCCCGAGGGATCCCAGAAGCAGCCGCCGGCGCTCCTGGGGGCGGATGGGGTTGGGGACGGTGAAGGCGAAGGTGGAGAGCTTGTGGCGGCCGTAGATGAAGGCGCCTAGGGCGAAGGCCATGCCGACGGCGGCCGAGAAGAAGCCGGCGTGGTAGCCGTAGTGCTCGCGAAGCCAGCCGGTCAGCAGGGGAGAGGCGAAGGCGCCGACATTGATGGACATGTAGAACAGCTGGAAGCCCGCGTCGCGCCGGATGTCATCGTCGTCATAGAGGCCGCCGACGATGGTCGTCAGGTTCGGCTTGATGAAGCCGGTTCCCACGGCGACCAGCACGATCCCCGTCCAGGACGTGACTGTGGTGGGGATGGTCAGGCAGATGTGCCCGGCCATGATGACCAGGCCGCCGTAGAGGGTGGACAGCCACGGGCCGATGACGCGGTCGGCGAAGATGCCGCCGGGGATGGCCAGGAAGTAGACGGCCATCCCGTAGAGCGCGATGACGACCTGTCCGCTGGTGTCGCTCAGGCCCAGGCCCCCGTGGGCCAGGGTGTCGGTGATGAAGTAGAGCAGGATGGCGCGCATGCCGTAGTAGGAGAAGCGCTCCCACATCTCCACGTTGAGCATCCAGGGAAGCCCTCGGGGGTGGCCGAACAGTCCTCGGTCCTCCCTCGATGGCGTCGTGCGCAGGCTGCGGGGCCTCCACCGGCTGGAGATGAGGCGGCCGGGTTCGGTGAGGTTGTCCTCAGGGGCGTCGACCGTCGTCGCGGTGCCTGACACCGGGCCTGACTCGGACTGTGCCATGGCGCTGTCCCTTCCTCAGGCGGTGGCCTCTCGGGGCCGACCGCAGGGGCGATCCAGGGCGCCGGGTGGTCCGTCTCGCACGAGGAGGCACAGACCCGTCGCCGAGGAGAGATGTGGTGGTGCCAAGACCATAGTGCCTGGCCTGTTTCCGGCATGCTTCCTGCTCTCCTCAGGACGCCGGTGGCCCCGGAGAGAAAACCGTTGGGGTCGCTTCTCCGGGGCCACCGGTTGCCGCACGCGGAGGGTGATGACAGGGACTCCTCCGACGTGCGGAGAGGGCGGGGCCGGTAGGGCTCTGCGCGGACCGGGCCGTCAGCGAGTGAGGGCGTCGGCCGCGGCCTTGACCTGCGGACGCACCGGGGTCAGGCGGGTCAGCTGGGTGACGTGGCGCGGCTCGAGCTCCTCCAGGCTGGAGACGCCCAGGAGCTTCATGGTGCGGATGACCTCGTCGGAGAGGATCTCGATCATGCGGTCCACGCCCTCGCGCCCGCCGGCCATGAGGCCGTAGAGGTAGGCGCGGCCCACGAGCCCGAACTTGGCCCCCAGGGCGACGGCGGCCACGACGTCGGCGCCGTTCATGATGCCGGTGTCGACCATGATCGTGGCGTCCTTGCCGACCTCCCGGACCACCTCGGGCAGGAGGCGGAAGGGGACGGGGGCGCGGTCGAGCTGACGCCCGCCGTGGTTGGACAGCAGGACGCCGTCGACGCCCAGGTCGATGAGGCGCTTGGAGTCCGCCACCGTCTGCACGCCCTTGATGACGATCTTGCCCGACCACATGGAACGGATGACCTTGAGGTCCTCGTCGCTGATGGTGGGGTCCATGGCACTGTCGAGCAGCTCGCCCACGGTGCCGCCGGTGGACTTCAGGGAGGCGAACTCCAGCTTGGGTGTGGTCAGGAAGTCGTACCACCACCACGGGCGGGGGATCGCGTCGAGGACAGTGCCGGCCGTGATCTGGGGCGGGATGGAGAAGCCGTTGCGCTTGTCGCGCAGACGGGCCCCGGCCACGGGGGTGTCGACGGTGAACATGAGGGTGTCGAAGCCCGCGGCCGCGGCGCGCTCGACCAGCCCGTAGGAGATCTCGCGCTGGCGCATGACGTAGAGCTGGAACCAGTTACGCCCGTGGGGGTTGGCGGCCTTGACGTCCTCGATGGAGGTGGTGCCCAGGGTGGACAGGGTGAAGGGGATCCCGGCGGCACCGGCGGCCCCGGCCCCGGCGACCTCGCCCTCGGTCTGCATGAGGCGGGTGAAGCCGGTGGGCGCGATACCGAAGGGCATGGCCGAGCGTCCGCCCAGGATTTCGCAGGAGGTGTCGACGTCGATGGCCGGGCGCAGGATGTCGGGGTGGAACTCGATGTCGCGGAAGGCCTGGCGGGCGCGGCGCAGGGAGACCTCACCCTCGGCGGCGCCGTCGGTGTAGTCGAAGGCCGCGGCTGGAGTGCGGCGCTTGGCGATCTTGCGCAGGTCCCAGGTGGTCAGTGCGGCGTCGAGGCGGCGACGCCTGGGGTTGAGCTCGGGCGTCTTGAAGTGGAGCAGCTCGAAGATCTCGCTCGGGTTGGGCAGCTGACGCTTGACCATAGGAACCTCATCAGTAAGTCGGATTCTGGATGCTCCGCGCGACGCGGAGTGCTCGTTGGGAGGCGACCGGCCCCCATGGCCAGCCCTGAGGCCCACGAACCACTTCATGCTATGGGACAAAGGTCACTGAAGCAAGGTTAGCCTAAGCGATCTCCGTGATGGCGGGGATTGTCCAGCATGTCAGCGATCTGCCCGTTGGCGGGGACTAAACCTCTCGGGAGCCACCGGCTAGGGCCTGCAGACGTTCACGGGCACCGTCCCGGCGCAGAGCGTCCAGCTCCTCGATGAAGGTTCGCCGGAAGCGCTCGTTGGTCGCCAGGTCTCCGAAGACGCCCTCATGGGAGATGAAGGCGGTCTCATGGCCGGCTTTCTGAGCCGCTGCCAGGGGCAGGAGCTCTTCGGCCAGCGGGTCGTCGATGACGATCTCCTCGCCGTTCTCGTCAACGCCCTCCTCACCCAGCGCCCAGGCGGCCACCATCGCAGCCCCCAGCCGGATCGGCCCGCCGGCAGTCAGGTTGTCGCGCACCGTGCCCAGGACGAACTTCGGCATCCGGCTGGAGGCGTCCTGCGCCAGTCTGAAGAGCGTGTCCGCAATTGCCTCGTTGGTGAAGCGCCAGAAGAGCGTGTCCACATACTCGTCCAGGTCGATCCCCGGCACCGAGCGCAGGGTGGCCCGCGCCTCGCGCTCAAGATAGGCCCTCACCCAGGTGGCGATGTCCGCATCGGCCGCGGCCTCGTGCGCGTACTCCATCCCCAGCAGCCGCCCCCAGTGGGCCAGCCCCTGGTGGGAGGCGTTGAGCAGGCGCAGCTTCATGAGCTCGTAGGGGACGACGTCGTCGACCATCTGCACCCCGACCTCCTCCCACGGGGGCCGCCCGGCGGGGAAGTCGTCCTCGATCACCCACTGGGTGAAGGGCTCGCAGACCACCGGCCAGGCGTCCTCGATGTCGAGTCCGCGTCGCAGCTCGTCGATGTCCGCCAGCGTGGTCTGCGGGGTGATCCGGTCGACCATGCAGCTGGGGAAGGCGACGCTCCCGTCGATCCAGTCGGCCAGCTCCGGGTCGCTCATCGCCGCCTGGGAGACCACCGCCGTGCGGGCCACCTTCCCGTTACCGGGCAGGTTGTCGCAGCTCATCACCGTGAACGGCGGGGTTCCGTCCGCCCGACGCCGCCGCAGCGCCTCGACGATGTATCCGAAGGCCGTCGTCGGTTCACCCGGGTGGGTGGCGTCGTGGACGGCCCCGGGGCTGAAGGTGCGGAACTCGCCGGTGACGTCATCGACGTTGTAGCCGCCCTCGGCGATCGTCAACGAGACGATCCGGGTGGTGGGCCTGCTCATGAGGGCCAGAACGGCCTCGGGGTCGTCGGGGGCGAGGCAGTAGTCGTGAATGGAGCCGATGACCGCCGGGTCGCGCAGCCCACCGGGGTGCTTGCGGATGAGAGTGTAGAGGTGGCCCTGGCTCTCCAGCGCGTCGCGCATCCGTGCGTCCTCGGGCAGCAGGCCGACACCGCAGATCCCCCACTCCAGGCAGGATCCCCCCGGTTTGATGGGCTCAGCGCCGTCTCGGAGGCCGGCCCCGGCGCGCCTGCGCATGAGCCTGTCGAGATAGGCGGCCTCGTGGGCACGGTGAAACCCACCCACGCCGATGTGGACGATCCCAGTGATCATGGCGGAGCGGTCATAGTCGGGGGCCAGGGGCGACTCAGTCAGTGAGGTGGTCAAGAAGAGGTCCTTTCCATGCTGCCACCAGTCACTTCCAGTCAACTCCGCCTTCATGGAAAACCGGTGTGCGCCGGCCCCAGGCGACCTCATCGGCCCGTCCCGGTGCCCGCCTCACTTCCGCAGGAATCCTTGTGGGAGAAGAGAAACCGCAGAAGAGCTCCGCGTCGCCCGGGCGGTGTGCCATCGGGCGACGCGGAGTGCGGGTGGGCTTGATGAACCTCAGTGGGCGATGACGACGCGCAGGTTGCGCGGGCCGTGCACGCCGTTGACGCGCACGAGCTCGATGTCGCTGGTGGCCGAGCCGCCGGCGATCCACGTCATCGGGCGCGTGGGGTGCTCGCCCAGGACGTCGACGGCCTGCGGCACCGTCGGCATGATCGACTCGCGCTCCAGAACCACGACGTGCTTGTCCGGCACCAGTGAGATGGCCCGGCGCCCCTGGTCCGGCTCTCCGTCGAGGACGATCGTCCCCGAGATCGAGATGCCCACACGCGAGCAGGTCAGCACGGCGTCGATCTCATTGAGGTCGAGGGTGGCGATGGCCTCCTCGCGGGAGTCCTCCACCACGGTGCGGCCGTTGCGGGCCGCCGCCTTCTTGTAGTCCTCGGGCAGCCCGGCGGGGACGACGACGGAGCGCGCCTCACCGAGCAGCTCGTCAATGGCATCCAGGATCGCGGCGTCCTTGGGGGCGACGATGACCTCGGCCGAGTAGTCCTCGAGCTTCTCGATCATCTCGTCGACCACGGGCTTGGAGCCGGGGGGATTCTCCCCGGAGCGGATGTAGTTGCGCGGGATCGGCCCCACCGGTCGGGTCTGGGACCGCGAGATCGCGTCGCGGGCGCGGGCCAGGATCGCGGACTTCGCATCCATCACAGCTCCTCCTCGCTGGTCGAGCCGGCCGGGGCCTGGGTGGCGGATGCCTCCGGGGCGATCGGCTCAGGGTTGATGATGGCTGAGCGTGCGTCCAGCGCGGCCGGGGTGGGCTCGCCGTCGGCGCTCGCGCTGCCGGACACCGGCTTGCCAGGAGGCGGGGGCGGGTCGGCGGGGAAGCCGTCCGCGTGACCGCGGCCGCTCTGGGCACCGGCGACCTGGCTCAGCGGAGTCTCACCCTCGGGGT
>ERZ773267.496-NODE-496-length-26016-cov-6.821656_pt1 | contig 26016 bp, 35 predicted proteins | sample MGYA00511959_ERZ773267 | MGnify/ENA primary metagenome ERZ773267 (study PRJEB29015, sample SAMEA2738165) | human oral metagenome | biome: human oral; feature: human-associated habitat; material: saliva | place: China | collected 2240 ... | reverse complement strand
GGAATAACCTTGTTGAATTGAATGAGATTCAAAATGGATTTGAAGACACATCTATCAACGTGATTTTCTTAGTCATTGACAAAGAGAAAGAAATTCCTGAAATTTCAAAAGAAATTTATGATTGTAAAACTCACAAGATTGAATATCAAGAATCTGATACATTAGATTCGGATTTCAGCTGGGTAATACCTAAGAAACCGGTTGAGAAAGAAGAAATAGACATTGACCAAGTAAATGCTGAACTAGACCAAATGGCAATCAACCATCTTGAAAAACATTTAGCTAGTCAGTTGATATTGATTCAGTTTTTCAATGCAGATATTGATTTAAAATCTTTCATAACGAGATGTCACAAGGTTTTAGATGATTACTTGTTGATGTACAATTTCGCAGTAGGATTAGAATGAAACCAGAAAAGATAACAACGTACGGATTGCTAGAAGTTTGCGAGCTTATTTCAGGTACTAGAACGAAAGCAACAGATGGACCTTATTTTATCTACGGAGCTGGTATGAAATCCAAGGGAACTACAGATAAATTCAACTGTGAGAGTGACACAATCCGCTTGACTCGCAAGGGTACAGTTGGTGCTGTTTATTTTCATCGAGATCCATTTTGGATGGATGAAGGTGGCTTTAAAGTTGAACCAAGAGAAATGATAGACAAGCGGTATTTATTTCATTGGCTGTTGATGAAGCGTGAAGAAATAGAGCGATGTGCAGACGGCGACAATCAACCAGGCTTATCACTAGCTAGATTGTCAAAGATGACGATTGAAGTGCCTGATATGGAGTATCAGTTGAAAGTTGTTAAGCTGTTGGATGAAATGAGCGCAAATTTGGAATTTTTTATAGACGATATCACACAAACAAAAATGAACCAAAGCAAGGTTTTAAGTTATTATAGAGAGAAAATCGGAACCGCTTTAGAAAGAGAAATAAATGAACAATAAGTTAGATTGTGAAGATTGTAGAAAGTTTTTCTTTTCGAAAGACAAGTTGGATTATGATTGTGTATTTCAAAATGGTGTTTGTAGTGAGTGCTTAGTCAAAAGAGTAGAAAGGGGGATTGAATGGTAGTTAACGATAAATGGAATCACGATTGGGCACTATATCAAGGAGATAGGTTTGTCACAATGGGAACATTATATGAGATAAGCGAATATACTGGTATAAGCTTAGATGCCTTGAAAATGTATTCAAGAAAATGGTACCAAACACATTTCCCAAATAGAAAAACTTTGATAAGAATAGAAGATGATGAGGAATTATCATGAACACACTAGAAAACGTAAAACAATGGTTTATTGACCGTGATTTAGAAAACGGCGGACGGTTAGACAAGTACGAACCCAACCAACAACGGAAAATGAAATAATTATAGGTATTGTAACCATGATTGAGGGAACTTGGTTGATTGAGGAGATGGAGAAAGACTAAAAAAGCCCAATCCATAAGGACTAGGCTTCAAAGATAAAAAAAAACGGAGTAGGGCATGAAAAAAAGCCAGCACACGGCTGACCTTCATGGTATGGTTTCGCATGACTATTATATCATGAGGAGGAGTTCGTGTGCAAATAGAATTATTGGATATCATCGATGAAAAGAAGACAAGAAAGGAAGCTATCAAAGTACTCAAAAAATACAGTCGTCTGAGACGGATTGCTGGAGAAGAATACGCTCCGAAAATAACAATATCCTACTCACTTGAGCCAAGATCATCAAGTGGTAAGACAAGCAAGCAGGTAGAAAGCATGGTTGTGCGTAGAGTGTCAGCTCAGCAGGATCTAGAGCTAATCGCTAAAGCAATCAACAATCTTTCTGATATGGAATACACACGTATCCTAATCGAACGATATTGCAGGAAGAAAAGGAGGGAAGACTACAGCATTTATTCAGAACTAGGCTATTCATCTAGTGAATACTACCGCATCTTAAACAAAGCTCTATTAGAGTTTGCGGAGTCCTATCAAGCAAGTAACCTTCTAGTTTACAAGTGATTTCTGGGAAAATCTTGGGAAAAATCTGGAAAAATCTTGGGAGAATTGGAACAGAAAAAGGTGCTAAAATAGTATTATCCAATGATTGGCAACAAACAGTCATGAGGACTCCTAAAAATATAGAGGCTTCGGCCTCTTAGACAGTAAGGACAGGTTAGCAGGTTGTTTGGGTCTCCTTGAAACTTTTACCAAGCGTACGTTTTACTGCTAGACCAGCTGGTTCAATTCCAGCTACTGTCATATTCAATGCCACGACCAGTGGCTTTTATGTAGGAAGGAGAGGTACATGAAGAAAGTAGAACCAATTCGTGATCTAGATGATATCGAACGAATCAAAGATTACTTGAAGAACAAAAGTGATAGAAACTACGTTCTTTTCATGTTTGGGATCTATTCTGGTCTAAGAGTGAGCGACATAGTACCTCTTCAAGTTAAGCAAGTAATTGCTGATAGGATTGAACTAAAAGAGAAGAAGACTGGGAAGATAAGGTATTTTCCAATCAGCCCCCCTCTCAGAAAAGAAATCAATCGCTACATTAAAGATAATCAGTTAGCAGAGTACGATTATCTCTTTCCAAGTAAAAAGAAAAAGAGAACAGATGGTGTTCGTATCACACACATTGGAAGGGTAGCGGTCTATCAAATACTGCAAGACGCAGCTAAGTATGTAGGATTGAATCACATAGGAACTCATTCAATGAGGAAGACATTTGGATATCATCATTACAAAAAGAATAGCAATGTAGCTATCCTTCAAAAGATATTCAATCACTCTACACCAGATATCACACTAGGATATATCGGGTACAGTCAAGACGAACTTGACCAGAGTATACTATCGTTTGACTATTAAATAACCTATCTATTTTACATAATGAGAAAATGTAAATTAGTTTTTAGAAAAATATAGTTAAAGCCATGGCACTCTTGGCTTTGAAGTTGTTTAATTTTATTTAACAGAATATAAGATATGTTAAATATAAGAGGGGGTGGGTGCACTAAAAACACCCCTGCTTTGAAAGATACCGAGGGGGTACATTTGAGAATACCACCCCCTCCCCTAAAAAGAAAGGATCCCCTCCCTAGATGAACACCATCCCCCTCCGTGCAGACCGTAGTGGACCACATAGGGTAGCCTTTGAGAAGAATAAAAAGATTATCTTAAAGACAAGAAACACTTGTGGGATATGTGGCCAGCCTGTAGACAAAGACCTGAGATATCCTCATCCATTAAGTCCAGTCATTGATCACATCGTTCCAGTAAATAAGAACGGACATCCATCAGACATTGCTAACTTGCAATTGGCGCACTGGCAATGCAATAGACAGAAGTCTGACAAGCTATATGCTGATGAGAAGACAAACGGAACAAAGGTCATTGGTAATAGGAACTTGCCACAAAGCACAGATTGGTTTAAATATATGAGTTAATATTAAAACCATCAGTAATCATTTACAAAAATAAATAGACCTTGTTTTAAAAAAATAATTAGATAGAGATTGAAAAAAAGGACGAGTGTTCCTGCCAAGATGGGGGGTGCCCCCCTCCCCCTCGGTGCTTCAGGGCTTCACACCGTCACTGTACATTTTTTCTCGCGGGAAATGAAAGGTAGTTGTATAAAATGACATTGAAAGGTATGGGCTATCTCAGGAAGAAGCTAGCCAATTATAAAATGGGTGTAGATACTAGATACAATCAGTATGCTATGCAACATATGGATATGGATACAGGGATTACGGTTCCTCCTCAAATAAGACAAAGATATCGAGCGGTCTTAGGTTGGGCTGCTAAGGGTGTTGACAGTCTTGCAGACCGTTTGGTCTTTCGTGAATTTGCCAATGATGAGTTTGGGGCAAATGAAATCTTTGCTCAGAACAATCCAGATGTATTTTTTGATAGCGCGATCCTTTCAGCATTGATTGGGTCGTGTTGTTTTGTCTACATCTCGCAAGGGGACGATGATGACGCTCCTAGGCTGCAGGTTATCGAGGCAAGCAATGCAACTGGTGTTCTGGATCCTATCACTGGCTTGCTGACTGAGGGATATGCAGTCTTGAAGCGAGATGAAAATGGCTATGCAGTGCTTGAGGCTTACTTCGCTAGTAATGTGACTTGGTTCTATCCGAAAGATGGGAAGCCGTTTGCAATCGGAAATCCAACTGGGGTTCCTTTGCTGGTACCAGTCATTCATAGACCTGATGCGGTTCGGCCGTTTGGTCGGTCACGAATTACTCGGGCTGGGATGTATTACCAAAGCTTCGCAAAGAGAGTTCTTGAGAATGCAGATATTACTGCTGAGATTTATTCATTCCCACAAAAGTATGTGTCAGGGCTGAGTCAAGATGCCGAAGCAATAGATACATTGAAAGCCAGTGTATCAAGTATGCTCGTCTTTACCAAAGACGATGACGGGGATAAGCCGAATGTGGGACAATTTAGCACGTCTAGTATGTCTCCGTTTACTGAATTGTTGCGAACAGTAGCATCAGGCTTTGCTGGGGAGATGGGATTGACCTTGGATGATCTTGGCTTTGTGTCTGACAATCCGTCATCTGTTGAAGCTATCAAGGCTAGTCATGAGAACTTGCGGTTAGCTGGTCGGAAGGCTCAGCGCTCTCTAGGTTCTGGTCTGCTGAATGTGGCTTATGTCGCAACTTGTTTACGAGATGAGTTTCCTTATTTGAGAAAGCAGTTCAATAAAACGATCGTGAAGTGGGAGCCTTTGTTTGAGGCGGACGCTAACATGCTGACCTTGATTGGTGATGGTGTTATCAAACTTAATCAAGCGGTGCCTGGTTATATGGATGCTGAAACCATCCGTGACTTGACTGGAATTAAAGGGTCAGACAAGCCTGCTCCAGTAGTGAAGGAGGGTGCAGATGGTGGAGGATATCGTTCCGAGACTGCTCAAGAAAATCAAGTCTGAGTTTGAAGGTGCTAGGCTAGACAGCGAGGTCTTGAAAGACTTGCTGTCTAAGCTACATCATAGCAAGGCAAGTTATTTGGACGCTAATCAATATGCTATTGAAATTGGGGAGATACTTTCTAAGGCTCTGGGAGCCTCTCTGACGAATGAAACGTTACCAGACGGTAAAATGTATTACAATATCGCTCAACGTGTGCTGACGGACGTTCTGGGGCGAAATTACGAGCTTGTGAGTGATTATACTGAGCAAGTTCAAAAGAATTTGAACTCTGAGGCTAAAATCGGATTAACTGCTCAGGTTCCTGAATTGAATCAAGACAGAATTGATGGTTTGGTCAATCGTTTAGCCAGTGAGGAAAGTTTTGATGATGTTCGTTGGCTATTAGAAGAGCCTATTGTGAACTTTACTCAATCGATAATTGATGATAGCATCCAGAAAAATGCGGAATTTCATCATAAAGTGGGGCTGAGTCCGAAAATCGTTCGAAGAGTTGTCGGTCATCCATGTAAATGGTGCAAGAGTTTAGAGGGTTCATACAATTATCCAGAAGTACCTAAGGATATATATAGACGGCATGGCAATTGTAGGTGTACTGTTGACTATCATCCTGGTAATGGGAAGAAACAGAATGTTCATACTAAGAAGTGGACTGATGAAAAGCAAGAATTAGTTAGAAAAAGAAGCCGTATTGGTATAGAGTCTGTTGACGAGCGTGAGCAAAAGCGCTATAATAGGGTTATGAAGAGTAGTGGTGCTGTGTATGGTGCTTGGAATGATAGAAATGATCCATACAATAAAGAGCGTGACCGGCATGCTCAAGAATTTTATGAGAGTGTACGAAATCGAAATAAGCAACATGAAATAGTGAAGGTATCTAAAAATAGCGGTCTTTCACAATCAGATGTTGAGAAGATTTATAACCATATTTTCATTAATGAGTATGATTTAGAAGATGGTTGGAAACGTTTTGACCCTAGCTATGATATGGCTGAGAGTTGGCGGCGACTTTCAGAAATAGGCGGTAAGAACATTCAACATCATGACCGTGTAATGCTAGATCACGAGTTGATGGAACACGATTTGATGGCAAATGGAATGAGGTACGATGAAGCCCACGAACTTACCAATAAAAACTATAACTACCAAAAAGCGTGGATTGCTTGGATGAAGCAGAAAGGAGACCTATAATGCTTAAACTTATTAAAATTTTCAATTCAAAAAGTAAGGGTTATTGGTATATTCCTGAAAACCGTGACCCAGGTATGATTGAGATTGATGAGCGGACTGGTGAAGTTACAGTTGTCATTGAGTCGAATTATGATAAAGAACTAGGTTATCCTTACTATGCGAACAAGGCTCGTGGAGCAGTGAAGCAGATGTGGGATAGAGGAGAATTACCAAGCGAGAAATCATTCGCTTGGGGATAAGCACTTAGAAAATTCTAAGTGCTTTTCTTATTTTTAATTTTTTTCAAAAAACCTCTTGACTTTTTGTGGCACAAGTTGTAATATATTGTTGTGGCACAGAAAGTAGGTGATGAAATGAGTCCACGAACCGGAAGACCAAAAAGCGAAAAACCGTTGAATGTCGAAGTTAAAGCAAGAATCGACTCAGAGTTGAATAAACATTTGGAAGATTATTGCTTACAAAAAAAGACCACTCGTACAGAAGTGGTTAGAAAAGGCATAAAATTAGTTTTAGGTCTTGAAAAAAATAAATAACGCATAATCCTCCTCGCCAAAGTTGTGATTATACGTTATCGCTCGAAAGAAACTCTTTCTGAAATCATTATATCAGAAAAGAGCTTCTTTGTCATACCGCAAAGGAGTTTTTATAATGGCAAAAAATGAACTTTTAGACAGTTACGAAGAACTAGTATCCTACACTGTAGAGATTAGAGAAAGTCTGGATATTTTACAAAGATGGCTCTCTCAAAAACCAAATTTTGAAGATTATTGGTCTTATCATAATTTGATTGCAGGGCATGGACAACACTATGCCTTGCTAAATCTTATCATGTACAGGCTGGATAGTCTTAAAGATGAGCATTACACTATTATTGAAAACTACATTAAAGGAGTATAAAAATGGAGCTACAAATTTTTAAAAATGAACAATTCGGAGAAGTAAGAACAGTAGAAATTAAAGGCGAGCCATTCTTTAATTTGAATGATTGTTGTCAAATTCTGGATTTAAGCAATCCACGAAAAACACTAGAAAGACTTAATCCAAAGGGTGTAACTAGTAGTGACATCCTTACAAACGGAGGAGTCCAACAAGCCAACTTCATCAACGAAGCGAATTTCTATAAGCTTGTTTTTCAATCTCGCAAACCAGAAGCAGAGAAATTTGCTGATTGGGTCACTAGCGAAGTGCTACCCTCTATTCGTAAGCATGGGTTGTATGCGACGGATCAGTTGCTAAACGATCCAGACTTAGCTATCGCAGCCTTTCAAGCATTGAAAGAGGAGCGAGCTAAAAAACAAGCGTTGGAAGCGCAGATGGAAGCTGACAAGCCAAAAGTCCTCTTTGCTAATGCGGTGTCAGCTAGTCAGACATCTATTTTGATTGGTGACTTTGCTAAGTTGCTCCGTCAGAATGGTCTGGAAATTGGTCAGAATCGTTTGTTTATTTGGCTACGTGAAAATGGATTTCTAATTAACCGAAAAGGGGACTCTTGGAATATGCCAACTCAGCGTAGTATGGATAGGGGATTGTTTGAAATTAAAGAACGAACACACCATGAACCTAATGGAACAATTCGTATCAGTAAAACTACAAAAATTACTGGAAAAGGTCAAGTCTATTTCATGGAAAAACTATTAGCGGAAGTAGCCTAATATTAGCACTCGAAAGGGTGCTTTTTTTATCCCAGCGATAGGGTTATCATGCGGTACGATTGAAAGGAGCAGTGGATGGCTAGAAAGAAACTTGGCAATCAGAATCCTACTCAATCGGTAATTTTAAAGTACGTCAAGAAAAATTCTAAGGCGAAAGAAGCGGTAGAAATCTACGAGCGGACGGGTCTTTCTTGCTACGCTTGGCAGATCAATCTGTTGACCTCTATCATGGCGGTTGACAAGAATGGTTTGTGGGTGCATCAAAAATTTGGCTACTCTATTCCTCGTCGTAATGGGAAGTCTGAACTCTTGTACCTTTTTGAACTTTGGGGCCTGCACAATGGATTAAACATCCTACACACGGCTCATAGAATATCCACCTCCCATTCCTCTTTTGAAAAGGTTAAACGTTACCTTGAAAAAATGGGATATGTGGACGGTGAGGACTTTAGCTCTATACGAGCCAAGGGACAAGAGCGGATTGAACTGTTTGACGGCGGTGGAATTGTACAATTCCGTACCAGAACATCCAATGGTGGTTTGGGGGAAGGTTTTGACCTTCTTGTAATCGATGAGGCTCAGGAATATACGACTGAGCAGGAATCTGCCTTGAAATATACGGTAACGGATAGTAGCAATCCAATCACAATCATGTGTGGGACACCTCCTACACCTGTTTCAAATGGTACGGTATTCACAAATTACCGTAAGAATTGCCTTTTTGGGAAAGGAAAATACTCTGGTTGGGCAGAGTGGTCGGTCTCTGAGGAAAAAGAGATTGACGATGTCGATGCCTGGTATAACTCCAATCCCTCAATGGGTTACCATTTGAATGAGCGGAAGATAGAAGCTGAGCTTGGTGATGATAAGCTAGACCATAATGTTCAGCGTTTGGGTTATTGGCCTGAATACAACCAGAAATCTGCTATTTCGGAAACGGAATGGAATGAGTTGTGTGTGGACTCTATGCCTGATTTGTCAGGTAAGTTGTTTGTCGGAGTCAAATATGGTCAAGATGGCGCAAACGTGGCATTAAGTATTGCTGTTCGCACAGTGGATGAGAGGATTTTTGTTGAGACGATTGACTGTCAATCTGTCCGTAATGGGAATGACTGGATCTTGGATTTTGTCAAACGTGCCGATGTGGCTACTATCGTAGTCGATGGGGCAAGTGGTCAGAAAATCCTTGATGAAGAGTTGAAGAAGGAACGCATGAAGAGCGTGATATTGCCCACGGTTAAGGAAATCATCGTGGCTAACTCGATGTGGGAACAAGGGATTTATCAAAAGACCTTGTGCCACGCTGGTCAACCGTCTTTGAAGAAAATCACAACCAACTGTGAGAAGCGGAACATCGGTTCAAATGGTGGGTTTGGCTATCGCTCGCATTTCGCAGATATGGATATTTCTTTGATGGATAGCGCCTTGCTTGCGCATTGGGCTTGTGTGACAACTAAGCCTAAGAAAAAGCAAAAAATCAGTTATTAAGAAGAGCGGTTGAGAGACTGCTTTTTTTGATGCCTAAAAAATTACCGAACTGCCGGGAAAGCAGGAGAAAGGAGACATGAAGATGTCTGAATTTAAAACGATTGAAACACAGGAAGAGCTAGATAATATCGTGAAGGAACGTCTCAGACGTGAGCGTGAAAAATTCGGTGATTATGATGATCTCAAGAAACGTGTTTCAGAACTAGAGTCTGAAAATGGTGCTTTAAAAGCTACTGTCGAGGAAACAAAACAGACAATCGCCAAATCAGACGCTCAAATCACTGAATTGCAGGGGCAAGTGAGCAATTATGAAACTGCTAGCTTGCGAACTCGTATCGCTTTACAAAATGGCTTGCCTTATGACTTGGCTGACCGTCTTCAAGGTGCTGACGAAGAGGCATTAAAGGCTGACGCTGAGCGTCTAGCTGGTTTTATGCGTCCAGCAACACCTCAAGCACCGTTAAGAGATACGGAGCCCCCTATCGGTGATGACAAAACTATGCAAATGAAGCAGATGCTTCGTGAATTACAACCAAAAGGAGAATAGAATTTATGGCAGATAATGCAATGAAAGCTGGAACACTTTTTAAACCAGAACTAGTAACAGAATTGATCAGCAAGGTACAGGGACGCTCTGTTCTTGCAAAACTCTCATCTCAAACCCCAATTCCATTTAATGGAGTAGAGCAATTTATCTTCAACCTTGAAGGAAACGCTCAAATCGTTGGTGAGGGTGAGCAAAAACTTGGAAATAAAGCGAAATTGACTTCAAAAGTTATCAAACCACTTAAATTTGTTTACCAGGCCCGTATTACAGATGAATTTAAAAATGCGTCTGAAGAAAAACGAATGAACTTCTTGTCAGCATATATGGACGGATTCGCTAAGAAGATTGCGGAAGCCTTTGACCTTGCGGCTCTTCATGGTCTTGAACCAAAAACAATGACGGACGCTTCTTTCCGTGCAACCAACTCATTTGATGGTGTAATCAATGGAAGTATCGTGACGTATGATGAAACTAAGATCGATGAGAATTTGGAGTCAGCAGTACAACAAGTTACAGCTAGAGGATGTGAAGTAAATGGCATTGCTTTGTCACCAGCTGCTGGGCAAGCATTGGCGAAAGTTAAGGTAAACGGTGTTGTTCAATATCCTGAGTTCCGTTTTGGTCAAAATCCAGATTCGTTCTACGGCATGAAATCAGATATCAACAAAAACCTTACTGTCACTGGTGGAACTGCTGAAACAGACCATGCTATCGTTGGGGACTTCCAAAACCGCTTCAAGTGGGGGTACTCTGAAAACATTCCGATGGAAATCATTGAATACGGTGATCCAGACGGTGCTGGTCGTGACCTTAAAGCCTACAATGAAATCTGTTTGCGTGCGGAAGCCTTTATTGGCTGGGGTATCCTTGATGAAGATGCCTTTGCTCGTGTGAAAGCGTAAGATTATGGCTTTATACCGTGATACGAAAACGGGCGTGATCATCTCCGCTGAGAGTGTTCTTGGCGGAGATTGGGTGCCTGTGGAAGATACGGCACCAAGCGGAGGAGATATGACCGTAGCGGAATTGAAGTCTAGTTTGGATGAATTAGGCGTTGATTACGATAAGGGGTCAAAAAAATCCGATTTGGTAGCCTTGTACGAGGAAAACAAGGGTTAAGCTATGGGAAATTTTGCAAAGATTGAAGACTTGGAATTGTTGTGGCGTTCGTTGAAATTTGATGAGCGTGCAAGGGCTGAGGCTTTGTTGGAAGTTGTATCTAATTCTTTGCGAGTGGAAGCTGAAAAAGTCGGTAAAGACCTTGATGACATGGTAGCTGAGAGCGTGTCATTCGCTAGTGTTGCCAAGTCTGTCACGGTCGATATCGTGGCACGAACCCTCATGACCTCAACAGACCATGAACCAATGACTCAGGTATCTGAAAGTGCCTTGGGTTATTCGTTTAGTGGTTCTTACCTTGTCCCTGGTGGCGGTCTCTTTATCAAAGACACCGAACTTAAAAGGCTTGGTTTGAAGAAAAAACAACGATATGGAGCGATTGAGATTTATGACCTACCTAAAAGGAATCCCTGTCATTTTAGTGGACAAGGTAGAAATTGGTAACGACGATTTCGGTCATCCAATTCATCGTGATGTTGAGATTGAGGTTCAAAATGTATTGGTTGCCCCGACTTCATCAGAGGACGTCATCAATCAAATGAACTTGACTGGGAAAAAGGCGGTCTATACACTTGGTATTCCCAAAGGGGACACTAACAAGTGGGAAAACCGCGAGGTCAAGTTTTTTGGTCGTAAATGGCGGACAATTGGCATTCCTCAAGAAGGGATTGAGTCAATGATTCCATTATCTTGGAATAGAAAGGTCATGGTTGAAGTTTATGAGTAATATGAAGTTTCAATTGAACTCACTTGGAGTATCTGCTTTGCTACGTTCTCCTGAAATGCAAGCTATTTTAGAAGAGAAAGGGCAAGGAATTGCAAGTAGAGCAGGTGAGGGGTTTGAATTGACTGTATCGCCAGGTCAAAAGCGTGCCAATGCAAAGATTAGTACGACTGATATCAAGAGCATGGCTAGAAATAAAAAACATAATATTTTACTGAAGGCTATGAGAGCAAGATGATCGAATTAGTTATAAAGAAATTTTTGGACGGACAGTTAGATGTACCGTCTTTTTTTGAACATAAACCGAATATGCCTGAGAGTTATGTCATTTTAGAAAAGACTGGAAGTGGTGGAAGCGACTACGTTCATTCCGCTACATTCGCTTTTCAAAGTTATGCACCATCACTTCAAAAGGCTGCTGAGTTAAATGAGAAAGTCAAGAAAGTAGTTGAGGATCTCATCACGGTCAACGAAGTCAGCGGTGTGCATCACAATAGTGACTACAACTTTACAGACACGGAAACGAAGCAATATCGCTATCAAGCGGTATATGACATTAATTATTTTTAAAAAGGAGGTGTAGTTTTGGCGCCAGAATTAGAAGCGACAGAAGTAAGAACACCAAATGCAGAATCAACAGGAGGAAAGAATATGACGACTGCATCAGCATCAAATGTAACGGCTGCAAAGCCGAAAGCAAGTGGAGCAATTGCAAGTGCACCACTAGGTACATTATTACCAACTGATTCAAAATCAGATTTAAATCCAGCATTTAAATCGTTAGGATATATCTCGGAAGACGGTATCACTAATGAAAACTCACCAGAAAGTGAAGAAGTCAAAGCCTGGGGTGGACAAACAGTCTTGTCTTCTCAGACCGAAAAGAAAGATACCTTTAAATTTAAGTTAATTGAAAGTCTTAATGTAGAAGTCCTCAAAGAAGCTTATGGTGCAGATAATGTTACAGGAACTTTATCGACCGGGATTACTGTTAAAGCAAATTCAAACGAATTACCAGAGCACTCATTGGTAATTGATATTCTCCTAAAAAATAAAAACTTCCAACGTATCGTCATTCCTCGTGGCAAGGTGAGCGAAATTGGAGAAGTTAGCTATAAAGATGGTGAGCCAATTGGTTATGAACTAACTATTACCGCTTTACCAGACGACCAAGGAAATACACATTACAAGTACATTCAAGGAGCGTAAAGTAAATGGAAGAAATCTTAAAAGGAAAAACGGAATCAGGGTTTGAATACAAAATCCCTAAAAAACGATTGAGAAATTATTATCTGCTTAAATCTGCTGCTAAAGTTGAAAAACAAGATTTCGAAGAAACAGAAAACTTTTTAAATCTTCTTTTTGGTAAAGAACAAGCTGTATTGTTCTTAAAACATTTAGAAGATGAAGACGGCTTAGTAGATTCTGAAGTATTATTTTCAGATATAAAGAGTATCTCAAGCGAAAATAACGTCTTAAAAAAATCTTAGTCCTTGCTCAGATGATTAATTTAGACGAAGATGCCCTTGTCTGTGATTTAGCGGAAACCTACCAGATATACGACTACAAACAGCTACCTTTAAATCAGGTGGCTGTTTTTGCTTATGGTCTGAGGGATGATTCGCGGATAAAGCAGATGATGTCTGACCAAATCGTCCCTCTTGAAACGACGTTACTTGCAAGTATCGTAGATAGACTTTCGCTTTCTTTGTGGTTGCAAACAAAAGATGGCCAAAAAGGTGTTAATCGCCCGCCGTCAATTGCTGAATTGCTTACAAAAAATCACAAAGAAGAGAGTGACGAAAGGGATTATCTCGTCTTTGAATCTGGTGAGGACTTTGAAAACTATCGCAAGGCTTTGCTTGCAAAAACAGGAGGTGAGGAATAGTGGCAACAGAACTAGGGAAAGCCTATGTACAAATTATTCCATCTGCTAATGGTATTAGTGGCATGATTCAAAAGGAAATGGGTGGTGAAGTTGCCTCTGCAGGAAAGAGTGCAGGTCAATCCCTCGGTTCAAATTTAGTAGGAACTTTCAAAAAGATTGTTGCAGCAGCTGGAATTGGCAAAGCGTTAAGTGCTACATTGAATGAAGGGGCAGCACTTCAACAATCGCTTGGTGGTGTCGAAACCCTATTTAAAGATTCAGCTGATAAAGTCAAAGGCTTTGCAAATGAGGCCTACAAAACAACAGGTCTATCGGCCAATGCCTATATGGAAAATGTTACAGGTTTCTCAGCCAGCTTGCTACAATCTCTTGGTGGAGATACAGATAAAGCGGCAGAAACGGCAAACATGGCCATGATTGATATGTCGGATAATGCCAATAAGATGGGAACATCGATGGAAAGCATTCAACTTGCGTATCAAGGTTTCGCCAAGCAAAACTACACTATGCTCGACAACTTAAAATTGGGTTATGGTGGTACCAAACAAGAAATGCAACGGCTTTTGTCAGATGCAGAAAAGTTGACAGGCGTTAAGTATGACATGAATAACTTGTCAGATGTTTATAGCGCCATTCACGCTATCCAAGAGAATTTGGAAATCACTGGCACAACAGCGCGAGAGGCAGCAACAACTTTCACTGGCTCATTTGAATCTATGAAAGCAGCTGCTCAGAACGTTCTTGGAAAGTTGTCTTTGGGTGAAGATATTCAACCTGCACTACAAGCTTTGATGGGAACGACATCTACATTTCTTTTCGGGAACTTAATTCCGATGATTGGAAATATTTTGAAGCAAATTCCTAACCTTATTTTAGGAGGAATCAAGGGTGTTTTCAGTGGGATTTTTGGTGAAGGTCTAGGAAGTATCATGGGTGGTATCGTTACCGCTCTTGGTTCTGCATTTTTAGCTTTTAAAGCATTTTCGGCAGTCTCGGGATTGCTATCTGGAATACCTGCTGTCTTAACGACAATTAAAACAGTAGTCACAGGTCTATTTACTGCTATGAGCGCCAATCCTATTGGAATTGCAATCGCAGCGATTGCTGCATTGACTGCAGGTTTGGTTTATTTCTTTACTCAAACCGAGATGGGGAGACAAATCTGGCAAGGCTTCATGGATTGGTTCTCTGGTGTGTGGCAGTCTGTCGCACCAGTCTTGACCGAAGTTTGGAATGGTATTGTTGAAACAGCAACAACCGTCTGGAACAATATGATGGCTGTTGTTGCTCCGATTATCCAAGCAGTTGTTGATTTTATTAGGTCTGTTTGGGACGGTATTTCTCTATGGTGGACTGAAAATCAAGGTTTGATTCAACAAACGTTCACAACTGTCTGGAACGCAATCCAGACAGTTATTCAGACGGTTATGCCGATTATTCAATCCATTATTGAAACCGCAATGAATATCCTTGCTCTTTTCATTGAAGCGACGTGGAACAATATCTGCACTGTAGTAACAACAGTTTGGGAATTGATTAAGATTGCTATTCAGACGGCTATGGATGTTATCAGTGGCATTATAAAAGCAGTCATGGCTATCATCAATGGTGATTGGGGAACTGCTTGGAATGCTATAAAAGGCGTCGGAGAGGCAATTTGGAACGGGTTGTCTGCTGCAGGTAAGGCTATCTTTGATGGCTTTGCTCAGATATTGTCTAATATCTGGAATACAATCAAATCTGTCGCAAGCAGTGCTTGGGAAGGGTTGAAGTCAACGGTATTAGGTTTGATTGATGGACTTGTCCAAGGAGCTCAGCGAGCGTGGGAGAGTATGAAGCAAGGCGTTAGTGACCTTGTAAGCAATGTTACGAGTATCTTTGATGGCATTCGAAACATTGACCTATGGTCAGCAGGTAAGGCTATCCTTGATGGATTCCTAGGCGGTTTGAAATCTGCTTGGAGTGCAGTTACTGACTTTGTCGGTGGTATTGCTGGTTGGATTGCTGACCATAAAGGTCCGATTGAGTATGACCGCAAGCTCTTGATTCCTGCTGGTAATGCGATTATGCAAGGTTTGGATAGAGGGTTGCAAGACCGTTTTAAAGGTGTTAAGAAATCTGTCAGCGGAATGGCTGGCGAGATCTCAAACGCATTTTCAAATGATGATTTTGGATTGAGTGGAACACCTACTATTGCCAAAAATCTTGAAGCAAGTTTGGCTATGCCAAGCGCTCAAATCGAGGCAAAAGACAGTCAAACCGTGTCTGAGATAGCGCTTCTGAGAGCAAGTATGGAGAAGATTCTTACTGCTATCCTTGAAAAGCCGTCAGATACTTACCTGGACGCTGATAAAATTTCAATGAGCGTCTACCAACGCCAAGGTGCGATTTACGCTAGGGAGGGAATTTAATGGAATACATGATTATCAATGGTTTCAATACTTCAACCATTCCTAAATGTGTTGTAACCGACTTTGGCGAGGTAGAGGCTGCTAAACCTAAGGTCTCGGAAACAGCTACCCTTTTTGGGGTCAACGGGAATTACCGTGTCTTGGACGGTGCTTATGAGAGTTATGAACGAACGTTTGCCTTTTACCTTCCAAGGACGGTAGACCCGTCTAAAATCGTTGAGAGATTCCAACCAAATGATAATACGCTAGAATTTAGCTATCAGCTAGGCTCTTTATTTTATGCTGATTTTGTAAGCGCAAAATACAAACCTCAAGGTATGCACGGCTGGAAATTAGAAGTCAAGCTGAGTATGCAACCATTCCGCTATCAAAAAAGTGTCGCTCCTTTGGTCTTTACCGCAAGTGGCAATGTCAACAATCCAGGCTCTGTATATAGCGAGCCTGTGATTGAGATTGAAGGGGATGGAGATATTTCTTTGACTATCGGACGGACAACCATGCACTTGACCATTAGACGAAAAGTGACTATTGATTGTAGACATAAGAAACAGAATATCTACAACGCAGATGGTGCGGTTCAAAATACTCTACGAAAACGTGGAGGATTCTTTGAGTTGGCTGTTGGTAATAACGGTCTGGTCTTTACTGGTGCGGTTCGTAAGGTCACGGTTAGGCCAAATTGGAGGTATATCTTATGATTTATCTTACTGAAGGCAATACGCCTTTAAACGAGGCCTACAATGACGAAATTGTCCAAGAGCGGAATAATACCTATCAACTGACCTTTCGTTTTCCTACATCGGATCCCAAGTGGGAATTGCTGAAAGAGGAAACTTTTCTGACTGCAGATGACCTGCATGGTGAGCAGGATTTTTATATTTTTGAGGTTGAAAAACAACAAGGATATATCCAAGTCTACGCTAATCAGGTAATCAGTCTGTTAAACAATTACATCATCAGCTCTATCGATGTTGACCGTGTCAGTGGGACAAGGGTATTAAGCGCATTGGCTGGTAGTATTACCAGAACCAATCCATTTTCTTTTTTCTCTGATATTGACGATAGGCATACGCTCAACATCAAGGATAAGAATGCTATGGAAGTCTTGGCCAAAGACAAGCATTCTATCCTTGGTCAGTGGGGCGGAGATATGGTGCGAAATGGCTATAACTTACGCTTGTTGAAGAATGGCGGTTCTGAAAATGAATCGCTTTTTATGTACAAGAAAAACCTGTCTAGCTACCAGCATAAGACCTCAACGAAATCGCTGAAAACTCGGATAACCTTTAAAACGACAGTTAAAGGTGAGGGAGAGAAGGCGCCTGACGTTGATTATGTAGTGGTGATTGATAGTCCCTTGCTTGGGAAATATAGCCAAATTTATGAAGCAGTTGTTGAGGTCAATGACCAGAACGTCAAAGACCAAGCTAGCTTGATTGAATACGGTAAGCAGTATTTTCGGACAAGTATGTGTGACATGCTGGAAGATAACCTTGAAATCTCGGTTGTCGGCCAGAGCGATGTAGCGGTTCGGATGTTCGATGTGGTCAGCATCTACCATGAATGGTACGGGCTTGATGTTCGTAAGAAAATCACGAAATATACCTATTCACCAATGGCGAAACATCTAAAATCAATTGGTTTTGGAACGTTCCAGTCCAGTCTTGCGAATGCGATCGGTGGGATTGTAAATGATGCCGTTTTGAATGAAAGCCGAAATCTGCATCAGATTTTTGATGAACGTTTAAAGAAGGAAATCGCCAATGCTGACCGTGCATTTGATGCTGAGTTTGCCAAGCGTGAGAAAGCTATCACTGACAGTATCGAACTTGCCAAGGCCAAGGCAGAAGAAGTCAAGCAAGAACTGTCTGACACTATCAATCAGCGCTTTAATAGCTTTGACAATGGTCCATTGAAAGAAGCCAAGCGTAAGGCTGAGGAAGCCTTGAAAAACGCTGGCGCAAGTAGTTCTCTTGCTCAGGAAGCCAAGCAGATTGGGCTGGATTCGATTGCTAGACTTGAAGCGTTTAAGTCACAGACTACGACCACTCAGACAGCTCTATCGGGTGACTTGGACGCTCTGAAACGGACTATCACGAACGATATTCGACCGAAGCAAGCACAGGCTAAAGTTGAGATTGCCAAGCAAGTTGAAGCACTTAACAAGACCAAGAATGAATTGGTTGGTGTGAAGTCAGCGCAAGCGACGTATGAAGAGACGACGACTCGCAGACTGGCAGAGCTGACCAACTTGGCCAACGGTAAGGCAAGCAAGTCTGAACTCACACAGACAGCTGAGGAGTTAAAAAGTCGGATTGCGACTGTGCAGGTCGGGGGTCGGAATTATATCAGAGGGACAAGACGCATGGCGTTGGCTAACGGATTGTGGACATCAGGAACCTTTAGGCCATCAGGCCTTGGGACAACAAAGACGATTAATGTATCAGACAGTCCAGCAACTGGTTTTGATAAAGCGATACGTCTTACTTCCAGCGATGCTAGATATCAAATTGGAATTGCTCAGGACGAATTTGAAATAATGCCAGGGACCTATACTATGTCTGTTTGGGTAAAAGGTTCAGTTGGGCAAAGAGTTAGGTTACAAACCTATTGGGCGCCTGACGATGCAACAGGTATAAGTCCATATTTTATCTTGAAAGATGATAAATGGACATATTTGACATTTTCCAGCGAGCGAAAAAAAGCTGGAAAATTATCAATTGGCTATGTTTATTTGTTAGGTGCTGATGCAGGAGAATACTTAGATGTCCTTGCGCCCCAACTTGAAAACGGCACATTAGCAACAAGTCCAAAAGAAGCTCCAGAAGATACAGACGGCCAAATCTCAGCCGTCGAATCAACCTTTAAGCAACGGGCCGATTCACTAGATGCTGGTGTGAGAAGTCTGACTGAAGGCCTCAGAACAAAAGCGGATATCAGCTCACTCAATGTGACTGCTGAGAATATTAGGCAGTCGGTGAAGAGGCTTGAGACAGACACGCAGAACAAGCTAAATCAGAAGTTGAATCAGGCTGAATTCGAGGTGCAGGCTGGCTCTATCCGTCAGGAAATCCTGAACGCAACCAAGGATAAAGCAGATAAGACCTTAGTTGTGGCTGAAGCAGGGAAATTGCGTGAAGAATTTTCAAAAATAAAGGTCGGTAGTCGCAACTATGCTGAAGACTACGATTTTTCAAGGGGACTTTGGTACTATACTCAAGGAGATAATAGTCCACAAGATTGGACTATCTCAAACGGTGAGTACAACGTCAAAGGAACGACCAACACTTGGAAGCAGATGCAAATCTATTCAAAAGAAGGAAGTATAACTTCAGGTAAGAGTTCGACAGCTCTTCTCGATTTAGAAATCGGCGAAACCTACACACTTTCGTTTCAAGGAATTTGCTACTCTGGCTCTTCAAGTGTTTGGCTATCATTAAGGGCCAACCGTACAGTTTCCGGTTATCCTGAAATTATGCATGGCAATTTCAATCTCACGTCTAGCTGGCAGACTTATCAAGTCACTATACCAGCATTGACCAAGCCTGAAAATTTTGATTTCTGGCGAATTATTCTTGGTTATAACGAGGTTGGCCATGTAGCCTTTCGCAAGGTTGAATTGACCAGAAGTTCTACTCGTATAGATGCGGGTCCTGCCCCCGAAGATGGCAAGATGGATCTTATAGCTGCTAAGTCTGAATTTGAGAAGACCGCCGAAGGTCTGTCTATGAAGTTAGCAGCGGTTGAAAGCTATGTCGGTCAGGACAGTCAGCGACAGGAAGCCCTACAGCGCTATACTCGTGAGGAGAGCGCGAGACAAGCGACGGCTGTACGTGAGCAGATATTCAGAGACTACGTTGGGAAATCGGCTTATCAAGAAGATGTGCGAGGTCTTGAGCGTAGATTTAGTGCGATAAGCACACAGACGAGCAATGATATTGCTTCAAAGATTGCTCAGTATAAGCAGACAGTAGACGGCCAATTTTCAAGTATCACATCGCAGATAGCTGGCAAGGCTAATCAGACAGACTTCCAGCGAGTCAGAGAGACTAGTCAGCTATATGAGCGGATTATCGGTAGCAACGAGAATGATATCTCGAATAAGGTTGCTCACATAGCTATGACCAATCAGCTGTTCCAGGTTGAGGTGTCTAAGAATGAAGGTCTGAAAACCGTTCAAAGACAGTTGGCTGGTTCGTGGGCGGTTCAGAACATCAACTCTGCTGGAGATATCATCTCTGGAATCAATCTGGGTGCTAATGGCCACAATCGACTTGACGGGAAATTGACCCACATCACTGGCGAGACCTTGATTGATAATGCGGTTATCAAGTCAGCCATGATTGATAAGCTGAAAACGGCCAATTTTGAAGCTGGTTCCGTCACGACTACGATTTTAGACGCTGAAGCAGTAACGGCTGAGAAGTTGAAAGTTGATAATGCGCTCATTAGAAAAATCACTGCAAATGAAGCTTTTATTGATCAACTGACTTCTAAACGCATTTTCGCGACAAGAATCGAGTCCGTCATTTCTAGCTCAACTGTTTTAGAGGGTTATAAAGGCTGGATTGGTGGATTTCAATTAGGTACGCATGATTCAGGTTACGGACGTTGGATAACTGGACGCAATCACTTCTCGGTTGGAATGGGAAATGGTGAGGGCGGTAGTGGACAAACAGCTCTTTGGGTTAACTGGGGAGATAATTGGAACGAACCTGGATACTATGCATGGTTCGTTAAAAATAACGGGAGAATGCATTGTAAGAATACCGCTGAATTTTGGAAAACACCAATTATACATGGGGATTTGAAAGTTACAGGTAAAATTTTCTATGACAATAGAGAAAATGGAGGTAGAGCAGGGAATTGGGTATATTCAGAGGAATATTCAAAAATTGACCCTGACGATGGCTATCTTTACCTCTACTATAACAGTTCAGGTTATAACTGGATTCCTATGAATAAAGAAATCTCAGACCGTCGCTATAAATCAAATATTCAAGATAGTCAAGTATCTGGTCTAGATGTTATCGAAAATCTGAAGACTTACAGTTACCGCAAAAAGTACGATGGTAAAGTCGAGGACATTTCATGCGGTATCATGGCTCAGGATGTCCAGAAATATGCCCCTGAAGCATTTTTCGAAAATCCTGACGGTGTATACTCATATCGCACATTTGCACTGGTGCCTTACTTAATCAAGGCCATTCAAGAGTTAAATCAAAAAATAGAAAAAATGGAGAAAACAATAGCATGAATAACAACATGGACGCAGTAGTAAATCAGTTAACACTTGATTCACTGACTAAAAAACTAGCAGTCAGTGAGCAAGAATTAGCTAAGAATGAGGCTCTTTATTTGTATGTAGCAAGCGAATTGCACACGATGAAAGAGGTTCTAGAATATGACCAAGCTCTAAAAGAGTTATTTGAAGAAGTGAAAGGAAATATGACAAATGGAAATTAATAATTATGAACTAGCAAGCAAACCTTATACTCGAGGATTTGGAGATAATATCAAGACAGTAGTTGAAATTCATTTATCAGAAGGCAATCGTTACAGTACGAACATGCGTGAGCTCGCAGGAGATCGGACAAATGAATCAGAAGATGTCTTGATTCAAGCGGTGCTCGATATCCTAAAAGCTGAACTAGATCCAGGTTCAGCAATCGTTAAAGCACAAGCGCAGCTCGAGCAGGCTGAGCAGAAATTGGCACAAGCCGAAGTTAAGCAAACTGCTACAGACCAAGTAATTCAACAGAACAAGATTGAAAGTGACCACTACGGTAAGGTTAGCTACGCATTAGTTTTAACCTTGATAACCGAAAAATTACTTCAGTACGGAACAACTTATAAAGTTTTAGTTGATTTAATTCAATCAGCTGAAGTAGGTAAACACTATATGCCAGGTGACTTGATTACCATTGAAGACCCAGCACATGTTGAGGTAGATGGTGAAGGTAAGAGGGTTCTGGTACAACTTAACCGTGAATTTACTTATAATGGAGAGCCTGCAAGCGATTTTATTCGTAATGGACGTCTTGAACGTAATGGATATGGCGCAGCATGGAAGTACGAGCCTAAAGAACAAAATGAGCCTACGAATGTTGCACCAGCAGCTGCAGTTTCTACGACAGCTACCGTGACTCCAACAGTAACAGAACCTTCTGCTACAACAGTTGCGCCTAACCAATAATGGAGGTGCCTATGGACGTCTTACAACACGTTGAGCATTTCTTCATGAATGTTTTACCAGTTGCAACGCCAATCATCGTAGCTTGGTTTAGTTACAAAATGCCCAAAAAGACAAAGGAACAGACAGACCAAATCATCTCCGAGGTCAGCGATGCCAAGAAACAAATCGAAGATGTAAACAAACAAATCGAAGATGTAAACAAACAAATCGAAGATGTAAACAAACAAATTGAAGATGTTAAGGGTCAAATCAAAGATGTCCAGATTACTGCTGACGAGAACAACGCCAAAATTGACGAAGTACAGGCAAAGCTAAAACTACACGACGATGCGCACCTTGTAACAATGAGGATGCGCCTTGATCGTGATATTCGTAGGGCTATCCGCCGTGGTTTTACAACCAAGGATGAGTTCTATGTAGTGGAGAACATGCACAATAGCTATAAGGCTCTTGGTGGCAATGGCTACATAGACCACTTGTACAACAATTTTGAAGCGTTGCAGATTAGAGACGACATCTTAGTTGAAGATGAGAAAGGGGCGCAGAATGGTCTGTAATCTCAATACGACTAATCTTGCTCAAGTTGACGGCGGTTACCTCATCAAACAGGGTGATGTGGCTTCTACCTTTGGATTTGTCCTCTTAGACGAAGATTATCGAGCTGTTCCCTCTCTGGAGGGGGAGGTGACGGTCGTTAGTCTTACCATGGGCAAGTACCAATGGAAGAAGAAGGTAACTGTTACGAACTCAAGCGTGAATTTTAATCTGGACGCTATCTTGCCAATTGGGAAATACCGCTTAGAGATTAGCGCTGGTGGGTATATTTTCCCAAGTGACAAAGAAACCCACATCAAGATAGTGGCTTCAGATAAAGAATTGGTCACAGAGGAAGTCCATGCTCTCAAAGAGCTGGATATTGCAAAGGAAGTTGAGAAACAACTTGCAGAAAAAACAGTAACAGATGGTGGAGTATGTCCGGAATTTCCAGACCTACTCTTCTTTTACAACTTAGGAAAGGTATAGAAAAAAATGGAAACTACAAAATTAACAGAATTTGCCCGCACATTGGGAGAAGATAACAAACGAGTTAACGAAGAATTAAAAACCAAGGTTAGCACTTCAGCAATGACGCAAGCTATCTCTCAGGCAGTCACTCAAGCTAAAACGGAAGTTAAGGCTGAAATCTTGGGTGAAGGAACGCCTGAAAATCTTGATACGCTGAAAGAAATTGCGGATAAGATTACTAACATGGGACAGGACGAAAACGGCGCTCTTCTCGGCAAAGTAACCGAAGTCAGCGGACGTGTAGACCAGATTGCCAATCTTGATTTAGTAGCAACTTATAACGCAGCGAAAGCGTGATAGCCATGAATAACCTTGAAAATCTAGCAACGGAAATCGGTAAGGATATCAAGGATATCAAGACACGTTACGCAACCAAAGAAGAAATGCACGAAGTGGCTGAGATTGACTACTCTCAGATTGTCACACATGACGAGCTGGAGAGTAAGCACTATCTCACTACTCATCAGAATATTTCTCATCTAGCGACTAAAGCAGAGGTAATCAATAAACTAGATAAGATTGATTTTGACCAGCTAAAACGTGACGCGGTTACACGCAATGAGCTAGATAGTAAGCATTATCTAACAGAACATCAGTCGCTTGCTGACTATGCTAAAAAATCAGAAATTCCAAAACCTCAGCTGACCTTGACAGGCAACACCCTCGGCATCGCTGGGGGTAATAATGTCACTCTACCACTACCAGAGAACGTAGGACATGAAATCCGTGGTACAGGCTCGCCAGAAGGTCGTATAACGGCCGAAATCGGAACAACCTATGTGGATGTCAACGTGACGAATGGCGCTCTGAAGTGGATTAAAGAGAGCGGAAATGGCAACACAGGCTGGCGTGTCTTGATTGGTGATACAGGTTGGAGGACCCTAAATTCAGTTTCTAAATTGGTAGTAAATGGTAAAACATCGTTCATTAAGATACGAAGAGTAAACAATCTTGTTACTTATCAATTCGGAGGTCTTCAATGGGGTTGGTTTGGAATAGGCAGACGAAATGGACCTGGATTTGTAAGACACACTAGTAGCGGCGATAAAGGGGCTAGAGTTGTTGTTCCTAACGGTATTCCAGAGGGCTTTAGAAGTGAAACTTCACTTATAGGGCCAACTTATACCGATAATGGTAGACCTTATGGAATATGGTATTTAGGAGGTAAATCTGACTCTAATTTCATTCAATTCACATTTAACGAAAACATTCCGACCGACCGAGACATCGGAGATATCCGTGTAAGTGCTATCTCATACTTGACAGATGAGCCTTGGCCTACGCAATTACCATAAAAGAAAGGAAATTTAACAATGTCACAATTTAATGAGTTGATTATCGCTTTTGCTACAGGCTTTTTAGCAGTAGCAATAGGTGGTATCGTAAAAGCAGTGAAAGAGTATCTTTTGCAAAAAGGCGGAGAGAAAGCTGTAAAAATCGCTGAAATCCTAGCTAAAAATGCAGTACATGCAGTAGAGCAGGTAGCTCAAGAGACTGGATTTAAAGGTGATGAAAAGCTAGAGCAAGCTCGTGATAAAGTCCGAGCTGAGCTTACAAAATACAACATCAGCATGACTGACCGAGACCTTGATACATTCATCGAGTCAGCCGTGAAGCAGATGAATGACGCTTGGAAAGGACAAGAGTAATGGATATCGATACAAGCAGACTACGTACAGGCTTGCCCCAGGTTGGGGTGCAGCCTTATCGACAAGTCCATGCTCATTCCACAGGCAACCGTAACTCAACGGTTCAAAATGAGGCTGACTACCATTACAGAAAAGATCCTGAATTGGGCTTCTTTTCTCACGTAGTCGGTAATGGTCGTGTTATGCAGGTAGGACCTGTTGATAATGGTGCCTGGGACGTTGGGGGCGGTTGGAATGCAGAAGGTTATGCACAAGTTGAACTGATTGAAAGCCATGAATCGAAAGAAGAGTTTCTGATTGACTATCGTCTCTATATCGAACTCTTGCGCAATCTAGCGGATGAAGCTGGGATACCGAAAACACTTGATACAGACGACTTGGCAGGTATCAAGACACACGAATATTGCACCAATAACCAACCTGACAACAACTCAGATCACATTGACCCCTATCCTTATCTTGCCAAATGGGGTATTAGCCGTGAGCAGTTTAAGCAGGATATTGAAAACGGCTTGACGATTGAAGCAGGATGGCAACAGAACGATACTGGTACCTGGTATGTACACTCAGATGGTTCTTATCCAAAAGATAAGTTTGAGAAAGTCAATGGTACCTGGTATTACTTTGACGGTTCAGGCTATATGCTTGCAGACCGCTGGAAGAAGCACACAGACGGCAACTGGTACTGGTTTGACCAGTCAGGTGAAATGGCGACAGGCTGGAAGAAAATCGCTGAGAAGTGGTACTATTTCGATGGAGAAGGTGCTATGAAAACAGGCTGGATCAAATACAAGGAGACTTGGTACTATCTTGATAGTCAAAATGGGGATATGGTTTCCAATGCCTTTGTCAAATCAAATGATGGCTGGTATTACCTTAAAGAAGATGGTACGATAGCAGAAAAACCAGAATTTACAGTCGAGCCTGAAGGCTTGATAACAGTAAAATAATAATGGAATGTCTTTCAAAGCAGAAAAGCGCATATTATTAGGTCTTGAAAAGCCTTAATAGTATGCGTTTTCTGGTGGAGATATTTACTTCAATTTTTGCTACTATAGTAGGTTGAATTCGGAATAGTACACCACTATTACTAAAACATTTCTAGAGATTAATTTGACTTTCCTAATCGATTTGTTCACATCTTGTTTCAATCTACTATAAT
>ERZ773267.495-NODE-495-length-26041-cov-37.673440_pt1 | contig 26041 bp, 29 predicted proteins | sample MGYA00511959_ERZ773267 | MGnify/ENA primary metagenome ERZ773267 (study PRJEB29015, sample SAMEA2738165) | human oral metagenome | biome: human oral; feature: human-associated habitat; material: saliva | place: China | collected 2240 ... | reverse complement strand
TTTCGCTATCCTGATAAAAAATTCCTTCAATCGGCTGGTCAATCTCAACATTGTCTGGTACATAAAGCACCGCACCGCTGTTGAAATAGGCCGTATGGTACGCCGCCAATTTGTCCTCGTCATACTTAACCGCGGACATAAAATGCCTCTCTACTAGCTCAGGAATCTCTTCCAAAGCTGTGTGGAAATCAGTGAAGACCACACCTTGCTCTGCCAAATCTGCTGGCAGCTGCTCAAGGACCGTTTGAGTTCCCATTTGGATAAACTTGAGATTGTCTCCGAGAGCCGTAAAATCTGGCACACTGGTCAAAGGCTCGCTATCAGAAATCCGTCCGTCTCCCAGATTCCAGCGGTGAAATTTAACACGCTCAATAACTGGCAAATCCAGTTGGTCCATCTTGTCAAAAGCCTGCTGACGGAGATTAGCCAACCATTCTGGTTCTGCGTGAAGCTGTGAAAATTCGTGAATTAATTCTTTCGTCATGTCATTCTCCTATCTTTTATCAAAGTCAAAAGAATGTTTGACTAAGCTTCCTCAGTGTAGTTGAAGCCCAACTCTTCAGCCAATTTAGCATAGCCTTCTTTCTCCAAGCGGATTGCCAATTCTGGACCGCCAGAAAGAACGACTTTACCATCCATCATGACATGAACTACATCTGGAGTAATATAGTTGAGCAGGCGTTGGTAGTGGGTGATAATCATTGCACCGAAACCTTCACCACGCATAGCGTTGACCCCTTTAGAAACGACCTTAAGAGCATCGATATCCAGACCTGAGTCAATCTCATCCAAGAGTGCAAAAGTTGGCTCTAGCATGAGCAACTGCAGGATTTCGTTGCGTTTTTTCTCACCACCGGAGAAACCTTCATTAAGGTAGCGCTCAGCCATTTCTTCTTTCATGTTGAGCAGTTCCATCTTTTCATCTAGTTTCGTGATGAAGTCACGGACAGAGATTTTTTCATCGTCTTCCTTGCCCGCATTCATAGCTGCACGGAGAAACTCTGCATTGGTAATACCAGGAATCTCACTAGGGTACTGCATAGCGAGGAAGAGCCCCATACGAGCACGCTCGTCTACTTCCAGTTCCAAAATATTGACCCCATCAAAAAACACCTCTCCTTGAGTCACTTCATAGTTAGGGTTGCCCATGATGGCAGCAGACAGTGTAGACTTCCCTGTTCCATTTGGTCCCATGATGGCTGCAACTTCTCCTGTTTTCAGCGTCAAGTTGACTCCCTTAAGAATTTTCTTCCCTTCAATTTCAACATGAAGGTCTTTGATTTCCAATACAGACATGATTGTTTTCCTTTCCTTTTTGGCAATTTATGCTTTCTTTAGTATATCAAAAAAAAGCCCAAAAGGCTTTTATTTTGTTTAGAACTATTCTTGTTTGCGGCTCTTTTGATGCTTTTTCTGTCGAACTTCTTCTCGATAAGATGAGTTCCCGATAAAACGTAAAATATTGAGCAAGGGCGTCCTTTGTGGACCCAGAACACCTATTAGTTCTACCAAGAGTTCTACTCCCAGCAGAAGACCAATTACGAGGAGGAGTCCTCCGATGCGGGTCGATACATTTAGCAGGAGGGAAATCATCGAGAAAATCATCGAAATGCCATAGATAACCAGAACTGTTCCCCGATGTGTCAGCCCCAAGGACAAGAGCCTATGGTGAAGGTGGTGACGGTCAGGCTGGTAAAATTTCTGACCAGATAAAGTCCGACGAACGATTGCTAAAAAAGTATCGGTAATCGGCACACCCAAGATAATCATAGGCGTGACAATCGCTACTGCCGTTGCATTCTTCAAGCCTTGCAGAGACAGGACCGAAATCATAAAACCGATGAAAAGAGCGCCCGTATCCCCGCCATATATGATGGCTGGATGATAATTGTAAGGAAAGAAGCCAGCAATAGAGGCCACTAAAACCAAGATGGTCAAGGTCAGGAATAAATTATGACCCGGCAAGAAAAAGTAGGAAACAATGCCCATGGTCAGCAAGGAAATAATGGAGACTCCGCTGACAAGGCCATCCAAACCGTCCATGAGATTGACCGCATTGGTAATGGAGACAATCCAGAGAATAGTCAAAATGAAAGATAGCCAAGGTGGGAAAAAGAGATGGGGACCTCCAAAAGGAATCTTAAAATCATCCAAGCGGAAATCCGTCAGCCACCAAATAAGACAGGCAGCCAGCACGATCCCCCCTAGCTTCAGCAGAGGACTTAATTCTTTAATATCGTCGATAAGACCCGTCAAGGCTACAATCAAGCCTCCTAGCACTACTGGCCAAATATAATCAAAATAAGTTTGTTCAAAGAAAGTGACGCTAACAATCTGCGGCATGAAGACCAAAGTCGCCACGGTAAAAGCCGTCACAACTGCCAGCCCGCCTGCACTCGGCATGGGCTTTTTATTGATTCGTCGAGCATTAGGATAGTCGACTGCATCCATTTTAAAAGCCAAGAGCCGAACTAGGGGAGTCAGCAAAACTCCGACAAAAAACGTCGCTAGCAGCACCAAAATGAACTTTAAGGGAAAAGCAATCATACGCATTCAACCTTTTGCAATTGTTGGATGGCTTCTGTCACCAAAATCAGACGCCCGTGTTCTTGCAGGACAGCACGAGTAATATCTGTATCCTCAGCAAATTCCCGCATTTTAGCCAGTAACCAAGCTGGATAGAGCTCCGGTTGCTCTTCCAAATCTACCAAAATAGTCAGGTAGTAGGCAGAGTCATATTTATAGAGTTCTGACAGGTCTATTGGGTAGTCAACCGTTTTGGCGAAAGAAACTGCACTCTGCAAATCAGTAAATGACAAAATATAGTAGACATAACGGTCTAGATTCTCTTCCCTATCTTCTGAAGAATCTACAGAGGCCTCCTGATCAGCCTCTGCTGCCTCTAAAGATTTGACCGCCTCAAGGTCATCCTTACTCTTTTCAAAGATATTTTTTTCCAAAGTCTTTAAAAATTCATCTGGAGACATCTGGCTGAGCTCATCCAGGTCTGGTAGATTGCCCAAATCTTCAAAATTCAAATTCTTATCAATCTTGGATCTTGTTACAAAGACATCCAGCTTGTCTGGCTTAGGCGTCACCCGAAAACTCAGCATGCCACTATCTAAGAAGCTTTCCGGCATTTCCAGCTCATCCAAGATTGTATAGAAAAATTCTTCTGTTTTTTCTTGGGGAACTAGGAAATCTGCAATTTCCATGCCGTGTTCTTCTAAATCTTCCAATTGGATGGTGATTTTAATCGTCGAATCATTAATCTGTTTCACTTCCATCTCATCAACCTCATACTTTCATAGTTTTTCTATTATACTAAAATTCTAAACTTATTTCAAAAAAATAACTGGTCAAATAAGAAAAGAGAGTGGGACAGAAATCGGTAATTCGTTAGAATTCGATTTCGTCGTCCCACCTCCGCACAGTTGAGTAGGGCTGTAAAAGCTGATGAAATCAGCGTAGTAGAGCCCACTCAACCACTGCGTCTTGCTCGACAATCCAAAGACAATTGAGAGGCTAGGACTTTTGTCCCAGCCTCTTGATTAACCAATAATGACCTTGATCAGACCGTAAACCAACAACAGAGCTCCGAGGCCGATCCGATATTTACCAAAGATTGTAAAGTCATGGTTCTTGACATAGTCTGTCAGGAAGCGAATCACATAAAGACTGACCCCGAAAGCCACTCCCATAGCTACCAATAAAAGGAATAATTGGTCGAAACCTAAAGAATTGCCCTTGATGATAAATTTCAGGATTTTCAGCCCACTTGCGCCAAACATGATTGGAATCCCCAAGTAGAAAGTGAACTCTGTCACAACAGATCGGCTGACACCATTCAAAAGACCACCGACAATGGTCGCACCTGAACGGCTGGTTCCCGGAAAGAGGGATAAGACTTGAAAAAGACCGATATAAAGAGCTGTTTGATAAGGAAGTCTGCTCAATTCTGTAACAGTCGGCTCCACCTGCTCTCGTTTTTCTAGATAGATAAAGGCAACCCCGTAGATAATCAGCATGATTGCAACGGATACCAGATTATAAAAATGCGCTTCAAACCAATCATCTAGGAAAAGGCCGATGATTGCAGCTGGCAAAGCAGCAACGACTACCTTGGCCCAGAGCTGCCATGTCAGCTGAATTTGACGAGCTGTTTTTCCTGGTTTAAAAGGATTAAGCTTATCAAAATAAATCACCACGACCGCTAAGATAGCTCCCAGTTGAATGACTACATTGAACATTTCCATGAAGGCTGGATTTTCATTTTTATACTTGATAAAATCTTGAATCAGAATCAAGTGGCCAGTACTCGAAATGGGTAGCCACTCGGTAATCCCCTCAACGATCCCATAAATAATAGACTTTAAAATTTCAACAATAAACATATCTAACTCCTAAAACAACTTTAACGTTTATTATACCACATTTCGGAGGAGAGGAAAAGCTCTCTCAAGGGCTTTTGCCAGCTTTTTATCAGAAGGCTCCGCCCCCGCCGCCTCCACCGCCACCAGAGAAGCCAGCTCCTGCTCCGCCGCCCGATGAAACAGAGAAATGACTAGCGGTCGAGGCAAGATGTCCATAATTTGAAAAATTATGGGAACTTGCATAGAAGATAGGGTGAAGATTGTATTGTAGATAACTATTCATAGACGCATTTTCCAAAGAAATCTGGCGCAGCTTCATGACCCGACTGACCCGATCTGCATAGCCAAATAGAGTCGCATAGACCAAAAGCCGGTTCCACAAGATAAGACCCTCCACCTCGGTATTGTATAGACGAGCAATGTCGCGCAACATATTCGCAAAGCTATTCCAGAGATAAAAATCATGGGCTCCCTCGTCGCTCAGGACACCATCCCGCTGATATAACTGCAAGGCTCTGCCCAGCAGGACAGTCAAGACTGAAGCAATAGCTGCAAGCGGAAGATAGAACCAAATAAAGCCGTCTAGCTTGATCAGATAGACAAAAAAGGTCAAGAGAGACAAGACAAAAGCAAGTACACTAGCGGTTAAGGCCGACCAAAGCAGAAGTTTTTCGCCTCGCTTTAAAGGACGGTAGTGATCCAGCAAATTCAGCTCCTGAATTTCCCTTAGCACTTGTTCAGACAAGATGTTTAAATTCGTTGAAAAGCGATTTTTAATCCGATTTCCAATTTGGCGAATTCGTGCCTCATCTGCTGATTTTTTATTTTTATAAAGGTCTTCTGAAATTTGGTAAGACTCAAACAAGTCTGCTACAGCTGCTTGTTTATGGTCGCCAAATGCCATCTGTAGGAATTTCCGTTCAAAATCTGACAAACCTTTTTTAGGAATTGGTTTCAGGATTGGCTTGTCTGCAGTTCCTAAAAGCTCTATATAGCCCCGATCCATCAAATCCAGCAAAGTCGCCTGCACCAAATTTTCAAATTTCAAATGCGCTCGTCCACCACTGGTCGGATCGACTTCTCTCATATCCACAGCAAAGATATTAGCCGCTACAATGAGAGGAGCCAGATCTTGCGGAGCTTCATAGAGGCGAACATCTTTTGGAAATGCTTGGCTAGGGCGAATCTTCATCCGAAAGAACAGATAAAATATACCCGAAAGTATCAGCAAGAACAAGGCCAAAAGAGGCAGATAGACTTCTCCCAAGCGATGATAAAACTGGCTCTTGGCTACAATCTCTTTCTCAACTGCTTGAAAAGTCTGTAGATGGTCGGTCGCTTTTGGATCCTCTGCTGCCTGATGCAGAGCTTGGCGATGCCAATATCCATGCAGTTCAACCTTCTTCCTGCTAGGCAAATGAGATAGCTGAATCCGATAATCACCACGGTCCCTATCTATAGTGGCCGATTGGCCAAAATAACCTGTATGGACATACATGTCCGTTAAGGTCCAAGTTCCCAGACCCCAAACCTTAATCGTCACATTTTGCAGCTCCTCTTCCCAATCACTGATCGGTGTCCATTTGAGCTCTGCTATATCTTTATGGAGGAACAGAAGATTGGTCAAGTTCCATGTGACTGTTACTTTGACCGTGTCTCCCTCTTTACCTGCATTGTAAATCTTGACTTCGTAGCCATCTCCCAAATCTGTAACTCGTGGCTCAAAGTCATATTTTACGACTCCATTGGTTTTCACGGAGACTTTTGGATCTGAATCAATAGCAAAGCCTTCTGGCATCTTTCCTGCCGATCCTAAAGAGACCATCTGGCCATTGTAATCATCATCAAAATGATAGGTCACCTCTTCTGTATAGGTGGCTGTATTATCGGCATGGATCTCCAAATCTCCATTATAAGACTGAATTTGATAGTCTAAAGCTGACACTGTCCCAGCAAAAAACAAACTCAAAAAAAGAATAAAAATTCCTGACAAGTACCTTTTCATAAATCAAAATCCTTTTCTAATCTTTTACCTATTATAGCATTTTTCTCAAGTAAGGGCTTACTGGGATTGAAAAGTCGCATTTTTTTCGGTAGAATAGAAAGAACCATTTTAGAAAGACTCGGAGAGAATATGAAAAAATTCATTTTAACCTTATTTACAGCCCTCCTCGTCTGTCTGGGAACCCTTACTGTGGCTCAGGCGGATGATTATCTCAGAATTGGGATGGAAGCGGCCTATGCCCCTTTCAACTGGACCCAAGATGATGATTCAAATGGTGCTGTTAAAATCGAAGGAACAAATCAGTATGCCAATGGCTACGATGTCCAAGTTGCTAAGAAGATTGCTCAGGAAATGGGCAAGGAACCTCTAGTTGTGAAAACTTCTTGGAACGGACTGATTCCGGCCTTGACCTCTGGTAAAATCGATATGATTATCGCTGGAATGAGCCCAACAGCCGAACGGAAAAAAGAAATCGCCTTTTCTAGCAGCTACTACACCAGTGAGCCTGTTATGCTGGTTCGAAAAGACGGCAACTACGCCAATGCCAAGACCCTTGAAGACTTCAAGGATGCTAAAATCACCTCCCAGCAAGGTGTCTATCTTTACAATCTGATTTCTCAATTACCAGGTGCCAAACAAGAAACGGCCATGGGAGATTTCGCCCAAATGCGTCAAGCTCTAGAATCTGGTGTTATTGACGGTTACATTTCTGAACGTCCCGAAGCTCTGACAGCTGAAGCTGCCAACTCTAAGTTCAAAATGATTCAATTCAAAGAGGGCTTTAAAGTTGGCGAAGAAGATGCCTCCATCGCCGTCGGCATGCGTAAAGACGACAGTCGAATCGAGCAAGCGAATGCAGCTATCGCTAAACTCTCAACGGATGAACAAACGCAACTGATGGATCAAATGATTAAGAACCAGCCGGTGGACACCGATACTGACGATGCTGAAGACACATTCTTCAATAAAGTCCTTAAGATTTGGAAGGAAAATTGGCCACAATTTTTACGCGGAGCTGGTTTGACCTTGCTTATTTCCATTACAGGGACGATCGCTGGTCTCCTCATCGGTTTGCTGATTGGGGTTTATCGGACAGCACCGATTTCAAAAAACAAGGCTTTAGCCTTCCTACAAAAACTATTCGGTTGGTTCCTCAATGTTTACATTGAAATCTTCCGTGGTACTCCTATGATTGTACAATCCATGGTTATCTACTATGGAACGGCTCAGGCTTTTGGCATTTCGATTGACCGGACAGCTGCAGCCATCTTTATCGTTTCTATCAATACTGGTGCCTACATGAGTGAAATTGTCCGCGGTGGTATCTTTGCCGTTGACAAGGGACAATTCGAAGCAGCTACTGCCCTAGGAATGACCCACGGTCAAACCATGCGCAAGGTCGTCCTGCCACAGGTAGTCCGCAACATTTTGCCTGCAACGGGTAATGAATTTGTCATCAATATCAAGGATACCTCTGTCCTCAATGTTATCTCTGTGGTGGAGCTCTACTTCTCAGGAAATACCATTGCAACTCAGACTTATCAGTATTTCCAAACCTTCACCATTATCGCAGTCATTTACTTCGTCTTGACCTTTACTATCACTCGAATCCTACGTTTCATCGAGCGGAAGTTTGACACAGATCATTACACAACAGGTGCCAATCAAATGCAGACGGGAGAATTGAAACAATGACCGAAACAATTTTAGAAATTAAAAATCTCAAAAAATCCTATGGAGAGAATCAAGTCTTGAAAGACATTTCTCTGACTGTCCACAAGGGCGAAGTTATCTCCATTATCGGAAGTTCAGGTAGCGGGAAATCAACTTTTCTCCGCTCCATCAACCTCCTCGAAACACCTACTGCTGGCGAAATTCTCTATCGCGGGAAAAATGTCTTAGATGAAAATTACGACCTGACTCATTACCGCGAAAAGTTAGGCATGGTCTTCCAAAGTTTCAATCTTTTTGAAAATCTCAATGTCCTCGAAAATACCATCGTAGCCCAGACAACCGTACTCAAAAGAGAACGTACTGAAGCAGAAAAGATTGCCAAAGAAAATCTGGAAAAGGTGGGAATGGGAGAGCTCTACTGGCAGGCCAAGCCTAAACAACTTTCAGGTGGACAAAAGCAGCGGGTTGCCATTGCGCGTGCGCTTTCCATGAATCCTGACGCCATCCTTTTCGATGAGCCAACTTCAGCTCTTGACCCAGAAATGGTCGGTGAAGTCCTGAAAATCATGAAGGAATTGGCTAAAGAAGGCCTGACCATGATCGTCGTGACCCACGAAATGGAATTTGCCCGCGATGTTTCCAGCCGTGTTATCTTTATGGATAAGGGCGTTATCGCAGAAGAAGGCACTCCTCAAGAATTCTTTACCAATCCCAAAGAAGAACGGACCAAGGAATTCCTACGTCGCTTCTTAAAATAAATAAACAATCAACCAAACAGAACAAGACGGAAAAAAATACATCCGTCTTGTTTTTTTATTCGTAAAATAAAAAAGCGGGTTTCCCCACTTTTTGAAGATTAGTCTTCAAACTTTTCATGATTTTTGTCGTAGAAATCAATCAAGCCAAGAGCTGTTTCAAAAGAAATATTCTTTACTTTTGCACGTCCTTGAGCAAGAGCAATAATTGACATTTCACGCGCGTTTGTTTCTTTACTAATACGGTAACCTGTAATTTTTTTGTCACGAACCCATCCAACGACTGACTCTACTTTTTCAAAATTTGATTTAGCCATTTCTTACTCCTCTCTAACTTATTTCGAATACTAATATAATGGTTTTTATACAGTTTGTCAACTTAGAAAAACCAAAACAAACAAATTAAATAATTCTGAATATTCTATATTTATTTTGCTTTGAGAGCTGAAAGGATTTGCGTGCGGATACTCTCCACTCCATCAGGGTTTGCTGGAAGGAAAATCGTATTATTTCCTTCTTTATCCGCAAAATTATTCAAAGTATCTAGATATTGGTTGGTCAATAGAATGGACATGATTTGCTCTTCTGTCAGTTCAACATTGGCCCCTTTAAGTTCTTGGATGGAGTCAGCTAAACCATCTACGATCGCCTTCCGCTGCTCTGCTATACCGACCCCGTGAAGGCGGTCTTTCTCAGCCTCGGCCTCTGCTGCAGTAACGATTTTGATCTTATCTGCTTCTGCCAATTCCTGAGCTGCCACGCGCTTGCGTTGAGCGGCGTTGATTTCGTTCATAGACTGCTTGACTTCTGCATCTGGCTCAACCTTGGTAATCAAGGTTTTGACAATGATGTAGCCATAAGTGGACATTTCTTCAGCCACCTGCTTTTGAACTTCTAGGGCAATCTCATCTTTCTTTTCAAAGAGCTCGTCCAAGGTCAGTTTAGGAACAGAGGAACGCAGAGCATCTTCGATATAAGACTTGATCTGCGCTTCTGGTCGCATGAGTTTATAGTAAGCATCCGTGACATTGTGTTCATTTACACGATACTGGGTCGCAACATTCATGGTCACAAAGACATTATCCTGAGTCTTGGTCTCAACAATAATCTCGCTCTGCAGCAAACGCAACTGGACACGAGCAGCAATTTTGTCAATTCCCAAAGGCAAACGCACATTCATCCCACTTGTACTGGTCTTGTGGTAGCGGCCGAAACGCTCAATGATGGCAACAGACTGCTGGCGCACGACATAAAGCGAGCTAAATGCCGCTAAAATACAAAGAATGATAAAAAAGAGAAAGAAGAAAAAGAAGAAATTAAAAAACATAAGATCATCTCCTTGATTTAATATATTATATTCTAGCACAGTCCTCAATCGCTTGCAATTAAAAAGCAGGCTTTTGCTAAAATATTTTTAGGATCAGACTAGCATGTTGTAAAGCGTTTCATTTCCGTTTAGATTGATGAAGGAAGGGTCAAAATGCTCGATTCGATTTATCAGACCCGCATAGTCATGTTTATTAGCCAGAGCAATCCCAATCAGGACCGGTCCAGTTCCTTTGCTGGCCCGCTTAATGTATTCAAATCGAGTGATGTCATCATTTGGCCCTAAAATATCATTTACAAATTCACGTAAGGCACCAGGCCGCTGCGGGAAATTTACTACAAAATAATGCTTGATGCCATCATAGATAAGGGCACGCTCTTCCATTTCAGGCATACGGTTAATGTCATTATTTCCTCCCGAAATGATACAGCAGATCGTTTTTCCTTTGATATATTCACGCAACACTTCCAAGGCTGCCACGCTAGCTGCACCAGCAGGCTCTGCGATGATTCCTTGTTTAGAATAAAGATCAATCAAGGTTTCTGAAATCAAGCCTTCATCAACCCCGATAAGTGTTTCTACATTCTTCTTCGTCGCTTCATAAGTAGAGGCCCCTACCTTTTGGACTGCGATACCGTCCGCAAATTTGTCAATTTCATTGAGTTTGACAGGACCGCCCGCTTCAAAAGCTGCTCTCATACTGCGGGCTCCATTCGCCTCTACCCCAATCACTTCAATTTGTGGCTGACTTTCCTTGATGTAAGTGGATACTCCTGCGATGAGACCGCCGCCCCCTACTGGTACCAAAACCAAGTCTAAATCGATGGACTCCCGAGCTGTATCTTCTAGGATTTCATAAGCAACCGTTCCCTGGCCTGCTTGAACATGAGCATCATCAAAAGGATCAATGAAAGTCCGATTTTCCATCCGTGTGAATTCCATAGCCGCCCGAGCAGAAGCATCAAAAGTATCTCCTACTAGCTTAATCGTAACAAAATCGCCACCAAAGAAACGAACCTGCCCAATTTTTTGCTGAGGAGTTGTGATAGGCATAAAAATAGTCGCTGGGATTTTCATTTCATTACAAGTGTATGCGACACCTTGAGCGTGATTGCCCGCAGAAGCACAGACAACCCCACGCTCTCGCTCTTCCTTGCTCAACTGTGAAATAGCATAATAGGCACCACGGATTTTGAAAGAACGGACACGTTGGGCATTTTCCTTTTTAAGATAAATCTTTGCCCCGTACTTCTCTGACAAGTAATGATCATAATCAAGCGGTGTATTGACAACAACATCTTTTAATACCTTATGAGCACGGACGATATCTTTTGCTGTTAACATTCCTTTTCCTTTCCAAATGAGGTAAACAAACTCAGCTGGGATACCAGCTGAGTTTTCCACACAATCTTAGTTGTAGATCTTGAAAGCATCATCGTCGTTTTTACCAACGAATGGCATTGCTTTACGCAATTCTGCACCGACTTTTTCAATTTCAAGGTTAGCTGCTTGTTCACGGTAAGCAGTGAGTTTTGGACGTCCAGCTTTATAGTCATTTACAAAGTCATTTGCAAATTTACCATTTTGGATATCTGCAAGAACTGCTTTCATGTTTTCTTTAACTTGCTCAGTAATCACGCGCGGACCAGATACATAGTCGCCATATTCAGCTGTATTTGAGATAGATTGGCGCATTTTCTTGAAGCCACCTTCGTAAATCAAGTCAACGATGAGTTTCATTTCATGAAGAACTTCAAAATAAGCCAATTCTGGGGCATAGCCTGCTTCTGTCAAAACTTCAAATCCTGCTTCAATAAGGGCAGTCAAGCCACCACAAAGCACAGCTTGTTCACCAAAGAGATCTTCTTCTGTTTCTTCTTTATAAGTTGTTTCAAGCAAACCAACACGGGCACAACCAACACCCTTACACCAATCCATTGCGATGTCTTTGGCATTTCCAGTCGCATCTTGGTAAACCGCATAGAGAGCAGGAACACCAAAGCCTTCTTCGAAAGTACGGCGAACCAAGTGACCAGGACCTTTCGGTGCACACATGAAAACATCTACATCAGCAGGAATCTTGATAAATTCAAAGTGGATATTGAAGCCGTGGGCAAAACCAACAGCATTGCCAGCTTCCAAGTTCGGAGCGATTTCTGTTTCGTACAATTCTTGTTGGATTTCGTCTGGAGCCAAAATCATGATCACATCAGCCAATTTAGTGGCTTCTGCCACTGTGTAAGTGTCAAAGCCGTCTTCTTTAGCCTTGTCAAATGACTTACCTGGACGAACACCGATAATCACATCGTGGCCTGTATCACGCAAGTTTTGCGCATGGGCATGCCCTTGTGAGCCATAACCGATAACGGCAATTTTTTTACCGTCAAGCGCTGCTACTTTAACATCTTTTTCGTATTCCATTTGTACTGCCATAGTTTTTCTCTCTTTTCTATTTTTATTGCCTGTTAGGATAGTTTAACAAATTAAAGGTTTCGTTTAATCTCGGGTAAAGCCCGTTGCTCCAGTCCGTGCGATATTGCGAATGCCGTAAGGACGGATGACTCGTAAGAGGGCTTCGCTCTTTTCTGCATCGCCCGTCATCTGGATAGTGATCGAGCTTGGTGCCACATCGACTACCGTTGCACGGAAAGGCTGGATAATGGCCAAGATTTCTGCACGCTTAGCAACTGGTGCCGATACCTTGATCAAAATAACTTCTCGCTCTAGGTGAGGATGATCTGTAATATCTCGCACCCGAATCACATCAATCTGGCGATTGAGCTGCTTGATAATCTGCTCCACTTCATTGAGGGAATTTACATCAATGATAATGGTAATCCGAGAAACATTTTCATCCTCGGTCGCACCGACTGAGATACTTTCGATATTGACCTGACGTCTGGAAAGCACCCCAGTAAAGCGGTTCAAAACACCTGAACGATTTTGGAGTTTAGCTGTCAACATTCTACGCATGGAACTTCACCCCCAACATTTCATGATTGCTCTTGCCAGCTGGCACCATCGGCAGGACATGCTCCTTACGCGAAATATCCACTTCGATAAACATGGGGATATCTTCCTTGATGACTTCCAAATCTTGAGCAAGAGTCTCGGGATTGTCAAACTTATAGGCCTTAACCCCATAAGCCTGAGCCAAGAGCTGGAAGTCAGGTAGAGTGTCAAAAACAGACTCTGAAGTTCGCCCTTCATAGAAAGACTCCTGCCATTGCCTTACCATTCCTAGCGAATGATTGTTGAGCATGATGACCTTAATCGGAACCTTATAGATATTTAAAATAGCCATTTCCTGATTGGTCATCTGGTAGCCACCATCCCCAACGAACAAGACAACTTCCTTGTCTGGATTGGCAATCTTAGCTCCAATCGCTGCTGGAACACCAAAGCCCATGGTTCCGAGACCACCTGACGTGACCAGTTGACGCTCATTGCGATAAGGATAGTACTGGGCTGCCCACATTTGGTGCTGGCCGACATCCGTGACGACAATAGCATCACCATTTGTCAGCTCTCCAATACGCTCAATGACTGGCTGAGGCTGAACAACCCGTTCTTTCCTATCGTAAGAACGAACTCGGTTCTTATCCTCTGTCACCTTGGTAATCCATTTTTCCGTGTTGTTTCGGACAGTCTCTTCAGCCAGCAGCATCTCCAAGGCTTGCTTGGCATCTCCCACGACAGGAATGTCCACTGCGATAATCTTGCCGATTTCTGCTGGGTCAATATCGATATGGACCACCTTAGCATTCTTAGCAAAGGTCTTGGGGTTCCCCGTCAAACGGTCATCGAAACGAGAACCGATATTGATCATCAAATCCGCCTCGGTCATGGCAATATTGGCCGCGAAAGTCCCGTGCATTCCTCCCATTCCAAGGAAGAGAGGATGATCCGTCGCAATCGTTCCCTGCCCCAAAAGAGTGGTAACGACTGGAATCTGATAACGTTCCGCTAAAGTCAACAAAGCCTCAGAGGCACCTGCGTAAGCAACACCACCACCAGATAAAATAACTGGCTTTTTGGACTTGCTCAACTGGCTGAGAATCTTCTTGATTTGCAGTTCATTCGGCTGAATGGTCGGCTGATAGCTTGGTAGATTCACATCCGAAGGATAAACAAAATCAACTTCCTTGGCTGAAATATCCCTAGGCAAATCAATGACCACTGGGCCAGGACGGCCAGTTGTTGCAATGTGAACTGCCTCTGTCACAATCCGAGGAATATCCGCCGTATCCCGCACTTGATAGTTATACTTAGTGATCGGCATGGTCATCCCAACCATATCCGCCTCCTGAAAGGCATCCTTACCGATACCCGGAGTCGCTACCTGCCCAGTGAAGACCAAAAGGGGAACACTGTCACTCATGGCGTCCGCAATACCAGTAATGGCATTGGTCGCTCCCGGTCCACTTGTGACGACTGCGACACCCAACTTTCCAGTTGATTTGGCATAGCCTTCAGCTTCGTGCAAACACCCTTGCTCATGACGACCTAGAATGTGGCGGATACCTTCAAAGCTATAGATTGCATCATAAAATGGTAAGACTGCGCCACCAGGATAGCCAAAAATGGTATCAACACCAAGACTTTTCAAGGTTTCCAAGACCAGCTGTGAGCCAGACATGGGAGTTTCTAATTGGATTCTTTCCATAATTCCCCTTTCATTTATTTAAAATTTTCTAAAAATTCAAAAAGCTTTCTACTATGATAACATTTTTGAAAAAAATTGCAAGTATCGCGGATGTTTTTTTTCATTCTGATTGAAAAAGATAAGAAAATCCCGCTAAATCCGAATGTAGCGAGATAATTATCTTATATCCATCCTTGATCTTGCGCAATCCGAACCGCTTCTGTGCGATTGTCGGCTGCCAGTTTGGTCAGGATGGCTGACATATAATTGCGAATAGTTCCATTTGATAAATAGAGTTTTTCAGCAATTTCTTTATTAGAAAGCCCAGTTGCTGCCGCTTCAAGGACTAGAAGTTCTTGATGGGAGAGGGGATTTTTATGGGTCATCAGCACTTCCATAAGTTCAGGCGAGTATTCTTTTTGCCCAGCCAAGACAGTGTGGATGGTCTTCATCAGGTCTGCAATGCTGCGCTCCTTGAGTACATAGGCATCAACATCCGTCTTGACCGCCCGCTCAAAATAGCCTGGCCGCTTAAACGTCGTCACAATGATGACCTTGACAGCTGGCTGGTGTTCCTTCATCCATTCTAGGACGTCCAGTCCCGTCTGATAGGGCATTTCCACATCCAAGATAGCCACATCAACTGGATTGGTCTTGAGCAGCTCCATGGCTTCACGTCCATCAGCCGCTTGATGAACTACTTCAACATCCGACTGCAACTGCAAGAGCTGACAAAGAGCATCCCGCAGCATACTCTGGTCTTCTGCTAATAATACCTTCATCTTTCATCTCCTTTAACCCTATACGGCAAGTGCACGCGAATAATAGTCGGCTTCTGGCTGCTGATGACCTCCACTCTACCATCAAGCCCCTCCAAGCGCTCTCGAACCGAATGCAACTCTAGCCCAGTGACTCGCTTAAAGCCTCGGCCATCATCTTCAACATCCAAGATCAAATCTTGATCCTGACTATGCAAATCAATCTTGGACTTCTTGGCCTCCGCATGCTTGATAATATTGGTTGCTAATTCCAACAAAATCATACTAATGGTAAACTGCATTTCCGTAGGAATGCTGGCAACATTGAGCTGATTATGAAGCTCTAAGTCAATATCACTCATTTCCAGCATGGTTCGGATTGTATTTAATTCTTCATCCAGCGTCCGCGTCTTGAGATTGTCTACAATCCGTCGAACATCAGCCATGGCCTGCTTACTGATCCGTCGCACTTCCTCCATCTCTTTCTCCGCCTGCTCATAAGCCTTCATTTGTAGGAATTGCTGGGCCAGCTCCGTCTTGACACTGAGCATAGCAAAGGTATGTCCTAAACTATCATGTAAATCCCGTCCGATTCGATTGCGCTCATTTTCCGCTAAGAAAAGATTGAGCTGAGCATTCTGCTTGCTTTTTTCTTCCTTGAGCTGTTCAGCGACTTGGATCCGATGCAGACCTAGGGTCAAGAAATCCGAAAAGAGAAAGGTCGTTGAGAAAAAGACCAGATAACCGATACTAAATTGCTGCTGCATATACACCCCGACTAGAAGAGCCGGTTGAACAGCTAAGAAACTCCAAAAGCGCCAAGATTTAAGGGAAATCTCATTGTAATGATAAACAAGAAGGTTGGACAAATAGAAAATATACCAAACGAAGCCCACATTCAGCCAAATGGAAGTGTAAAAAATGTAGGCAAGCATGCCCCACCAGGACAGCGCCTGGTAGAAAGGCTTTTTCTCTGTGAGGATGGTGTAATAGGCCCCTATAAACAATGCTGTCCAAAGCAAAGTCAAAAGCGGGTATTCACCACTGATGACACCCGCTATCGGAAAGATGATAAAGACCAGAGAAATATGAAACATATGATGTATGTTTTTGAACTTTTCCCACATAGAATTATTTAACCTCAATCCGTTTTTTGAGCTGAAGGACTAAAATGCTAAAGAAAATGGTGTAGGCTAGAACGATTAGCATGGCAGAGACATTCCAGTCATGGTGTTCCAAATAGGAAGAGACCACCTGCATGAGCTGATAGCTCGGCGTTAGCTTGCCGATGGATTGTAGCCAGTCTGGAAACATAGTCAGAGGAAACCAAAGACCACCCAAGACCGCTAAAGCCATATAAACGATATTGCCTACGACCGACATAAGCTGGGCACTGGGCAGGAGACTGACCAAGACGCCCATGGCGATAAAGACCAGACTACCGATCAAAAGAATCAGTGCAATCATTAGCCAGTCCACCATGGGCACATTGACTCCACGAACGAAATGGCCGACAGAGAAAACCACGATGATGGAAAGCAGAAAGGTCAGTAAAGTACTAAAAAGCTTTGATACATAATATTCTACCATAGAAACGGGCGAATGCTGAATCAATTTTTGCCAGTTATTGGTCTTGTCCGACTGCAAGGTGCTGGGAATGCTGAAAAAGGCACTAGACATGATACTAAAAAGCGTCATAGAAAAGAGATAGGTTTGGAGCACAAGCACCGGTACATCAGAACCTGACATTATTCCTGAAAAGATCAGATAGAAAACGCTGGGCAGCCCGATAGAGAGCAGGTAGTAGGCCGCCTGCCGCTTCATCAAAATCAGCTCCATTTTCATTAAACTTACCATATTTTTCATGATGCTGCTCCTTTACTCTTGTGTCGTCTCAAAAATACTATCCAGCAGGGTGCGATTGCGGACTTCGATTTCTTCAATCGTACAGCCATGCTCCTGCAGAATTTGCCAGACTTGACTGGCATCCTTGGTCGCAAAGGATAGGGCCTTTTGCTTGATTTCAATCTCCGTTACACCAGCTATCTTTTCCACGATTTCTTTATAGGAAAGGGGCAGGGTGAAGTGTTTTTCCTGCTCTTCCTTGCGCATAGCATAAGGTGTGGTGTCGCGGATTAGCTCACCCTTGTGGAGCACCAAAATCCGGTCAGCTGTATGCTCCACTTCTTCAATGTAGTGGGAAGAATAGACAATGGTCACACCTTGCTTCTTGAGCTGGTCCACAATTTCCCAGAAATGCTGGCGCGTCGAAGTGTCCATGGCCGAAGTCGGTTCATCCAAGAAGAGGATCTTTGGACGGCCAATCAAGGCTAAAATAAAGGAGAAGAGGCGTTTTTGACCACCAGAGAGCTTGGCAGCCAGCTGGTTCTTTTGCTTGTCAGAAAAGCCCAACAAGGTATCGATTTCCTCTTCAGAAAGGCTATTGGGATAGATAGAGCAAAAGAAAGCTAGGAGTTCCTTGACTTTCAAATCCCCCACCACTGTATTTTCCTGAGGCAAAATAGCAACCATCTCTTTCAAGCGATTATCTGTCGGCTTTAGCCCCTGAATCAGGGCTTGACCAGAAGTCAGGAATTTATCGCCTAAGAGACAGTCCATCAGAGTTGTTTTGCCGGCTCCGTTGGGTCCAATCAGAGCAACACAATCTCCTTCTTCAATATCAAAGGAAATGTGGCGCAAGATTTCCTTCCCCCGAATGCTTTTAGATAACTTTTTCACTTCAATCAATTTCATGATCTGCCTCCTTAATAAAATCATAGATGAGCGGCCAGATGACAAAGACAGCTAGAATCAACCCCCAGATACCTAAATAGAATTGCTGGGGTAGAAATTCCAACAAGAGACCTGTCGCCATCTGCAGAATCCATAAAGCAGCTGAAAATCCAATAAATAGGATGGACAAGTATCTTTTCATTTCTTCTCTACCTTCTTTCCTAACTTGGTCACTTCCTTTAGAACATAGCCAGCCATTCCCAAGCCAGCAAAAATTTCCCAAGGAAAGTGGTAAAGTTCCGCTCCGTCCATTCTTGCCAACTGGTAAAACATCATCCCAACAAGACTCAAGACTGTTACTTTTATCAACCACATTTTCATGTAACCACTCCTAATTTCTTCATTTCTTACTTTTATTATAGATTTTTCTTCATCCTCCTACTAGATGATTTTGTCACTGCCTGATATGACAAATGTCATAGTTTCAGACAGCAAAAAAAGACGAGATGACTCGCCTTTTAAATATTCTTATTCTTCTTTCAAGCCGCCCAATTTCATCCCTAAGATAAACATTGAAGGAGAAGCGTCTTTTATGTCATTAAGCCCCAAGTCTTTAAAGAAAGATAGACTCGCTGCTTTCGCTACATCCATTTTCTCAAAATCCAGATCGACTATGGCCTGTAGTTTCTTATCAGCTGTTACGGAGTATTCAATCGTCACTCCTTCCATATTCCTAGCTTCCACATAGTTTGGTTCTGATTCCATGCCTTCTCGGATGATAGCTGTCATTTCCTCTGGGCTCATAGTAGCTGCAGCTCCACTGGCTTCTTCTGGTAAGTCGCTCAATAGCTCCATTCTTAGTTTCAAGAGCTTGTCTCCCTGATAGGTCACCGTGTCGCGATGATGGATACCTTTAAGGTCTCCGACCAAGGTTTTAGAAACAATCTCTTTGCTTTCAGGAAGTGAGTAAGAAGATGAATCACTGGAGCTGGAACTTGAGCTCGTTTCAGCAACTCTTGATTCAGCTGGAACCTTTGGACGATGCTTGCCAAATTTCGGAACTACACATCCTGTCAATAATACAGAAGCAGAAATAACTAGAATAAATAACTTTTTCATAGTACACCTTTTCTTTTTATTTTTTCCAGTATACCATAATGCCACTATCTTGTCTAAATCTTACATATAAAAAAATCAAAAGGCTGGGACAAAAGTCCTAGCCTCTCAATTGTCTTTGGATTGTCGAGCAAGACGCAGTGGTTGAGTGGGCTCTACTACGCTGATTTCATCAGCTTTTACAGCCCTACTCAACTGTGCGGAGGTGGGACGACGAAATCGAATTCTAACGAATTACCGATTTCTGTCCCACTCTCAAATAAATTATTCTACACTAAAGATATATGGATAAACTGGCTGATTTCCTTGGTGGATCTCCACTTCCAGATCTTCATATTCTTCCATCAGATCTTGAGCCAGGCCATTTGCCAATTCCTCGTCACCGTCTTCACCGATATAGATAGAAACAATTTCACTGTCCTCATCCAACATCTTCGCAAAGGTTGCCTTCAGAGTCGTCAACATATCTGGATTTGACACAAGGATTTTGCCATCAACCATACCCAAGTTATCATTTTCATGGATTTCGAGGCCATCAATGGTCGTATCACGAACTGCAGTCGTAATGCTACCGCTGACCACGTCACTCAAGGCAGCTGTCATTCTCTCATGGTTCTCTTCGATTGTTTTTCCACTATCAAAGGCCAAAAGACTTGTCAAGCCTTGAGGAAGCGTACGTGTCTCAATGACAGTCGTTGGTTTCTCAAGCACTTCTGCAGCTGATTGAGCCGCCATGAAGATATTTTTATTGTTTGGCAAGAAAATGATATTGCGCGCATTAACCTGATCAACAGCCTTGATAAAGTCCTCTGTAGAAGGGTTCATAGTCTGACCGCCAGAAATGATATAGTCCACGCCCTGAGCCTTGAAGATTTCAGCAAGACCTTCACCAGCTACTACTGCAATAATGGCATACTCTTTTTCTTCAGCTGGTTTGGCAGATTTTTCTTCCTTTTCAAGCTGGGCTTCATGCTGGTTACGCATGTTGTCCACTTTTACCTTAACAAGGCTACCATACTTAAGACCTTCTTGCATAACAAGACCTGGATCTTCTGTATGGACGTGCACCTTGACAATCTCATCGTCATTGACCACCAAGAGAGAATCCCCTAAGTCGTTCAAATAATTACGGAATTCGTCATAGTCAAAGTCCTTGACATAAGTTGGACCTTGCTTCAAAGCCACCATGATTTCTGTACAATAACCAAAAGTGATGTCTTCTGTCGCCACATGCCCTGCTACAGACTTGTGGTGTTCAGCATTGATCATCTCGGTCATCGTAGCCGGAGTCGCTTGGAAATCTTCTGATGCGATGTATTCGCCAGTCAGGGCAGATAGGAAACCTTCATAGATAAAGACCAAACCTTGACCACCAGAATCCACGACGCCAACTTCCTTGAGAACTGGCAACATATCTGGCGTTTTAGCAAGAGCAGTCTTTGCTCCTTCAAGAGCCGCTTTCATGACTTCAACAGCATCATTCGTCGCTTCAGCTTTCTTCTTAGCACCGATAGCTGCACCACGGGAAACGGTCAAAATTGTTCCCTCAACTGGCTTCATAACAGCCTTATAGGCTACTTCTACACCAGACTGGAAGGCAAGAGCCAAAGCTTGTCCATCGAGCTCAGCTTTGCCTTTTACGCTTTGTGAAAAACCACGGAAGAGCTGAGATGTGATAACACCAGAGTTCCCACGCGCACCCATCAAGAGTCCCTTAGCAAAGATAGCGGCTACTTCACCAACTGTTGAAGCTGACTTATCAGCTACTTCTTTAGCACCATTTTCAATGGTCATGCCCATATTGGTTCCTGTATCACCATCTGGAACTGGGAAAACATTTAAAGAATTGACATATTCAGCCTGTTTATTTAAACGAGTTGATGCCGCCTGCACCATTTCTTGAAATAAACTAGTAGTAATATTTGACACGATTATTCTCCTACAACTTTAATATTTTGGATATAGACATTCACTGTGTGGGCAGTGATCCCAAGTTGATTTTCCAAACTAAACTTAACTCGTTCTTGGATATTTTTGGAAACTTCACTGATTTTAATGCCGTAGCTCAAAACGGTATAAACATCAACTGCAATACCACCATCCTCAGACGTTTTTACTACCACACCCTTGGCATAGTTTTCTTTACCCAAAAGAGCTTGAAAGTTGTCTTTAATTGCATTTTTGCTGGCCATTCCAACCACACCAAAAATTTCGGTTGCTGCACCACCGACGATGGTTGCAATTACATCATCAGTCAGTTCAATTTGACCATCTTTTGTATTGATTTTTACAGTCATCACTTGTACCTCAAAAGTATTTTATAGTTTATTTTACCATATTTTAGACAGGGTGTAAAAGAGGAAGGGCAGAAATAAACTGTCTAGTCTGAAAATTCAACAACAAAAAAGGGAAGGAACAAATCTTTCCAATCCCTTTCATGTATTAAACGCGTTCAACTTTACCTGACTTAAGCGCGCGAGCTGAAGCCCAAACTTTTTTAGGTTTTCCGTCGATCAAAACAGTAACTTTTTGAAGATTTGGTTTAACAGCGCGTTTTGTTTGGTTCATCGCGTGAGAGCGGTTGTTTCCAGATACAGTCTTACGACCAGTAAAGTAACATACTTTAGCCATTATCGTGTTTCCTCCTATTAGATCTAATATTACGGATGTGCTAGCACCACATACCGTACTATATTATCAAAAAACTTGGCTTTTGGCAAGTAAATTTTCCCAAACTTTGCAATTTCTGACCAATAATCCGTTTTCTTAAATGTAAACAATCTTCAAGGCTCCAAAGGCGACATCCCCGCGCACATATAAAGTCTTGTCTTTTTCATTGACATTATGCGGATTGACAACCGTACCGAAAGCATTGTCCACATTTAACTCTACTCGCCAGTTGCTTGGAATGTAAAGCACAGCACTGCCGAAAGATACTTCCACATCAAAACTAGCAGAATCACCTAAAATTCTGGCATTATCAAAATAGACGGCCGCACTGCCAAAAGCACACTCTACTTTATCATGGATAAAATTATCCGAGTTGATATAGCGAGTCCCACTGCCAAAGGAAATCTCTCCTTCCTTTGTAGACAAGCCCTTGCCAGACAAATAACGGACACCCCAGATTCTTCTCGGCTTAAAAATCATGTTAAGCCCAATGCAGGCCAAAATTCCACCCATGATCAAGGTACCAGTGGAGATGGCTAAGAAATGATAGGCAGAATTAGCAATCATCAGAGCAATAATCGTCATGATCAAACCAGTCCCAAAATCTCGCTCCAAGAAATTTTCCAAAGCAAAATACGCAAACATGCCGACCAAAAGCAGGGGCCAGATATTAAAATTGAACATCGGAATACCAAAGTTTCCCTGAAGCAAAACCCAGCCGGCTAAAACCAAGAAACCGATACCTAGAATTGTTTTTTTCATAATGATTACCTCACTTCACTTAACTTTTCTTTTAGTAGTTGATAGTAATGCCTTGAAACATGCACTTTCTTATGCGTTTCAGAAAACTGGACGGAACTGGTGCCCGAGAAAGACTTTTCTAGAGAATAAATCGCCCTAGCATTAGCAATGGTTGACTTAGAAATTCTGCAAAAATAGCGGGGCAATAGATCCTCCAACTCGTAGAGTTTGAGTTTGACCTCATAGGCATCATTGCGCGCGTGAGCGAAGATTTTGGCTCCGTCCGTCTCGAAAAAAAGAATCTCCGCCAAGTCCACAAAATACTCACTATTTTCCTTGTAAAAGAGAATGGCTGGAGCAGTCGCTTCATTCAAAGCATCTTGAATCTTCTGAATCCTATCATCAATCCGCGATACTCGAATCACCAATTCTGTATCAGCTAAACGATCGTCTAGCTCAATCCGAACTTTCATAAGCACTCCTCCCCTCTTTCTATCTTCATTATAACAATTTCTTGAAAAGAAACAAGGGACTTTCAGTAAGTGGTCAATTTGGAGCAGTAAGTGGTTGTTTTAAAAGGTGAAAATGAAATAAAAAAACCTTGAATTTTCCAAATATAAGGCTTCAAAGAAATTGATCATTACCTATTTTTTTCAACACGACAATACTGATTTACTACTATTTCCACGATCATAAGCTCTCTATCCAGCCTAGTAATGGATAAATCAGGTTTGAACAATTCTAACGCTACTTCTCAAACCACACTTGGCTCTTTCGCTTAGTTTTAGATAAAAACTAAAACTTATTCTCCATACTGGCTTATGTCTCATTTGACAATTTTTTCCGTTTTGATATAATGGACGCTCAGGAGGTATCGTATGTCAAAACAAAAAATTAATCGTTTCGTCGGATCTATTGGAGCTTTTATTGGAATTCTTGTATTCGTCGCTTATATTCCACAAATTATCGCAAACTTACAAGGATCCAAAGCTCAACCTTTCCAACCACTATTCGCAGCGGTTTCTTGCCTGATTTGGGTTATCTACGGTTGGACAAAAGAACCTAAAAAAGACTGGATCCTCATTATTCCCAATGCTGCGGGAGTGATATTAGGTGGCCTAACTTTTCTTACTTCTTTATAAGAATTATATAAACAAAACCAGCAACCCCATAAAAAAGGTGCTGGTTTTCTTTCTGCCGATTGCAGGGATCGAACCTGTGACCTACGCGTTACGAGTGCGTTGCTCTACCAACTGAGCTAAATCGGCTTCTACCTGTCTCCTATTCTAGCACTCTGAACGATTTTGTCAAGTTCTATTGGTAGTTTGGAAACTCGAATGAAGTGAAATATTCTACTTAGGAAGATACAGCTTCCATATTTCAAACCAGTTCTAGAAAACTTTATTTTTCGAGATAAAGCTATTGATGTAGTTGCTAAATTGTTTTATAATAGCTTGAATTCAAAAAAAGTGAGGGATCTTATGAAATTCTATTCATATGACTATGTACTGAGTCAGATTAGCCAGCAGAATTGGGTTATGGTGATTGTATCAGCCTGCTTGGTTTTGGTGACGGGATTTTTCGCCTTTAAAGCCTATAAAGATAAACGAGGAAGTAAGTTCCGTGAGTTATCCATTATTTCTATCTTGACCCTAGTAGCCACTGTTTTGATTAGCATTACTAATTTCCAAAACAATCAGTCAAATGACAATCAATTCCGTAGTTCCTTGCATTTTATTGAGGTCGTCTCAAAAGAATTAGGCGTTGAAAAGGAAGAAGTCTACGTCAACACTTCAGCTACAACAGATGGAGCTATCATTAAGGTTGGCAAACAATTCTACCGTGCTATTAGCGGAACCGACCAAGATAGCTATTTATTAGAAAAAATGGAACTGTACAAATCAGACGTTGAACTCGTGGAGGTTGAAAAATAATGAGCTTTTTTATTACAATTGCAATTAAGTTAGCTTTGGGACTCGTTTCCCTCGTTTTTGTCATCAATGTGACAGGTAAAGGGAATTTAGCACCAAGCTCCGCAACAGACCAAGTACAAAACTTTGTTCTCGGTGGCATTATCGGCGGGGTCATCTACAATAGCTCCATTACTATCCTTCAATATGCAGTCATCTTAATCATCTGGACCATTCTGATTTTGCTCTTAAAATGGCTCAACACCAACGTTTCCTATATCAAACATCTGATTGATGGGAAACCAACCATTATCATCAAAAACGGCAAACTAGATCCTGAAGCCTGCCGTTCAAAAGGGCTATCTGCATCAGACGTTGCTCTGAAATTACGTTCCCAAGGAGTCTTCCAACTGAAAGAAGTCAAAAGAGCCGTCATCGAGCAAAATGGTCAATTGATTATCGTAAGAATTGGCGATGAAAATCCAAAATATCCAATCATTACCGATGGAGTTGTGCAACTTGAAATCTTAGAAACTATCGGCAAGTCAGAAGAATGGTTGATGACCGAATTACAAAAAGAAGGCTTTGAAAATGTCTCCGATATCTTCATTGCAGAATATAATAAAGGCGAAATTAATGTCGTGACCTATTAAAAATTAGTTGTCATTTCGTAGCAGTTATTTGCTTTTTCTTCGTAAAGAGTTTATACTTGTATCTATTATCTCGCTTGAATGAGTATCAAACCGCATCCAACTTAGATAATACACTTAATTAACGGAGGAAATTTCCATGTCAATCGAAGAAAAATTCAACCAAGCTAAAGGTTCTATCAAAGAAGGCTTCGGTAAACTTACTGGCGATACAAAAACTCAAGCAGAAGGAACTGCTGAAAAAGTAGCTTCAAAAGTGAAAGAAGTCGCTGAAGACGCAAAAGGCGCTGTTGAAGGTGCTATCACAGGCGTTAAAAACATCCTTCACAAAGACGATAACTAATCGTTAACGTCCAAAAACCACCCTATTTTCTGCAGTCCTATTTGACTGCGGGAGATAGGGTGGTTTTTGTTTACCTTTGATTTAGTTTGGGTGTAGAAAAAGAACACCCAAAAAGTGCTCTTTGTAAGTATTGTAATTCTTTTGAATGAACGTTTACTAAATTGTGACGCTTTTCGGGCCTTTTTCAAGCCTTACTTGGAAAGCATGTGCTAAGCTGTGATCATGTTTATTCAAAATCTTTCCCATTTCTCTTTGCTATGATTGAGTCGGAACAATTGTAAGGTCACTGTGGTCATTTAAAAAACTATACATTGGTACTCCAAAACCCTCTTCCGATATAT